>Ga0334722_10003471_pt1 | contig 16948 bp, 17 predicted proteins | sample C3_bottom_MG_FD_207210 | JGI IMG/M metagenome (GOLD analysis project Ga0334722, IMG submission 207210) | Sediment microbial communities from Yellowstone Lake, YNP, Wyoming, USA - C3_bottom | ecosystem: Environmental > Aquatic > Freshwater > Lake > Sediment | place: USA: Wyoming | collected...
TATGATTGAAAAAGGTGCAGCTGATTGGAATACTGGATTACAAGAAGCATGTATGGGTAATCATGAATTACTCATTAAAATGATGATTGAAAAAGGAGCAAGTAATTGTAGTTGGTGTGGTAAATCAGTCGTTCCACATCTCAATTAATGATGTGAAAAAATGATAGTTTACAATCAATAATTATAACAACATGTTCAAAAACCTGCATTTAGATATCTATCCACTGATTTTTGCTTATTTACCGCAAAAAAAATTGCTTGATTTGTTGCGAATAAACAATAGAACATTTTACAAACAAATAATGAAATATGTCGCAGCAAAACTATTAAAAGTACAATACGAAAAAGATGCAAAATATTGTTGTGAATTAAATTTGATTATTTCTTTTAAATTGGCTTATGCTCAAAATAAATTGAATTTAGATAACTTTCAGAATAGTCAGTATTTATATTGGGCATGCAAAGGTGGTCATACGACGCTTGTTAATTTTATTATTAGACGAACAAAAAATATAAATATAATAAATCATGCTCTTGGTGGAGCATGTGAAAGCGGTAATATAAAAGTCGTTAAATTAGTGCTCAAATATGGTGCGTGTTCATGGTGGGATAACGCGCTATTTGGAGCATGTAAAAGTGGCAATATGAAGATTGTTAAATTAATGATTGAAAATGGTGCGAATAAATGGAATTTTGCGTTGAGAGGAGCATGTGAAGGAGGTAATTTAGATATTATCGAATTGTTAATTAAAAAAGGTGCGAATGATTGGGAAACTGGATTTCGTGGAGCATGTGAAAGCGGTAATATCCAACTTGCTCAATTTATGATTCAGAAAGATGTGAAACGTTTTACAAAAGACCATTGTGAAGATGGTTTATACATAGCATGTAGAAGCGGTAATATGCAATTTGCTAAATTTATGATTGAAAAAGGTGCGAATGAGTGGAATGACGGATTATATACAGCATGTCAACATGGCTATCCTGCTATTGTTGAATTGATGATTAATAAAGGTGCAAAATATTGCCAATGGTGTAAAAAATCTATGGATGAACACTTGAAATACACAAAAAATGATGGCAAATAATTATAATATTATGTTTGATATACTTCATCTTGATGTCTATCAACTGATTTTTGCATATTTATCACAACAGGATTTACTAACATTCTTGTTAATAAATCGGACATTTTATCAACAAATAATGAAATATATTGATTCGGCAAAACTATTGAAAAATATTCAAAACGATAAAGATTTAAAAAGAAGTTGTAGATCAAATATGATTATTACAATCAAATTAAATAATAATGAAGAATTAGATTGGAATTTCGGATTAGAAGGTGCTTGTCAAGGTGGTCATTGCCAACTTGCCCAATTTGTGATTAAAAAAGGAGCAAATTATTGGAGTAGTGGATTATACGGTGCATGTAAAGGTGGGCATAAAAAGTTTGCAGAATGGATGATCAAAAATATTATTGAAGAAAATGATACATTTCATACTATAGCTAGCTTAAATAGTGGATTGCTTGGAGCATGTAAAGGCGGTCATATCCAACTTGCCCAATTTATGATTGAAAAAGGTGCAGATAAGCCAAATTATGGATTATGTGGAGCATGTGAGGGTGGTCACAAAAATATTATGAAATCCATGATTGAAAAAGGCGCGTATTATTGCGAATGGTGTTATGAATCTATGGATGAACATCTTAAATGATTGCCCGCACTTCATAACGGCTATTTTTTTGGCCGCCCGACCATCATAAAAACGCACAAAAATAAAAAAAAATCGAAATTTTTTAAAAAAGATTTTAATTTTAAAAAAACATAATATATAGTTATTATAATGTCTAAAAATATGCAAAAGACTATTACGTTCCAAGAACTGTTAGATTCGCGCAAATTACGTAAGAATGAGAATGGTGAATATCCGAAAGATAAACCCATCACTCATACAAGTTTGGGTAATACACCTGCCCATAACGCAAGTTTCAGTATTCCCGACGAAGATATGAAGATGTTTTTCGATTTGTACGCGAAAGATGTTAAGATTGGGCGAACATATGGTTTGATTGAACGTCATAAAAAAGTTTGTCCTGTCATCGTTGATCTCGATTTTAAGTTCCCAGAAGGAGGAGACACTCCAAAAAACGAAAAGGGTGCTGCCATTAGACAATTCACTCACTCACATATCAAAGCGATTGTTGGATTATATATCGCAGAAATCGAAGCTACATTCGCAATTACTGATAAAGAAAGTCTTTGTGCATTTGTGTTTGAACGTCCCGCACCTTACAAAGATAAAAGCAAGAATTTTTACAAAGATGGTATCCATATTATGTTTCCGCATATCGTATCTGAACCTTGGGCACAGTTTTATATAAGAGACCGAATTCTTGCGAAGTTGAAGGAAAAAAATGTGTTCGCCGATATCAAACACAATAATCCTATGTCGGATGTGATTGATAGAACAGTTATCGAAACTAATGGATGGTATATGTTTAGATGTTCGAAACCAAATATTCCGGCATATGATTTGAAGTATATTTTTGATAGAAATCTCGATGTTATTGACATTAAAGATGCGAACTTTGGCGGAATTGAAAATCTGGCGTATTTTTTCAGTATTCGCCGATTTACCGAAAAAGATTGTTTAGCAATACGTCAAGAATGTGTCAAAGAAATCGAGAAGATATCGAAGAATAGCGAGGATAAAGAAATCGCGAAATTCATGAGTTCCATGCGCAAAATGCAAAAAACATATTACGATATTGGACAAATAGCCAAATTATTGGAATGTTTAACCGTTCAACGAGCGGATTATGAACCAACTTGGATGGAAGTCGGATGGTGTTTGCATAATATTGATAAAAACAACATCGAACTCCTGAATCTCTGGATGAAATTCAGTGCACGTTCAGAAAAATTTAAGCCAGGAGAGTGTGAGAAACGTTGGAAATCTATGCGAAAAGAAGTAGCAGGTAAGCGACTTGGTATTGGAAGTCTTTATTATTGGGCGAAGAATGACAATTATGAGAAATACATGGAAATTAAACGAGCAGATATTTGCAAGTCAATCGATGAAAGTTTGAGTAATACCAATTATGATGTTTCGAAGGTTTTGTATGAGATGTATAAGGATCAATATAAATTCGCGTCAACTCGACCATCAACATGGTATGAATTTCGCGAACATCGTTGGTATCAAATTGAAGATGGCATTGCGTTGAGAAAGAAAATATCAACGGAATTGCTGCAAGAATATGGTCAGATGATTAGCAATTATAGCATTGAAAGTACTAATATCAATAGTGATCCGTCAATTGAAGAAAATTTAAAGGCAAAGCAGGTTAGTTTAATAGAGAAAAAAACAAATCAATTAATTGAAGTTATGAAGTCATTGAAGAGCACTACATATAAGGAGAAGATTATGAAGGAAGCGCGTGATTTATTTTATGATGAAGATTTCCTGAAAAAAATGGACGAAAATCCAAAGTTAATTTGTTTCAATAATGGAGTGTTAGATTTGACCGATTATACTTTCAGACCAGGTGCGCCCGATGATTACATTTCAATGTGTATGAACATCGATTACGTACCTCTTGATGAAACCACTGAGGAATTCACAGAATTGGATTCGTTCATTAAACAGGTTTTCCGAAATGATGATGTAAGGCACTATACTTTGAAATGGATGGGAAGTCTCTTGGAAGGTTTTAATAAGGATGAAAAACTACATGTTTTAAGTGGTGCCGTTGGTTCGAATGGTAAATCGAAAACAAATGAATTACTTTGCGAAGTCCTAGGCGATTATGCCGGAAAGTTTAATACAACGTTGCTTACCGGAAAACGGGCAGCGTCAAATGCACCAACTCCGGATTTATCATCGACAAAGGGTAAACGATATATGTATATGGAGGAACCATCGGAGGGCGAGAAAATGAACATCGGATTGATGAAGGAATTTTCGGGAGGTGATAAAATAAAGTGTCGTGGATTATATCAAGCACCTATTGAATTCAAACCGCAATTCAAGATGGCGCTGATTTGCAATGACAAGCCGAAAGTTCCACCAACGGATGGTGGATCATGGCGTAGATTAGTTGTGATAGAATTTACGAGTAGATTTGTTGATGAACCGAAAGAGGATAACGAATTCAAACGGGATTATAGCATTAGTGATAAGTTAAAGAATTGGAAGGAAGCATTCGCGGCATTGTTGGTGAAATATCATAGAATTTATGCGGCGGAGGGATTGAGAGCACCTCGTGAAATTGCGAAATACACGGATGAATACCAATCGGAAAATGATATCTACGCAGATTATTTCAAACAAACATTTGAAAAGACTGATAATATGAATGTTGGAAATAGTGTTGATGAAGTATATGATGAATTCAAGGATTGGATAACAACAAATAATCCAGGCACAAGACATCCAAGTAAGAAGGAAATGCAGGAATATGTTTGCAGACGATATAGTAAGAAATATATAGCAGGAAATAGAATAGTTGGATTTGAGAGAAGACAAAATTCTCAGGTTTCAACTGAACAGCGACGATTAATTGATGCGTAAATAATTCCGTGCAAAAAATATTTGTATAATATAAATGGAGGCATTTGGTATTTTTTCAACGTGTTTTTTCGGTTATGCTCTTTACAGAACCGTGAAAAGTATATTCACGGATTGTTATAGTTCGGATTATCAATTAGAGTGTGATGTTGAGGATTATGTTTGTAGAAGGAATGAATTGAATTGTCAAATCAAATTGGTGGATGATGAATTAAATCGTTTGCATGATTTTAAAAAAACATTGGCAGAAGAGAAGGAAGAAATAAGAACGGAAATCAACAAACAGATTTTAGACAAAGTTTTGGAAATCAGTGTTGTCAAGAAAAAGTTGGAATCAAAGTTTTCCAAATTATTCAATGAAGAGATCAAGATCGAAGAAGAAGATGTCCGCTCAGCTATCGATGAAAAAATCACGAAAATCCTTCAAAAGTATTCCGATGAAGACGTTGATGAATTAGTCGGTATTATTAAAAGTGGAACCGCAATGAACTTACTCCAAAATCCAGAGTATGATGAAAAGTTCGAGGATTGTTCGCTTACTGATGCGAAAGAAGAAGCAAAAGTATTAGATGTCTAGTCTAAACTAAACATGTTTCAAATAGTAATAACCATTATAAGCGACGATTAATAAAACAAGAACTACGAACGCGATGATAAACATGGTTAAGATATAAACCATGCTATCGTTTAATTTGTATTTGAACTGTGTATTTTTTATGATTTGAGTCATTGTAAGAAGTTTCTTATCAAGTCGACTTAAATCATTATCATTCTTTTTTATCCGCTCTTCTTTCATGATTTTTACCTTACCTTTCTCCTGCAATAATTGCTGTTGCATTTCATATTGGCGTTCGATTTCTTGTTGTTTTTCTTCTAACAGTTGTCGCTGTTTTTCTTGTTCCGTTTGCTGTTTCATTTTATCTTGCTGTTGCAGATATTGATTATATTGTGTTTGACAATTTCCATTAATTGCTAATCCATTCTTAGCACAAAATAATGCAGCTTGATTTTTATTATATTCGGCCTTCTTTTGATCAAGTTCCTTTTGCAAGTTTTCATTAATTAGTTGATATTTGGTAAGAGTTATATCTTCATTCGGTTTAGGAATGAGATATGTGGCGATACCGGATTTCTTATCAAATTTAGTTGTATCTCCGCCAAAGCAATTCCAATCATATTGGTTAGTAGATGAAGGTGAATATGCTGCGAATCGCGGCGTACCCCTTGTCTTCGCTATGTTATAACAATCATCGAGACTACTTGCTATCCCAATTGGCTGAAATAATGGTTTCGTATTTTGTGCAGATGGTCGCAAATCGGATTCATCAACATATCCTAATTGATTTTGTGTAATATCCATATATTATGTTCCGATATTTTTGATTATAATGTCTTGTGAAAAAATGCTGGAAATGCCTGACCCTGACGCGAAAAAATTCGAAACATAGTTCCCAATATTAGAAAAGAAATTTTTCCAGAAAACGCAACGCAAATGACATTCCGAAATAAGTTGTTTTCACAGAGTTCTGACAGGTCGTGTTCCTCCTATTGACACTGTTTTAGCAGGTTTGCAAATACTGGCTGTGAAGGGTAATAGAGATTTATTTTCGCGGAGTTCTGACAGATCGCGTTCCTTTCTTTGACACTATTCTAGCAGGATTGTTAATAACGGTTGCGAAGGGTAAGAAAGATTTATTTTTGCGGAGTTCTGACAGGTCGCGTTCCTTTCTTTGACACTGTTTTAGCAGGCTTGTAAATACTGGCTGTGAAGGGTAAGAGAGATTCGTTTTTCGCGGAGTTCTGATAGGTCGCGTTCCTCCCTTTGACACTATTCTTGCAGGTTTACCGATAACAGTTTCGATGGGTTAGCGGAATTATAAAATTGAAATTAAATATATTTTAAGAATGTATAATATGAATGAAGGAAATTGTGAAAGATGTAAGAAGAGAATAATACCAAACAATTGGCTTTCAATAAGTTGTCCTCCTTTTGGATTGATATATTTCTGCACGCTAACATGCATGAAGGAATATTGTGGGATTGCAGTTGAATATGATCCGATATTTAACAATAACAGAAGTAGCAATAGTAAAAGAAAATAATTTTTGGTGGTGATTATTTAAAAAATAATTTCCTTATTTAATTATAATAATGTCTCTAACCGATTTCATTAAAAATAAACACACCTTGTCCCAATTATCCTTTATCAAACCGCTTGCAGATAATGTCTTTCCTCTTTATAAACATGCTGTTGAATCCGTGTATTATTCTTGTCCTGTGTTATGGGTAAAGAATTTGTTCGAACCGACTTTCAACTATATCCAACTTACGATTAATGGGAAGATTATCGAAACAATTTATCCATCAGCTTTCCCGATTCTTTATAAAAAGCTCGAACAACATATTGTCAAAAAGGGTGATTGGATATATATTCCCTTGCCGTTTATGACCCTTTGGAATGATTGCATTAAACAAACCGAACACATGGATTGCGTGATACGTATTAATACAGATGACATATTGATTAATGCAGAATTGCAAGTATTTCACACATTTGTGCAGCAGGATAGTGCGTTTGACCGTTTATCAGCAATTATCCGTTGTATTCCAACTGGTGGTTTTGATTTCATTCAAACGTTTAATTATGTGCAAATGCAACACGCATTATTAGAACCGGAAATTGAACTGGTGATGGCAAATCGTATTAACGAACTTTGTTTTCAAATATCCGACCTTAACGGAAACATTGTGGAATCAGTATTTGACGGATTGACAGTGTTTTTGAATGGAACGGCGATAACATCTATTGACGAACAGCGATTAGGTATATTCAAGATAGTTGGGAACTATTATTCGGTGCCATTATTTGGCGGATATGGTGATGATAGTATAGATATGAATTCTAACAATATTAAGTTGAAATTTCACATGCGAGAAAATACGGAAATGAATTATAAGGTTGTTATAATTGCTTTTTCGAAAACGGTTATCAAATATTTCGAAAACAATATTGTTCAGATTATTTGATAGCCATTGTTCTTAATGCATTGACGGAGGATTTAATATAATTATCATCTATATTTTCAATCATGATGATATCAGGAGGTGGTTTTTCAATCAAATCACCTTCTTCTGTAAATCCGCTAATTTCTGACAAACGGGTTGTTAAGTATTTATCAAATTCTGATAAATACGAACAAAATATATTATATTGTGGTGTTTTCAAACTAACATGTTGAATATTTATCATTAAATATTTAATATAACTTATCCATAATAACCATCGCATTTTAATTGGAAAAACAACATAAACCATTCCATTGTAATACTCATAAGGAAATGCTAGTTGTGTTATACCATATTGGAAATTTGGATTATTGAGGACATTAATAACAAGCGGAACTCTGATTGCAGTGTTTTTGCTTATTGTCATTTTTGTGCCAATGCCTGTCATTATTTCGACATTGGTGGGAATTAGCATTTCACATGGCATGTCAAAATGCCATCTTGCTGAGTCAAAACCTTCTCTCATTTGTTTAGGAATGATAATTCCATTATTCGGCAATCCTTTATTTTTAATAAGATTATTATCTTTAACAAGATATGAAATGTCGAACATATCCGGATTGAATTGATTGCCGTAAAATTTCGCAAAGTCATTTAGCGTATTTGTCTGGAATGAACGTAATATTCGGTTGGTCATATATTATAATATAGAGTAAGTCGGCGGAATCATTTTTCTCCAATGATATATTTTTCCAACTTCATTTGTTTGATATATTCCTTTATTTCATCATCTTTGTATCCTTTTTCTTTAAGCGTATCTAGCTTCTTATTGAAATCCGCAATGCTAAGATCAGCAATAATTTCTGCAACATTTCCTTTATTTGAAAAATAAAGCCAATCGGCTGGATCTGCTGTTCCAGTAAAATTAGATTTTTTGAGGATAATTTCTGGTGTGATATAACATCGGAGTTTTTCTTCTACAATGTCATGATAACACCACCAATTATTTTCATTAAGAATAGTTGAAAAAACAATTGGCGTGAATTTTTTGAACTTCTCTGGAATATGTTGTAAATCATAAGATTTGATAATATTACTACATATAGTTTTGCAAATACTAATACCTGAAATAGTGTTGAAAAACATCATTTTGCGAATGATATCTTTCATAAATACATTCAATTCATCTCTTTCAGTTTTTTCTGGTTTTTCAGTTTTTTCTGGTTTTTCAGTTTTTTCTGGTTTTTCAGTTTTTTCTGCATTGACATTTGGCGTTTCGGCCACTTTCCATTCCTCTCCACAATCTGGACAAAATTTGCACAATGAAAATGATCGAATTGGTTTATTACAACTTTCACAAGGCATTATTATAATTAATATTTCGAAAACCATCGATTTTTTTAGCGAAGAAGATTTGTGAATGATGGTTGAATGGTTTCCAAATGTTCGATGATTTCATTTTCATTTTGACCAATTTTCAACAATTGTTTGAATTTTTTATTGAAAGTATCAAAAAGACCGCAATCAAAATTGTCATCTTTCTTTATCAATGATTTGCTCAAACAAATATTTTCACCAACTGTGCATTTATCATCATTGTAATATTTGAAAATGGCACTTTTATCAAATATTTTGTGATATTTTTTTGGCAATAGATCATTGAGTGAACAAATGATAACACAATCATCCTGCAAAGTTGCATTGATGAAAATTGGCATGAATTGTTTGAATTCTTCCGGCAACTTGTTCATACCATATTTCGCAAAAATATCGGAGATGATTGGTGCAAGATTGTTTTCGCTCTTCAACATTTTAGCACTGATCAATATTCTCTTTTCAAATGTTTGCAAATATTCTTCAAATTTTTCCTCAACCGTCTTTTCAACAACTGGCATTGGTGTAGCTGTTTCGGTTTCTTTCTCGATTTCTTTCTCGATTTCTTTTCCACAATTTGAACAGAACTTTCCTGAACCGCAATCTTTATCACAATGTTTACACTTCATTTCACTTGTATTATAATTAAAATATACCCTATCGATTTTTTTTTCCTATGTTATTCCAACATATACGAACCGAGTTTCATTTTTTCGATAAAATTAATAATTTCATCTTCATCAAAACCTTTGGCCTTAATTTTTTCAATATTTTCGTTGAATTGTTTAAATTTTGATGTTTCAAAATTGTCGTTTATCTTTTTTAATGTAATAGACATACATAACCAATTCGGTCCAACTCTTTGATTTACTCCAAAACAATTATGACAGATACTTGAAGTGATTATCTTTCGATATTTTTCTTTAATCAAATCTAAATAACTACACCACAAACGAGTTCCGTCATCATCATTGCAATTCAATGAAATGACAATTGGTGTATATTTGATGAATTTTTCTGGAAGTTTTATTTCAAACGTTGAAATAATATTTTTAATATCATCATATCCCACTGCTCTAATAGATTCATGTAATCTGATTTTGCGAATAATACCTTCAACAAATTCATTCAATTCATCTCGTTCTGTCTTCTCAACTGGTTTCTCAACTGGTTTTTCAACTGGTATCTCAACTGGTTTTTCAACTGGTTTCTCAACTGGTTCAGGTGTTTTAGGTGTTTCAATAGCAATAGGTTCTGGTGTTCCCGTTTCGATTTCCTTTCCGCAATTGGAACAGAATTTTCCGGAAACGCATTCGTGAGCACAATGTATGCACTTCATTGTTTGATAATGAATTATAATTAAATATACTATCGATTTTTTTTGTTCTATTTGATCAACAAATTACCGACTGACATTTTTTCGACGAAATTTAGAATTTCATCTTCATCATATCCTTTTTTTTTCAAATTATGCATATTTTCATTTAATTTTGATGAGGTCAATGTTCTAAATTCGCCACCAACTTGTTCGATAGATTCAGAAATACATAACCAATATGCACATCTTTGATTATCACCAAATGTCAGGGAGAAAGCATTTTTATCCATAACTTTTCTATATTTTTCTTGAACTAAATCAACATAACTACACCATAAACGTTCGTTGTTCTTCTTTCTAAATGAAATAATGATTGGTGCAAATTTGGAAAATTTTGCGTCAAAAAGAATATTGCATTTGCTAATAATATTTTTGATATCGTCATACGTTAATGCACCGTCTTTCAAATCAGCGTATATATTCATTTTGCATATAAAACTTTCCACAAATTCATTCAACTCGTCTCTTTCCGTTTTTTCAACTGGTTTCTCAACTGGTTTTTCAATTGGCTCTTCAACTGGTTCTGGTGTTCCTGTTTCGATTTCCTTTCCGCAATTGGAACAGAATTTTCCTGAAACACATTCGTTTGCACAGTGTTTGCACTTAACCATGTTTTTTATAATTGCAACATACCCATCGATTTTTTTGCTTATACCACACATCGATAACTGATATATTCACCTGCCGATGGACTCGGACGAATGATTTTGATAACCTGTCCCTTTTTCATCCCATAATACTTGGCAATCGGATCATTCGATTTAATCCAATTCAATTGGTTTCTATTAACCTTGTATCGTTCTAACATCTCCTTCGTTTCATCATCATTCAACACAATATGTTGTGGAACTAATCGCACCTTTGTTGGATTGATCATCAAAGTGGGTGCCAAAAATATTTCAACATCTTTGTATTCCGGTTTAATCATCTCTTTATCAACCATTGAATTATATTTGTCTCTAACAACAAAGATTACTTTCACAGCATTCTCATACTTCTCCTTTATCATATTAAAATACGTTTCCAAATCCTTCTTGGTAAATGTTTTGACATCGTTATAGAAAAACACATGAACCGTCTTATCTTTATCAGTTAAATCCATTGCACCTTGTTCAAACATCACTTTGAATTCCTCAACATTGACATTCGTCGGCATTTTATATCCCCTATCAGTCAACATTTCAATGACCGTCGTTCTCACTTTATATAATTTACTAATATCCATTGTATTCTATATCAATAGATTTTTTTAAATCATTTTTTACTGCTTATTTGTTGAATCCTAAATTCTTTGCAGAAAATTGGAACAAGTAAGAATTTGTGTAAAAATATATGTATTAACCATAATATGCAATATCAGGTTATTCTCGATAATCGCGAAGATAAATCTGTTCAAGACGCTTTCCTTTCTGCTCTACCACAAAATTGCACAATTGCACAACTTGACGTCGGAGATATCCACATTACCTATAACGATAAGCTTATCATTGTTATCGAACGGAAAGAGATAAATGATCTAGCCAGTTCTATGAATACCGGTCGTTATCATGAACAAAAGGTTAGGTTGAAGAATTTGACCGGATGTCGCGTGATATATTTGATAGAAGGAAGCCCACAATTGGCGTTTAAAAAATTCGACAACGAAGCATTTAAAGGTGTTATAATCAATACAACGATTCGTGATGGAATGCAAGTTATAACCACAAGCACATTAACTGAAACGATTGATTTTGTGAAGGGAATCTTGCATCGTTTGCCGAAATATATCAATGAATTGATTAAAGAACATTTGTCGATACATAAGAATTTGACAGATGACGTAATTGAATATACTAATGCAATCGATGTAAACAAACGTAATAATAACAATCCGAAAGTTTGCTTTATAAACCAATTGAGACAGGTTCAAGGAATTTCCGCCGCAATAGCACAGGTCATCGCAGACAATCATACGACCATGGTTGAACTCATCATTGCATTTCAGGATAAGGGGAAGGATTTAATAGCGGATTATAAATCGAACAATCGTCGTATAGGAAATGTTATTTCGAACAGATTATTTGAATATTTAGGATTGAGTAATGCCGAGTGATGCCAAATATTTTATATGAGTTTCCTCATGAATAGCATTTTGTTTTTCGATAGATAAGATGTTAGGAGGAGCTGGATGATAATGCTTTATCAATCTTTGTAATTCATTTTCAAACCGCAAATCAGTCCAATGTGATTGTGATAATCGAAGTCTAACATTATAGCTTCCTTTTTTAAACTTAATCGTATCACCTTCGCGTTTTCCGAAAAACAATTCAACAGGCAAATAAACATCAATGCAAAATCTGCTGTCTTTTGCATTTTTGGCCCAATTGAAGTAATCTATATTTGAAACTACACATGAACAACATAATATATGTTGACCTTGACAACCATAGTTGTCAAACATCAGATCGTTTCGAATGGTTGGATAATAACCATCGAGATGAACCCCTCCTTTTAATATTTTCTGCGAATCTTTGATGATATTATGATAATCCTTAATATCAGCAAAAATATTTATTGGTAGTAAATGACTATCACTCAACATACTGATAAATCGTTCCTTTTTTTTGTAAAAAGTGTTTATATTTATTGCACATGCATCAAAATTAAATGTAAGACCAGAATTTATCCATATTTTAGTCCAAATATCACATTTATCATACAGTTTATCAACAAATACAGTCAGTTGTTTATTATATTGTTCAAACGTTTTTTCAACCATTCTATTAATATTTTTTGATACCAATCGCAATGATACAATAGTTTCTACATCATCGACTAAATTATCGATAACAATGTTGAACAACTCTTGTGGTAAGAAATCGAGCATTGTGTTATATAATAAAAATGATTCATTTTTGAGGATAAATCAAGGAAATATTTACATCAGTATTTACTATACAAACACAATGGTTAAAATAACAGTTTATGCAACAGATTTAGCTATTATATTAGGTTTCAATACCTATAAAAATATTAGTGATATTTTCATCAAATTATACGAAAAACACTTTCCAACAGAATGTTCCAAACTTATTGAAAAAATGCACGAAGATGGTTATCAATTGATTCCACATAAAACCAGCGAAGAAACAATACGTGAAAATAAGTTGGATATATCTGGATGCAAGAATAGTAAATCGGCTACGGAATTAACGGATAATAAAAAGTCGCTAATGAAAACCATAGAATCGAATAAAAAAATGACGATGGAGAAGAAACAAGAATTGAAAGATGCAGTGCAAAACGTGGGAAACACACATTTCGGCATTAAAAACGAGAATGGTGTTATAGACTATTATTGCAAGACGTATGAAAAGAAAATGAAACCGGTCAGTGGATTTAAATTCAAGAATGCACCGCAATTTGTTTCGGCAAATAGAAAGTATCAATGGAATATCGGAGGAAAGGTTGATGGTATAACCGAAGATGGAATTTTGATTGAAATCAAAAATCGTGTTAATAAATTGTTTGGAACATTGCGCGATTATGAAAGGGTGCAATTGCAAACGTATTTGTATTTATATAATTTGAAAGTCGGCCATTTAGTTGAAGGGATTATCAAGGAAGACGGCAGCATTGGTATGAATGCCATAGAGGATAAATTCAACGAAGAATTGTGGAATGATTTAATGCAAGATTTGAAAATATTTGCGGAGATATTTGAAAAATCGATTTGCGATGATAATTTTATGAAGTCGTTTTTGCTGGAATCAGTAGAAATGCGAAATACCATTTTAGGACGCTTGATACAACAACGTAAGGAAAGTAGTTCATCCTAATAACTTTATAATGTAATTTGAATATATGCCATTGAAATTACTTGTTATTGTATCTAATAGTAAAATTGAACCCACCGTTCAACAAAACAATGATATTGATATATATATTGATGATAAGTTATCAGATAAGAACCGGATGTATGCTTCGATTAGAAAAACATATGCCTATTTCCTTTTTATTGATCGTGATATCAAATTTGTGAATGACGCAGAATGGTCGAAAAAGATAACGAAACAATTGAGAGAAGAACGTCCCGCTATTCTCAATATATCCGATGATGTGAAGATATATCATCGTAGTGTAATTCACTACTTTTTCCTCACAATTCCTTATCAAGTTTTTCATGTTAAAGATGTGAACTTTGTGTTGACATATTTAGAGGAACCATTCAAACCATTTATTAAAAATTATGACGCAGTAGGTAGTGCAGTAGGCGATGTTATATTGGGAGAACACAATATATATGTTGAAGAGGAATTAATGAAATGGGAGAAGACGGTTTCGAAAGTTGGTGATCCAAAGTCGTGGATTAATCGTGCGCGAAAATATATAAATAGAATACCGACGGGTCATAATACAGAACATAATGTTTGCGCGATTAACTTTTTGAAATTAGTGAATTTGCATTCATACTTTGATATGGAGCATGCATATTTCAAGAAGAAAAAAATAGCATTTCATGGTACGTCTCGTGAGATATATGGCGAAATCGGTTTATTCCATTTCGCCCATGATTTCTTGAATGCATCGCGAAACAAGATTATAAATCATTTGATAACAGTTAATAAATATCGGTCATATGTTGAGATTGGTGTTTATAATTGTTATCATTTTGACGAAGTTATGATTGAATACAAAATTGGAGTTGATCCTAAACCGGATTTCAACAATGATGTTTACAAAAAATGGAGATCAAAGATTATGCTTATGACTTCCGATGATTTTTTCAGAAACTTGCCACCTGAAACACGATATGATATTATATTTATTGATGGATGTTTGATGGAAGAAAATGTCAGCAGAGATATCTATAATGCATTAGAACATATTACTGACAATGGAGTGGTAGTAATGCATGATTGTAATCCACCACATGAATTTTATCAAAGAGATAATATCGAGGGTAAATACAAGAAGAATAAGAAGGCGAAGATATTATGGAATGGCAAAGAATATTTAGATAGATATTGGAATGGAAAGACGTGGAAGGCCATAGCGCGAATGCAACTCATGGATTCTAATCTCGAAATATACACTGTTGATACGGATTGGGGGATGGGGATTATAAGGAAAAGGAAAACACAGCTGTTGAAAATTCCTGGTATAGATGCAAATAGAATTCGATATGATACATTAGTAAAATATCGAAGACAATTATTAAATTTGATAACAGTTGATGAATTTTTAAAATTGTTTCCGTTTTGATTAAGATAACGGAACTGGCCCAACATATTTGGCAACAAAAACTCCATCCAATGGCAAGGGAGTTAGCACTGATGGAGTAGGAGATGGTGTCGGAATCGGCTGAGGAGACGGCTGAGGAGTCGGAGTTGGAATTGGAGAACCGCAAGACAATGCGACATATTTTGCTTGATAAGCATTAACAATATTATACATATCATTAGCGGATAATTGATTATTATCAACGAATTGTGATTTAAGATTAATTAAAGATTGGCAAGTTGGGGATTGGTTAATTAAACTAATTAGTCTTATGGCAAATTGGCTCAAACCGGTTGGATTGATTGGTTGTGGAGACGGTGTTGGCGAAGGAGTCGGTTGAGGAGTTGGAGTAGGAGAACCACAGGAGAGAGCAGTTTGTTTTCTTTTGAATACTGGTGTAATTGCTTGTATATCTGCTGATGACAATCCTGCATTCATTATTTGAGTTCCAAGGGAATTCAATGAATTACATGACATTGTTTGGTTTATCAAACTAATATATCTAATAGCTGCATTACTTATCGGATTGATTGGTTGAGGTGATGGGGAAGGAGTCGGTGAAGGAGTTGGAATAGGAATGGGTTGAGGCGAAGGAGTAGGTGTAGGGATTGGAATAGGTTGAGGAGTCGGTGTCGGAGTAGGTTGAGGAGCAGCTGTTTTTACAAAATAGCTACTTCCGAGAGTGTTTGGATTTTGGAAGACTGGATGTGATATAAGTTGCACGGAGTCAGTCGGGAATGGATCAATTGGAACAGTTTGTCCAGGTCCAGGTTGAAGATATCCATTGCAACTAGGATCATTATTACATAATTGTTCGGCTTGATCTTGACTAACAATGCAATAACCTGGAACAGTTGATTGTGGGCAAGTGTAATCACCATAATTTGCTGTATCCCATAATCCAGATGTTGGATTTCTTACATAAGTATATTGTGGTGAGGTTCCATTAAAGGATTCTACGCGATAGTTCATATAAATTCCGATAGCCAGCAATATTACTGATATTAGGATAAAAGTGCCTATGGTAATATGCAACGTATATTTCATTATATATTATGTTTATATAAAATTTGATTAAGGCTAAAATAATTGCCAGATTTGACGATGATTGATAATCCATAAAATGAACGAAATCGGAAAAAAATGAAATTAAAAATATAATAAGATATAATACAGACAATGTTATCAACAACAAAACAAGAAAAGGAAGAAAATTGTGGAGGATTATATAATAATAATAATCGTCTTATTGACAAGAAGATTATTCACGGAATTTTAGAACAAGCAGGAATAAGACATAGGATACATGATTTGACCATTTGGCAATCCGCTTTCATCCACAACTCATATAG
>Ga0334722_10003472_pt1 | contig 16943 bp, 17 predicted proteins | sample C3_bottom_MG_FD_207210 | JGI IMG/M metagenome (GOLD analysis project Ga0334722, IMG submission 207210) | Sediment microbial communities from Yellowstone Lake, YNP, Wyoming, USA - C3_bottom | ecosystem: Environmental > Aquatic > Freshwater > Lake > Sediment | place: USA: Wyoming | collected...
TTATACCTTTATGAAATAAAATTGTGGCAAGTATCACAAAAAATATCAGCCAAAAAAGTTGTATAAAAATAAACTTTTGAAAAACTGCCAAACTGAAATTAACAATGAGACTTGCCGGCCCATAGAAAAGCTGACTGAATGGCAAAACCAGGGCTATTTTTTGAATTGATGCTGGGAAAAGCGCTATGGGCAGAATAAGCCCACCAAAAATAATCTGAGCTTTATGATGTATCCAACCGATTGATGTCGAATCTTCAATCCAAAAAGCGATAAGTCCGATGATAAATGAAATCAGGAACTCCAGCGTTTGTCCTAGAAAAAGCAGGATTAGACCAAACATAATTCCTAAAAAAGAAATCTTTATAGGACCAATGAGCACCAATGCCACAATTGAACCAATAAACACATTAAAGACCAAATTTGGAATACCTCTTCCCATGAAACTGAAATAATGAAAAAGCATGTATGAGTATGGACGGTTAACCGAATATGCAACCGACCCTGATTTTATTTCTTCATTAATTATTTTTGAAACCGCCGGACGAGTCGCATTTTGAAAGCTCTGAGCGAACATCAATGTCCATATCAACATGGGAACGGTCAGTCCGCCTATTTCCTGTGAGCCAGAAACCCTATATGTGACTTCATAAAGCTGGGTAAAAATCCAGATTCGAATCACAACCGCCAAGCTTTTGCTCAACATATTTGTAAAATATGCCGTGCTGTTAAAATACCCTGTTTTTACAATTTCAAAATATTTGAGAAATTTATATCTCATTCTTTCAATATTATCCACTCTTGTTTTTATACTGTTCATTTTCTTTGACTCTGATAAATTTCCGCGATTATGTCTTCCATTGGCGGATCGAAAATATTTATATCCTTTATGGAAAAATTCTTAACCGCATAATTAAGTAATTTTTCGATTGAATTAGTGGCTGTGTCCAGTTCAATTTTCAAATCATATTTGGTCTTTTCGATGATTTTACCGCCTTCAAATTCGAAATTGTCAATTCCATCCTCCAAGACCAGCTCGACAATCTTGGTTTTAATGTAGTTCTTTTTTAATTTTTCCGTCGTATCATCAAAGATTATAGATCCCTGATTAACTACGATCGTTCTATTAGTTAATGCTTCAATGTCACCGGCATCATGAGAGGTTAGAAAAACGGTTATCTTCTCTTTTTCATTTAAATATTTGATAACTTCGCGAATTTGTCTTTTCGCAATAATATCCAAACCGATTGTCGGTTCGTCCAAGAAGATAACTTTCGGTCTATGCAAAAGCGATGCCACAATTTCACAACGCATACGCTGGCCCAGGGATAATTTTCTTACTGGGGTGTGCAAAAAATCTTCAATTTCAAAAGCTTCGACTAAAAAATTTAGCCTTTCTTGAAAATCTTCTTTTTTCAGTTCATAAATTTTCGCAAATAGATTGAATGTATCCATTGGCGGCAAGTGGTACCATAATTGAGACTTTTGTCCAAAAACAGAGCCGATTTTATAGGCCAATGCTTTTCGCTTCTTAGATGGATCTAGTCCTAAAACTTCCATTTCTCCGCCACTCGGATATAATATTCCGGTTAGCATTTTTATGACTGTTGATTTGCCGGCACCATTCGGACCGATAAACGCCAATATCTCACCTTCAAAAACATCAAATGAAACTTCTTTGACCGCCTCTACAATTTTATATTGCGGATTCCACAAAGAAGCTAGTCCCGCTAAAAAACCGGATTTTTTCTGCTTGATAGCAAAAGTTTTTTCCAAATTTTTGACCCGTATAATTGGCTTGCTCATATGTTTAAATTATCATAAAAATTGCTTAAAATAAAGCTGGACTTAATAAACAAAAACTCGGCTTCTGATTTAGCCGAGGAAGTTTTAGTTTATTTAGGATAATGCACCTTATCGCATTATATTCACAAAAACTGCCCTGGCTCGCAAATCATCGCGATTGACATCAATGGCAAAAATCGGAGAGTAATTTCCGCAACCTCTTGCCATATTCATTTGAGTTTTGTGAATTATGTTCATAAAATTAACCCTAATATATTTTTAGCACTAATATGAATTTTTGTCAAAATGCTTCTAGTTTTTTGTATAATTTCTTCACGTTCATTTTGAAAAATTTTTAACCAATTTTAGCGCATTCTCTGACATCATTTTCAGAAAATTAATATCATCGTCTTTTAATGGAAGACCCTCATTTTTGAGCATGTTTTCAATTATATCCACATCAAAGATGCTAAGCTTATCCGCTACTTGGAAAATCTTTCCTTCGATTGTTTTGGGATTTTTTCCATTACCATGATTCAAGATACAATCTTCCAGTATTTCATTCAATTCGTAACCCATTTCTTTTAGGATTGGAATCGTAAAGTCAGCATGATTTTCAAAGTTCTTCAAATATCCTATGTCATGAACCCATCCGGCAATTTCAAGCATTTCATCATTTATTTCCATTTTCCGTGCAATTATTTTGGCAACTTTGCCAACCTTTTCTGAATGAATCAGTAAAAATTCTCTCAGTTCAACAGAATCTATTTTTTCAAATACATCCATTGCGGTTTTTCTTGCTTCTGATAATGTTAGCGTCTTATTCATATTTTTACTTTCTCCTGATTATTGTGATGTTATTAGGCATGAACTTTTTTAATGCGTCAGGAATCAATATACTTCCATCCTCTTGTTGATAATTTTCTACAATAGCAATAATTGCCCGGCTAACCGCAATTGCCGTTCCATTCAACATATGAAGATAATCTTTTTTTCCATCAAGCGTCTTGTATTTAATATTCAAGCCACGCGCCTGATAATCTGTACAGTTTGAGGTGGAGGTAATCTCTGCCCAATCACCCATGCCACCCTCTTTATTCGGCTTGCCAGGCATCCAAGCTTCTAGGTCATATGTACGTATAGACGGAGATCCTAAGTCAGCCGTGCAGTGATCTACAACCCTAAAAGGTATTTTTAATCCTTCAAAAATTTCTTTTTCTATTGCCAATAGTTCTTTATGAGCCTCTTCACTTTTATCAGGCATCACATATTGAAACATCTCAATCTTAGTAAATTGATGTACTCTAAAAATACCCTTAGAGAATTTCGAGTATGAGCCGGCCTCCGTTCTAAAACAATGTGAAACGGCGACATATTTTTTCGGCAACTCACTTTCACTCAAAACTTCATCCATATGATAACCACCCATTGTTATTTCAGCTGTCCCAACCAAACTCAAATCCGTTCCTTCAACATTATATATTTGGGTGGATTCACCCCTTGGGTTGAATCCTAATCCCTCGAGGACCTCTCTCTTTGCTAAGTCTGGCGTAGAAAAGGGAATAAAATTATGTCGTATCACAGTCTCTAGCGCATACTGAATTAACGCAAACTCCATCAATGCTAGCTCATTTTTTAGATAATAGAATTTTGCACCACTAACTTTTGTCGCGCGATCAAAATCAATCAAGCCATTAATTTCCGCGAGTTGTATGTGATCACGCGAATCAAAACTAAAATTTGTCGGTTCTAAAAAAGTCTCAGTTACCGGATTGTCATTTTCGTCCATGCTGACAATTACATCAGGATGCGTCATATTTGGAATAGCCAGCCATATTTCTTTGAGTTTTTGACTAGACAAAGCTAATTCATCCTCGATTATTTTAATTTTACTACCCACCATCTTCATTTCTTCAATTTGCTCAGCTGATGGTTTTGTTTTTGATGTAGCATTCCTTTTCGTGCGTAGCTCGTTCATTTCTGTCTCCATTCTTCGAATTTTTTTATCCAATTCTATGAAACTGTCAATATCAACATTGGCTAGCCTATTTTTACAATTGCTTTTGACTAACTCTATGTTTTCACGAATAAATTTTATATCCAACATGTGTGTTTACTTCATTTATAAATTGCAACTATCTGCCTGACAATAAGATCTTCTGGCGTCATATATTCTCCCTTGGTATCAAACCAGACTTTCATAAAATCTTTTCTTTTTAGTTTTCTGATTTTGCCTATTTCGGGATCCTGGAGATAGATGTATTTTTTATCCAATCCAGCTACTACTGAATAATGACCATCGGCTGTTTCTGATTCAGAATATTCTTGCCTGCCTTTTGTAAACCAATCCACAATCACAGGCACTTTTTTATCTAGCCATTTTTCGATGTCTTTGAAGCTGCTATTATTTTTAATCACAACATTAAATCCCAACTGCTCAGCCACCTGTCTTATATTTTTATCATTGGTGCCCAAAATTTTATCAACCTTACAAAGTTTTGCTAATTCTTTTTCGGATTTTTCAATGCCATAATAGTCCAGAACTATTTTCAAAGAAGCTGGTCCGCACATGCCAGCATTCAAGGTTTCCTGAAAAGGTTTAATTTTTAGCATTATATTACTATATTAACAAGTTTTCCGGCCACAAAAACAATCCTTTTTATTTTTCTATCAGTGATATATATCCTAGCCCTCTCGCTTTCCATGGCAATTTTTTTTGCATCTTCCTCGGATATATTAGCATCAACACTAATAGTATCACGTATTTTACCATTAATTTGTACGATTAAATTAATTTTGTCATCCTTAATCAGCTCCGCATCATATTCTGGCCAAGTTGATAAAAATATACTATCCTTGTGACCAAATTTTTCCCAAATTTCTTCAACAATATGCGGAGCAAAAGGAGACAAAATCCTAAGCAGTGATTCATAAGAGGTATGGGTTATTCCATTTTTTTCCGCATCATTGACTAAAATCATCATCGCACTAATCGCGGTATTAAATCTAAAATTCTCAATATCCTCTGTAACCTTTTTTATTGTCTTGTGCAAAAGGTTTTCTGTATTCTTTTCTTCCACTTCTATCAAATTTTCCTGAAGTCTCCAAACTCGATCTAGAAATCTTCTCACGCCCTTAACTCCGTCAGTACTCCAAGAAATTGCTTGTGTGAAGGGTCCCATAAACATTTCGTATAGTCTCATGGCATCAGCTCCAAACTCTCCGATAACATCATCAGGATTTATTACATTATTCCATCGCTTGCTCATTTTTCTACCATCCTCTGCAAGAATAAGCCCCACATATGTAAATTTTTTGAATGGCTCAATAGTTGAAACAACACCTATGTCATATAAAAATTTATGCCAAAATCTTGCATACAATAAATGCCTTGTTGCATGTTCAGCCCCTCCCACATACAAATCTACTGGCATCCATTTTTTCTCCAAATCTTTATCAACTAAAACTTCATTATTTTTCGGATCAATATATCGCAGATAATACCAGCTTGAGCCAGCCCATTGAGGCATTGTATTTGTTTCTCTTTTGCCTACGCCTCCACACTTCGGACAGATTGTATTAACCCACTCAGAAATAGCTGCCAAAGGTCCCTCGCCCGTACCTGTCGGCTCATAATTTTCCACCTCTGGCAACAGTACGGGCAATTGATTTTCAGGAATCGCAACAACCCCACATTTTTCGCAATGAACGATCGGGATTGGTTCTCCCCAATATCGTTGCCTGGAAAAAACCCAGTCGCGCATTTTATAATTAACTTTTTTCCTTCCAAGTCCTTCTTTTTCTAGCCAACTAGTCATTTTTTCTCTAGCGTCCAAGGAAGTTAAGCCTGAATATTCACCTGAATTTATTACTATGCCATCTTCAGTGGTAGCGTCATAAGCCCCCTTCCAATCTAATTGTTCCTCCTTAATGCCAATGTTTAATCCGTATTGAAAAGCATCCTGGTTTCCATCAACATCACTCCAGTCAAAGCACCTGTCTTCATTCTCTGTATGAAATAATATTTTTCTAGTTAGCCCCTCACTATGAATATACCAAGGATTTCCAATAAAATGATTTTTAGCCAAATTAAAAATTTTTTCAACATCTTCTGAATAAATTCGTACGAGGCCACCTATTTCAATTACTTGGGCAACTTTTTTACATTCCTCATAAAACACATTTTCTAGTGATCTTTTTATTGTAACCACATATGTCTTACTTGGATTAATTGACTTCTTAATAGGTAAATTATATTTTTTTGCAAATTCAAAATCTCTTTCATCATGTGCTGGCACCGCCATTACTGCACCTGTACCATAAAATCCCAAAACATAGTCTGCAACAAATAGTGGGAGATCTTCCCCTGTAAATGGATTTATTATTTTTACGCCTTTAATTTCAACTCCTGTTTTTTCCTTTTGCAATTCAGTTCTTTCAAGTTCAGTCTTTTTCTGTGCTTGAATTAAATATTCTTCAACTTCGGAATAATTTTCAATTTTTTCTTTAATTTTTTCAATAATAGGATGCTCAGGCGCCACCACAGCATAAGTCATTCCGAAAACCGTATCGACTCTCGTTGTATATACTTCTATTTTTTCCAAGCTATTTTTTATTCCAATTTCAAACTGAGTGCCTTCACTTCTGCCAATCCAATTTTTCTGTTGTTCAATAATTGAATCTTCCCAATCCAATTCATTTGAATCCAAGTCATAGAGCAAGCGATCAGCATAGGCTGTCATTTTTAAAACCCATTGCCGCATTTTCTTCTGTACAACTTGTGCTCCACAACGTTCGCAAAGACCATCATCCAAATCCTCATTAGCCAAAACAGTTTTGCAATTTGGACACCAATTCACAGGTTCATTTGATTCATACGCTAAACCTTTTTCAAACATTTTTAAAAATATCCACTGCGTCCATTTGTAATACTCAGGGTCAGTCGTACTTACCTCTCTATCCCAGTCATATGTAAATCCAAATTTTTCCAACTGCTTTTTAAAAACACTAATATTTTTTTCAACTGCAATTTTAGGATGAACCTTATTTTTGATGGCATAATTTTCTGCCGGTAATCCAAAAGCATCCCAACCCATCGGATGAAGAATACTATACCCTCGCAGCAATTTATATCTTGATACCACATCGCTCGCGATGTATCCTTTTGGATGACCCACATGCAGACCAGCCCCGGAAGGATATGGAAACATATCTAAAGCATAGAATTTCTTATCTCGACTATAGTTTTTATAAATGCTTGATTCAAGCCATTTTTTCTGCCATTTGGCCTCTAATTCATTTGGATTATAACTTCTCATAAAAATCACTTTGTTTTATTAACTTTATTATACTTTATCCTATTTTAACTTTTTTTTCAAGCAAGCAAAAAAAGGGAGGAGCTAATTATAGCCTCCTCCCGAGTGTTACCCATGTGCCTCATCTTGTTCAATTGCCGTGGTAGCTATTAATAGTGAGCTCTTGATGACTTGACGTTAATTTCTATTTGTAATAACTTATATCTGCGGTAGACTCCTACTCTAAAAAATGACTGTGAATTCAAAATCATGAATGAACACGTAAAAAACTTTACTTACACAACGATAAATTGCCCTCTATGCGGAAATAATGATTGCGAAACCACTCGCAAAAAAGGAATGTTTGATATACCCGTCAATCTCTCTATTTGCAAAAAATGCGGATTTATATATCTTAACCCAAGATGGAGAACAAAATATTATCACTTCTTTTACAAAAAATTATACGACTTATACTTTGTTCGAACAGCTGATTGCACAAAGGAACGAACCCGATATCAGATGATCTATGATCGAACTAAAAAAATAATCGCATTTACCGAAGGCGACAAAATAAATATCTTGGATATAGGGGCTGGCTTGGGAAATGGCTTAATAGCATTGGGCTCAAAATACAAGACCAATAATCTATTTGCGATTGAATCATCCGAGAAAGGTCTGGATAATTTTAAAAAAAATAACATAACAAAAATATCCGAAGACATTGACTCTGACTGGGAAGATACAAAATACAGATTTAATCTTGTAATTATGCGACATGTTCTCGAACATCTACTGCGCCCGGAAAAAACATTATTCAAAATTCATAAAACTCTTTCAGATACTGGATATCTCTATGTTGCAGTTCCCAATCTTGATTGTTCAGAATCACTTATCACCAAAGATTTTTTTCGCATTGTTCACACATTGTATTTCACAAAAATAAGCCTTCGATTTATTTTGAGAAATAATGGTTTTTCAATAATTAAAATTAAAACCGAAACCAACGGTGAAATCTATGCAATTTGTAAAAAAACAAAAATTGCCAGAAAAAATCCGGATTTCAATAATTACTCCACATCAAAAAATAGACTTTTAACTCTTTGGAGAAAATGGGAATAATCTTTTTATCTTTTCCTGCCTAGATATGACCAAAATACTTGAGGTTTATACGACGATGGGTTAGGCAAGGGAAGATTATTGAATAAATACAGATGCTCTGTAATAAAATACTTATAAAATGAATCGTGGATATCGTCAGATGAAATTCTCCAAGGCCCGTCATTTGTCGGAGACGGAATCATTCTATTGGAAAATGATCTAAGGAAGAATATTCCTTCCCTCTTTAACAAGCTAGCTACTTTTTTTGCATATTTTTCTCGATCAGCTATTGGAAAATGGTGAAAACATCCTTGATCAAAAATCAGATCGAAAGTGCCTTCCAATTTATCAGATTCAAATTCAAGAAAATCTGAGCAAATATATTCCACATCTGCGCCGACAAGTTTTGCATATTCCTTTGCAATTTCTATTGTGCCGGGAACAAAATCAATCCCGGTTACATTCATTCCATGTTTTGCCAGAAAGCTTGCTTCTATTCCTACACTGCAACCAATTTCTAAAACTCTCATGCCGTCTCTAATAATCCCTTCTTTCAGCAATCTCTGCAGTTCAGTCCCAACGGCTGCGGTTACCCATGGCGTATTTGCTATTTCAATCTTATTTTCTTGCTTATTCTTGAAAAACTTCTTTACATTGCCCATATTGGACTGCAAGACATCTTTTTCTATTTTTTCCTCTGGTTTTTCCATATTATTATTTTAGTGGGATAACAGTATAGAGATTTATTGGACAACGTTCGCAATAAGAAAACGTGTTTTTTCTAAAATCATCATACTTTTTACCCGACCATATTTTAATTAACGATTCATTAAATATGTTGCCCATTATTGGCTCATGGGTATATTCAACCGCATTGCAAGGATGAACGTCGCCATTTGCTAAAATAAGAGCAAACCAACTTGGTCGTGAACATTTATCTTGTTTGATCCTTGACGGTCGGTAGATACCATGCGCCCATTCATAATCTGATATTTTATAGGAAAACATATTTTCCAAAGAGGCTATCGCTGCTTCTTTCTTTTGAGCAGGAAGATCTTGGAGCTCCTCTATGCATTTTGGTATTATTTTTTTTCTGAATTCATATATTTCATCTTCATTCATCAAATACTCCCCGTCAATATCGCCTTCCAAATAACTTACGGCAATTTCTGAAACGCCAGCTTTCTTATGCAGCCTGATGAGGTGCGGCAAGTCCCTAAAATTAACTTTGTCAATCAATGTTTGTGTTTTGAGGGAAAATTTCTCACTTTGCAATTTTGAAAAAATATCAATAGTTTTTACAGCTGTTTCCCATAGCCCGTTTTTGTTTCTCATTGAATCATGCCGGCACGCGTCATGACTATACAATGAAACGTACACACTATTGAGGCCTGCATTAATCAATTCTTCTGCTTTATCTTGAGTCACGAGACTTCCATTGGTATTGATATTTACATGCCAGTTATATTTTTTCCCAATCCTAACTAAATCAACAAGGTGTTTAAATATCATTGGCTCGCCACCGCTTATATCCAATCTTTTATTTCCTAGCGATTCAGCGTCTTTTAATACTTTCTCCCAATCATTAATGTCCAGCATCTTGTCCTTTCCCATAATCAGTCCCCTGTGCAACATTTTTCTCGTGCCGCATGTTGAACAATTTGCAGTACAAGCCAAGGTGGGCTTAATAACAACATGACTCAAAATATTTTTATTCATTTGAATTATCCGAATTTACATCCGGTCTTAATAATGGAAACATAACCACATCCCGTAAATTAGCTTGCTGCGTCAAAAGAGCAATAACGCGATCCACTCCCATGCCCCAACCGGAAATCGGCGGCATGCCGTATTCCATAGCCTCAATATATTCATCATCTTTCATCATCGCCTCCTCATCCCCAGCCTCACGCGCTTTAGACTGATTGGCAAAGCGCTGCGATTGATCGATGGGATCTATAAGCTCACTATAAGCATTCACAATTTCCCACCCATTTACAACAAGCTGGAATCGATCCGTAATCATAGGATTATCGTCATTTTTTCGAGCAAGCGGAGATATATCAATAGGATGATTTATTAAAAATACTGGGTTTATCAATTTCTTGCGAGAAACTTCTTTGTACAAAGCATCAATCAAATTACCTCTTCCCAATTTGTCAATATCTGTGATAGCAATTCCCTTTTTTCGTATAGCCGCACGAAGCATTTCAACAGTTTTTTCTTGATCAATATCAATGCCACAATCACTGATAAGTAGCTCTCTAAAACTAACTCTTTTCCACGGGGAAGCAAAATCAACCTCTATCATTTTCCCGTCACGATTCATAATTTCAAGTTTAAGAGAGCCTTTTAATTTCAAGATTAGTGTTGTCAGCATTTTTTCGGTAAAATCCATATTCATCTCAAAATCCCAATATGCGCAATAATGTTCGATCATGGTAAAGTCTTGTAAATGACTCGGGTCAATTCCCTCATTTCTAAAAGAGCGAGCAACCTCGAAAATTTTTTCATACCCGCCTATGATTGCCTCTTTTAAATATATTTCAGGAGCAATACGCAAATATACATCAATATCCAGCGCATTGTGATGCGTTTTAAAGGGTTTAGCCAAAGCTCCCGATGGAGTATTGCAAAGAATCGGAGTTTCCAGCTCTGAAAATCCATTTTCTCGATAAAAACTTCTTAATTCCCATATGAAATCACTGCGCATTTTGAATCGACTGCGCGTTTCTTCGTTCATTATCAAATCCAAATATCTTTTACGGTATTTCAATTCTACATCTTTTATGCCATGCCATTTTTCAGGTAAAGGCCGCAATGATTTACTTAAAAATGTAAACTTTTTAACTAGGATCGATACCTCGCCGCGTTTTGTTTTAAATACCTCACCTTCAACACCAATAAAATCCCCGACATTGATTATTTGCAGAAATGTTTTATACTGATCTTCGCCCATGATGTTGATATTTAACACTATCTGCACTTTTCCAGAAAAATCCTGTAAATGGGCAAACGTTATTTTTCCCATTTCACGAAAAAGAATTATGCGTCCGGCTATTTTTACGGAAGTACCAAGCTCCAACATCATAACATCCGTCGCGCTATTCGTACGTTCATACTTACCAGCAAAAGGCACAAGACCCTTTTGGCTGATTAATGCCAGCTTTTGTAGTCTTATTTTTCTTTCATCAAATTCTGTCTCCATGTGGTATTATTTTAAAAAAATAAATTAAATTCCTATGTTTTAATTGTATCGCCTTAAGATTTTCCGGTCAACAAATATGCCCTCGGATTTCATCCAGCCAGTTGTCTAACTGAACAAAAAAAGCATAATTTTTTTCCTCAACAAATTTTCGTTTGAATTTAATAAATAATCGCTTGAAAAATCCTGCTTTTTTATATTCTCTTATCCTGCTAAGCTTAGTCATAAGTATTGTTTCATTAATTCCATCCCAAACCGATATCTGGAAAACATTTCTCAAAGCGCTGTCCCAAGTTGGATCAATATTTACCCAGATGTTTTTCTCTGGTATGAACACGCTCAAAAATGCATGACCTTCACTATTTTTTTCAATAAATTTACATATATTTGCTGGTAAGGCAAGGTCGGTCCACTTAAAATTTCCTATCATAATCTTAGAACTTATGCCGATATTTTCCAATTCTCTTTTTAAAAGTTTGCACTTCTTGAAACAATACATGGAATTCTTGCCGGTAATTCTGAATGGAATATCCCTAACCCTATTAAATATATCAACTCTATTCTCTACTTTCATGGTAGGTTGAGAATGATGAAACTTCATATACATTCTTATTGTCGTTAATTATCATGATTAGGCGATCAATTCCAAAACCTACCCCGCTGGATGGCGGAAGACCAACACATAATGCGTGATAGAAATTAGGATCCAATTTAAGATTCTTATTTCTTGCCTCAAGAAAATTTTTAAATGCTTTATATTGTATGTCGGGATCATTTAACTCTGAATAACAATTGGCAACTTCTAGGCCGCCAACAAAAAGCTCAAATCTTTCTAAAACATTTGGCTCTCGTTTTTTGGCTTTTGCCATCGTAATATCATAGCACATAACAGTAGCGTCAACCGGATAATCTATAACGAATGTCGGCTGTATAATATTGCATCCGATTAGCCGATCAAACATATCGATAATTACATTGCCCCTAGATACTGCTCGATCATAAACAACCCCGTTTTCCTTGGCAATTTTCAACAATGATTCAATAGGCAAAGCAAAAACATCCAATCCGAACATTTTGTTAAGTGATTTTTGTATAGATATTTTTTTCCATTTTTTACCGAAATCCAAGATATGCCCTTTATAACTGATTTTAGTAGTTTTCCTTGTCTTCATTAGCACATATCTAAACAGATCTTCGGTAAATTTCATCATATGCCTATAGTCAACATATGCTTGGTAATACTCCACCGATAAAAATTCCATAAGGTGAGTGCTGTCTATTTTCTCATCTCTAAAATTTTTTCCAATTGCGAAAACTTTATTAAGTCCGCCAACTAAAAGTTTTTTTAAATATAATTCGGGTGAAGAAGCAAGCGCAAAACGCATATCGCATGAAGTCACATCGGTAAAAAGCGGCAATGCGGTTGAGTCTCCCTGATATGGTTGCAACGAAGGAGTATCAATTTCAATAAATTTGTTTTCTGAAAGAAAACCTCGTATAGCGCCTACCACGGCATTGCGCAATAGAAGCGTTTCTCTTGTTTTATTGCTCAATATTAAATCTAGGTGCTTAAGCTTATGCGAACAAAAATCCATTTCTTCAAAAATGTTTAATGGCAAAAGCGTTTTGGTTAAAATAACCAATTCATCACAGACAAATTTAGATTTCCCATCCATATGACCCGCTAAACCGACAATGTCACCTAAATCTAAAAATCCAGCGACATCCTTTAGCTTCGGTTTATCTTCCAAATCAAAACGTAATTTGCCGCTAAAATCCAGAATCTCTCCGCCCATTCCACTCTTATTCAAAGAAATAATTCTTCCGGCGATTCGCAATTTTTTCAATTTTTTCAATTTTTTTATTTCTGAGATAAGTCCGCTTGTCTCATACTTGTATTCATAACAAGCATGCCCCTTTTTATTCAGGGTTTTTATTTTGTTTTTCTGAGAGTCAATTACTTTGTTATTATCTTTCATATTTTTAAAAGCGAATTAAAACTTACCTCATAAAAAAATTATTTTAAAACTTCTCCCACCTATTGTTTTTTAGAACAGAAACCACACTAGATCGGTCACCTGCGCAACTAACCCGCAACAGGCACTTAACACTTACTCCGGTCTCTTCTTTTATTCTCCGACATCCAGCATATTCTATTTTTTCTGCAATCGCCACAACATCTCGTATGTTGACTCCTGATTTCTTTAAAAGATTTATCATTGCAATTAAGGTTCCTCCCGAATCAACTATATCTTCCACCAAAATCACATCCTCGCCTTTTTTTATTCCATGTACATACATCTTACCATTAGTATAGGCATTTCTAAAGTTTATACTGAGATCCCCCTTCAATCCGCCTGGATTCCATTTCACCATGGCCAACGATTTCTTATTTTTGTATGCCATTAATGCCGCAATATAGCCACCGCGATCCTCTTCTCCAACAATTTTGTTCGCGCGAGCTAGTTCAGTGATTTTAGTCAATTCAATAACTACATCCCGCATTAACTTATATCCGGTTTCAGGAGCATGATCTAGCAATGGATTGATTATATAATTTCTATCCTCAATCTTTATCAACGGCTGCTTGTCAAAAGCTTTTATTATTTCTTTCATGGCTACACTGAAAATATTTAGTTAAATTAATGATGTATCACATAAGATCCTTTATTTCATTCGAACGACAATATCCTTTGCAGAAACCTCTGCGCCATTAAATCCGGGCAGCAGCATCAATACGGCATCTAGCTGTTTTTTCAAAATCTCATCTCTTTTTTCTAATAACTTCATATGATCATTTAGCTTGACCTTAAAAGATGCTCGATAGTCGCTATCCTTAAAATATTTTTTTGTATGTTTGTCTATCAGCTTCATTGATTTTTCAATCGGGTTAATATCATCCAGGGATGCCGTTTTAAGAGTGAAAAGAAAATGTGGAAATGTATTTTCTTTATTTATTGCATGCTGAGATATTGTGAGATATTCATACGCATGACCATTATGATTTTCTGGCAATAACACAACTGGCGCACCATAGGCCAATGATTCATAAACTGTTGTAAATCCGCAAGGCACAAAAACAACCAGCGCCCGATTAAGCTCTGACAAAAATTGAGGATGTGTCAGCGCCTTTAACTTTATAATTGGATTAGGGCTCACTATTTTTGCTATAACATCTGGATGGCCCGTCACAATAAACCTCTTAGCCGCCGGCCATTCCTTTATCTTATCTGCCAGAAGATCCAGCACTAATTTTGCATAGTTTACCGCTGATTCAAGATTTGTTGCAGGTGAAATTCCGCCACTCAGAGAAATTAGAACTGTATCCCGCATCATTTCCTTTCGATAAGACAAATCGATTAATGATCCTGCATTAATTGCTTTATGGCTGGTTTGCTCAATAATCTGTGGATTTCCCTGAGAATAAATACGCTCAGAAAGAAGATGAGCAACTAATTGCCTATGATCCGGCTTCAGTTTTTCCAATGCGTTAAAACCAAAGATCAGGTTATTCTCCTTTAGCTTGGGAAGCAAGTTATGTACCTTTTCGTTATTTTTCCATATCCAAAACCAACTCATACTATCAGCATAATAAACAGGCAAATCATTTTTATATGCCCATAACGCTAGAAAGGGATCCATAACAGAAATTACGGCAGAATATTGCTTTTTATCCAGCTTATTATAGTCAGTGAAGGAATTGCATTCATGAAGCTTATCAAAATGCCCTGATTTTTTACATAAAAGATATGATGTGGTTGTTCCTATAAATTCTGTAGAAACATCATGTCTTTTCATAGAATGGGCAATGGCTGATGCCTTACCCGCTGGGCCATACGCCCACGATTGCGCACCAATCAAAACTTTTTTCCTTGCATTTTTCTTGGATGGACTTAGTTTTTTGCTCATAGATTTTTCTTTTATGATAATCAAGGAATAATAGCCTGTTTAGACAAATAAGTCAAGGGTCAGTTCCAATACAAAAGGGTTGAAGTCGTATATGTTTCAACCCTGATAAATATACTTGCGCTTTATTAATTTTTGATAACTATTTGAGCTCACAACTATTCCACCACTGGCACATAAACACACCGGCAATAACCCATTTCGTGGCTGCATTCTTTGCAGGGCAATGGACGATTTTTAATAGCTTCTTCAACAGTGTAAATTTTTCCGTTTTGGCTTTGGCAATTCTCACAGGAATTGTCGCTAGACAGAATTTCAACCTTGGCAACCGCGCCGCTTTGTTTGTATTGCAGAAGATTGTTGATGTTGGAAGTATTCAAACTGTCTTCGGCTTTCTTGACTTCTTCTTCGGTCATAGCTATTCTTTATCCCCATTGTTAATTTTTAGAAGTTCGGAAACTTTCTGTGCCAGTTCGCTCGGTGTGACATGAGTTTTGACATAGAAAGCGTTGATGCCCATAGCCTCAACTCTTCTTTGCGTGTCATGATCAACCGAAGCGGATAGCACAATAATTGGTTTGTTTTTATTTTTTTCGTCCAGCTTCAATTTGGCTATCATTTCTTCTCCATTCATGGCCGGCATTAACATGTCCATAATGAATAAGTCAAAATCCTTCTCAGCCGCTTCCTTGAGGCCCCACGCGCCGTTGGTGGCAAATTCCATTTCATATCCGTCTTTCTTCAAACGATCGCCAAACATTTCGATGAATATTTCCCCGTCTTCAATCATCAGGATTCTCTTTGAATTTTTCATACAGTTATTTTTTAAGTTTATTTGCTATTTCCTTGATTTGTTTTGCCAATTCTTGCGGTGTAGATTTTGGATCGAGCCCAAAATCAAGTGCGCCGAGTTCCTTGGCTTGCTTCAACATTTTTTCATCAGCATTGTCGCTGAATATTACTACGGGCATACCTTTCGTTTTTTTGTCATATTTCACCCATTTCAGAATTCTCATACCCTCATCTCCGCCCAGAGCTATATCAAAAAGAACAAAATCATATTGATCGCCGCTCATATACCAGGTAGTATCATATTCATTATCGGTAGCGACAGCTACTATGCCTGCTCGAAAAAAATCCATCGCTAATTTGCTATCCATTTTAAATGGATCATTGATTACAAACAGAACGCTTGCATCGCCGATTTTTGGTTTATCCATATCAACATGCTTCTCGGGAATATCTAATTTTTCATTATTCAAAACTTTTTTCATCCTGCCCACAAGCTCTGATGGATAAAACAAGGATTCATCGATGAAATCGTTAGCGCCTGCTTCCAGCGCCTTGCTCATATTTTCTTTCATATTGAGATAAGCAGTAATAACAATTTTTATATTCTTGTCGAATGTGCGCACTTCCTTGGCGATTTCAAGCCCGCCTTTTTTGTCCGCAAACATACTAGCAAGTATCAAATCGAATTTTTGTTTTTTAACCATATCCAAAGCCACTTCTCCATCCTTGGCCAAAACCACCTCAAAACCATTATTGGAAAAGGCTCTTTTGTATACATCGGCCGACAGCTCGTCCTCTTCGATTATTAAAATTTTTCTTGCTTCACTCATAATTTTTTATGCGGCAATTATTTTATTGACTTC
>Ga0334722_10003473_pt1 | contig 16938 bp, 17 predicted proteins | sample C3_bottom_MG_FD_207210 | JGI IMG/M metagenome (GOLD analysis project Ga0334722, IMG submission 207210) | Sediment microbial communities from Yellowstone Lake, YNP, Wyoming, USA - C3_bottom | ecosystem: Environmental > Aquatic > Freshwater > Lake > Sediment | place: USA: Wyoming | collected...
CCTGTCAATTGTCCAGAGAGGGATCTTGGTCAGCATGGCGGACATGAGTAAATGAATATCAATATACCCCAGCCCTTTTCCCATCAGCGTGTACTGGTCAATGAATGTGACGAGTTCCTCGTCATCTGCGCGGATCGCCATGGGAAGCTCGTGGAGGAGATTGAGTATTTCCGTTCTATTCTTGAGATATCCACAAGCGAGCTCGCCGATGATAAACGGGTGACAGATTACTTGGCCGTCATTTAATAATGCGTCAAGTCCGATGGTTCCAGACCGTAAATGATCTACCCAAACCGAGGTGTCTACCAGAATCATATTATGAACCCTCGGTTCTTCTTCGGGGGATCATTTCCAGATTTTTTTCAGTTCCCCCCAATCCGGCGAGTCTTTTCGCGCTTTCTTTAGCGATGAGCGCCTGTAATCCGAGTTTGACAAGAGATGTCTTTTCCGTAACTCCAGTCAATTTTGCAGCTTTTTCCAGCAGGGTATCTTCGATATTCAGCGTTGTTCTCATGGTCGACCTCCTTCGTGTGCATTATTTGTATGCATCAGTATGCATATCTTGTCTGCCGGTGTCAAGGCCAAACACGAGGAGAAAAATCAGCCCCTTATGCTCCCGGTTGCTGACAGGATTTAGCCAGCAGATCCTGAAGTTTCCAGGGCGAGGACAGGCAGACGCAGCCCTGGCTGCACTCGTTGAGCACGGCGCAAAAGTTGATGAACTCCTCCATCAGGTTGGTGGTGGCCTTTTTCTTGTATTGAATGATCTGCAGGGTACGTTTCATGTCAACGCCCTCCACGGGCAGCCCTGCCAGCCACCCCTGTTCCACCTCCCGGCAAACGGTCAGTTTTGAGAGGCAGGCAACCCCGGCGTTTGATTCCACCGCTTTTTTGATGGCCTCGGTGTGGCCGAGTTCCATGACCACCTTGAGTCCGGTTACGTGGCGGCCCAGTTTTTTCTTGAAGATCTGCGCCGTGCCCGAGCCTTTTTCCCGCATGACCCACTCGCATCGCTCCAGATCCTCCGGCACCCGAAAGGTCTTCTGTGCCCCTATTTCGCTGGCCGGGCTGGCGATCACCATCAGTTCATCCTGGAGCCAGGGAATCGTGGCAATCTGGTCATTGCTGACCTCTCCCTCCACAAAACCCAGATCCATGCTGCCGCCCACGATGAGTTCCTCGGCATGGCTGGTGTTGCAGACCTCCATGTCGATGGTGACCGAGGGGTGCATCTGTTTGAAGGCCCCGATCAGGTAGGGCAGGACATAATTACCAACGGTGGAGCTGGCCACGATTTTGAGGGCGCCGATAACCTTGTCCTTCTTCTCGGTCATCAGGGTCTCGATATTGTTGATCTGGCAGAGGATTTCCTTGGCAAAGGGCAGAAGGTAGCGGCCACGGTCGTTGATCAGCAGGGCGCGGCCCCGTCGGTCAAAAAGAGGGCCGCCCAGCTGATTTTGCAGCTCGTTAAGGGCCATGCTCACCGCCGATTGGGTCAGGAACAGCCTTTCGCTCGCCTTGGTCACCTGCTGGGTTTCGGCCACGGCGACAAAGATTTCCAGTTGTCTCAGGGTAATGCTCATCGGGGTGGGCCTCACAGGATAATGGTTGGGTGCTGTTTGCCACAACCTTATCATAAATAAAATTTGCATCAATCATTTATATTATTCATTTTTATTTATCATTGTGGGTCGTTACAGTGTCTTCACGGTCAGGGTAGCATAGGGAGCAAAAACGGCAAAAATAGTTTTTTCTCGGCACAAGCGCCTGGTCGAGCCAGAAAGACAGCTCAGCAAAAAAAGGAGGAATGGTCATGGGAAAGTCAGAAGATGCCATCTGTAGGATTGCCCCGCAACGCAACGCTTCTCCGATCAAAAGCGAAGAATCGTTGGCAAACCGGTCAGAAAATTGGCTCGATACCGGGGGCGGCAAGCCTGTTCAGGCCAGCAATGCACCGGGCGAGCACCACGGAAAATTCCCCCGCTTCACCCCGCGCCAGGAGATGTATGTGTTCCATCAGGGGGTTGGTCGGGTGCTCGACATCAGCATGGGCGGCGTCTCGTTTTCATACATTGCCGATAATCACCCGCCGGAAGAATTGCCACGGGAAGGAATCCTTTTCACCCACAGCGGCCAGCACATCCAGGGGATTCCTTTCGAAATCATGGCCGATGCCGTGTGTTCCCGGTTTTTTTCAAGCGACTATTTCATCATGGAACGGCGGGTCCGTTTTGGCGAGCTTTCCGAGGCCCAGATCAGGCAGATGGAAAGTTTTATCCTGAACAATGCCCATATCCCGCAATGTTCCTACGACACGCGGTACACGGAGTATAAATCCGTTTATGCCCCAGCCGGACTGGCGGTTTTTGACAGGAAGGCGCGGGTGATGGAGAATGCGGATGTACGCCTGGCTTGACCGCGCCGACCTCCGAATTTCCGAGGGGATGGACAGGTTCTGTCAGCCCATGATGCGATACTCCATCGCCCTCATCTTCATCTGGTTCGGCCTGTTGAAGCCATTGGGCATGAGTCCGGAAGCGGAACTGATCAAGCGGACGGTGTATTGGGTTTCTCCGCAGATTTTTCTGCCGATTCTCGGCTGGTGGGAGGTTACTATCGGTCTGTGTCTGCTCCATCGGCCGTTGATTCGCGTCGCCCTGCTGCTCCTGCTTCTCCAGTTGCCGGGGACGATGCTGCCTCTGATCCTGCTGCCGGAAATCTGCTTTACCCATCCACCTTTCGGGCTGTCCCTGGAAGGGCAGTATATCGTGAAGAATCTTTTTTTGGTGAGCGCGGCTTTTATGATTGGCGGCAAGGTGCGCGCCCAGTGATCGCCCTCAGCACCGGCAGGCCTCTTCCCCCTGCCGGGGCGACTGCGGCTTTGTCCAGCTTTTCTCCCCTGGGCAAGGCCGCAGATTTTTGTAAAAAAGGATTTTTCTCGGCAGGGGCGTCCTTCAGCGCAGCCCCAATTTCAGCTTGGCGGGTACGGCCCCGTCCTCCTCTTCGCTCTGTACGGCAGAGCCAACGGTGATCCGGGCAGCGTCCGCTCCGGCCCGGTCCGTGAGTTCCTGGGCGATTGTCTTCCCCCGTTGTTCGCCAAGCATCTCTAGCTCCGACTGGGGCAAGGGTGCGGTCTTCACCAGATATGTAAACAGGGCCTGGTAGAATTCGCGGTCCTCACTTCCTCTTCCAATCAGAGCCAGGGCCGGATTCACCCGTGTGGCCTTTTTGCCCGTGGTCTTTTCGTACTCGGCCAGCGCGGTTTTCAATCCCTCGTCTCCGGCCAGGGATTCCAGCGCCCGTTGGGTTTTGCCATTGTTAAACGGCATAGGACCAGGCTCTTCGTCCACGCTGTTTTTCTCGCCAAGTTTTTTGGCCAGCGCCTGGCGAAGATGCGCCGTCTTGAGCGCAGTCCCGTCCAAGGCCGGATCAAAGCCTCCATGTACGGTGAGGACGAGCTGTTTTTTCTTGTCCAGCAACCCGCTCACTGCTTTGATTTTTTCCTGTTCCGGCGGAGTCAGATGAGCCTGTCCCGGTTCGAACAAAACCACGTCCGGATTTTTTACCCCGCTGCCAAACAGGCTGGCCAGCGCCCGGAATGGCGCAGTCGCTACCTTGGAGAGCAGATTGAATATCGCCTGCCGGACAACGTTCCCGTAGGAAAACTCCGGATGGTCCACATTCCCGTTGATCGGCACCGCCAGATCGATCTTCCCCTGGCTGTCGGTGAGCAGGGCAATGGCCAGATCCAGGGGCAGACTCATGGCGGTGGGGCTCTCCACCCGATCGCCCAGAGTGAAGTTCTCCATCACCACCGAGTTTTTCCCGGCCAGCTCACTGTCTTTGATCTTGTACTCAAGATCCAGATTGAGTTTTCCCGAGGCGATGGCTCGACCGGCAAAGGTTGCGGTGTAGGGGGAAAGGGGAGCCATGACCACATTGCGAAACAGCACCGTAATGTCGGTGAACCGCTTGGGCGCAAAGGGCATCAGGCTGCCAGACGCCTTGGCCTGGCCGAATTCGCCCACCCTGCCTTCGAACTTGAGTGCGGTCCGGCTTGCCGGTTCGCTGGAAATACCGCTGGCCGAGCCCCTGCACTGATGGATGCGGGTGGCAAAGGGCAGCACCAGGCTGAAATCGGCAAAATCCACCACGCCGTTTTCCAGGCGAACCCGGTCTACAGCCACAGGAAAGGGCTTTTGATCCTCCTTGTCGGATTGCCCGGCGGGCTTGGGCTGTTGCTGGGTATTTTGCTTACGGAGTTTGGCAAGATTGAGGCTCTTGTCCTTGAAGATGATGATCTTTGTCCCCGGCTCCAGCATTCGCACCTCCCGGATGGTGAGGCGGTCCGGGTTGAGGCTCAAGGCAAGGCCGCTGACCGTGGCCTCCTTCCAGGCAAGGAGCCGGTCGCCGGTGTCATCTTCCTTAAGGAATAAATCGGTGATGCTGGCGTCGCCGTCAAGGGTGAGGGCGGTCTGCTGCTGTTCGTTTTTGGTGCGAAGCAGGTGCACATCCGCAGAGAGGTTGCCGGAAATCAGGGCGACGGCGGCATCCCGGTCAACCAGTCCATCCAGCGGTTTGAGGCTAAAGCCTGCAAGGTGTGCCTGGGCCTCGATCCGATCGCCGGATGGGGAGGCGTTGCCGCGCAGCGTTGCCTCGCCGCCCTGTTCGACGGCGGTTTTAAGATCGAAGGCCATGGGCTGGGTGGGGTGGCCGATGTCTTTGATCGTGGCGGTGAGATCGCGCAAGGTGTAGGCGATTTTGGTGGCCTGATCGGTAACCCCGAGGCGGAAGCCGTTTATTGCAAGTTGATCCAGGGAGGTTTTCCAGGGAGGCTCCTGGCTGGTCTGCTGCCCTTTGGCGGGTATTTTGGCAGCCTTCGTGGAGGATGCGAGGCCAAGATTTAGGGCAAGCCCGCCGCCGGACAGGGCAAGATGCTTGCCCGATGCCTGTCGTTTGGCAAGGTCAACCTTGGCGTTGGCAAGGGAAAGCTTGGCTAGTTCCAGGTTGAGGTTGATGGGATTGGCGGGGCTGGCGTTGCTGAAGCCCACGGTGGAGTCGGCGATGGTGAGGGCGTCAATCCCGATCTGCCAGGGCGGGGTGGGTTCCTCGTTCTCGTCTGGTTCGACAAGACCCTCCCAGTTGCCGCGGCCGTTGGCATCCATGCTGGCTGTTGCCGCAAGCCCATGCACAGCGATGGCTGGGAACAGCACCTGATGCTTGGCCATATCGATGCGGCCGTCCGAGGCGGTGAGCATGTCGAGTTTCAGGATAGGCTGGGCCGCGTTCATGCCTTTTACGGCGAGGCCCTTGAGTGTGATGGCAACAGGATTCATCTCAAGAGCGGGCTTCCCATCCTGCAAGGCAAAGCGATAGCTTGCGGTGAGCGCAAGGGTGCCCGGGGGAGGAGCGATATGGACCCGCTCCGGGAGAAAGCGCCAGATGGTGGCGGGTTTGAAGTCCTTGAGTTCAAGGGCGCCAGTTGCCAGAATCGGGGCAAGGGACAGGTCGCCCTTCCAGCCAAAGCTGCCGCCTTCGGGTAGGGCGGCGGAAACCGCATAAGCCCCGCGCTGTTCGGGCAGGGTGGAGACCTTGACCAGCTCGATGTTCAGCGGGTCGATGGCAAAGGGCTGGGGTTTTGATTTTTTGCTCTGATCCGTAAGGCTGGCTGAGCCGCCGGACAGGGAGAAATGCTGGAAATAGAGGCGGGGCAGCGGCTGTGGTTCGCCAGAAGCAGGGTTCGCGGCAGGGTTCGCTGCCGGGGGGTCCTCTGTCGAGCCGGAAGGATTCAGCTGCGCCAGGTTGAGGCGGCCATCGCTGTCGATCTTGAAGCGGATGGCGGGTTTTTCAATGACCAGATCGGCAAAGGTCCAAGCCCGGCGGAACAGGCTCTCCGCCTCGAAATCGACGAACAACCGCTCCACCGCAAGAATCGGCTCGTCTTCGCCTTCCAGCGTCAGGCGGAGATTCCTGATCTCGCAGGTGAAGACAATGGGGTTGATCCGAATCGCGTCCATGGTCAACCGGACGTGCAGTTGTTCCGCAGCGTATTGCGGGAGAAATCTTTTTAGTAGAGAGGGGGCAAGGAGGAATCCGGCCAGGATGTAGACAGTGGAGAGGGCCGCCAGCCCCACGGCCAGCTGCCGGAAGAGGCGGCGGAAGGTCGGAGGAATGAATCGGAAAAATACGGACCCATGGAGAGAGGGTTGTTTTTTGGGCATGACACGGTGCCTCCGGATAAAAGGCCTCCGGAGGCCTGCCTTTAAAAGGGGCTGGCCCCTGCGGAAGCGGGGAGCTTTTTCCTATCCAAGTATAGCATAACAGAAAATTTGCAGGGCAATAAGGCTGTAAACCCCGGCCAGCACATCATCCAGGACGATGCCCATGCCGCCGTTGACCCGCTGGTCGATGAGGCGGATGGGATAGGGCTTGAAGATGTCGAAGAAACGGAAAAGGAGAAAGCCCAGCAGCCAGATCAAGGGGTTGTTCGGCGCGGCGATCAGGGTGATGAGCATGCCGATGACCTCGTCGATCACCACCACGCCGGGGTCTTTGCGGTCCAGGATCTTTTCCGCCTGTCCGGCCGTGATGACGGCGATGAAGAAGATCCCCCCCAGGGCAAGGGCATAGTGATTCGGCGCCAGTTGGCGGAGGAAAAAATGCAGGGGCAGGGCCAGCAGGGAGCCCCAGGTGCCGGGGGCCTTGGGCAGATAGCCCGCACCAAAACCGGTGGCAATGCCCATGAATAAACGATCCATTTAATTTTCCCCTTTGAATTTTTCAGATTCGGCGCGGCCCACTTCGGCGTACACCTCTTTGATCGGGACATGGTGCGCGATTGCCACCCGCTTGCAATCCTCGTATTCCGGGGTCAATACCTCCCCGGCGGGGGTCGTTACCTTCTTTACTTTCATCGCACCCCAGCGGGTGGGGACCGTGCCGGTCTCCCTGGGCATGGTCCAGCGCTGCTCGGTGCGGAAACGCAGGCCGATGGCCGTGGTCTCGATCAGGATACATTCCTTAGCTGCCAAGGCTGTGGCCCGGTCGCAGATCACCCGCAGGAGAAAACCGGGCCGCCCTTTTTTCATCTGGATGGGGATCAGGGCCACGTCCAACGCGCCCAAGGCGAAAAGCTGTTCGCTGAGATAGGGGAAGGTCTCCGGCGACCAGTCGTCCAGATGGGTTTCGATCACCTCCACCTCCTGGGCCTCAACCGCGACTTGGGCGGAGCCGATGACCAGGCGCAGCAGATTAGGCTGGCCATTGGCCAGCTCCTGGCTGCCGGCCCCGTAGCCCACCGCAGTCGTGGTCATGGGCGGCATGGGGCCAAAATTGGTGGCCAGCGCCTTGACGATGGCGGCTCCGGTCGGGGTGACAAGCTCCTGGTTCAACTCGACTCCGTAGGTGGGCACCCCTTGCAGCAGCTCGTAGACCGCAGGCGCGGGTAGAGGCAGCATGCCGTGGGCGCACTGGACCCAGCCGCGCGGCATGGGCAGAGGGGCGCAATGCAGGCGGGTGATGTTCAGGGCGGCAAGGCCGATGGCCGCGCCGACTATATCAACAATAGAGTCGATCCCACCCACCTCATGGAAATGGACGGTGTCCACCGGATTGCCATGCACCTTGGCCTCAGCTGCGGCCAGCAGGGAGAAGATGGAAAGCGCTGTTTTCTTGATCGGCTCCGCGAGTCTGCTTGCGGTGATGATCTGCCGGATATCCCCCCAGGTGCGGTGGTGATGGTGCTCGGCGGTCTGGACCGAGAGGGAGGTGGCGGCGATGGCCCCGCAGGTTTTTTTGCTAATGGTCAGGGTATAGCCGTCGAGATCAAGCAGGGCAAGCTGGCTGCGCAACTCCTCTTCCGGCAGCCCGGTATCGAGCAGGGCGGCAAGGAACATGTCGCCGCTGATCCCGGAAAAACAGTCGATATAGGCGATGGTTTGTTGGTCAGCCATTTTTCTCCGTTGGGCCATCGTCGGGAAAGGTCCGCCTGCTGTAATGGGTGAGCCAGGCGAGAATCCGTTTGTGATAGAAGGCATAGGGGAGGGCGATTAGGGCTGAGATCGCCAGGAGAATCACGAAGTTCAGATAGTCGCCTTGGTAGATCTCGGCCCCCTGGAAGGAAAGGAGCAGAGTGCCAGGGATCCGGCCCACCACGGTGATGAAGAGAAATACCGGTAGCGGCATGTGGCTCATGCCCAGCAAATAGGCCAGGGAGTCTTTGGGGAAGCCCGGCAGGAGAAAGAGGACAAAGGGGATGGCAAAATCTCCCTTGCTGACCAGATGGTTGAAGCGCTTATAGATGGCGGTGTGTTCCAGTCGGCGGCGGACCAGATCGCTGAGCAGGCGACCGACCATGAAGGCCAGCCAGGAGCCGATGGTCAGCCCGATGGAGGAATAGATAAAGGACGGCAGGGCGCCGAAGAGGTAGCCGCCCAAAACGCCGCTGGCCTCGCCGGGGATGGGGGCAATGACCACCTGAAGAATCTGGAGGGTGATGAAAATGAGGGGCGCGAAGGCACCTTTGGCCAGGATGGCCTCCCGGATCTGGTCCCCGTGCTGCCGTGAATTTTGTAGGTAGGAAATGATCCTGCCGAAAAGGTTGTCCGGTTGGAAGGCATAGAGGGCAACGGCCCCAAGCCCGACCAAGATGAGAATAAGATAGAAGATGCGGCTTTTCAGGAATCTGGTCATGAGGGAAACCGGAGGCCGGGAGTAAGTGGCCTGCCTCGGAGAAAGGCGTCCGCGCTCATCCGTTTACTGCCTTCAAGCTGCACCTCGCCCAACCGGAGATACTCTTCGCCCGTGGCCACCACCAGCCCATTTTTGTTGGCCCTGCACAGGGTGCCGGGCGCTTCGCTGACAGGTCCAGCGATTACCTGCGGGGCAAAAAGGCGCAGCCATTTGCCCTCCAGGGTGGTGTGGGCCATGGGCCATGGGTCCAGCCCCCTGATCTGGCAACTGATTTCCTTGGCCGATCTCTGCCAGTCGATTGCGCTCAATTCCTTGGAAAGCGGGGGAGCCAGGGTGACCAGGCTTTCGTCCTGTTTGTGCGGGGGGAGGTTTTCGGCTTTGAGTCGTTCCAGGGCCTCAACGAGCAGCTTGCCCCCGAGTTCGGCCATCTTCACGGCCAGGGTGCCTGCGGTGTCATCGGGTTGGATGGTCAGGCTCCCCGGCAGAAGGATGTCGCCGGTGTCCATGCCCTCGTCCATCTGCATGATGGTGATGCCGGTTTCCGTGTCGCCGTTGAGCACCGCCCACTGGACCGGGGCCGCACCCCGGTATTTGGGGAGAAGTGAGCCGTGTACGTTGATGGTGCCCAAACGCGGCAGGCTGAGCACCGGCCCGGTCAGGATGCGGCCATAAGCCGTGACCACCATGAGGTCCGGTTGATAGCTGCGAAGCTCTTCAAGAAATTCTGCGGTTCGAACCTTGGTCGGCTGGAGCACCGGGATGCCCGCAGCCAGGGCCAGTTCCTTGACCGGGGGCGGACTCAGCTTGCGGCCCCTCCCTTTGGGCTTGTCCGGCTGGCAGACCACGGCGACAACCTGTTCCCCGTGGTCGAGCAGGGCCTGCAGCGAGGGCACGGCAAACTCCGGGGTGCCCATGAAGATGATGCGGTACCTGCTGGTTGCCACCGGTTATTTCCCCTCTTCGGCCTTGAGCATTTTTTTAATCTTCTTTTTATACAGCGTCCGCTTGAGGGAGCTGATTCGGTCGATGAACAGGGTGCCGTTTAAGTGATCGAGTTCGTGCTGGATCACCCTGGCGTAATAGCCTTCGGCCTCAAAGCTTAGCGGCTGTCCGGTAATGTCCTGGGCCTCCACCCAGATCTTGGCAAAGCGGGGCACGTTGCTGCAATACTCTCGCACGCTGAGGCACCCCTCTTCATCGATTTCCTGGCCCTCGCCTTTGATGATCTTGGGGTTGGCCAGCACGATTAGCTCCCTGGGCGCATCCTTGGGGGAGATATCAATGACGCAGAGCTGTAGGGAGATGTTGATCTGCGGGGCGGCAAGGCCCACGCCGGGAGCGTCGTACATGGTTTCCGCCATGTCGGCCACCAGCTTTTCAAGATCGGGACCGAACTCGGTCACCGGCTTGGCTGTGTCTTTGAGGATGGGAAAGGGGTAGGTGACGATCTCTCGCAGGGCCATGGGGTGTCCTTATCTATGATTACCGCGTAATGTGTTTTTTGTTCAATTATGATGTCAAGTTGGGCGATTACACCGCTGTAGCGGTGCAGATTTTTAATACCCACTAAACAAAAAATCAAGCGCCGCGATAATCTCGCCCCTGCGATCAGCCAGGGAGCCAACCTTTTGTCCCAAAAGACGCGTTGGAATGCCCGCCAGCTCGGCAGTGGACATGATCACCTCGGTCTGTCCGACCGTGAATCTGGGGTTGAGGCGTTGCGCCGCCTTGCCCATGGCCGAGGCCTTGACGAGCGGAACCACCACGCGGGAAGCGAGACCCTCCAGCAGGCCGGTTTGCACGTCCAGCAGATAGGGGATTTCTTTCTGGGTTGCCGGATTGGGGTTTTCGTACACGTCGAGCTGCGCCATCAGAACCGCCTGAGCCCATCGCTGAACACCCCGTGCTTTTCAACGCGGGAGTTGTATTCGTTTATGGCCTCATGGTTTTCCGTAAGCCACTTGCGGCGCTGTTCCTCCCGCAGAACTTCGTCCAGTCGTTGCTCAAGGGCTTGAGAAAGATTGATGTGGTTCTCTCTTGCCAGTCGCAGCAAGTCGCTGTTGATACTGAGATTGGCGGATTTTTTAGGAGCCGCCGGATCAAAAAGTGTTGCCTGCATTGTCGCCTCCATATGCGCATTGATTATGCGCATAATTGTACCTCGTGTGGTGCGCGATGGCAAGGAAAAAGCGTGCGGCGCGGAGGCCTGGGTCACACCCTGCCGTGCACCTCTTCATAAACCCGGCTGCGGTGTTTGATGGCGAACACGACCACCTCGTTGTTGCGAATGGCATACACTACCCGCCAGTCTCCCACGCGAAGTTTCCAGTATCCTGCCAGTGTGCCCCGTAACGGCTTGCCGTATCGGGACGGGTCGGTGGTCAGGCGAGTCTCGATGGCATTTTTGATCCGTTCCCGCATGGCCTTGGGAAGGGCAGCGGCATCATCCTTGACCTCGGGATGAAAAACAACAGGAAAGGGCATTAGCCGAAAACCTGGTCAGCAGTCAGCGCTTTATTCCGGTCAAAATTAGCGGCGCGGGAATCAGCCACCTTGGTTAGGGCGATGTCCTCGCGCAGTTCCAGTGATTCCAGAAGCAGATCATGGGCCACCGAGGAAAGGGACGCGCCGTCCTGCGCGGCCAATTTGGCGATGGTTGCATACAGATCTTTTTCGCAGACAACGTGGATGCGGGGGTTGGGTGTCGGCATGGCAAGCTCCTCTATTTCCGTAAAATGTAACACTAGTGGTGCACTATGTCAATGCCGCGCTTCTACAACATACTCTCCGGATCAACGTCCACCGCCAAATTTACCGCTCCAGCCAGGCGCGCGTGCTCCTGTTCCAGTTCCAGGCAGAGGCCATGCAGCTCTTCAAGATCCGGTCCTTTGAGCAGAATCTGCCAGCGGAATCTGCCCCGTAATCTGGCCAGGGGGGCAGGGGCTGGGCCGAGGATGGCAGTTTTTTGATACCTCCGCAGCGTTTTGCCCTTGGCGGCCAGTGCCATGGCCCGGGTTTGCACCGCCTCTTCTTGCTCGCCGTCCACAACTAGGTTAATGAGTCGGCTGAAGGGCGGATAGCCCAACGCCTTGCGCAGCCCAATCTCTTTTTCGAAAAACCGGGGATAATCGTGGTCGCGGGCCGCAGCAATGCTGTAATGGCCAGGCTGGTGGGTCTGGACGATGACCCTCCCTGGCTGTTCGCCCCGACCTGCCCGGCCAGTCACCTGGGCCAAAAGCTGAAAGGTGCGTTCCCCTGCCTTGTAATCGGGCATGCCGAGCCCGGCATCGGCCCAAACAATGCCCACCAGGGTGACATGGGGAAAATGATGGCCCTTGGTGATCATTTGGGTGCCTACGAGAATGTCTACTTCCCGGTCATGTACCGCCCGGAGGATGCGGAGGAAATCCTGGCGGTTGCGGGTGGTGTCGTGGTCGAGCCGGGCGATACGGGCCTTGGGAAACATCCCCGTAAGTTCCTCTTCGATGCGTTCCGTGCCGAAACCGATGGGCGCCAGGTTGAGCGAACGGCAATTGGTGCAGACCGTGCGGCTGTTGGTGGCAAAGCCGCAGTAATGGCAGACCAATTCGCCCCTGCCTTTGTGCAGGGTCAGGGTTATTCGGCAATGGGGGCATTGCACCGCCTGGCCGCAGTCGGAACAGAGCATGCAGCCGGCAAAACCCCGGCGGTTTAAAAAGACGAGGCTCTGCTCCTGCCGGGCCAGGGTCGCCCGCAGTGCCTGTTTGAGCTGCGGGGAAAAAAGCGGCGGCCTGCCGGAGACCGTGTTTACGGCCTGGAGATCGACCAGCTCCACCTGGGGCAGGGGCCGGTTTTCGATTCTGACCGGCAGGTTCAACAGGGTGTACTTGCCGCTGAGCGCATGTTGATAGCTGATGAGCGACGGGGTGGCTGAACCGAGCAGCACCGTGGCCCCGCCCTGGCTGCCCCGGAGCAGGGCCAGGTCGCGGCCTTGGTAGCGGAGGCTGTCTTCCTGTTTGTAGGCGCCGTCGTGTTCCTCATCGACGATGATCAGCCCCGGATCACCAAGGGGCGCGAAGATGGCGGAGCGGGCGCCGATCACGATGCGGGCCTCTCCGGAAACAACCCGTTGCCATTGGTCAAAACGCTCGCCCCTGGCCAAGCCGCTGTGGAGCAGGGCCACCGTCTCGCCGAAGCGGGAAAGGAAATGCGCCTCCAGTTGGGTGGCCAGAGCGATTTCCGGCACCAGCACCAGGACGCTGCGGCCCAAGGCCAGGGTGGTTTCCGCCGCCTGCAGGTAGACCTCGGTTTTACCGCTGCCGGTGACGCCGTGCAGCAGGAAGGCGGCATATTTTTTTTGGGCGATGGCCGGGTTCAGTTGGGCCAGGGCGTTCTCCTGATCCGCAGTGAGTTGGGCGGGCCTGGGGTAAAAAAGCGGGGTTTCGCCAAAGGGGTCGCGGTACACCGGACGCTCTGTCAGGCGGATGATGCCTTTTTCGGCCAGTGAGGTGAGGGCCTTTGCCGCGCCACTGTAGGCTTTGGTCAGCTCCCGGCGGGGAAGCCCTTGAGTCGGATCTGGCCGCATCTCCTCAAGGAGGGCGAGGGTTTTTGTTTCCGAGGGCTTGAGGCTGGTGAGAGCCTCCGGGGCAAGCGGTTCGTCGGCAAGGGACACGCAGGTTTCGGTCTTCTGGCCGATGGAGGCCCCGGAGATAACTTGTTCCACCGAGATCAGGCCCTGCTCGGACCATTGTTCGATGAGGCGTTTTTCCTTGCCCCGCCAGAGCTTGCGCACGGTGGCGGCGCTCAGCTTTTTGTTGGCCAGCAGCCCGGCCAGCCAGGGATAATCCTGGGCAAGCTGCGGCTGTTCAACAAGAAAATAGTGTCGCCCCGCCTCAGTGGCCTTGAGCTGGCGGCCGCTTTGCGAGGTGAGTCCGCCGGGCAGCGCGCCTCGGATCACCTCGCCGATGGGATAATGATAGTAGCGGGCCACCCAGCGGAAAAACGGCACCAACCCTTCCGGGAAAACCGGGAAGGCATCGAGGATCTCGGTCACTCGCTTGAGGCGAAACTCGGGTTTTTCATCGGTTAAGGCCAGCACATAGCCGGTGAGCAACCGCTTGCCCAAGGGGACCAGCACCCGCTGCCCCGGAGCGGGAATCTCCCCGCTGGTCGGGATGGCGTAAGTCAGGGTTTGCGTCAGGGGCGCGGCAACAGCAACTTCAAGATAGGTGGGGGATGCGGACATGGGGCCTGTCGGTGGAGGTGAGAGGCCGCCCTTCTGATTCGTTAGAAGGGCGGCCCGGTATGGAGACTCGGTCTCAGCCCTTCCGGCCTCTAAAAATCAGCGCATACTTCCTTGATGTGTTTCTTGAACTCCTTGCATACCACGGGGTGCCGCAGGGCATAGGCGACAATGGCCTTGAGGTAGCCGAGTTTGTCTCCGGCGTCGAAGCGGGTGCCGCTGAATTCATAGGCATACATGGGCCGCTGTTTTGCCAGGGCCAGCAGGGCGTCGGTGAGCTGGATCTCGCCGCCGTGTCCCGGGGTGGTTTTTTCGAGCATGGCAAAGATTTCCGGGGTCAGCAGGTAGCGGCCGATGATTGCCAGGTCGGAATCGGTGGTGCCGGGCGCGGGTTTTTCCACCATGCGGTCTATCTGATACACCCCTTCCCGGAGCTGGGTTCCCTCCACGATCCCGTACTGGTTGGTTTCTTCGGCGGGCACCTTTTGGATGGCCACGATGGGGGCATCCAGTTCTTGGTGCAGGGTGAGCATTTGCTGGCAGCACGGCACCTTGCTCAAGACCAGATCGTCGCCCAGTAGCACCAGGAAGGGTTCGTCGCCGATAACATTCCGGGTGGTCCAGATGGCGTGGCCTAGACCCAATGGTTTTTTCTGGCGGACCGTGGTAATGTCGATGAGGTTTGAGATGTGGTTGATCTCTTCGCAGAGCGCGTCTTTGCCCTTTTGCCGCAGGATGGTGTCGAGTTCGAAATCGTAGTCAAAATGATTCTCGATGGCGGATTTGCCCTGGCTGGTGACAAACACGATCTCTTCGATCCCCGAGGCGACCACCTCTTCGACAATGTACTGGATGGTCGGCCGGTCGACGATGGTGAGCATTTCCTTGGGGATTGCCTTGCTGGCCGGGAGAAAGCGGGTGCCCTTGCCGGCCACCGGGATAACAGCTTTGCGTACGTTCATGGGAGACCCGTTGCTGAGTGTTTTTCTGAAAAAAAGGATACGCTTTAAGTATGGTATATCACATAGCCAAAGACAACCCCTTCTTCAAGGGAATAATGATCACCAGCCGGAACGTATGCATTTTTTCGTAAAAAAGGTAGAAGAAACCATCCGCCGAGAGGGGCTTCTTGTCGCCGGAGAGCGCTGTGTTGTAGCCGTTTCTGGCGGACCGGATTCCATGGCCCTGCTTCAGGTCTTGGCGCAACTGGCGACGAGTCTCGACTTTTTTCTGGTGGTTGCCCATGTGGACCATGGCCTGCGGCCTTCGGAGGCGGAGGCGGAGGCGCGTTTGGTGCAGGAAGCGGCTCAGACTTTGGGGCTTATCTGTGAGTGCGGGAAGGTGGAGGTTGCCGCCTACGCCAAGGAGCAGGGGTTGTCCCGCGAACATGCCGCCCGCGATCTGCGTTATGGATTTTTGGCGGAGGTGGTGGCGCGGCACCGGGCCACGAAGATTGCCGTGGGCCATACGGCGGATGATCAGGCCGAGGAGATTCTGTTGCGGCTTATCCGGGGCACTGGCCGTGCGGGCCTGACCGGGATGGCGAGGCTGCGCGATGGCCTGGTGATCCGGCCTTTTCTGGAGATAGCCAAGGAGGAGATCTTTGGTTACCTTGCCGCAGAAAACAGCCCCTATTGCCTCGACAGCTCCAACCGGGAGCGGATTTACCTGCGTAACCGAATCAGGCTCGATCTGCTCCCTTATCTGCAGGAAAATTTCAACCCCAATATCGGCAACTCCCTGCGGGAAACGGCGGAGATTTTACGGGGGGAAGAAGAGCTGCTGGCTGGGATGGCGGACCAGGCCTATGCCCAGGTGGTCGAGGAGGAGCAGGGCGAGCCTGCCGGGCTGACCATCCAACTGGCGGATTTTTTGCAGCAGCCCTTGGCCATCCGGCGGCGCATCCTGGAGACAGCTTGCTGGCACATGGGCTGTCGGCCAGCATTTAAGCAGATTGCCCAGCTTCTCTCTCTGGCTGAAACCGGGGCCGAGGGCGCGGAGTTGCATCTGGCCCAAGGGTTAAGGGTTGGCAAGGCAGAGGGGAGAGTGTGCTTTCGCTATCCCCAGGGTCGGCAAGCTGTGCGGGGCAATCTTTCGGCTGCGGGTACGGAAGAGGTGCCTTTTGCCAGGGAGCTTCCCGGTCCGGGTGAGTATGCCTTTGAGGCCATTGGGGCAATGGTCACGCTCCGTTTTCTGGAGGCGCTTCCCGAAGGTTGGGACGCGCAGGCTCCGGCGACCCTGTACTGCGATGCCGACAAGGTTTGTTTTCCTCTTGTGGCCCGGTCCTTTCAGGCGGGAGACCGGTTTCATCCCCTGGGAGCGCCGGGCTGGAAAAAAGTCGGCGATTTTTTCACCGATCAGAAGATTCCCCTGGCCCACCGGAGGCGGATACCCATCCTGACGGACCAGGAGGGAATCATCGCCATCCTCGGCGTGCGTCCTGATCAGCGGGCGGCCATTGGCCCCAGTACCAGAAGGATTCTCGCCGTAAGCCTGCACCCTTTGGCGGCAGGTGAAAATGGCTTTACTGAAAAAGCGATACATGGTAAGTAAGTGGCCACTGCAAAACCCGAGGGCGGGTAGCTCAGTTGGATAGAGTGTTGGCCTCCGAAGCCAAAGGTCGTGGGTTCGATCCCCGCTCCGCCCACCAAAAAATATAAGGAATCAGTCATAAAAGGCTGGTTCCTTTTTTTTTGTGGACATGCCGCCTGATGTGGGAAGGATTTGCCCTGCGCCGCTTTCTTTCTCCGTTGGGGCGGAGCGATGTGTCCCATGAATTGCTTTGCTTCCTTTTCGGCCTCCGTTATAATCGGAAAATAAGGGGCGTTACAGGAGTTCCGCTTACGGGACAACCAGGGGAAAAGCCGCACATGGCAAGTGCTACGAAATGATGGAGCCCGATCCTAATATGAAGGTGCTGGTGGTTGACGATTCGCTGGTCATGCGGAAGATCATCACCAATCACCTGCGGGCCTTGGGCTATGCCAATATCCTTGAGGCGGACAACGGGGAAAAGGCGTTGCAGA
>Ga0334722_10003475_pt1 | contig 16937 bp, 17 predicted proteins | sample C3_bottom_MG_FD_207210 | JGI IMG/M metagenome (GOLD analysis project Ga0334722, IMG submission 207210) | Sediment microbial communities from Yellowstone Lake, YNP, Wyoming, USA - C3_bottom | ecosystem: Environmental > Aquatic > Freshwater > Lake > Sediment | place: USA: Wyoming | collected...
ATATCGAACACAACATGGGGCTGGCCTTGCTCAACTCGGGGCGGGTCGGGGAGGCGACGGCCCACTTCAGGAATTCCCTTCGCGTGAACCCGGGATTCGGGAAGACGTACTTGAACCTGGGGCTTGCCCTCGCGCGCTCCGGTTTTGCACGGGAAGCCCGGTCCTACTACGATCAGGCCCTGCAGTTCGTCCAGGTGAGTGCCGACGCGCACTACAACCTGGGGGTGCTCCTCACCGATCAGGGTTTGTCGGGAGAGGCTGAGCGCCACTACCGGGAGGCGATCCGGATCAACCCCGCGCTGGCGGACGCCTACAACAACCTCGCCATGATCGACGTGGCGCGCGGGGACGACACCGAAGCCGAAGCCCTGCTGTCACGGGGGCTGCAGTTGAACCCCCGCGACGAACTGGCCCACCTGAACCTCGGCTCCTTGAAGCAACGCCGGGGCAACCGGGATGAAGCTGCCTTCCACTATCGCGCCGCGCTGGCGCTGCGGCCGGACTTGATGCGGGCCAGGGTCAATCTACAGAGCCTGGGCCTGCGCTAGCAGGGAACTGGCCCGCTAACGCAGCGGGATCAGGCCGGCTTCGGCGCCGCGGAGCCCGAGTTGCAGGCCGACGACTGGTCGCCGTCCTTCTTGCACTGGTACTCCTTGATCGCCGCGTGCAGCGCGTCCGCCGCGAGGTTGGAGCAGTGCATCTTCACGGGCGGCAGCCCGCCGAGTTCCTCAGCAACCTGCTCGCGGGTGATCGCCAGCGCCTCCTCGATGGTCTTGCCCTTGACCATCTCGGTGCACATCGAACTGGTCGCGATGGCGGCGCCGCACCCGAAGGTCTTGAACTTCGCGTCGACGATCTTGTTGTCGTCGACCTTGATGTAGATCTTCATGATGTCGCCGCACGCGGCGTTCCCGACGGTCCCGACGCCTGACGCGTCGGCGATTTCGCCCACGTTGCGCGGGTTCTGGAAATGCTCCATCACCTTTTCGGTGTAAATCGCCATAGCCGTCCTCCTCCGTTAAGTTCCCCTGCAGTATGAGATCGCCGTGCCGCTGAAACGGTTCGGCGGCACGGCGTGAGAAGCGCTATGCGGGGACGCAGGCCCCGACCGGACAGACCTCGGCGCACGTCCCGCAATCGCTGCAGAGGGCGGGGTTGATGACGGAGCGATCCGCTTCGTCGGTGATGGCCTTCTCGGGACACTCCGCCTGGCAGGCGCCGCAGGCGATGCACTCTTCGGTGATTTTGTGGCTCACGATCTCCTCCTCCTGTGTATGGACGGCGGGACTCTACACAAGCCCGCCTTGTGGTGTCAAGAAAAGCGTCTAGCGCTTCTGGCAGATCGGGCAGATGTGGGTGCCGCGTCCGCAGACGCGGATGTGCTCGATCGACTCGCCGCAGGTGGTGCAGGGCTCGCCGGAGCGCTGGTAGACGAGGTGGTGCTTCTGGAAGGAGCCCGGCCGGTTGTTGCTGTCCCGGTAGTCTGAAACCGAGGAGCCGTGGCAGTCGATCGCCTTGCGCAGGATCTTGTGCATGGCGGTGTGCAGCCGCCGCGCCTGGGGGGCGCCAATCTCGGCGGCCGGGGTCAGCGGGTGGACGCCGGCCCGGTGCAGCGACTCGTCGACGTAGATGTTCCCGAGCCCGGCGATCGCCCGCTGGTCCAGCAGCAGCGCCTTGACTGGCCGGTGGCTGTCGGCGAGCAGTTCGCGAAACGCGGCGAGGTCGATCAACAGGGCGTCCGGCCCGAGTTCCTTGAGCAGTCCGCTGCCGCTCCCCCACCCGTCCAGCACGTCCAGCGAACCGAAGCGCCGCGTGTCCTCGAAGGAGAGCGCCCAGCCCCAGTCGGAGAAGTCGAGCCGCAGGCGGTCGCGCTTGGTGAGCGGGTTGTCGCTCGGCACGAGCAGCAGCTTCCCGGTCATGCGCAGGTGAAAGACGAGCATCGAACCGTTCGAGAGGTGGAAGAGCAGGAACTTCCCCTTCCGGCTCAAACCGATCACGCGGCCGCCCTGCACCTTGCGCAGCTCCGCCGGGGAGGTTTGGCATCTGAGACGATCACAGAAGACCCGGACCCGCCGGACCCGCTGGCCGAGAACGCTCTCGCGCAGGCCAACGACCATGGTTTCTACTTCGGGAAGCTCCGGCATTCCTCGCGCACTCCTACCCCTACCCCTGCCCCTGCCCCTGCCCCTGTCGCTGCCTCAACCCAGCCAACTCGCCACTCACGAATCGGCGGGTGAAATCAGCCTGGCCGGCAACTTGTTTGCCGCTCGCGCATCAATAATATAGCGTGGATGTTGAAAAACGCTATAGGGTAAGTGGCACGGATGCCCTTTTACTAAAAAAAGGAGAGTGAAAATGCCCATGTACGAGTACAAATGCGACTCCTGCGGGAACGCGTTCGAGCGTTACAGCGCGGGAAAGGGCGGTGACGATGCCTCGGGCGTCTGCCCCAAGTGCGGCAAGGCGACCGTGAAGAAGGTCTTCTCGACCTTCGCCTCGACCTGCTGCAGCAGCAGCGGTTCGGTGAGTTCTTCCAGCTCCGGAGGCTGCGGCGGCGGGAACAGCTCCTTCTCCTGAGGTTGAACGAGCCCGGCCGGTCGGCCGGACACCTGGATCGCCCCCTCTCTTTCCGCGCGCGTGGGCACGGCGAGGGAGGGGGTTTTTTTCTTTCGCGTGCTATACTTCCCCACTTGAACGACAGGGGGGACCGCGTGCGCCAATTGCTGGAAATCGAGGACCTGCGGGTGGAGTTCGCCGGCAAGGGCCTGACGTTCGCGGCGGTCTCCGAGGTCAGCCTGAAACTCGACCGCGGCCGCACCCTGGGCCTGGTCGGCGAGTCGGGCTCGGGCAAGACGGTGACTTCGCTTGCGGTGATGCGCCTGATCCCGTCGCCCCCGGGTCGCGTCGCCGCCGGCCGGATCTGGTTCGACGGGCGCGATCTCGTGCCCCTGAGCGATCAGGAGTTTTCCGGCATCCGCGGCCAGGAGATCTCGATGGTCTTCCAGGAGCCGATGACCTCGCTCAACCCCGTGTTCACCACCGGCGATCAGGTCGCTGAGGTCTACCGGATCCACCTGAAACTCGGGAAGAAGGAGGCCTTCGAGCGCGCCATCGGGATGCTCGAAAAGGTCGGCATTCCCGACCCGGCGCGGCGCGCCCGCGAATACCCGCACCAGATGAGCGGCGGCATGCGCCAGCGGGTGCTGATCGCCATCGCGCTCGCCTGCCGGCCGAAGCTGCTGATCGCCGACGAGCCGACGACCGCGCTGGACGTCACGGTCCAGGCGCAGATCCTCAATCTGATGGAGCAGCTGCGGGACGAGATGGGCACGGCGCTGCTGTTGATCACCCACGATTTGGGGGTCGTCGCCCAGTCCGCCGACGACGTCGCGGTGATGTACGCCGGCAAGATCGTCGAGCAGGCCGCCTGCCTGCCGCTGTTCGAGGCGCCCTGGCACCCGTACACCGCGGGTCTGCTGCACTCGCGCCCGGTGCTCGGCAGGCGCAGCGGCCGGCGGCATCTGGACACGATCCCGGGGACGGTCCCGGACCCCAAGCACCCGCTGCCGGGGTGCTCCTTCGAACCGCGCTGCCCGCGCCGCAAGCCGATCTGCGCGGAGCAGATGCCGCCTCTGGAAGAGAAGGCGCCCGGAAGATTGGCGCGCTGCTGGGTTGAGCCATGAAGAGGAACGACATTCAGTGCCTACCCGGGATCGGCCTCGCGCCGGCCATAGTCGGTACAGCATGGGCTGGCGTAGGGGTGGCGCGGAGGGGAGGTCTCCGGCGGCGCGCAGCTTCGCGCGAGCACCGCCGGAGGTCCGCAGCGTCAGGACCCCGCAGCCTGAACGGGAACGAGTGAAGTAATGTCGACAGAGCCATTGCTGAGCGTCCGCGGCCTCGTCAAGCACTTCCCCGTCCGCGGCGGCTTCTGGCAGCGTCCCGTCGGCTGGGTGCACGCCGTCGACGGCGTCGACTTCGATCTGGAGCCGGGCAAGACCCTGAGCCTCGTCGGCGAGACCGGCTGCGGCAAATCGACGACCGGCCGGGTCGCGCTGCGGCTGATCGAGCCCTCGGCCGGGCAGATCCGCTTCCAGGGGGAGGACCTGCTGGCGCTCGGCAAGGAGCAGCTGCGCCTCGCGCGCCGCCAGATGCAGATCATCTTCCAGGATCCGTACTCCTCGCTCAACCCGCGCATGAGCGTGCTGGCGACCGTCGGCGAGCCGCTGCTGCTGCACGCGATCGTCCCGAAGAGCGACCTGGAGGCCGCGGTAATCGGCCTGCTCGAGCGCGTCGGGCTCAAGGCCGAGGACCGCTTCCGCTACCCGCACGAGTTCTCCGGCGGGCAGCGCCAGCGTGTCGGGATCGCGCGCGCGCTGGCGCTCAAGCCGAAGCTGATCGTCGCCGACGAGCCGGTCTCCTCGCTGGACGTCTCGATCCAGGCGCAGGTCGTGAACCTGATGCTCGACCTGCAGCAGGAGTTCGGCCTGGCCTATCTCTTCATCTCGCACGACTTGAGCCTCGTCGAGCGCATCAGCGACTCCGTGGCGGTGATGTACCTCGGGCGGATCGTCGAGACCGCCCCGGCCGCCGAGCTCTACGCCCGGCCGCGCCACCCGTACACCGAGGCGCTGCTCGCGGCCGTGCCGGTCCCCGATCCCGCGCGGCGCGGCCAGAAGCGCGTGCTGCTCGGCGGGGATGTCCCCAGCCCGATCACGCCGCCGCCGGGGTGCCCGTTCCACCCGCGCTGCCCGATCCGCGGCGACGGCTGCGACAAAACCTTCCCCGACCAGCGCGAGGCCGGCCCGGGGCATACGTACCGTTGTCATTACCGGTGAGAACAACTCCTGTGACGCTGAAACTGATAATGAGGATAGAGTTGTTTTCCGAGACGAGAAAGAGATCTGTCCCCATTTGGGAACGGATGCGCAGGGGTGGCGCGGAGGGGAGGTCTCCGCGGCGCAGCGGCAGCGAGCCGGCGGAGGTCCGCAGCGACAGGACCCCGGAGCAATTGGCCCATGAACGAAAGTAATCCGATTCCCGGTTCGAACCCGAACCAGTTCATCGTCGTCCGCGGCGCGCGCGAGCACAACCTCAAGAACGTCTCGGTCGACATCCCGCGCAACCAGCTCGTCGTCGTCACCGGCGTCTCCGGCTCGGGCAAGTCCTCGCTCGCCTTCGACACCATCTACGCCGAGGGGCAGCGCCGCTACGTCGAGTCGCTCTCGGCCTACGCGCGCCAGTTCCTGGAGTTGATGGAGAAGCCCGACGTCGACGTCATCGAGGGGCTCTCGCCGGCGATCTCGATCGAGCAGCGCACCCTCTCGAAGAACCCGCGCTCAACGGTCGGCACCGTCACCGAGATCTACGACTACCTGCGCCTGCTCTACGCGCGGGTCGGCCGCCCCTCCTGCTGGAAGTGCGGCCGCAAGATCGCCTCGCAGGGCGCCGAGCAGATCACCGACCGCGTCGCGGCGCTCCCCGAGGGGGCGCGGGTGCACGTGCTCGCGCCGCTGATCCGCGGGCGCAAGGGGGAGAGCCAGAAGGTCTTCGAGGACGCGCGGCGCAAGGGGTACCTGCGGGTGCGCGTCGACGGCGCCCAGCGCGAGCTGAGCGAGGAGATCGTCCTCGACAAGAAGAAAAAGCACACGATCGAGATCGTCGTCGACCGCCTCGTGATCAAAGAGGGGGTGCGCTCGCGTCTCGCCGCCTCGGTCGAGGCCGCCCTCGCGCTCGGAGACGGACTCGTGGTGATCGAACAGCTCGGCGTCGGCGACCAGGTCTACTCCTCGCACCTCTCCTGCCCCGAGTGCGGCGTGAGCTACCCCGAGATCTCCCCGCGGCTCTTCTCGTTCAACAGCCCGGTCGGCGCCTGTCCCGACTGCGGCGGCCTCGGCACGAAGATGGAGTTCGACGACGAACTGGTCGTCCCCGACCCGTCGCTGACGCTGAGCGAGGGGGCGATCCTCCCCTGGGAGCGGCGCAACTCCGAGTACTTCCTGCAGACCCTCGGCGCGGTTGCGCGGCACTACGCGTTCGACCTGGAGACCCCCTTCGAGAAGCTTTCTGCGAAAGTGCAGAAGGTCCTGCTGCACGGCTCCGGCGACGAGCAGATCGTCTTCACGCTCGAGCGCGGTGTCGAGGACCGCTTCCGCTTCAAGAAGCGCTTCGAGGGGGCGGTGCAGAACCTGGAGCGGCGCTACCGCGAGACGAAGTCGCCGGCGATCCGCGAGGAGATCGAGCGGTTCATGGCGCGCCAGCGCTGCCCGGCCTGCAAGGGGCGGCGGCTCAAGCCCGAGGCGCTCGCGGTGACCTTCGGCGGCAGGAGCATCGCCGCGCTGACCGCCTTCTCGGTGACCGCCGCGATCGAAGCCTTCCGCAAAGTCGACCTGACGCCGACCGAGCAGACGATCGCCGAGCGGATCCTCAAGGAGATCCGCGAGCGGCTGCAGTTCCTCGCCGACGTCGGACTCGGGTATCTGACCCTGGAGCGCGAGGCGGCCTCGCTCTCCGGCGGCGAGGGGCAGCGGATCCGGCTCGCGACCCAGATCGGCTCGCGGCTCGTCGGCGTACTCTACGTGCTGGACGAGCCGAGCATCGGCCTGCACCAGCGCGACAACGACCGGCTGCTCGGGACGCTCAAGGGGCTGCGCGACCTGGGCAACTCGGTGCTGGTGGTCGAGCACGACGAGGCGACGATCACCGCGGCCGACTACGTGCTCGATCTGGGCCCCGGCGCCGGCGAGCACGGCGGCCACCTGGTCGCGGCGGGGACTCCCGGGGAGATCGTCAAGCACCCCGACTCGCTCACCGGCAAGTACCTCTCCGGGCGGCTCTCGATCCCGATCCCGTCGCCGCGGCGCGCCGGCGAGAAGTCGCTGCGGCTGCTCGGGGCGCGCGGCAACAACCTCAAGGGGATCGACCTGGAGATCCCGCTCGGGACGCTGACCTGCGTCACCGGGGTCTCCGGCTCGGGAAAGAGCACGCTGGTCATCGAGACGCTCTTCAAGGCGCTCGCCCACGCGATGTACCGCGCCAAGGAGCGGCCGGCGCCGTTCGCGAAGCTGATGGGGCTGGAGAACGTCGACAAGGTGATCGACATCGACCAGAGCCCGATCGGCCGCACACCGCGCTCGAACCCGGCGACCTACACCGGGATCTTCACGCCGATCCGCGACCTCTTCGCGGCCGTCCCCGAGGCGCGCCTGCGCGGCTATCGCCCGGGGCGCTTCTCCTTCAACGTCAAGGGCGGGCGCTGCGAGGCCTGCGAGGGTGACGGCATCATCAAGATCGAGATGCACTTCCTTCCCGACGTCTACGTCACCTGCGAGGTCTGCAAGGGGCGGCGCTACAACCGCGAGACCCTCGAGGTCGAGTACCGGGGGCGGAACATCGCGCAGGTGCTCGAGATGACGGTCAGCCAGGCGCTGGAGTTCTTCACCCGGCACCACGCGCCGATCCGCGACCGGCTGCAGACGCTCAACGACGTCGGGCTGGAGTACGTCAAGCTCGGCCAGAGCGCGACCACGCTCTCGGGGGGCGAGGCGCAGCGCGTCAAGCTCTCGCGCGAGCTGGGGCGGCGCAGCACCGGGCGCACGGTCTACATCCTGGACGAGCCGACCACCGGCCTGCACTTCGCCGACATCAGCAAGCTGCTCGAGGTGCTCAACCGCCTGGTGAACGCCGGCAACACCGTGGTCGTGATCGAGCACAACCTCGACATCATCAAGAGCGCCGACTACGTCGTCGATCTGGGCCCCGAGGGAGGCGACGCGGGGGGCGAGGTGGTGGCGCAGGGGACGCCGGAGCAGATCGCCCGCGCCAAGGGTTCGTTCACGGGGAAGTTCCTCAAGCCGGTGCTCCGCGCCTGAGCAAGGCCTTCTCTGGTGACCGTTCGTAGGGGTGGAATTCCCTCCCGCCCGTTGGAGATCGGAAGGGGATCAACCCCTCCCCTGCGAGTGTGCGCCATCCGAGTAAGCACGATCGTTGAGAGCAACGGGAGAGTGTGTCTTGGCGCTGCGGATATCCCGATTGTTTCCCCGGTTCGTCAGGCTCTGGGTACTGCTGCCGCTGCTCCTCGCGGGCGCTTTCACGATCGGCCGCAGCTGCACCGGCGCGGTCCCCGAGCCCCGTTCCCGTGACCGCGCTCATCTTGCCGCTGGGGACGTCGGAATGGCGCCAGTTCCGGCTCAGACTCCGGAGCCACGGAAAGCGGGGGGCGAGGCGAAGGCGACGTCCTCCCCGGTGCCGGTGCGAGCGTCAGCCCCGGATGGGAAGGTCGTGCGCGTCCGCGACGGCGACAGCATCGTCGTGATGCGCGGCGGCATCGGAATCGAGGTCCGTCTCGACGGCATCGACTGCCCGGAGCTGGCGCAGGCGTTCGGGAAGAAGGCCAAAGGCGCTACCGCCGACTTTGCGTTCGGGAAGACGGTGCGTCTGGTCGCCAAAGGAAAGGACCGCTACGGCCGGGAGCTGGCCGAGGTCTTCCTCCCCGACGGCAGGTCGCTCAACCGGGAGCTGGTGTCTGGCGGTTTTGCCTGGTGGTACCGGAAATACTCGACCGACCGTTCGCTCGAAACGCTGGAGCAGGCGGCGCGCGCGGCGCACCGCGGTCTCTGGGTCGACAAGAATCCGGTGCCGCCGTGGGAGTTCCGGGCGGGCAATCCGCGGCGGCAGGGCGGGGGAGGGTAGGTCCGATTCAGGGCGCTCCGGGAGAACGATCCGGCGCCGCCCCGCGGTTTCAATTGACGCGGTCGGCGACGGTGTGGCTGAGGTGGCGTTTTTTCATCCAGCGCACCGCAAGCAGGTCGACCGAGGAGTTGAAGACGCGGTTCCAGACGCCGTAGTGCGATCGCCCGGCGGTGCGCGGGGCGTGGCCGATGGGGATCTCGGTCACCGTGAACCCCTCCATCCGGATCAGCGTCGGCAGGAAGCGGTGCGCGCCGCGGAAGAACTTCACCTCGGCGACGCACTCGCGGCGGAAGGCACGGAAACAGCAGCCGGCGTCGCTGATCGTCTCGTCGCTGAGGCGGTTGCGCACGGCGTTGGCGATCCGGGAGGAGATGCGGCGCACCAGGCCGTCGCCCCCGGCGCGCGCGGCGACGCGGCTGCCGCAGACGCAGTCGGCGTGCGCGAGGGCGGCGAGGAAGCGCGGAATTTCGGCGGGTGGGTTCTGCAGGTCGGCGTCCAGGGTGACGACGATCCCGCCGCGCGCCGCCTTGATGCCGGCCCACAGGGCGGCGGACTGGCCGCGATTCTCAGCGAAACGCAGCCCTCGCACCCGGGCGTCGCCGGCGCCGAGCCTGCGGAGCGTCTCCCAACTGCCGTCGGTGCTGCGGTCGTCGACGAGCACGATCTCAAAGGTGAGGCGCAGCGGTTCGAGGGCGGCGCGGATCGCATCGCACAGCGGGACGAGGTTCTCGTTCTCGTTGTGGCAGGGTGCGACGACGCTGATCTGCGGCGGAGCGGGTGCGGCGGGCTGTGTCACTCGATCTCCCTGGTTCCCTCGCCCGGTGGCTGCGGCTGCCTCCCGGGGGTCCCGGGGCGCGCTACAGGTCGTCGATCGGAAGACAGCGGAAGTAAAAAGGCCGGCCGCCGGCTCCCGCGCGGGAGACAAGCGGCCGGCATTGATCCGTTCTGAAGTGCCGGAAGCGAAGCCCTAGCGGCTGGAACCGCCGCGGCTCCAACCGGAACCGCCGCCGTAGTTGCCGCCGCTGGGACCGCCGGGGCCGCCGCCGGAGCGGTTGCCACCGCCGCCGCCGAAACCGCCGCCGCCGGAGCGGTTGCCGCCGCCACCGCCGTAGCCGCCGCCGGAGCGCGCGCCGCCACCGCCGCCGCCACCCTCGGTGCGGGGCTTGGCCTCGGCCACATTCAGGGCGCGGCCCTTGAGATCCTTGCCGTTGAGCGCCGCGATCGCGGCCGTGGCTTCGGCCTGAGCGGCCATTTCGACGAAGCCGAACCCGCGCGACTCGCCGGTGAACTTGTCCTTGATGACGTTGGCGGAAGCGACCGCACCGTGGGCCTCGAAGGCCTCACGAAGGTCGGCGTCCGTGACCTGGCGCGAGAGATTGCCGATAAAGATGTTCATACTCTGCTGCTCCTCCTGTTAACGTTGGGGACGGCTCGTTGCCGCTCCCCGGTTTTCGCGGCTGGTTCCTTCCGCGCCATGACGGACATGAGAACACACCCCGCCCCCCGTCGTCAATCGCCTCGCGGGGGCCCTGTCCCGCGCGTCAGGGCGGGACCATTGGGGAGCGCTTGTCTCCTCGCATGCACCTTTGATTGACAGATTCTGTCTCGAAGCCTGCGCTTCTCCGGAGCGTGGTGCAGTCCTGCTCCTACCTCGAAGAGGTCCTTGAAAGATTCGTTCGGAATCCTTGAGGAGCGGCCGCTTTAGCCCGCCGGTCGTGCCGATTGCCCGCGCCTGAGCCTCCGGAACGGCCCTGCGGTCGCCGGTCTGCCCGGAACTCGGGGGCCCCGGCCGACGGCTGGGCCTTGTAGTCGAAGCCCTCGAGGGTCTTGCGCGCAATCGGCTCGCCGAGGGTGCGCTCGATGTCGCGGACCATGGCGGTGTCCTCGCTGGTCACGAAGGTGAAGGCGTCCCCGGTGCGCTCCAACCGCCCGGTGCGGCCGATGCGGTGGGTGTACGCGTCCACGGTGTCCGGGACGTCGTAGTTGATGACGTGGGAGATCTGCGAGATGTCGATGCCACGGGCGGCGATGTCGGTGGCCACGAGCACGGTGTAGGTGCCGTTGCGGAAGCCGTCGAGGGCCTCCTGGCGCCGGTTCTGTGAGAGATTCCCCTGCAACGATGCGGCCTTGTGGCCGAGCTTCACCAACTGCTCGCCGACGCGCTTGGCGCGGTGCTTGGTCTTGGTGAACACCAGGACGGACCCGGCGCCGGTGTTCTTGAGCAGCGCAAGCAGCAGCGGCGTCTTCAGGTGGGCGACCACCGGATAGAGCGCGTGGGCCACGGTGCTCGTCGGCTTGAGCGTGCCGACCTGGAGGGTGATCGGGTCGCGCTGGATCTCGGCGATCAGGTGGCGCACCTCGGAGGGCATCGTGGCCGAGAAGAGGAGCGTCTGCCGCTTTACCGGCAGATACTTGACGATCTTGCGCACGTCGGGGAGGAACCCCATGTCGAACATCCGGTCGGCCTCGTCGAGGACGAGCACCTCGACGTGCTCGAGGTTGACGTTGCGCTGGCCGAGGTGGTCGAGCAGGCGCCCGGGGCAGGCGACGACGATGTCGACCCCGGCCTTGAGGGCGCGCGTCTGCGGGTTGATGTTGACGCCGCCGTAGATCGAGAGGCTGCGCAGGTTCAGCGGGCGGCAGAGCGCCACCGCCTGCTGGTGGATCTGCTCGGCCAGCTCGCGCGTCGGAGCGACGATGAGCGCGCGCACCCGGCCCCGGTGGCCGGTCGCGAGGCGCTGGAGGATCGGGAGCAGGAACGCCGCGGTCTTGCCGGTGCCGGTCCGGGCGAGGCCCATCACGTCGCGGCCTTCGAGGGCGCGCGGGATGGCCTGCTCCTGGATCGGGGTCGGCTGCTCCCAGCCGAGAGTCTGGATGCCGGCGAGAATACGGGGGTCGAGATTGAACTCCTGGAACTGCACGAAGTGCTCCTTCCGGTAGCTGTCGTGGGACGAATCCGTCGAATGAGGGAGGGCTCGTTCCGGTTACTGTGTGAAATACCTCTTTTCAAAGATAGGGCTCATTCGAGTATTTTGCAAGGGAATTCGCCCGCGTCCGCCGCGGGTGTCGCCAGCGAAGGCATCGGGATGTGTGCTGCCGGCAGCGCCGGCCAGCCGCTGATTGACAGCCCGGAACCGCCCCACTAGGATGCCCCGGTGGCTACTGCAGATGCGTCTCTCCCCTGGCGGTCGTGGCAGATCGCCCGCTTCACGATCGGCTATCTGACGCACGGCTTGGGCGACCTCTTCTTCATCCTGATGACCATCCCGCTGGCCGGGCTGCTCGCCGTGCTGCCGCGCTACCGGTATCGCCTCGTGCGGGGGATCGTCAAACGGTATCTGGTGCTGATGTTCCAGCGCTGGCTGCCGCTGCTGGGCGTGTACCAGATCGACGAGGTTTCCGGACTCGAGCAGGTCCGGGCGCAGGGGCCGGTCGTCTTCGTGGCGAACCACCGCGGGCGGGTCGACGGCCCCCTGCTCCTGAGCTACGTCCCCGGGACCGGCGTGATCGTCAAATCCCGCTATGCCCGGCGCGGCACCCTCGCGGTCCTGGCCTGGGTGTTCGACTTCATCCCGATCGACGCCCGGTCGCTCGACTCGGTGGCTGCCATGATCGAGGGGTGTCGCGACCTGTTCGCGCGCGGGTTGAACCTGCTGATCTTCCCGGAGGGCTCGCGTTCCGTGTCGGGGCGCCTGCTCCCGTTCCGCAGCGCCGGTTTCCGACTGGCGGTCGAGCAAAACCGGCCCGTCGTGCCGGTGATCGTGCATAGCACGGCGTCGTTCATGGGCAAGGAGTTCGCCAGCTTCTACCCCCGCGTGCCCCTGCGGTACCGTCTGCGCTTTCTGCCGCCGCTGCTGCCCGCGCCCGGCGAGACGGCGGACGCGCTGGCCGACCGGGTCCACCGCCTGATGGCGCGGGAGCTGCGCGAACTCGACCGGGGGACCGCCTGGCCCTACCTGCAGGGGGCGCGGCCGTGAGCGCGGTCGCGCCTCTGCACGATCTGGCGCGCGTCATGACGGTGCTTCCCCACCGCCCGCCGTTTCTGTTCGTGGACGAGGTTGCCCGGGTCAAGCTCGGGGTCTCGATCACCGCCCGGCGCACGCTGCGGCCGGAGGAGCCGCACTTCGCGGGGCACTTCCCCGGGCGCGCGCTGATGCCCGGGGTGCTGGTGACGGAGGCGCTGGCGCAGACCTGCGGGCTGCTCAAGGGGCTCGAGCTGGACTCCCCGGACGGGGTGTTCTACGTCGTCGCCGCCGCCAACCTGAAATATTTCAGTCCCGCCGTGCCGGGGGAGACGCTGACGCTGAATGCCGAGCTGCTGGCCGGGCACGGCGACTTCCTGCGCTACCGGGTCGAGGCGCTCGTCGGCCGCCGGCGGATCGCCGCGGGCGAATTGACGCTCGCCCGCGTCGCACCACCCGTGTAGCAGGCCGCTGAAAACGGCCCATCTGCGGCGTTGCCCTCCTCGAGGCTCCCTGCGGTGGCCACCAGGCCACCTCAGTCGCCCCTTCGTCGGGCGCCTTGCACCTGGACCCTTTTGATCGGCCTGCCTGCTTCAGTATTTACCCGTTAATTCCAGCGGCCTTTCAGGCGCTGATGTTCCTGTGAATGTTTTTTGAGCGGCTTGCCGGCTTGAATGGCTACCCGTGCTCTCCAACGCCCACTCGCCGCTGGCTTCCGGGTCAGGGTGCTGTTACGGCGGTCTCCACCCCCTTGAGCGTGCCCACCGGGAGGATCGTCGTTTCCGCCGGGATGGCGTTCTGCCGCGCCAGGCCGCAGAGCACGCGGCCCGGCCCCACCTCCAGAATCGTCGCGACACTCATTTCCCGCATCTGCTGCATGACTGCGCGCCAGCGAACCGGGGCGGTCAGGGACTCAACGATCCGCTCCCGGATCTCCGTGGGGTCAATCGACGCGCGGCCGGTTGCGTTCAACACGACCGGGATGGGGGGGGGAGAGAACGGGATCTGCGCGATTCGCTCGCCGAAGCGATCGCGGGCGCCGGCCATCCAGGGGCTGTGCCAGGGCCCGGCCACGTCGAGCAGTCGGTGCCGGCCGAGACCCGCAGCCGAAATGCGGGCGGCCAGTTCAGCCAAGGCGGTTCGACGTCCCGAGAGGACCAGTTGCTCCGGTGCGTTGTCGTTGGCCAGCACCACGTCTTTCGGGGCAGCCGCGGCGAACCACGCGAGCAGCTCCTCGCGCCGGTCGGTGATCACCGCCAGCATGCCGCCGTCGATCCCGGCGGCCGCGGCCTGCATCGCCTCCCCGCGCCATGCGGCAATGCTCACCGCCGTCTCGTCGTCGACCACGCCCGCCGCGGCCAGCGCGCTGATTTCGCCCAGGGAGTGCCCCGCGACGACGTCCGGCGCGACCCCGCGATCGATCAGGCGGCGGTGGTACCCGAGGGAGACGGCGACCAGCAGCGGCTGGAGCAGGTCGGTCCGCGCCAGGAGTTTGTCCGGGCCGCGCAGGCAGAGGGTGCGCAGGTCGCGGCCGACCAGCGACTCGGCGTGGGCGACCAGGGCGCGGAAGCGCTCGTCGCCGGCGAAGAGGTCCACGGCCATCCCCACGGCCTGGGAGCCCTGGCCGGGGTAGAGGAACGCCCGCACGGTCACCGCGGGAAGGCGACCGTGGCCGAGAGGCCTCCGTCGACCACCAGCGTCTGCCCGACGATGTAGGCGGCGTCCGCGGAGGCGAGGAACGTCACGGCCGCGGCCACCTCCTCGGCCTGCCCGAAGCGGCGCAGCAGGATCCGGTCGAGGTTCTGCTGCTTGATCTGCCGGGGCATCCGCGCGGTCATGTCGGTCTCGATGAACCCGGGCACCACGGTGTTCACGCGGATCCCCTTGGGCCCCAGTTCGGCCGCCAGCGAGCGGGAGAACGCGATCTGGGCGCCCTTGGTCGCGGCGTAGTTGGTCTGCCCGGCGATCCCCACCAGCCCCGACACGGAAGCGATGGTCACGATCGCCCCGGCGCGCGCCTCGATCATCGGCCGCGAGACCGCCTTGCACCAGCGGTAGAGCCCGTTCAGGTTGGTGTCGATGACGCGGTCCCAATCCTCCGGGGGCATCAGCATCACGAACTGGTCGCGGGAGATCCCGGCGTTGTTGACCAGCACGTCGATCCGGCCGGTTTCGCTGACGACCCGCTCGGCCACCTCGACGATCGTGGCGAGGTCGGACTGGGGGCAGCGCACGGCGATCGCGCCACAGGCGGCAGCGGTCTGCTCGGCGGCCGCCTCGTTCTGGTGGTAGGTGAAGTAGACCCTCGCGCCCTCGCGGGCGAAGCGTTCCACCACGGCGCGGCCGATGCCGCGCGAACCGCCGGTCACGACAACCGATTTCATCTGCCCGTCCTCCCGCCCCGCTCCTCGTCTGCCAGCGCCTGGTAGCGGCGCCACAGGTCGTCCGGCCACTCTTTCACCAGGCGCCCCCCCGCCACGTCGATCAGTGTGGCCGTCGTGCGCCCGCACGCCATCTCGGTCTTGAGCTTGCGATGCACCAGCGAGTGGGTGAAGACCAGCCGCCCCTCCCACGCTGGGAGCGGCAGGTGCTCGGTGAGCAGCACGAGCGGGTCGCCGTAGCGGACGGGCCGCCGGTAGGTGCACTGGTTCTCGACTACCGGCATCGCCACGCCGATCTTCATGGTCGCCTCCAGCGAGAGGAGTTCCTCCATGATCTGCATGCGCCCCGCCTCGAACCAGTAGAAAAACTGCACGTTGTGCACCACCCCCATCATGTCTACCTGGTGGAAGGCGGGGGTGAGGTTCAGGCGGCGACGGATCGGCCGCAGCTTGGCCGTCGGTTCGGGATGGGCGGTGGTGGACCCGGGCGGCATGGCCGGCCGGGCCCTACAGCTCGTCGAGCTTGACGGAGAGGCTCTTGGCCATGATCGGCGGCATCGGGATGGTGCGAACTTCTGGCCCCGTGGACGAACCGAGGGCGAACGGCAGCCCGGCGAAGGCAACCTCGCTCCGGAAGACGGCGAGGGCGACCCGGTGGCCGAGTTGCGGCGAATGCGTGTCGGCGACGACCTCGGCGACCTCGGCGTTGCCGTGGAAGAGCCGCGCCCCGGTGACCAGGCCCTCGTCGCCGGGGCCGCCGAGCACCCCGATCAGCTTCCGTGAGAGGCCCGCCGCGCGGCGCCCCAGGATCGCGGCGGCGCCACGGTAGTCGCTCTTCTCGAAGTCCATCATCCACTGCAGGCCGAGCGTCAGCGGGTCGCCGACGCGCGCGCCCTCGGCGTGGATGTTGAAGAACCGCCCCTCCAGGCGCAGCGCGTCGTGGGCCTCGACGCCGCAGAGCCCCCCGCCGTGGCGGACGACGGCGTCGCGCACGGCATCGAAGAGCTTTTCGGCGATGCCGCGCGGGGCCATCAGCAGGTAGCCGAACTCGGAGGTCTTGCCGGCCCGGAAGAGGGAGACCTGCTCCTTCTCGAAGGGGTAGAGCTCGACCGAGAGGTACGGGAGCCCGAGCACGTCGGCGCCGAAGAGTTCCTTCGCCACCGCCCAGGCGCTGAACCCGTCCACGGAGAGCAGAACGTGGCTCTCGGTCAGGTCCTCGGCGATCCCCTCGCGGTCGGCCTCGCGGATGATCCGCGCGATCGTCTCGTCCGGGGCGGCCGCCTCGATGAGCAGGATCAGCTCCTCGTCGTTGTTGGCGACGTAGCAGTCGGCCAGCAGGCGGCCGTCGTCGTCGGCCATGAACGTCTGCAGGACGCGGCCGTAGCGGATGCGCGCCACGTTGCCCGGCAGCAGCCCGTCGAGCAGGTCGATCCCCTGGTCGGTGGGGAGCCGGTAGCGGCGCATGAAGGAGAAGTCGGTCAACGCCACCGCATCGCGCACGCGGCGGTACTCGGTCTCGAAATCGGCGACGCGCGAGACGACCTCGACCCCGTGGCGATCGGCGAGCGTGGCGCCCTCCCAGCGGTGGCCCAGCTGCAGCTTCCTCACCGGCGCGCCGCCAGCCGGTCCTGCTCTTCGAGCACGAAGTCGACCAGGGTGTTGATCGAGCGCATGATCTGCATGCTGTTATCCGGCACCTTGACCTTGAAACACCCCTCGACGCAGAGCACGATCTCCAGCGCGTCCAGGGAGTCCAGGCCGAGCCCCGACCCGAGCAGGGAGACGTCCTCGTGCAGGTCCTCGGGCGTGTACGGGAGGTTGAACCGCTTGATCAGTTCCTGCTTGAGCGTGTCGATAATCGCCGCCCGGCGGTCGATGATGGTCTGAAAGTCAGCTGTCAACATGG
>Ga0334722_10003476_pt1 | contig 16931 bp, 9 predicted proteins | sample C3_bottom_MG_FD_207210 | JGI IMG/M metagenome (GOLD analysis project Ga0334722, IMG submission 207210) | Sediment microbial communities from Yellowstone Lake, YNP, Wyoming, USA - C3_bottom | ecosystem: Environmental > Aquatic > Freshwater > Lake > Sediment | place: USA: Wyoming | collected...
CGGCGACTTCATGGTGACGGACGATCCTCTGTGCGAGACCCAGGACTCCGCCGGAGCCCAGGCAAGCGCGGACATGAGCGCTCCCGAGTGCCAGGTCGATGAGGACTGCGGCGATCCGCAGTGCAACGAGTGCGTCGACGTGGGCACCAACAACCACTGCGCTCCTCGCGCGGCGAACGCCGCCTGCGGGGTCGACGCAGAGCCCGGCGACTGCCTGCAGCCAGGCTGCGTGATCGGCACCGATAACGTCGGCGTCTGCACGCAAGGCGTCGTGGACGCGCCGCAGGACAGCGCCTGCACGGTCGAGGATGGTCAGCCGGTACCCACCGTGGAGTGCCAGATCCGGCAGTGCAACGCGACGGGCAGCTGCATCAACGTTCCCGATGCCACGCAGAACGACCAGGCGTGCGGTACCGATGAAGAGTTGACCGATTGCACCACCCCCGCATGCGTGAACGGCTCGTGCACGCAGAACGTTCTCGACGTGCAGTCGGGCGCGACGTGCAGCACCAACGATGGCGTGCCCGTGCCCGCGGTCGAGTGCCAGCTGCCGCAGTGCGACGCGAGCGGCACCTGCGTCAACGTTCCCGACGCCTCGCAAAATGGCGATGCGTGCGGGACAGACGAGGTGCTGAGCGACTGCACGACACCGGCCTGCGTCAATGGGGCGTGCAACCAGGGCGTGATCGACCTGCCGGCGGGCCAGTTGTGCAGCACCAACAACGATGTTCCGGTGCTGACGGCCGAATGCCAGGTGCCGCAGTGCGACGCGACAGGGACCTGTGCCAACGTTCCGGACGCCTCCCAGAATGGCGCCGCATGCGGAACAGACCAGAACCTGACCGACTGCAAGACTCCGGCCTGCCTCGCCGGTGTTTGCGAGCAGGACCAGAACAACGTTCCGCAAGACACTCCGTGCGCGCCCGACGACAACGTCTGCACCGACGACGTGTGCGACGCCAACGGCGTCTGCCAGCACATCGGCCTGGGCGGCCTGCCCTGTGACGACCTGTTGTTCTGCACGGGCTCTCCGGCGGGTGACGTGTGCGTGGCCGGCAATTGCGAGGGACTACCAATCGACTGCGGCGACAGCGTCGCGTGCACCGAGGACACGTGCAGTGAAGAGCTGAAACAGTGCCTGCACACTCCGAGTGACGCGCTCTGTGCCGACAGCAACGAGTGCACCATCGACACGTGCGATGTCGCGCTGGGCTGCCTGCATGGTCCGAGCGATGCGCTCTGCGACGATGACGACCCGTGCACGATCGACACGTGTGACATCGCGCTCGGTTGTGTGCACGAACCGGACGAGACCTGCAAGGCCATCTGCCGCAGCCCGGGCTACTGGGCCACGCACAGTGGCACCGAAAAACGCCGGTCCATCAACGTCGCCCAGTTGCTGATCGACAAGGCCGGACCGCTCCATGTCTGCGGTGAGACGATCACGGCGACCAGCAACGCGCTCGGCAGCCTCTCCTCCGACCTCGAAGCGCTCTGCGTGAGGGTCCAGGGAGTCCAGCAGCGGCAACTGTACCGCCAACTGATGGCGGCAGCGCTCAACTGCGCGGTCTCGGGCATCGACTGCGATACGCTGACTGGAGACGCGTTCAGCCAGTGCAACGCATTGTGCGCCGGCGATCCGGCCGACTCACTGACCCTGGGAGAATGCGTCTCGCTGCTCGATTGCTTCAACAATGGCGGCCAGACGATCGACGGCAAGTGCGCGCTAGGCACCTGCGCACACGATACGGACATCGCGTGCGGCAACGAGTCGGGAGCGTGTCCGCTCTACAATGGACTGCCGCAGGCGTGCGTGCCGTTCGAGAACAACTGCGAGCATCAGCCGTTGTGCAACACCTCAATCGACTTCTGCCCGGGCGACACGCCCGCGGGCAGCTCGAATGCCTGCAACGTGGCAAAGGACAACAGTTGCACGATCGACTCGTGTGACTGACCAGATCAACGCGAGGCCCTGGCCGCATGGCGACCGGGGCCTCGCTTGAAACAACGGAGCAGAATACGAAGGGGCATCCATCACGGATGCCCCTTCGTATGTTTTCGCCTGGCGTGCCGGTGCCGTGCCTTCGCGTGCCCGCTCTTCTTACGCAGGAGCTGTTGCCGATCCTCGCGGTGAATCGCGAGCTCAGCAGTGCTGCCAGAGAAACCGCAGTGCGATGGCAGCGTGCAATGCGCTGCCCCTCGGCAGCATCGCCTCCTCGAGTTTCATCAGGTCCGAATGCAGCGGCCCGCTGTCGCCGGTGCGGACACCCAGAAATCCGATCGCGCCCGGAACCGCCTCGACCATGTACGAGAAATCTTCGGCTCCCATGATCGGGCTCGGCATCCGCGCCACGCGAAGTCCGATCGCCTCGGCACTGGCGGCCATCAGACTGGTGGCGTCGTCATGGTTCACCGTCGGCGGATAGAGATCATAGATGTTGATGTCCACGTCGAGGCCCTGCGATGCCGCAACTCCCGTAGCGATGCGACGCAACCGGTCTTGCGCGAGCTTGCGGCCTTTGTGACTGAGCGCGCGGATGGTGCCGTAACATTCGGCAGCCGGCGGCACGACGTTGAGAGCGCTGCCGGCCTTCACCTGCGTGACGCTCAGCACGATACGATCGTCGGGGTCGGTTTCGCGAGCGGCTGCGTGCGAGAGACCGTCCACGAACGGTCCGATCGCCGGGATCGGATCTCGCGTCAGGTGCGGCATCGAAGCATGACCGCCTGCACCCCTGAAAACCACACCGAAGGAGTCGGCGGACGCCATGATGGTTCCAGCGCGCAGCCCCAGCGTTTCGGGCTTGCGGCTGGAGTCCACGTGCAGCGCAAAGACTCCATCGACCCCCTTCAGCGCGCCTTCCTCGATCATGCTCCGCGCGCCGGCGTAGCCTTCTTCACCGGGCTGGAACAGCAGGCGTACGGTACCGGCGAAATTCCGGCGATGGCGCATCAGCAGCTCGGCGGCGCCGATCAGCATCGCGACGTGGGCGTCGTGCCCGCACGCGTGCATGCATCCGGGAATTCGCGACGCGAACGGCAGATCGTTGTGTTCGGTCATCGGCAGCGCGTCCATGTCGGCGCGCAGGGCGACGCAAGCGGAACGCCCACCGTCGCCGGCGGTGCCGACGATGTCGGCGACGACGGACGTGAGCCCGGTTCCGCGGCGTACGTCGTCCACCCCGATCCGCGCGAGTTCCTCGAGAATCACCGCCTGCGTGCGCGGAAGCAGCAATCCGAGTTCCGGCTGCTCGTGAATGCGACGGCGGATGGCGACGATGCGATCGGCCAGGGCGACAGCCTGAGCGTCAAGGCCTGCAACGATCGCTGCCTGGTTGGTTGGGACAGCCATGAGGTCGCCTTCACGATGCCTGGCGCCTGGCCAGTACCTTCTCGATGACGCTGCGATAAAGGGCGCGCTCCTGCGCACCCGGCATCTGGAATCCGCCCTCGAGCACGACGCACGGAACGGCGGTGATGCCCAGGGAAACCGCTTCGTTGTGATCGGCAACCACCTGGGCGGCGAGCGCCGGATCGGCGATGTCGCGCGCGAAGCGCTCCAGGTCGAGTCCACACTGCTGCGCCACCGAAACGATGGTGTCGGTAGCCGTGACGTTGCGGTTTTCGGCGAAGTACGCGTGCATCAGCGCCATCTGGTAGCGCGAGTACTCCTGCTGGCGGCCGGCAGCCTTGACGGCCACGGCAGGGGGCACCGAATGCGACGGCGGTTCTTCGTTGCTCGACCACACGCGGAACTCGCCTGCGTCGGCGGCCGAGGCCGGACGCATCCACGATTCGGTGTAGCGCCGGAACTTCTCCAGCGGCTTGGGTTCGGGGTACGGACGCAGCAGGAACGACTTCCAGTGCACTTCGAGCACGTCACCGACTTCCTGCTGAACTCTTCCGAGGCACACGGCCACGTTGTAGCACCACGGTCAAAGGACGTCGGACCAGACGGTGAAGATGACTGGGGAAACCTCGTGCATGCCCGCGCAGTCTGGCACCGCCCCGGCCGCGTGGCAATGAGTGTACGGCGTTCAGCGCGGCTTCGTTTCGTCCTTTTCGGTTGCCCGTTCATCGGCTGCCGGCCCATCGACCACGTGCTCGAGCTCCGCACCGAGATCCGACGTCAGTCCGTCGAGGCTGCGCACGTTCCTGCTGCGGCGGTAGACGTCCAGCCCCTGCTCGCCTTTGGCCCTGGCCCACTGCAGCAGGTCCTCGCGCTGGTCGAGCAGCCGCATGCGTGGGACAGCGGCTCCGCACGACGTCTGCACCCCATCGATGTCCGCGACAATGATCTGGCGCGCGCCGTCCAGCGACGGAAACTGCGGCGCCAGCTCCTGGTACTGCGGCGTTCCCGCCAGCAGCGCACGGCCGAGCCCATAGAGCCTGAGGATGCGCGGCGTTCCTTCGAACGCGCAGAACATGAACGTAATGCGCCCGTTCTCGCGAAGATGAGCCGAAGTTTCGTTGCCGCTGCCGGTCAGGTCGAGGTAACCGACACGCGTGGGAGCGAGAATGCGAAAACTGTCGAGTCCCTTCGGCGACAGATTGACGTGACCGTCGGCGCGCAGCGGCGCGGTCGCGACGAAGAACAACGGCTGGGCCTTGATGAAGGACTCCAGTTCGGCGGAAATCGAATCGTAGAACTGTGCCACGGGCTTCTCCTGCGATCGACGGGCGGGCAGCGCCCTCAACCGATCTTGTCCATGTCTTCTTCGAGCGTCTCGCGAATGACACGAATGGTCGGCCGGCGCACGAGGTGCTTGGTGGTGCTGTAGGCATCCGCGTTCAGCGAGCCAAGTTGTGTCGCCCGCGCCCTGGCCGTCGCCATCAAGTCCGACGCCGGTACGACTTCATCGAGGTATCCCACGCGCACGGCCTCCGACGGCGAATAGATGCGGGCGTGCACCGCGGCCTCGAGCAACTGCGGACCGGCCAGACGTGCGCGCGCCAGCTCCAGCGCAAAGACCGGCAGCGGCATTCCGATCGAGACTTCGTTCAGGCCGATCTTGACGTCGAGATCGGCGCCGATGCGCCAGTCGCAGCTGGTCAGCACGACGGCTCCGGCCGCAAGCGCGTGCCCGGTGCAGGCGACCACGATCGGACGCGGATACTCGTACATGCGCAGGCACAGGTGCGCGCCGGCCTCCACCAGCACGCGGCGCTGGTGCGCGTCGGCCATCATCACACCGAGATCGAAGCCCGCGCAGAAGCGTCCCTGCCTGCCCGCCAGTACGACCGCACGCGCCTCGCCCTGCGCACGTTCGAGCGCCTTGCCCAGCCCTTCGATGACCGCATGCGAAAGCGCATTGGCCCTGCCGTCGTCGATCGTGACAACGGCGATCTCCTCTTCGAGGGCGTAGCGGACGACTTCACTGGACATCATGACCTCCTGCGCGACTTCAACTCCTGCACTCGTGATCGCCGGCACGGCGCCTGTCACACCACTTGTGCAAATTGCGCGGGAAGCTAACGGGAGGGGGTCGGCGAAGCAACGCAGGCGCCGGCCTGCGCACCGCCGCGGCATGCGCAACGTGCGGACGGGATTTGCCTCAGTTTCCCGCCTGTCCGTCTTCGATCTCGACCCAGCGCGTGCCGGCGGGAAGCTGCGCAAAGAAGAGACCGAGACGCACCCGCCGCGCCGTCTTCAGGAACGGAAGACGCGCGCCTTCGTGCTCGAGCAGCTCGCGGTAACGGCCGAGCTGACGTGCGTACGCGTCGCGATGCGAGGCGATGTAGGCGGCGGCAGCCTGCATCGCATCGAGCTCGCGATAAACCATCGAGCCGGGATCGGGCCTTCCGGTCTTGAAGTCGACGATCCAGCGATCCTCGCCGTCCACGAAGGTGCGATCGATGATGGCCGGCGTCAGCGTGTCGCCTTCGAGCCCCAGCAGGCTCCACTCCGAGTGCGCATCCTCGTGCGCCGCGACGCTCCAGCGACCGCGTTCGTCGCTGAGCAGGGCCGTGACGGCTTCGACGACGTCGCCTGCACTTGCCGCCATCTCCTCTGCGAGCACACCGCTTGCGCGCAGCCGGTGAACGATCCAGTCGCGTTCGGTGCGCACGCGGTCGAGCGGCCATGAATCGAGCCCTTCGGTTGCGATGCGCTCGGCGAGTGCATGAAAGACCGTCCCGACGTGGGCCGCGCGCTTGGTCGTCGCCATCATCACCGGCGTGAATCCATCGGACTGCGAAGGCAGCCGCGACACGACCGGCCGCACCCGCAGCGGCGCGGGAAGACCCGGCAGCGCGAATTCGCGCGTGATGCGCAGCGGCGCCGGCGAGGCCTGCCTGGTGGTCCCGGACGCCGGCATCGACTCCACGTCGGCGGAGGTCACGGCAGCGGCAAGACATGCAAACAGGCTTCCTGCCCCCGCTTCGCGCCTGGCGTTCAGCCTGGCCGCGGCACCCGACAGCACCAGACAGTGACGGGCGCGCGTGGTGGCAACGTAGAGCACGCGAAGATTCTCTTCTTTCTCGCGCCGTTTTTCGCGGTAGACGACGAAGTCGTGCTTGTCCTTGTCGTCGTCGTCGCGTCCGCGTGCCTCGCGCGGTGCGACCATGCGCAGCTCGCCAGTGCACGGGTCCGTCTCCATCGCCAGCGGCAGCGGATTGGAACCACCCGTCTTGCGCGTCAGCGCCGGCAGCACCACGGTGTCGAACTCGAGCCCCTTCGACTTGTGCATCGTGAGGATCTCGACGTCGATGTCCGGATCCGGATCGACGTTCGCCTCACGCGCGGCAAGATCCTGCGAGAGCGCGTCCAGGTCCACCAGGCCATCGCGCGCGGTCGCGGAGAGGAGATCGAAAAACGCTTCGGCATCCAGTGCGCCCTCGACGCCGGCCAGCAACGGGCCTCCGAGCCTCAGCCACGCCGAGCGCACGACAATGTCGGCTGGTCGCGATCCGGGATTGCGGCGCGCCTGCCGGAGCACCCGGCGCACGCGCTGCGCGCGCACGCGTCCGTCGTCGCTCAGTGTGGCCACAAGCGCATCGTCGCGGAGAAGCTCGGTCACGCAACGTGGCGCTGCGCGCGGCGGCAGCGTCGCGATGCCCGGTTCCACCAGACGGGCCAGATCGTCCAGGCCAAGGCCCACCAGCGGACCTCGCAGCAGCGCCAGCATCGATACGCGGTCGGCGGGATGCAGGATCGTACGCGCCAGCGATTCGAGATCGCGCACGATCATCCGGTCGCACAGCATGTCGAGTCCCGGAGCACGCACCCGGACTCCCGCCTGCGCCAGTTCCCGCATCAGCAACGTCGCGTGCGAACGCGCTCGTACCAGAACCGCTACGCGCCCTCCGCGTGCACGCGCCGCGGGAATCCACTCACTGACCATCAGCGCTGCCAGCCCGGATGCTTCGATCGCATCGCCGTCTGCAGGCTCCGGCTTCGGTTCTCCTTCGACCGGCGCATCGCCCCACAGCAGCACGCGCGTACCAGTGCCATCGCCTGCCCGTGGCGACGGCTCGGCCGGTGCGTAGCTGACCATTCCGCGGCTGGCGTCGTCGCGATCGCTGAAGAGTCGCGAGAACACCGAATTGATCCAGTCGATCACCGAGCGGTCCGAACGGAAATTGACACTCAACGTGAGCGGCTGCAGATCGATCGACGGAAACATCCTGCGCGGCTGGCGCGCAGCAAGGAACAAACCCACCTCCGCCTTGCGAAAGCGGTAGATCGACTGCATCGGATCGCCGACGAGGAACAGCGTCCTGCCGTCGCCATGCTGCCAGCCGCTCGTCAGCCCCTTGAGCAGGGCGCACTGCAGCACGCTGGTATCCTGGAACTCGTCCACGAGAAGGTGCTCGACGCGTGCGTCGAGCTTTTCCATCGTCTCGCCCGATCCGAGCGCGGCGGTCGCGCGCAGGGCGATCTCGGCGAAATCGACTTCTCCACGCCGGCCGAACACGATCCAGAGCTCGGCATAAGCGTGCAGCAGGACACGCGCGAACGCCTCGAGTGCTTCCTTGCCCAGCGCGGAGAATTGCGACAGGCGCGGAAGCTTGCGTGCCAGCACGAACGATTCCAGCAGCAGCTCGCGACCTGGCGCAGGCATGCTGTCGAGGGTTTCGAGCAGACCGAGGTAATCCTCGCGGAGAGCCTTGTCGCAATTCCTGACGGTACTTTTCCTGTACTGGTTCGACCTGGTGAGCAGCAGTTCCGCCGCCTGCCGCCATGCTTCACGATCGGGGATCGGCGCCGTCAGCAGATTCGCGGCGCCGAGACCAGGCCACAGGCAATCGCCAGCCGTCATGACGGAACGGGTCCGGATCGCGATGTCGTGGATCTGCGCGGCGTAGCGCGCAGGCAGCGCCGCGGCCATGCCGGCGACTTCAGCCTGGATGGCCTGCTCGAAACCTTTTTCGACTTCGGCAACCCACGCGGCCGAATCGTCGCCGGCCGCGAGCGTCTGCGCCGTCCAGCGATCGCGGCATGCAAGCATCGCCATCAACTGCGACTCGAGCCGGTCGGCACCAAGCTCGTAACGCTCGAAGAGCACCGCCAGGTCGCGCCGCAGCCCGTCCTCCCCCGCGCGCCTCAACGTGCGGCGCACGGCTTCGCGCATCATCGGCGATGCGTCTTCCACCACGCGCGGCGTGCCGCCGAGACGCGACATCAACGGCATCGAACCGACGATGCGCGAACAGAGGCCGTCGATCGTGAAGACCTGCAGACGGGCGGGACTGTCGAGCAGATGCCAGTTCTTTTGCGCGGCGCGCGCAAGAACCGCCTGCGCCAGGTCGTGCCGGTCGCGCCCGTACGGCTCGTCGGGACGTGGCTGCGCAGCGGCGCTTCGAAGAGCCGCAAGAATGCGCTCGCGCATCTCGCCCGCAGCCTTCCTGGTGAACGTGATGGCAAGCACCGACTCGGGTCGCTCGGCCACCGCCAGCAGCGACAGGAAACGCCGTACCAACAGTTCGGTCTTGCCGGAGCCGGCAGGTGCCTGGACGACAAAGCTGCCGCCGATGTGCAGCGCGCGGCGGCGCTGCTCCTCGTCGTTGGCGATGGATGCGCAGGGATCGCTCATGATTCCGCCGCGTCCTCTTCCACGTCACCGTCACTGTTCTCGAACACGCGACACAGCGACTGCATTCCGCAGTTCCTGCACACCGCCGGCTTCTTCGGCGCAACCTTCGCGTCGCCGGCGAGATACTGGCGGGCCAGCGCATCCACCGATTGCTGCATCGTGGCGAGGTCGGCGGTGAAGTCGCCGCTGAACGTTCGCGAACCTTTGCCCGGACCGAGTTTGGCTGCGAGCGCCACCGAAGCCAGGCCGATGATGGAACACTTGTCGCGTGCCGCAAGATTGGCGAACGCCAGTCCTTCCACGCGGTTTCCGTCGCGCGCCAGCAGCGTGGCATAGAGCGGAAGCTGCGGTTCGTCGGGACGCTCGCCTGCCCAGCGTGTCGCGCTTTTCTCGAGCGACGACGTCTTGAAGTCGATCAGCAGCAGACCGCCGCTTGCGAGCCGGTCGATGCGGTCGAGCCGTACGTGGAATTCGATCCCCTGCGGATCGTCGTGAGGAAGCCGCGACTGGCGCGGGCGTTCGATTTCCTCGATTCTCCACTCGTCGCGGCGCTCTGCCTGCTCGTACAGCAGCCAGTTCGAAACCAGCTCGACGAGCCAGTGGTGTGCGAAACGGCGGATGCTGTCGTCCAGTGCGCCACCTTTGCCGGCCAGCGCTGCCTCGCACGCGCCTTCGACCAGTGCCTTCAGGCTCGTGCCGTCCAGCAGCGCCAGTGCTTGCCGGTCACGAACGCTCCGGTACACTTCCTCGAGCGCGGCGTGCACGAGGTTGCCGCGCAACGATGCGTTCGGTTGCACCTCGACGGGCCGCAATCGCTCGGCGCCGAGGCGATGCGCCGCGAATGCCCAGAACGGACACGCGGCCTGGTCGGTAATCAGTTTCGCAGTGCCCCGGCGCGCGAGCACGGCAGCAGGCATCCCTGCCGAGTACGGCTCGCGATACTTCGCGACCTGCGATGGCGCCGACCACCACGGCGAAGCCGTCAATGGGTGTTCCTCGAAACGTGCATCGGTGCTCGAGCACAGCAACGCGCTGGCGCTGTTCTGCTCGCCCGTCGCGTCGCACAGCGCATGGCTGGCGATCACCTCCGGCGCCGAAGCGCGCACGCGCCGCCACACGCGCTCGGCAAATTCACGTTCGCCTTCGGCGCTCGCACGCGGATGTTTGCCCAGCCGCTGCCAGAGCACCGGAAGCAACGGGTTGGGACGTGCGGCCGCCGGAAACGCGGTCGATGTCATGCCGATCGCATAGATGACGTCGAACTCGAGTCCGGCCGCGTCCAGCAGTCCCATCGCCTGTACCGGCGGCCCTTCCGAGGAAGCCTGCGCCATCGTCGCTCCGCAGATCGAGCGCAGGTGCGCGAGCGCTTCACTGGCCGTCATCGACGGTCGCAGAACTTCCATCGACGCCAGCTCATCCAGGACGTCCTGCCATCGCCTGAACAGGATGCCCTCGATCTCGCTGTCGATGATGCCGGGCCACTTCATCGCATCGAGACGATGGATGAACCGGACGCGCCATCCGCCCGGACGATCCGCGGACGGTTCACGTTGCAGCAACTCGGCGAGATCGTCGAGACGTTGCGCAAAGCGCGCCGCTCCCGCCTGTCGCGCAATTGCCGCCAGCCCCCGCGAAGAAGCGGTCGAGCGCAACGTGACACGAGCAAGATTGCGACGTCGCAGGTCGGTCTCGGCAAGCGCGCGGGCTTCGAATTCCGCTTCGTCCTCGCAAGCCGGATCGCCTTCGCCGTCACCGATGCCGCGCTGCGAGGCGGGGCGCGGCGCCAGCCGCGGATACGGAGCGAGCAGGACGCGCGAGGCGAGCTCGAACGACACCGCGTCCGGCTGCAGCGACAGCAGGTCGAGCGCGTGTGCGATGAGCGGCTGCTCGGTCATGCGCGGCGCCGCCGATACTTCGAAACAACGCACGCCGCGGCCCGCCTCATCCATCCCATCGACAGCATCGGCAGCATCGGCCGCCTCGAGTTCCTCTTCGAACACGCGCTCGAGCACGCTGCGTATCCCTGCAATCTCGGGAGCCAGTACCGCGATCCGGAGGCGGGGGTTGGCCAGCAGTCGAGCGTGGATCTCGCGTGCGACGCCGCGGATCTCGTCGTTGCGGGTTCTGGCCGTGCGTACCGTGAGCGTACCGTTCGATGCTGCGGGCTCCGCGACGATGGCGACTTCGCTCCCGGCATTGGCGAGCGCGGCGGCGATGCGCTCGACGACGGGTTCGAGACGTTCGAATCCTGCAAAGGCGATCGATGCGGGCCTGGCATCGCTGAGCGTGCCCGACTCCAGAGCGCGCGCGAACAGCAGCGGCAGTTCGGAGGCGACAATCCATTTCGACTCGGCCAGTCGTTGCCTGAAAAGCGCGAGCCATTTGCAGAACTCGGCCGCGTCGCGAGCAAGCGGTTCGAGTTCCCACTCGGGCTCGCCCCACAGGCACAGCTGCTCGAACGCTTCGCCGGCAACTTGCGCCAGCGCGCGCAGATCGAGCGCGTGTTCGACGTCGGTGCCGCCCGCCTGCGCGATCGTCGATTCCCACAACGCCTTCTCGACCGCCGATCCCAGCAATAGATGTCCGGGCGCAAGACGCTCGGCCAGATTGAGCGTCCACGCCTTCAGCGTGCCGATCTGCGGAGCCTCACCGACGGCAACGCCGTCGCTTGCACGTCGTTCCGCCACGCGAAGTCGCAGCGCCCGTGCCAGCCGTCTGGTTCGCGTCACGATCACGACCGGCCGCTGGCCGCCGGCGCAGCGCTGGACGAGGTCCTCGAGTGACGTTGAGAGCACGTTCAGGCAACCCGCGGCATTCAGCCGATGCAGCGCGTGATCCGGACGCGGTCGGACGCTGATCCAATGCGCGGTGAAAGCTTCGTAACGCTCATGCTGCGCGCGATCCTAACAGGCTGCGTCCGTGTCACAACCCGCCAGGTGCTCTCGCTGTGAGGATCGGCACAACGCGCCCCCGGCACGAACGATGATGCAATCGGCGATCGTCGGACGCGACGTGTTTGTGCCCGGCCGAACTGGTAGGGTCGCCGGATGAGCGTTCAGTTCGAACTGCCCGATGGTCATCCTCACGTCGCCGTCGTGACGATCGATCGCCCTGAGCGTGCCAATGCGCTCGATCCCGCAACGTTGCGCGCTCTGGCCGCAGCGTGGCAGCGTGCGGCTGCCGACGACGCGATTCGCGCGGTGATTCTGACCGGAGCCGGCGATCGCGTCTTCTGCAGCGGAATGGATTTGCGCGAAACGATTCCGGCCGCCCAGGCACTGGCACGCGGCGAAACCATCGACGCCGACGCGTTCGAAGGACTGCGCGCGGTTTCGACCGCGACGCTGACGTCGTTTCAGCTCGGCAAGCCGCTGATCTGTGCGATCAACGGCCATTGCCGCGGAGGCGGGTTCGACCTGATGCTGGCCTCCCAGATGCGTGTGGCGGTGCCAGAGGCAACGTTCGCGCTCGAAGAAGTTGCACTCGGCCTGTTTCCCACCGGACACGCCGCCGTGATGCTGCCGCGCCAGATCGCCTGGGTGCACGCGTGGGAAATCCTGCTCACCGCGCGACCGATCGGCGCCGCGCGCGCGCTCGAAACCGGATTGCTCAACCGCATCGCGGAGCGACCGCACCTGATGGAAGCGGCTTTCGAACTGGCCGATGCCGTCGCTGCAAACGCGCCGCTGGCCGTGCAAGCCACCCTCAATGGAGTGAGCGCCATGCTCCACTTGCCGTTGGAACAAGCCTACAAGCGACAGGAGGAACTCGGACGCCCGCTGCGCAACACCGAAGACGCGCGCGAAGCACAGCGTGCTTTCGTCGAAAAGCGCCGACCTGCGTGGAAGGGAAGATGAAGGCGTGAGGCAGATTGCGTACAGGTTGATCCTTGTCCTGTTCAACCTCGTACTGATGGAAGCCGCTGCGCGGATCGGCTCCCACGTTCTCGCGGCGAAGCAGGCCAACGCGCTCGATCTTGCCGAAAGCCAGAAGGACATCATCGAGGAGGTCATCGAAGGCGATTCCGACTACGTCGTCTACGACGGCGATCTGGGCTGGACGATACGGCCTGGCGCCCGTGCGCAGATGTATGCGGCCAATGGCTTCGGAATCCGCTCGAGCCGCGACTACGACTACCAGCGCATCCCTGCAGGCGTTCACCGGATTGCTGCCTTCGGGGATTCCTACATCCACGCGGACAACGTTCGCAACGAGCAGGCCTGGCCAGCGCAGGTTGAACAACTCGATCCGCAATACGAGGTATTGAACTTCGGCGTTTCAGCGTACGGGCTGGACCAGGCCTATCTTCGCTTCCTCGAGAACGCGGACCGGTTCAAAGCCAACACCGTCATCATCGGAATGATGTCGGAAGACGTGTATCGGCACATCAACACGTTCCGTGCGTTTCACCAGCCCGGCAGCGCGCTGCCGCTGGGCAAGCCGCGATTCCTCCTCGACGGCGACGGCCTGAGCGAAGTTCCCAACTACTTCTCTTCCATCGAAAGATACCAGGAGCTGCTCGAGAAGCCGCAACAGATCCTGCCGATCGTCGGGGAGCACGACTACTACTACAACCACGGACTGCCTCCGGCGGATTGCGCGTGGACGATGGTTCCGTGCTTCGCCAGGCAGATCTACTGGTGGGCCAGAACCATCGATCGCGACCAGAAGGACCCGCGCAGCGCGTTCCTCCAGTACGATCTCGACGCGGAAGGACCGAAGGTGACGCTCCAGCTCATCAAGGCATTTGCCGACGCGGTCCGGCAGCGTGGCATGCAGCCGGTGCTCGTTCTGTTCCCCTACAAGACCGATTACGTCCAGTTCCGCCTGGCCGGCACGACCACGTACCGCGGCCTGCTTGCGGAAGCGGAAAAGATGGGGATTCCGTCGTGGGACGCGCTCGACGCGCTGAAAGCCCACGGATCGCTCAACGTGGATTTCGGCGACGTGTTCGACGGTCATTACACGCCTGCGGCCAATCGCCTCATCGCCAGATGGATCGTCCAGAAGATGAAGACGTCGAATTTCACGTCGCCGCCACGCCCACAAGGCTGAAAGGCCCGACCCCGACCCGACACCGCAGAACCGACTGCGGTCGAACGACTGGCGGACGCAGGTTTCAGACGACGTCCGGGACGAAGTTTCCGTGGAACCCCATCGGGATGCGGTGTTCGAGATGGCATTTCGCCAGCAGCGGCCCGTCCACGTTCTGCGCGTCGAGTACGGCGAGATAACTGCCGTCCGTCCTGCCATCGTAGACCACGCAGAGAATGAAGCCTTCGTCTTCTGCTGCAGCGTCGCTGCGCGGCACGAAGACCGGCTCGCCGGGCCAGTGCCACCTGCCGAAATCGTGCACCACTTCCTGCCCGCTGCGGCGATCGTATCGCACGATGGTGGACCATATGTCCTCCATCGAACCGGCCGCGGCGCGGTTGAGAACCGCGTAGCCGTACCGGTTCTCGTAACCGACCAGGCGGTCGTCGATGCGCGGGAACTCGACGCCGCGCTCGCCCAGCTGGCGCTCGCTGCAGGTGCCACTGTGCAGGTCGAACTCGTACGCGAACGGCACTGCGCACATGCCTGGCTCGATCGCCGCCGATCTCCATTTCGCCAGCGAATCGAGCAGTGCCTGGCCGTCGCGATAGGTGCACGCATCCATCACGATCCTGCCGTTGTCTTCGTAGGCGTTGCCGTGGTGGAACATGTAGCCGGCGGTCGGTGCAGTGAACCATTGCGTGGCGGCCCCTGCCTCGCGACGGCGAATTCCGAATCGCAACCCGCGCTCGGGCTCCCAGCGCAGTGACTCGCCAAAGCAGCCACCGCCGAGCAGCCTCTGGCCGTCGATGCACGCCGGTGCCCACGGGAAGATCGCGTAGTTCTCGGTGATCGCCATCGTGTGCGCCATCACGGCATGCGGAGCATCGACGGTTTCCGCAACCGAGCACGTGCCGTCGCGCTCGAGCACGTAGTACTGGAGATACGGCGGCATCGGCTGGTAGCCGTGCAGCATCATCTGTCCGTTGCGAACGTCGACCTGCGGATGCGCACTGACGCTCATGCCGAGCATGCTGCCGCCGAAGTCGTGCGTTCCCATCGGCGCCAGCGAGTACGGTTCGAGCTCGAACGGATATCCATTCTCGACCAGCGCCATCAGCTTGCCGCCGTGGAACACGACGTTCGTGTTGGGCTGGACCCGCGGCCCGTCCACCGGATCGTCGGCGGGCACGCCGACGCCGTTCATGCAGTAACGCGCCTCGTTCTGCTCGCGCACGAACGTGGGATGCTCGACGAAACGGCCCGCATAAAAGACGCGCCCGTCATCGATGCGAAAGGCGTGAACGAGCCCATCGCCGTCGAAAAGGTGCAAGGCCCCGTGTCCCTGGGCAGGGAGGATCTTCTGGGACGGACCGTTGCGGTAGAGGGTTCCGTGCAGCTGGCGCGGCACCTCACCTTCGATGTCGCTGATTTCGTAGGTGGTCTCGGTGGTCGAGGGGCGCCAGGCGTTGATCCACCACTGGCGCGCATCCATCGGGGATGCGGAATGACTCAGGGAAGCGGAAACACGGTCGTTGTCAGGTCCGGACATCGCGAGGCATTCCCTTGCGAGCTCCTCATCGCAGGTTCGTCGTTCTCATGATCGCGCAAGTTCGCCCATCCACTAGAACAAACCGCCGGTCCCCGGGGCGGGAGCCATCGCCCCGGTGCTCAAAAAACAGTGCGGGGACCGGGCAGAAAGCGCCCGGTCCCCGCGCAGCGCCAGGAGGGACGTTGCCGGCGAAAATTAACACCGTAAACTTGGGACCGTCAACAGACTATTTTCATCTTCGACACTGCCGGCCGCACCTGACCACGGGCCCGCTTTTGTGCAAGGGGGCGGAAACCAGAAAGGCTGGAGCAAGCGGAGCTTCACTTTCTGCGCGAAGCCCCGCTTGCCGATCGTCTATTGCGGTCCCGCGTTCTGTACTTCGGGGCAGATCAATTCGGCCGGAAGGCCCACTGCGTACTGCAGAGCGCGCAGCGCATCGTTGGAGAAGATCGCTCCCGAGCCGTCAACGTCGCACACGCACAGGCGGCAGCGGTTGAGGCCGACCGCTGTCCGCAGGATGAACTGCGCGTCCATCGCGGAAATCCAGCCGGCGTTGACGGGATCACCGCAATCGGCTGGACATGGACATTGTTCCTCGTCGAGGACGCACATGCCGGTGGCGGTGTTGCAGGTGTTGATCGTGCACTCGATGTCGTCAGCGCACTGATCGTCAGTCTGGCACTCCACCGTGCGGATCGTGAGATCCTTCAGTACAGGGCTTTCACCGGTGGTCGCTCTCGCGAATGCAACCGTCACTCGCAAGTAGCGTCCCTCGGGCACCGACAGCGGCTCGCCATTCGTGACGGCTACAGGAATGCTGAAATCGACCCCGTTTTCCGAACTCGCTGCCGTAACGGTCAGTGTGCCATCGCCGACCACTTCGGCGTTCCATTTGATCGCGCCGAAACGCGCGGGCAGGTCGCCGCTGGACTCGGCGTCATAAACGATGCTCCACGTGCCGTTGTCCGGTGCGCCGATCAGCGTGCTGCCGGTCATGTCGCTGTAGTTGTAGGTGTTGCCGCCGAGAGCGACCGTGGTCAGGTCGACCTCTCCGACCGTCTTCCCGCCGCCGCCGACAGGGCCCAGCGTCGCATCGATGCGCGAAACCGTCCCATCGTTGAAGTTGGTGGCCCAGACCTTGCCTTTCGCATCTACCGATACGCCAGTGGGCCCGCTGCCGACGGTGACGACACCGACGAGCGTACCGTCGTTCAGAAGATGGCCTACCTTGTTGTCGTAGAGCGAGCCTGCGACCCAGACATCGTCGTTCTTGTCGATGGCGCAGCCCTGGGCGTAGTAGCTGCCGTGAC
>Ga0334722_10003477_pt1 | contig 16930 bp, 14 predicted proteins | sample C3_bottom_MG_FD_207210 | JGI IMG/M metagenome (GOLD analysis project Ga0334722, IMG submission 207210) | Sediment microbial communities from Yellowstone Lake, YNP, Wyoming, USA - C3_bottom | ecosystem: Environmental > Aquatic > Freshwater > Lake > Sediment | place: USA: Wyoming | collected...
GCACCCTGAGCGGCCCTGGATCGTCGGCGGCGGCTGGGCGATGGGCGCCTTCCCGGGTGGCACCCCGGACCGCCGCCTGCTCGACGCCGTCGTCCCCGATCGCCCGGTCTGCCTCGACAACAGGGACGGCCATGGCGTCTGGGTGAACAGCCGAGCCCTGGAGCTGGCGGGCGTCGACCGTCACACGCCCGACCCGGTCGACGGCCGCATCGAGCGCGACGCCGACGGCCAGCCGCAGGGGACCCTGCACGAGGGAGCCGCGGCGCTCGTCGAGCGACATGTCCCCCAGCCGACCGATGACGAGTGGCTCGCCTCGGCGCGCCTCGGCCAGGCCGAGCTGCACCGGCTGGGCATCACCGCCTGGCAGGAGACGAGCGGCTACGAGACGGACCTGGGGGCCTACCGAACCCTGGCGGAGCGCGGCGAGCTGACCGCGCGCGTCGTGGTCGCCCAGCGCTGGCAGCGCGATGCGGGGCTGGAACAGCTCGACGCGTTCGCCGCCCGGCGCGACCGGAGCCGCATCGGGCGCCTGCGGGCGGACCGCCTGAAGATCCTGCTCGACGGCGTGCTCGAGAACTTCACCGGAGCCGTGCTCGAGCCCTACCTCCACGCGGACGGGTCGCCGACGGCCGACCGCGGGATCCTCTTCCTCGAGCCGGCGCTGCTGCGGGAGGTCGTGCGCCGCGCCGACGGGCTCGGCTTCCACGTCCACGTCCACGCCATCGGAGAACGCGCCGTACGCGAGGCGCTGGACGCCTTCGAGGCGGCGAGGGCGAGCAACCCCGTCCGCGACCGGCGCCACACGATCGCCCACATCCAGGTCATCCATCCCGCCGACCTGGCCCGCTTCGCGCCCCTCGGCGTGGTCGCCAACGGGCAGCCCTACTGGGCCGTCCACGATCGCCAGATGGATGAGCTGACGATCCCGTTCCTGGGCCCCGAGAGGACGGGCTGGCAGTACCCCTTCGGTTCGCTGCTCCGCGCCGGGGCGCGGCTGGCCTTCGGCAGCGACTGGGCGGTCAGCACCCCGGACCCGCTGCGGGAGATCGAGGTCGCCGTACGGCGCGTCTCCCCGGATGACCGGCACGCGGCCGCGTTCCTGCCCCACGAGCGGATCCCGCTCGAGGCGGCCATCGAGGCGTTCACGCGCGGCGCCGCGTACGTCAACGGTCTCGACGAGGAGACCGGCACGATCGCCGCCGGCAAGCTGGCCGACCTGGCCGTCCTCGACCGCGACCTCTTCGCGCCAGGGACGCTGCCGGCCGACGCCCGCGTCCTGCTGACCCTCGTCGAGGGCGTGCCGGTCTTCGAGGATCCCTTGCTCGAAGGCTGAGCTCAGCGCACGCGGTCGCGCGTGATGTCCGCCACGGTCGGGCAGCCGAGCAGCGCCATGGCCGCCTCCACCTCCTCGCGCAGCAGCTCGACGGCCCGCATCACGCCGGCCTCGCCCGCCGCAGCCAGTGCGTACAGGAAGGGCCGGCCCAGGAAGACCGCCCGGGCGCCCAGGGCGAGCGCCATGACCACGTCCGTGCCACGCCGCACGCCGCCGTCCAGGTAGACCTCGGCCCGCCCGTCCACGGCGGCCACGACCTCCTCGAGGACGTCGATCGTGGCCGGGACGCGGTCGAGCTGACGCCCGCCGTGGTTGGAGACGATGACCGCCGCCGCGCCGTGCTCGACGGCCAGGCGCGCGTCATCGCCGCCGAGGATGCCCTTGACCACGAGCGGCAGGTCCGAGAGCGAGCGCAGCCAGGCCAGGTCGTCCCAGTCGAGGGAGGCGTCCATGAGGCCGCCGATGACGTCGATGAACTGCTCGCCCTCCGTGTGCGGCACATTGCCCAGGCCACCGGTCTCGGTCAGGGGGTGGCGCCGCTCGCGCTCCCGGATGCCCGGCCTCGGCAGGTCCACGGTGAGCGCGATGGCCCGGTATCCGGCTTCGGCGGCCCGCCGGACGAGCTGCTCGGCAATGTGCCGGTCCTGCTGGACATAGAGCTGGAACCAGCGCAGGCCCTTTCCGACCGCCGCAACGGTCTCAAGCGAGCGCGAGGAGAAGGTCGAGAGCACATAGGGCAGCCCCGTTCGCCCGGCCACCCGGGCGGACACGACCTCACCCTCGGGGTGGGCCAGTCCCTGCAACGCCGCCGGCGCGACCCCCACCGGCAAGGAGATCCGCTCGCCCAGGACGGTCGTCGCGGTATCCACGCGCGAGACGTCCACGAGGACCCGCGGACGCAGGAAGCGGCGGCGGAAGGCGGCTTCGTTCTCGCGCAGCGTCACCTCGTCCCAGGCGCCACCGGCGTAGTAGCCCCAGGCCTCGGGCGAGAGCGCCTCGCGGGCCAGGGCCTCGAAGTCGGCGAGGGCGTGGACGTCCATCAGTCGGCCGTCGTCGCGCCCGCGTCGGACCGCTCGAGGAAGAGCGCTGGGGCGGTCGGTCGCAGGCAGTGTTCGGTCGACATCGCCTGCTCGTAGCCGCCGGCGTTGAGGAGCGCCACGATGTCGCCCTCTCGGACCGGCGGCATCGGGTAGTCCTCGCCGAAGATGTCGCCGGCCTCGTTGATGTGGCCGGCCACGGTGACGCGCTGCGTGCGCGGCGCATCGGCCGCCCGGCACAGGACGACCTCCTGCGCGAAGCGGTAGATGAAGTAGCCGCACAGGACGTTCCAGCCCAGGTCCAGGCCGACGAACGTCGTGCCGCCGCGCTCCTCCACGGTCACCACCTCGCCGAGCAGGATCGCGGTGTCCTTGACCATGTGGTCGCCGGGCTCCAGCGCCACGACGACGCCGAGCGGGCCCAGATGCCGTCGGAGCACGGCCGCGTAGGCGTCGAGGTCGACCGGCCGCTCGTGCTCCCGTGCCGGGCGTCCCAGCCCGCCACCGACATTGACCTCGGCCAGCGGGCAGCCGAGCTCGAGCAGCCGGCGGGCCATCGCCGTGGCCGACGCCAGCGCCGCCTCGAAGGCGGGCAGGCCGTCGCCCAGCCAGCCCGAGCCGGCATGGAAATGGAGCGTGTCGATGGTCAGGCCGTGGCGTCGCGCGACGGCCACCGCCTCGTCGAGCCGGTCGGCGTAGATGCCGAACTTCGTGGGCCGCTCGCCGCTGTAGGCCAGCCCGTCGTGGTAGCCGGCGCCGGCCGAAGGGTTGACGCGGAGGCCCACGGTCGTGCCGGGCGCACGCCGCCCCACGCGCTCGAGCTGGCTGATCGCGTCGAGGTTCAGGTGGATCCCAGCCGGCAGGAGCACGTCCAGGTCGCGCTCGGAGACGTTCGTGCCGGTGAAGCTGATCTCGTCCGCGCGCCAGCCGTGAGTGAGGGCGTGCGTCACCTCGCCCGGCGAGCACGCGTCGATGCCCACGCTGCCCGGCTCCCCCGGACGGCCCAGCCCACGCAGGGCGGCCAGCACCGCTGATTCGCGGTTCGCCTTCAGCGCGAAGCGCAGCCGATGGGGCAGCCCGGCCCCGTCCAGCGCCGCGTGCAGCGCCCTGGCGTTCTCGCGCACGCGCTCCAGGTCGTAGACGTACAGGGGCGTCGTCCCGGCACGGGCGAGCGCTTCCGCATCGCGGCCGGCGATGCGCAGGCGGCCGTCGGCGGCCTCCAGGCCCGGCCGCTCCCACCAGGCGTGGATGCGCGGCGAGGGGATCGTGGCGGTCATGCGGGCAGCGTAGCCGAACGGCGCCCGGGGCGACCGGCTAGCATGGCGCCGTCCCACGAGCGGACGGATCGAGGAGGCCCAGACCCGATGGATCGCTCACTGCGCGCGGCGCTGGTCGCCGAGGCGATCGGCACGTTCATCTTCTTCACCGTCGGCGCGGGCGCCGTGGTGGTCACGACCTATGCCGGGGGCGGCGGCGGGCTGGTCGGCGTCGCGCTCGCCCACGGCCTCGTGCTGGCCGTGCTCGTCTCCGCGTTCGGGGCCGTCTCGGGCGGCCACTTCAACCCCGCCGTCACCGCGGCCGTGCTGGTGGCCGGCCGGATCCCCGCCGCCCGGGCGGGCTGGTACGTCGTGGCGCAGGCGGCCGGCGCCCTGGCGGCCGGCCTCCTGCTGCGCGCCGTCTTCAGCGAGGCCGTCTGGAGCCCCACCCACCTCGGCACGCCCGCGCTGGGCACGGACATCTCGCCGGTGATGGGCATCGTCATCGAGCTGGTCACGACGCTCCTGCTCGTCTTCGCGGTCCTGGGCACGGCCGTGGACCCGCGCGGCCCGAAGATCGGCGGGCTGGCCATCGGCCTGGCCATCGCCGCGGACATCCTCTTCGCCGGGCCCCTGACCGGCGCGGCGATGAACCCGGCGCGCTGGTTCGGACCGGCCGTGGCGGCCGGCTTCTACGCAGACTGGTACGTCTGGCTCGTCGGCCCGCTGGCGGCTTCGGTCGTGGCCGGCCTGCTCTGGCGCTACGTCTTCGCCGAGGAGCGCTGAGCCCACGCTCCGCCGGCTCCGCCCGCGCCATCCGGTCGACCTGCTCCTGACGCTGGCGCCGCTGCGCCACGGCGGGGGCGACCCGACGATCCGCTTCCGGGGCCGCAGGGAGGTCGTGCGCGCGACCCGGACCCCCGAGGGTCCGGCGACCGAGCGCCTGCGCCACCTGGGCGACGAGGTCGAGATCGAGGCCTGGGGGCCGGGGGCCGCGTGGGCGCTCGAGGCCGCGCCCGACGTGGTCGGCGAGCGCGACGATCCGGAGCGCTTCCGGCCCGAGCACCCGCTGCTGCGCGACCTCGTCCGGCGCCTGCCCCGCCTGCGCCTGGGGCGTTCGAACGCCGTCCTGGAGGCGCTCGTGCCGGCCGTCCTCGAGCAGAAGATCACCGGCCTCGAGGCCGGCCGCGTGCGGCGTCGGCTCCTGCAGCGTTACGGCGAGCCGGCGCCGGGGCCGGTGGACGTGGCCCTCGGCCTGCTGGTGCCGCCGGCGCCGGAGCGCCTGGCCGCCCTCCCCTACCACGCCTTCCATCCCCTCGGGCTGGAGCGGCGGCGGGCCGAGACGATCATCCGCCTGGCCGGTCGCGCCACGGCGCTCGAGGCGCTCGTGACCCGGCCGCCGGACGAGGCACGCACCCGGTTGGTGGGGCTGCCGGGCGTCGGCCCCTGGACCGCCGCCGAGACGGCCCGGGTCGCGCTGGGGGACCCGGACGCGGTGAGCGTCGGCGACTTCCACCTGCCCAACCTGGTCTGCTGGGCCCTGGCCGGCGAGCCGCGCGGCGACGACCGACGCATGCTGGAGCTGCTCGAGCCCTACCGCGGACAGCGCGGCCGCGTGCAGCGCCTCCTGGAGGCCTCGGGGATCTCCGCGCCGCGCTACGGGCCACGCATGGCGGCGCGCTCCATCGAGGCGATCTGACCCCTTCCCGCGAGTGCCGGCGCTCCCCGGGCGATGTGCCATTCGGCCCTGTCCAACACTTAGCGCGCCGGTTCAGATTGGCGACCGTGCCACGCCTGAGCCGTCGGGAGTTCCTCGCCGCCGCGGCCGCCGGCAGCGCCACCCTCGCCGTGGTGCTCGCCGCACAGCGCCGCTCGCCCTTCGCCCTTCTCCAGCCCGTGGACGTGGCCGACCCGCTGGCGGCTTATCCGGACCGGGGCTGGGAGGACGTCTACCGGGACCAGTACCGCTACGACGGCTCGTACACGTTCGTCTGTTCGCCCAACGACACGCATTCCTGCCGGCTGCGGGCGATGGTGCGCAACGGGGTGGTGATGCGCACCGAGCAGAACTACGACGTGGGGCGCTACGCCGACCTGTACGGAAACACCGCCACGGCGGCCTGGCACCCGCGCGGCTGTGCCAAGGGCTACCAGGTCCATCGGCGCGTCTACGGCCCGTTCCGCCTCAAGTACCCGCTCCTCCGCAAGGGCTGGAAGGCGTGGGCCGACGACGGCTTCCCCTACCTGAACCCCGAGCTGCGCTCGAAGTACCTGTTCGACGCGCGCGGTTCCGACGAACTCGTGCGCGCCTCCTGGGAGGACGCCCGGCGCTACTTCGCCAAGGGGCTGGTGGCGATCGCGCGGACGTACAGCGGCGACGACGGCCGCCGGCGCCTGGAAGCCGAGGGCTACCCGCCCGAGATGCTCGACGCCATGGGCGGGGCGGGCACGCGCACGCTGAAGTTCCGCGGCGGCATGGGCCTCCTGGGCGTCATCGGCAAGTACGGCATGTACCGCTTCGCGAACATGATGGCCCTGCTCGACGCGGATATCCGGGGTGTCCCGCCGGAGGAGGCGAAGGGCGGCCGGCTCTGGTCCAACTACACCTGGCACGGCGACCAGGCGCCGGGCTTCCCGTACGTCCACGGCCTCCAGTCGGCCGACGTCGACTTCAACGACCTGCGCTTCTCGAAGCTCTCCATCCAGGTCGGCAAGAACCTCGTCGAGAACAAGATGGCCGAGTCGCACTTCTTCATCGAGACGATGGAGCGGGGCGGCAAGATCGTGACCATCACGCCCGAATACAGTCCGCCCGCGACCAAGGCCGACTACTGGATCCCCATCCGCCCCGCCACCGACGCGGCGCTCTTCCTGGGCATCACGAAGCTGCTCATGGACAGCGGCCGCTACGACACCGACTTCGTGCGCCGCTTCACGGACCTGCCCATGCTCATCCGGACCGACACCGGCCGTCGCGTCCGCGCGGCGGAACTCTTCCCCGGCTACCAGCCCGGACTGACCAAGGAGGGCGCGTCATTCGGGCGCCAGGGGCTCAAGCCCGAGCAGTACGACAAGCTCGGCGACTTCGTGGTCTGGGATGAGGGGCTGCGCGCCCCGGCGGCGGTGACGCGCGACGACGTCGGCGATCGCCTCGACGAGAAGGGGATCCGGCCGGCGCTGGAGTGGAGCGGCGCGCTCGTGCTGGCCGACGGGACCACGGTCGAGGCCACGACCACGTGGACGGCCTACCGCGCGCATCTCGAGGACTACGACCTCGACACGGTGGTCGAGATCACCGGCTCACCGCGCGAGCTGATCGAGCGCCTCGCGACCGACATCGCGACGATCAAGCCCGCCTCGGCGCACGTCGGCGAGGGCGTCAACCACTGGTTCCACGCCACGCTCGCCAACCGCGCCACGTACCTGCCCTTCATGCTCACGGGCAACATCGGCCGGCCCGGCGCCGGTGTCTACACCTGGGCCGGCAACTACAAGAGCGCCCTCTTCCAGGGCCACCCGACGACCGGCCCCGGCTTCAAGGGCTGGATCGCCGAGGATCCCTTCGAGCCCAACCTCGACCCCACCGCCTCGGGCTCCGACATCAAGGCCCACCTCTACGGGTACGGCGAGGAGCCGGCCTACTGGAACCATGGCGACCGGCCGCTCGTGGTGGAGACGCCGCGCTTCGGGCGCAAGGTCTTCACCGGCAAGAGCCACATGCCCACGCCCACGAAGGCGATCTGGACCACCAACGTCAACCTGCTCAACAACGCCAAGCACCACTACGAGATGATCCGCAACGTCAACCCGCGGATCGACCTCATCGCCACGACCGACATCGAGATGACCTCCTCGGTCGAGTACGCCGACTTCGCGTTCCCGGCCACCTCCTGGATGGAGTCGGGTACGCACGAGGTGACCGCCTCCTGCTCCAACCCGTTCCTGCAGGTCTGGGGCCGCGCCGAGGGAGGCATCGCGCCGCTCTACGAATCGAAGGACGACGCGCGCATCCTGGCCGAGCAGGCCGACGCGCTGGGCAAGGAGCTCGGCGACGGGCGCTTCGCCGACTACTGGAAGTTCCTCCTCGAGGGCAAGGAGGATGTCTACATCCAGCGTCTCTTCGATGCCTCGGTGACCACCAGCGGCTACCGGCTCGAGGACATCATGGCCGGCAGGTACGGCGAGCCGGGTGCCGCGCTGATGCTCTTCCGGACCTACCCGCGTATCCCCTTCCACGAGCAGATCGCCGAGAGCCTGCCCTTCTTCACCGACACGGGCCGGCTCAACAGCTACTGCGACATCCCCGAGGCGCTCGAGTACGGCGAGAACTTCGTCGTCCACCGTGAGAGCCCCGAGGCGACGCCGTACCTGCCCAACGTCATCGTCTCCTCGAACCCGCTCGTCCGACCGGAGGACTACGGCATCCCCTGGGACGCGCTCGACGCAGACCAGCGGACCGTGCGCAACGTGCGCCTGTCCTGGGAGGCCGTGAAGCGGACGAAGAACCCGCTCTGGGAGCAGGGCTATTCGTTCTTCTGCCTCACGCCCAAGACGCGCCACCGGGTGCACTCGAGCTGGAGTACCAGCGACTGGACGCTCCTCTGGGACTCCAACTTCGCCGACCCGTACCGGGCCGATCCGCGCAGCCCCTGGGTCGGCGAGCACCAGCTCCACATCAACCCCGAGACGGCGCGGGAGCTGGGCATCGCCGACGGCGATTACGTCTACGTGGACGCCAATCCGCTCGACCGGCCCTATGTCGGCTGGAAGCCGGACGACCCGTTCTACCGGGTGGCGCGGCTGATGCTGCGCGCCAAGTACAACACGGCCTATCCGCGCGGCGTGGTGATGACCAAGCACGGGCCCTTCCAGGCCACCGAGCGGTCGGTCCGGGCGCACGAGACGCGGCCCGACGGCCGGGCGCTCTCCGAGGGCACGGGCTACCAGGCCAACCTGCGCTACGGCAGCCAGCAGTCGGTCACGCGCGACTGGTCGATGCCCATGCACCAGACGGATAGCCTCTTCCACAAGGCGAAGGACGCGACCGCCTTCCTGTTCGGCTACGAGAACGACAACCACGCCCTGAACACGGTGCCCAAGGAAACGCTCGTCAAGGTCACCAAGGCCGAGGACGGCGGGCTTGGCGGGCGCGGACCCTGGCTGCCGGGCACCGAGGGCAGGTCGCCCGGTGGCGAGGATGCGGCGATGAAACGCTACCTGGCCGGGACGCTCGGCCCCAGGAAGCGCCCATGACCCGCCACCCGCTGCCCATGCTCGGCCCGACCGCGGCGAAGGGCGCGGAGGCCGACGATCCGCTCGAGCTGGTGGGCGTGCCGGTGGCCGTGGATGAGGCGACCTTCGACGAGATGGCGCGCTGCCTGGTCGAGGAGTACGTCCGCGACGGCTGGGACGACGCCCACCTGCTGGCCCTCTTCCGCTCACCGTTCTACGCCGGCCTGCACGTCATCTGGCGGCGCCGGGGCGAGGCCTGGGTGCGCCGGCTGATGTCAGAGACCCGGCTGCTCTGGGGTCGCCCCGACCCCGCGACCTCCGGCCCGCGAGTCCGGGGAGTGCCACGCTGATGGCCGACGTCCGCAACTGGCAGCTCGGCCGGACGATGAGCTACCCCTACCCGGAGAGCCATCCGGAGCGGCAGTTCGCCTTCGTCTTCAACATCAACCGCTGCATCGCCTGCCAGACCTGTTCGATGGCCTGCAAGAGCACCTGGACCTTCTCCAAGGGCCAGGAGTCGATGTGGTGGAACAACGTGGAGACGAAGCCCTACGGCGGCTATCCGCGCCACTGGGACGTCAAGGTGCTCGAGTTGCTCGACGAGGCGAACGGCAAGGCCGGCGTCGAGCCGAGCTGGCAGCCCGCGACCGCGGCCGACCGCGAAGCGCCCTACGGGTCATACGACGGCATGACCATCTTCGAGGCCGCCGCGGCGGAGACGCCGCCGGTCCGGCAGGCCGTCGGTTACCTGCCCGCGCAGGACGAATGGTCGGCCCCGAACGTCTTCGAGGACGTGCCGCACCCCGGGCGGCCGGCCCCCGGCTCGCTGGGCCTGGAGCGCGACGGTGCGCAGCTTCCAGCGCACGTGGCCTGGTTCTTCTACCTCCAGCGCCTGTGCAACCACTGCACCTATCCGGCCTGCCTCGCCGCCTGTCCGCGCAAGGCGATCTACAAGCGCCCGGAGGATGGCATCGTGCTCATCGACCAGGCGCGTTGCCGCGGCTACCGCAAGTGCGTGGAGGCCTGCCCGTACAAGAAGTCGATGTACCGGCCGACCACCCGCGTGAGCGAGAAATGCGTCGCCTGCTACCCGCGCATCGAGGGCCGCGACCCGCTCAGCGACGGCGTGCCCATGGAGACGCGCTGCATGTCCGCCTGCCCGGGCAAGATCCGGCTGCAGGGGCTCGTGGACGTGGACGCCGACGGCAGCTGGGCGGACGACCCGCAGAACCCGATCGTGTTCATGGTCCGCCACGAAAAGGTGGCCCTGCCCCTCTATCCGCAGTTCGGGACCGAACCGAACGGCTTCTACATCCCGCCCCGCTGGGCGCCCCGCGACTACCTCGTGCAGATGTTCGGGCCCGGCGTGGAAGAAGCCCTGGCGCGCTACCGCGCCCCCTCACGGGAGCTGCTGGCGGTGCTGCAGCTCTTCCGCGCGACGCAGAAGATCATCTTCCGCTTCGAGATCGAGGAGGGCCCGAAGGTCTTCGAGACCGAGATCGACGGCCAGCCCTGGGCGATGTACGACGACACGGTCATCGGCTTCGACGCGAAGGGCCGTGAGGCCGTGCGCGTGCGGGTCGAGGAGCCCATCCACCAGCGGCCGGCGCCGCGCGTGAACTCGATCTGATGGACGCCGCCGTCCTCACCCGGTCCGGCGATGCCCTCGACCGGGCACTCGCCCGGGCCGACCTGTACCGCGAGCTGGCGGCCGGCCTGCGCGACCCCGACGGCCCCCAGGCGGCCGGGATCGAGCCTGAGGTCGTGGTCGAGGCGGCCGAAGCCCTCGGCCTGGCCCCGTCGGCCGCCTCCGGACCGACCATCCGCGGAGCGGTGGACCCCGCCGTCCGCGCCCATCAGCACCGCGAGCTGTTCGGGCATGTCGTGGCCCAGGGCTGCCCGCCCTACGAGACCGAGTACGGCCGCCGCCACGTGTTCGGACAGGCTCAGGAGCTGGCCGACATCGCGGCCTTCTACAACGCCTTCGGCCTGACGACCTCGGCCGGCGGGGAGCGCGTCGATCACGTGGCGGCCGAGCTCGAGTTCCTGGCCGTCCTGGCCCTCAAGGAGGCGCTGGCCCTGGCGCGCGACGATGCCGGTCAGGCGGAGCGGGCTCGGTCCGGCGCCGCCGGCTTCCTCAGGGATCACGCCGGGCGCTGGATCCCGGCGCTCGCCGCGCTGATCGAGCGGCGCGCCCCGGAGGGCGCCTACGCCGCTCTCACGGGGCTCGCCGCGGCCCTCGTCGAGGGACACGCCAGCGAACTGGGCGTGGAGCCCGAGGCACTCGGCCCGGGGGACCTGCGACCGATCCTCGAGGAGCCCGACGGCTTCGCGTTCGAGTGCGGAGTGGACGCCGATGACGACATTCCGCGTTGAACCCGCCTTCGCCGAGTCGCTCGCCTGGCGCACCCTGCGGCGCCGCGCTGACGCCGGCCGACCCGAGGCACTGGCTGTCCACCACGAACGCGCCGCCGAGCTGTATGCGCAGCCCGCGGTCCCGGCGCGCGAGCGGGTCTTCGAGCGGCTGGCGGCGCAGGAGCTGGGCGAGCTCAAGGTCATGGCGCCCCTCGCCGCGGCGCTCGGCGAGCGGCCCGCCATCGCAGCGGCCGTGGACCTCGTGCTGGTGGGAGAAGCGCCCGCGGCGGCCGTCGAGGGGATCACCTGCGACCCCGCGCGACGCCGCATCGGGGTGAGTGTCCAGGCTCGTCGCTTCGATGACCCGGCCGGGCTGCGCGCCTGGGCTCGCCACGCCCTCGGCCACACGGAGGACGCCATCCACCCCGACTTCGCCTTCGAGCCGGGCTGGGACGGCCTCCCCGGCCGCGGCCGCTTCGCGGAGCGGCTGCACGCGTTGTGGGACGTCTCGATCGACGCCCGCGCCGAAGCGCTGCACGGCCCGACGGGTTCCGAGGACCGGGTGGCCCGACGTCGGGCGGCCGGTGCGGAGGCCATCGCCATGCTCTGGCCGGAGCTCGCCCGGGAAGCGGCGGCCGTCGTCGAACGACTCTGGAGCGGTCCGCGGCCGTCGTTCCCGGAGCTGCGCCGCTGGGCGGAGGAGCCCGCCGCGCTCGCCGCGGCCGCCGGCGCGACCCTCTCGTCGGCGCCGCGCGAGGGACCGCTGACGGGCATCTGTCCCCTGTGCCGCTTCCCGAGCGCGGCGCTCGACCTGCCGATGCCCGCCATCGCCGCGCTCGTCGCCGCGGAGTTCCCCGACCGGCGAGCGGACGAGCGCCTGTGCGATCGCTGCGCCGACCGCTACCGCTTCGCGCAGCTGGGAGGTGTCGCATGATCGTCCCGCGCGAACGCCGGCTGCGCGTCCTCGGGCTTCTGCTGCTGCTCCTGACCGCCCTGCTCACGGCCTTCGGCGTCCCGGTCACGAGCGCCCAGGGCACGACCCTGCGCGTCGTCCCCTCGGATGGGACGCTGCCCATCGACGACCCCTGGTCGTCGTCCTGGGATGCCATCCGCCCGGTGGACGTCACGCTCTCCGGCCAGCCCGTCGCGCCACCGCGGCTGCTGCTGCCCAACGTGCCCACCGTGCGGGCACGGGCGATGATCGACGGCGAGCGCTTCGCCGTCCTCCTCGAATGGACGGATACCACCCTCGACGAGGACGTCCTCGACGTCGGTCGCTTCGCCGACCAGGCCGCGGTGCAATTCGCCCTCGGCAGCGGGACGTCGGTGTGCATGGGCCAGCAGGCCGGCGCGCTCAACATCTGGCACTGGAAGGCCGACTGGGCCGCCGACCTCGCGTCGTGGAGGGACATCGAGCAGCGCTTCCCCAACGCCCCGCAGGACGAGCACCTGCCGCCCGACCTGGCCGCAGGCGCCGGCCTCGGCCCGGATGGCTTCCTGACCGGGCGGGCCGCGGGCAATCCCCGCTCGGCCCTCGTGCGCCCGAGCTCGGTCGAGGACCTCATCGCCGCCGGCTTCGGCAGCCTCACCCCCGAGCCGCTGGAGCGACAGGACGTCGCGGGCGCCTCGGCCTACCGGGACGGGACGTGGCGCGTGGTGATGTCGCGACGACTGGACAACGCCGACCCCAACGATGCGCCGCTCGCCGCCGGAAGCGCCATGGTGGTCGCCTTCGCGGTCTGGGACGGGGCGAAGGGCGACCGCAACGGCATGAAGTCGGTCTCGGCCTGGTTGTCGCTGGTGATCCCGGGCCGCGAGATGAGCCTGCTCGACCACTGGCCGTTCCTGGCCATGCTGCTGCTGGTGATGGCGCTCGGCGCCTGGCTGCTCTGGATCGGGTCCCGGCAGCCCGCGGTGGGGCTCGGAGGCCCACAGGCGTGACCGTGGACGCCCGGGCGCTGCCGGCACTCCGGACCGTCGCCGCGGCGCCGGTCATCGCGGGCTGGCTGCTGGCGGCGACGGCCATCGATCTCCTCGTCACGCGACTCGCCTCACGCATGACGATCTTCGTGCCAAAGGATCCGGCGCTGGCCGGGCCGGCCTCCGCGGTGGGACGGCTGGCGGCCTTCGCCGACGCGCTCGTGCCCGTGCTCGCCGTGGCGCTGCTGGTCGCGCTGATCGCCGGCGCCGGGCGTGGCGCCACGAGTGGCGGCGTCGCCTCGCGGATCGGGCTGGCCGCGACCGCGGGCGTGGCCGCCGCCGGGGTGATGGCCATCGCGGTCCCGCCATCTCCCTGGGTCGGGCTGGCCACCGATGTCCTGGTCATCGCCGCGCTGGCCGCCTTCGCGGGTCCGCTCCTGCCTCGTGCACGACGCCTCGGACCGGGCGGCGCCGCCGTCCTGGCGCTGGCCGGGGCTGCCGGGCTGGCCGCGCTGGCGCGGCTCGTCGAGAGCCTCGGCGCGCTGCCGGGTGGAGGTGGCCTGCCCTTCGTCGAGACCGACCTGCGAGGGGCGGGCGAGGTCCTCTTCGTCCTCGGCGCCGCGACGGCGGGCTGGGCCGGCCTGCGCCTTGCCCGTCGGGTCGGGAGCGTGCCCCACCGGGCGGCCGGGGCCGGTGCGGTCGTTGCGGCGCTGCTGCTCGCCGCGAGCGCCCTCGCCCCCTCGATGACGGGCATGATCCTCACCTGGAGCCTGGGCTTGAGCGGCGCCCTGCCCGCGCTCGCCTACGCCGCCGCTGGCGGGCTCGCCGTGGCGGGGCTTCTCGCGCTGGCGAACCCGCGGCGCGAGACGGCCATCGGGTTGGGGATCGTGCTCCTTGCCGGGAACGCGCTCTCCGCCTCCGGGCTGCTGCTGGCCGGCCTGCTCGGGATCGCCGTCGCAGCACGAGGCGTGCGCGACTGACCGGCCCGACCGGGCTAGACTTCGCCGATGACAAGACCGAGGAGGATCCAGCGGCCCGTTTCGGCCGAGCCCGGAACCTTCGACGCGGCCGCATTCCCCGGCGTCGACGAACGCCGGCGGGCCGCTGGCGGCGCGGCCAGCGCTCGGTGGCGAGCGCTCCTCGAGGGCCATTCGACGGTCCTCGCCGACGGCGCCATGGGCACGATGCTCTTCGCGGCCGGCCTTCAGTTCGGCGACCCGCCCGAGGTCTGGAACCTCACCCAGCCAGACGTCGTGCGGCGCATCCACCGCGGCTATCTCGAGGCCGGCTCCCTGATCCTCATGACGAACACGTTCGGGGGCAACCGGCTGCGGCTCGGCCTCCACGGCCTCGAGGGCCGGGTCGCTGAGCTGAACCAGACGGCGGCGATCCTCCTGCGGGCCGAGGTCGAGGCCGCCGGCGGCATGGCGCTCGTGGCCGGGGACATCGGCCCCAGCGGGGCGATCATGGCGCCCGTCGGTACGCTCGACTACGGGGAGGCGGTGGACGTCTTCGCGGAGCAGGCGGCGGCGCTCGTGGCCGGCGGGGTGGACCTCATCTGGGTCGAGACGATGTCCGATCTCGCCGAGGTCCGCGCGGCGATCGAGGGCGTCCGGCGGGTCTCGCCGGGCATCCCGCTCATCGCGACGATGACCTTCGACACCCGCGGTCACACGATGATGGGCGTCTCCCCCGAGCAGGCGGCCGTGGCGCTCAGCGCGTGGGGCGCGGATGCCGTCGGCGGCAACTGCGGCAACGGGCCGGATGAGCTCATCCCCGTGATCGAACGGATGCGGGCGGCCGCCCCGGACGCGATGCTCGTGGCGAAGTCGAACGCGGGGATGCCCGAGCTGGTCGACATGCGCGCCGTCTACCGCGCCGATCCGGCCCTGATGGCGGCCAAGTCGCTGGCGATGCGGGAGGCCGGCGCGAGGATCGTCGGCGGCTGCTGCGGGAGCACGCCCGAGCACCTGCGGGCGATGGCGGAGGCGCTGGCCCGGCGGGTCTGACGGGAGAGCCGTCATCGCCGCGTCACGCGCGGCATGTAGAGTACGGGCATGTGGTCCCCTTCACGAACCCCGTCCATGCCCTCCCCCGATCGCGCCCCGCCCGGGCGCCCCGAGACGATGCCCATCCCCGCGCGTCACTTCGTCAATGGCGCCCCGCTCGCCCAACCCTGGCCCGAGGGCACGAAGACCGCGATCTTCGGCATGGGCTGCTTCTGGGGCGCCGAGAAGGCCTTCTGGACGCTCCCCGGTGTCGTGAGCACGGCCGTCGGGTACGCGGGCGGGTACACGCCCAACGCGACCTACGGCGAGGTCTGCGGCGGCCTGACCGGCCACGCCGAGGTCGTCCTGGTCGCCTACGACCCGGCCCGCATCGCGTACGAGGAGCTGCTGCGCGTCTTCTGGGAGCACCACGACCCGACCCAGCACATGCGCCAGGGCAACGACGTGGGCACGCAGTACCGCTCGATCGTGTACGCCACGGACGCCGAGCAGATCCGTGCGGCGGAGGCCTCGCGCGACATCTACCAGGCGCGCCTCCGCGAGTCCGGCTACGGCACGATCACCACGGAGATCAGCGCGGCGCCGACCTTCTACTACGCCGAGGACTACCACCAGCAGTACCTGGCCAAGAACCCCGACGGCTACTGCCCGGACCACGGGACGGGCGTTTCCTGCCCGATCGGCCTCCGGGTCGAGGCGCCGGCCGGGGGCTGAGCCTCGGCCGCATCGCGCGAGGGGCCACGGGTCGGCGACGCGCCGGGCGACGCGAGCCGCGAGGCTAAGCTCGCCGCACGGAGCGGGTTCTTCGCCGTCTTCGGCTCGAAGATCTCGAGCAGGCACAGCGATGGACCTTCCAGAAGTCCGCCTGCGCCCGCGCGTCCGCACAGTCGAGCGTCGGCTCGACCTTGGTCTCCACGTCGGACTCCCTCAGAGCGCGGAGAGGAAGTCCAGCACCCGCCGGGTCAGCAGTGCCGCCGCCTCCTCGTCGTACGACGGCAGCGAGCGGTCGGCGAAGTAGTGCTGGTCGCCCGGGTAGAGGAACAGCTCGACGTCGGAGGTCTGCTCGACGAGTGCCCGGGCCGCCGCGAGGTCGCCCTCCCCGGTGAAGATCGGGTCGCGGTCCATGCCGTGCACCTGACCGGGCAGGCCGTCGGGCCAGGGGCCGATGTACGCAAGCGGCACGCAGGAGTAGAACAGCAGTGCGCCCCGCGCGCCCGGCCGGGTCTGGGCGAGCTTCTGGGCCGGGACCACCCCGAACGAGAAGCCGGCGTAGACCAGCTCGGCCGGCAGCCCTTCGGCGGCCCGGATGCCACGTTCGGCCACCGCCTCGAAGCCCTCCTCCTCGACGTGGGCCAGCCCGGCCTCGATCGAATCGAACGTGCGACCGTCGAACAGGTCGGGGGTGTGCACCGTGTGGCCGGCCTGGCGCAGCTCGTCGGCGAACGCGATGACCCCCTCGGTGAGCCCCAGCACGTGATGGAACAGCAACACCTCAGCCATGCTCGAACCGCCTCCCATGTGCTTGCGTGTCGTCACTCGGGACCTCGGGCTGGCGTGACGCCGGGGCGGTGCCCGTTGTCCAGTCGTTCGGTGCGCAGCAGCTCGTCACGGACGCCGGCTCACGGCGCGGTCTGCGCCCCGAGCTCCCGGTCCTCCATTTCCCACGCATGATCCATGACGTGGTGGGCGGCGCGGCGCACGAGGAATTGGATCGGCCAGGTGCGCGCCGGCCGGCCTTCGGCGTTGTAGGTGAGGATGGCATCGAGGAATGCCTGCCGGTGCGTCGAT
>Ga0334722_10003478_pt1 | contig 16924 bp, 13 predicted proteins | sample C3_bottom_MG_FD_207210 | JGI IMG/M metagenome (GOLD analysis project Ga0334722, IMG submission 207210) | Sediment microbial communities from Yellowstone Lake, YNP, Wyoming, USA - C3_bottom | ecosystem: Environmental > Aquatic > Freshwater > Lake > Sediment | place: USA: Wyoming | collected...
CGCCACCCATTCCGCCGTTCTGCTTCTGTCCTCGACGACGTATGTCGAGCCCTTGGTGATGTTGTGGACCACCGCGGCGGTTTTGACGTTCGAAACGGCCGTCGACGGCGAAAAGAAAGGCCCCCTTCTCCTCTCCGCGATATTTACCGGGCTAGCCCTTGGCACGAAATATTATGCTGGTCTGACCGCCATCGTTCTTGTCGCAAGACTTCTCTTCCGTCGTCGCTGGAACGAAAGTCTTCTCTTCTCCTCCATCGTTCTCTCCCTTTTTGCGCCGTGGCTGGCGAAGAATTGGATTTTGGTCGGCAATCCCGTCTTCCCATTTCTTTACAAGATTTTCCCGGCTACGGCGGTCGGTTGGACCTCGGACTTGGCTGGGGGATATTTCCAGGTCTTGACGGAGTATGGCCACGCGCACGGCTTTCTTCGTGATTTGTTTTATTTACCCATTCTTCTCTTCCGTAATCCGTTGCGGTTCGGCGGGGGGATGGACGTGTTGGGGGACCTGGGCTGGGATTTGACCCTCTGGCTGTGGCCCTTGGGGCTTTGGGCGGCTTGGAAGGGCCGCGGGTCCAGGGGTCTGGCGGTTTTCAGCCTTCTCTACTTCATCGGGTGGTTCTCCACGGGTGTCGTTCTTCGTTTCTTGACGGCTTTGGCGCCCATCATGGCCTTGATCGGCGCCGCCGGGGCCGAGGATCTTTGGGAGAGGTCTTCGACTTCGATGCGAAGGCTGGCGGCGGCCTCGGCCGGGCTTTTGCTCGCCTCCCACCTTTTCCTCGTCTTCTTTGTCCATGGAGTCTTCGGCACGCCCGCGGCCCTTCTCGCCTTGGAAGACCGCGAGACCTTCCTGTCGAAGCGCCTGGATTATTATCCCTGCGCCTCGTATCTTCGGACGCACGCTGAAGAGGGCAGCAAGGTCCTCGTCGTGGGCGAGCAGCGCGGTTATTATCTCTCAGTCCCCCATCGCACCAGCACCGTTCACGCCCCCAATCAGTATCTTATCCGTGCCAATGAAGCCTCCTCTCCCGCCGGGTTGGCCCGAGATCTTCGTTCGGACGGCTACACGCGTTTATTGTTCGTCCCCCGCGAAGCCCGTCGTTTGGGGCAGGGCCTGGGGACGATGACTGGGCGTGGAGAGATCAACTGGATGGGCCTTGAATCGCTTTTGAAGATAGAGTTTTCGGGCCCGGCCTGCGTCGTCGCGTCCCTTGAGCACGCCTCATGAGGCCCGACTTCGGCCTTCTGGCGGCGTGCTTTGCCGTGGCGGCCACAATCTCCTTCTTCTTGACGCCTCTCGTGAGGGTCCTCGCCCTGCGCTTCGGTTTTCTCGACACCCCCAGCTCCGAGGTCAAGACGCACAAGGTCCCTACCCCCGTCTTCGGTGGGGCGGCCATCTTCGCCGGTTTCGTGGGCGCAGTCCTCCTCCTGCGCTTGACGACGAACTTCCCCACGGGGACGCTCTACAACCTGCGCGCCCTCGTCCTGGGGGGCGGCCTGGTCTTCCTGCTTGGCCTTGTCGACGACCTCAAGCGGCCGCAGGGCCTGGATTACAAGCCGAAGTTCGCCGTCCAGTTCCTGGCCACGGCTCTGATCGTCCTTTTCGGCCTGCGCATCCGATTCGTCAGCCCATCCTGGGTCGCGGGGCTCATCACGCTTGTCTGGGTCGTCGGGGTCACGAACTCCTTCAACATCATCGATATTATGGACGGTTTGGCGGCCAGCCAAGCCGCGATCGCCGCCTTCGCTTTCCTCCTCGTTTCCCTTCCCTCCGAGGAGCATTACGTCAACTTCGCCTCGGCCGCCATGGCCGGCGCGGCCCTGGGATTTCTGCCCTGGAACCTCTCCAAGCGCCACAAGATCTTCATGGGCGACAGCGGCAGTCTCTTCATCGGCTTCATCCTGGCGAGCATTTCCCTGGGAGCCCGTTATTCCGACGTCAACAACGTGGGGGTTTTCGCGCCGATCCTGATCCTGTTCGTGCCCGTTTTCGACACGTTCTTCGTGAGCATCCTGCGTCTTAATCAAGGGCGCTCGCCCTTTCTCGGCTCGCGCGACCATTTCGCCCTGCGTTTGGAGCGCCTGGGCTTTCTGCGCGGCCACGTGGTGCTCATGGCCGCCCTGGCCGCGGGTTTCTTTTCCTTCTGCGCTTTCCTCGCGACGATCTATCCGCTCAAGGGCGCCCTGGCCGTTTATGCCTTGGCGGCCGCCGTGGTGCTCTGGCTCGGGCGCCGGATGGCGCTCATCGACATGAAATGAAGACCGACGTGCTCGTCCTCGGCGGAGGCCTCTCCGGCCTCTCGACGGCCCATCACTTGGGAGTTTCGGGCGCGCTTTCCTGCCTGGTCGCGGAGGCCAAGGCGACGCCCGGCGGCACGGCGGGCTCCGTGGTGAAGGACGGCTTCACCTTCGATTATACGGGCCACCTTCTTCATCTGCATGATCCCTACGGCACGAGCCTGGTGCAGGACCTGCTTGAAGGCAACCTCGGCCTTCACGAGCGTCGCGCCGCGATCTTCTCGCAGGGAGTTCTCACCCGATATCCCTTCCAGGCCAACACCCACGGCTTGCCGAGGAAGACGGTCGTCGATTGCGTCGCCGGTTTTCTTGAGACGGTCCATCGCCCGAGGACGTTGCCGCCCGATCCCGATTTCATTTCCTGGTCTAAAGCCTCCTTCGGAGACGGCATCACGCGGTATTTCATGCGGCCCTACAACGAGAAGCTCTGGCAGAGGCCGCTCTCGGAGCTCACGACCGACTGGCAGGGGCGCTTCGTTCCGAAGCCTTCGGCCTCCGAGGTCCTATACGGGGCCATGACCGAGCAGAATAAGCTCTTCGGCTACAATGCGAGCTTCCGCTATCCCCTTCGGGGCGGCATCCAGGTCCTCGCAGACGCCCTGGCCGCCCGCTTAAACCAAGGCGTGCTCAAGACGGGATGTCGCGTCGTGTCGGTGGACTTGAGGGAGAAGGTCGCCCTCATCGACGGCCTGGGCGAGGTGTCTTATGGGCGACTCGTCAACACCCTCCCGCTTCCCCTGTTCCTGGACTTGGCCGGCCCCTTGCCCGCGCAGGTCAAGGCCGCGCGGCGTGAGCTGCGCTGGAACACGGTGTGGAATCTCAACCTGGGCGTGGCGCGACCTCGCGTTTCAGACAAGCATTGGATCTATTTCCCCGAGAAGCGGTATCCCTTCTACCGCGTGGGATTTTCGTCGAACTTCTCCTCCTCCGTCGCACCGGAGCGCTGCAGCTCCCTCTACATCGAAGTCTCCCGGCCCGGCGGCGCGCGTGTCGACGCCGCGAAGCTTGAAGCCTCGATCTTTAGGGGGCTTCGCGCCTGCGGGATCTTGAAAAGATCCGACGAGATCGCCGCGAAGGCCTGGATGCCCATCGAGACGGGCTACGTCGTCTACGACCGGGCCCGCTCGAGGGCGGTCGCGACTATCTTCAGGCATCTCGCCAAGGTCGGCGCAGACTCAATCGGGCGCTACGGCGGCTGGAAGTATTCCTTTATGGAGGAGGCCCTGCTCGACGGGCGGCGCTGCGCCCAACGCCTCTCCGCCGCGGCGGCGCCCTCGGCGGGGCGATGAGGCGCGGGGCCATCCTCATCGGCGCCTGCCTCCTTCTTTCATCCTGCGTTGCCGAGAGCGTCATGCGCCACCGCCCCCGCAAGGGACCCATCAAGGCGGTCGGCTACATTGACTACGGCGGCGGGGACGTGAGGTATTCCATCGACGGCTGGTCTTGGTTTGTCCGCGGGCGTCGCCGCCACGCCAAGCGTCTCATGCGCAAGAACTGCGGCAAGGACCTTGAGCCCCGCATTGTCGACGAATACGCCCGACAGGACGCCGACGCGGCCTACGTGGGCGAGGACCTCGCGGCCAACATGCAGCAGGGCGGCGAGCATTATAAGATCGAGCCGTTCGTCCACTTCCTCTACGAGTGTCGGCCCAAGGGCTTCGTCGAGGCCCCCGCTTCGACGACGACGGCGCGGCCTCCCCTGCTCGTGATCCCGCCCATTTCAACCTCGACTTCCACGGAGATTCCCCGATGATGAAGCTTGATCGACCCCTTTGCGTCTTCGACTTGGAGGCGACCGGCACCGACCCTCTCAACGACAGGATCGTCGACGTCTGCGTCCTGCGCCGCGAGACGGACGGCCGCGAGACTGTTTTTTCCTCATTGGTCGATCCCGGCGTGCCCATCCCGGCGGAGGCCACGGCGATCCACAAGATCACCGACGCGATGGTGCGCGGCGAGCCGACCATCAAGGACTTGGCTCCCAAACTGCTTGAGATCTTCGAGGGGGCCGACCTCTCGGGCTTTAACGCCGCCAGATACGACATCCCCCTGCTGACGACGGAGCTTAAGCGCGCGGGCTTCGACTGGCCCCTGGCTGGGCGTCGCATCGTCGACTCATTTACGATTTTTGCGCGCAAGGAGCGGCGGGACCTGACCTCCGCCTACAAGTTCTACTGCGGCAAGGACCTCTCGGGCGCCCATCGCGCCGAGGCCGACGTGCGCGCCTCCGCCGAGGTCCTCTTCGCCCAGGTGGAGAGATACCCCGACTTGCCCAAGGACGTGGCGGGCCTGGACGCCTTCTGCGCGCAGATCGATCCCAGCCGTGTCGACGCCGAGGGCAAGTTCGTCTGGAAAAGCGGGGAGGCCGCCTTCAACTTCGGCAACAAGCACAAGGGCAAGACGCTTAAGGACGTCCTGCGCGACGACCGGGGCTACATCAATTGGATGATCGACAAGGGGAACTTCAGCGCCGACGTCGTGCGCATCTGCCGGGAAGCCCTCGAAGGAAAATTCCCGGCTAAAAAGGCATGACATCATTATGAAAAAGGCGGTCGTTTTGCTGTCGGGGGGCCTGGATTCGACGACCTGTCTCTTCTGGGCCCGAACGAAGGGATATAACCCCGTGGCCTTGTCCGTTTTTTACGGCCAAAGGCACGACCGGGAACTTCGTGCCGCCCGCGTCGTGGCCAAGAAGGCAAAAATTCCCCTGCATGAGGTTTCTCTACGGCTGCCGTGGCTGGGAGGATCGTCGTTGGTCAACCGGGAGATAAAACTTCCGGAGCTGTCTCTCTCCAAAATCGGCCGGGGCGGCATCCCCTCCACTTATGTCCCGGGCCGTAATACCGTATTTCTTTCGTTAGCCGTTTCCCTCGCCGATTCAATCGGGGCGGAGGCCATCGTCATCGGGGCGAATGTCCTCGATTATTCAGGTTACCCAGACTGCCGGCCGAATTTCTTGGGAGCTTTCTCCACGGTGGCACGGCTTGGAACGAAGAGGGGAACTCAAAAAAAGCCCATAAAAATTTTAGCGCCTCTGCTTAAGCTGGATAAGAAGGGAATCATCCGTCTGGCCCAAAGGGTGGGAGCGCCGCTGTCTTTGACCTGGTCGTGTTATGCCGGGGGCGTGCATCCTTGCGGGCGTTGCGATTCCTGCAAGCTTAGGGCCAAGGGCTTCCGCGAGGCCGGACTCCTGGATTCTGAATAGATATTATACTTTACATTTAGTAAAACTAGGTGTAAAATATGGTTATGATTCGCCGGCCCCTTTGGAACGCCCGTATTCGCGAAAGCTGGAAGAAGGCCCCGATCGTTTGGCTTTGCGGGGTGCGCCGCACGGGCAAGACGACGCTCGCGCGCGACTTGGCCGCGGAGTCCGTTCACTACGTCAACTGCGACCTGCCGGCCAGCGCGCAGATGCTGCGCGACCCCGAACTGTTCTACCGCGAATGCCGCCGGGAGATCGTGGTCTTCGACGAGATCCACAGGCTCGAAGACCCGAGCCGGGTGCTCAAGATCGGCGCCGACGCGTTCCCCCGCCTCAAGATCCTCGCCACGGGATCCTCCACGCTCGCGGCCACGCACAAGTTTCAAGACGCGCTGACCGGACGCAAGAGGACCGTGCACCTGACCCCCGTCGCTTTCGACGAGCTGGAAGCCTTCGGCGCGGCCACGCTGAAGAAGCGTCTCCTTTACGGCGGGCTTCCCCAGCCCCTGCTCGCCGAGACGTCGGATGCGGGCTTCTACCGCGAGTGGCTCGATTCCTTCTTCAGCCGCGACATCCAGAACCTCTTTGCCTTCCGCTCGCCCGAGAAGTTCAACGCGTTCTTCGAGTATCTGCTGCGCCAGAGCGGCGGCCTCTTCGAGGCGAACAAGGCCGCTTCCGGTCTCGGCATCAGCCGTCCCACCCTCGCCACCCATCTGCGCGCGCTGGAGATCACTCAAGCCGTGACGATCCTGCGCCCATTCTCCGGCGGCGGCCAGAAAGAGCTCACAAAAATGCCGAAGGTCTACGCCTTCGACACGGGCTTTGTCTGCTTCGTCCGGGGCTGGGATGCGCTGCGGCAGGAGGATTGCGGCGTGCTTTGGGAGCACCTGGTCCTCGAATTCCTACAGGCCCGTCGGCCCGACGCGGATATCCGCTACTGGAGGGATAAGAGCGGCCGGGAATTGGACTTCGTCCTGCCTTGCGGCCGCGGCCGCGTCGACGCGTTGGAGTGCAAGTGGAATCCCCAGGACTTCGACCCCGCCGCGCTCAAGGCTTTCCGCGCCCTCCATCCCGCCGGCGTCAACTACGTCATCAGTCCCGTCGCCGGTCCCGCCCACGTCCGGCGCTCGGCCGGGCTTGAGTTCACCGTCTGCGATCCGGCGACCTGGGCCGCGGGACAAATCCGCCCTGGGACGCCATAGCCGAGATGATCAAGCTCACGGCTCCCTCCCGCGCGCGGCTTGTCGAGATCTTCTCCTCGCTTCAAGGCGAGGGGCTTCATGTCGGGGAGCGCCAGATCTTCGTGCGTCTGGGCGGTTGCAACCTGCGCTGCGATTACTGCGACGAGCCCGCGGCTTTGGCGCTGTCTTCAGGCCGGGTTCAGGCGGCCGCGTTCGTGCGCCGCGCCATCCTCCGACTTCAGGCAAGGCGTCGGCATCAGGCGGTCTCCTGGACGGGGGGGGAGCCGCTCCTCTACTCCGGCTTCCTCGCTCCGCTGATGCGTTGGGCGCGCCGGCGGGGGCTTAAGAATCATTTGGAGACCAATGGGACCCTGCCCGCGGCGATGCGGGCCCTGGCCCCCCTCTGCGACGCGGTGGCCATGGACATCAAGCTCCCCTCTTCGACCGGCAAGGCCTGCTGGGATCTCCACGAGTCCTTTCTTAAGGAAGCGCCGCGCGGGACCTTCGTCAAGGTCGTGCTGACCTCGCGCTCAACCGTGGCCGAATGGCGGAGGGTGATCGCGCTTGTCGGCCGGGCTCCGCGTCAGACGCCTCTCGTGCTCCAGCCCGCCAGCCCCGCGCGGGGGGTCTCGCCGATTTCACCTGCCAAATGCCTGCATTTTGAGACCTTGGCGCGCAGGAGGCTACGCGACGTTCGCATCGTGCCTCAGTGGCATCGCCTCTGGCGCATCCCCTAAAATCAGGAGGCGCCGAGACAGGCGTCCGTTATATGGACCGTCTCAGCGCCTCAGAAATCGCCCGTCCCGAATCCGTAACGCCCGGCGACTTCTCGCGACTTCCGAACTCGATCGCCGGCTTCGGCCTCAGCCTCGACCCGGCGTCCGTATCACCACCGTCGCGAACTTCGACTTACACCGACTTCGGGACGGGCGACGCCATGAGTATAGCTCCGCTATTTCTATAGTCAAGGCCCAAAAAAAATTTAAAAAACGTGGGCCTTGACGACGACGCGCGCCGGGTTTTCTCTTAGAGCGGCGGCGCGCCGGGGCGCTGGAAGCGGCGGGCGAGTTCGTCGCGGCCCAAGGCGAGCATGGTGCGCCGGCCGTGCGGGCAGGCCGAGCCGTCCTTGCAGTCCTTGAGGCCCTCAAGGAGCTTGTAGGCTTCTTCTTCGCCCAGGCGGTCATGCGCCTTGACCGCGGCTTTGCAGGCGATCGTGGCCACCGCGTCGTGGCGCAGCTGTGCCGCGTCGTCGATGGGGTCGGCGAGCGAATCCACCACGCGGTGCATGAGCTTCTTGACGTCCTCGGCGGCGGTGAAGACGTCGGGGATGGCGGTGACATGCAGTCCGTTCTTGCCGTGGGGGGCGACGTCGAAGCCGATGCGGCGCAGCCTTTCGGCCTTGTCGAGGACCATGCGCGTTGCCGAGGCGGGAAGGTCCACGGGCACGGGGAGCATAAGCTTCTGCGATTTGGCTCCCCCGTGCTCGATCTCGGAGATCAGCCGCTCAAAGAGAATTCGTTCGGCTGCGGCATGTTGGTCGAGCACGAAGAGCCCGCCCGAGGCCTCAAAGACCAGGTAGCTCCGCTCCACTTGGCCGAGGAAGCGGAAGGGCGGGGTATACCAAGCCGGAGAGCCCTCGGGCGCGGCCAGGGCCAGGGCGGCGCCGAGCTTGAGCTGGTGGAATTCCTCGGGGAAGAAAGCCCGCCCGCCCAGATAATGGGGCGCGGGAGTCTCCTGCGCGGGGGCGTCGGCGACGACGGAGGCGCCTTCGGGGGCCACGGTGATCGGCTCGGCCGCCTTGGCCTTGGCCAGGGCTGAGGCCGTCAGGCCCGAGATGAGCGCGAACATCTCGCCGTCATTTTTGAAGCGGATCTCGCGCTTGCCGGGATGGACGTTGACGTCGAAGGCGTCGGGGTTGAGTTCGATCATCGCCGCGCAGACGGGGTGCTTGCCCGAGGGGCGCTCGCCGTAGGCCTTGTAGAGGGCCTGCTGGAGTATCCGGGAGGAGACCGGACGCTTGTTGATGAAGAAGTATTGGAAATTGCGCGAGGAGGGCATCTTGCTTAAAGGCGAGACGAGCATGCGGATTCGGATGCCCGGGCGATCGGCGTCGATGGGCAGGAGGCCGCCGGCCAAGTCGTCGCCCAGGACCTGGGCGACGCGCAGGTCGAAGTCCTGGAAGGCGTCTCCGGTCTTCTCGGGCTCGAAATGCAGCACGAGCCGGCCCTCGGACTTATAGGTGAAGCGCACCGCCGGGTTGGCCAGGGCCGCCTCTTCGACGACGGCGGCGAGCTTGCCGCGCTCAAAGCCGTCCGATTTGAGGAACTCGAGCCGGGCCGGGGTGTTGAAGAAGAGCTCTTTAACAAGGATCGTCGTGCCGGGCACCGCCGGGGCGGGGCCGCTCGACCAGACCCGTCCGGCGTTGGCCGAGACGCGCCAGCCGGTCTTGGACTTGCGCGTGGCGCTGGTGACGATGATCTTGCTGACGGCCGCGACCGCATAGAGGGCCTCGCCGCGGAAGCCGAAGGTCGTCAGGGTGTCGAGGTCTTCGAAGGCGGAGATCTTGCTCGTGGCGTGGCGCTCAAGGCAAGAGCGCACGTCGTCTTCATCCATCCCGCTGCCGTCGTCGCAGACGCGCAGGCTCGTCTTGCCGGCCCCGGAGACTTCGATGTCGATGCGGGTGGCCCCGGCGTCGAGGGAGTTCTCAATAAGTTCCTTCAGCATCGAGGCGGGGCGCTCGACGACCTCGCCGGCGGCGATGCGGGAAAAAATCTCTTCCGGCAGTTTTTGAATAACGGACATCAGAGCTTCTTTTTGAGGGAGTTTAAGGCCTGGAGGGCTTCAAGAGGAGTCATGGTCTCGGGGTTGAGGAGCTTCAGGGTCTGCAGGACCGGGTTTTCCTCAAAGAGCGGCAATTCCATGGGGGCGACTTGGTGCGTCGCGCGGCTCGTCAGGCGCCCGGAGGCCGATTCGTTCTCCAGGCCCGAGAGGATCTCGTTGGCCCGGGCGATGAGGGAGGCGGGCAGTCCGGCTAAGGCTGCGACATGGATGCCGTAGGAGCGGTCGGCGGGGCCCTCCCCGATCTTGTGGAGAAAGACGACCTCGGTGTGGCCCTCGGCGTTGCGCCACTCCTTGACCTCGACGTTGGCGTTGACGACTCCCGCGAGGGTCTTGGAGAGTTCGGTCAGCTCGAAATAGTGGGTGGCAAAAAGAGTTCGCGGTCCGCGGGGAGCGGTCTCCTCGCCGCCTGCGGCGTAGGCGCCGTGGAGGTGCTCAAGCACCGACCAGGCAATTGAGATTCCGTCGAAAGTCGAGGTGCCGCGCCCGACCTCGTCGAGGATCACGAGTGAGCGCGGTCCGGCCGAGCGCAGGATGTGGGAGGTCTCCTTCATCTCGACCATGAAGGTCGAGTCGCCCTGGGCCAGGGCGTCCTGGGCGCCGATGCGCGTCAGGATCTTGTCGACCATGCCCACGCGGGCGGAGCGCGCGGGCACGAAGGAGCCGATCTGCGCCAGGAGAGCGATCAGGGCGTTCTGGCGCAGGTAGGTGGACTTGCCCGACATGTTGGGACCGGTCAGGATGACGATCTGGGGATCGCGGGCGTTTAAGATCAAGGTGTTGGGCACAAAGCAGCCCGCGGCCATCAGAGAGGCCAGGACGGGGTGGCGGCCGTCGATGATCTCCAGGTCGTAGGAGAGGTCCACCTTGGGCTTGACGAAGTCGTGCATGGCGGCGACCGCGGCCAGGGACTGGAAGACGTCGAGCTCGGAGAGGAGCTCGGCTAAGCGCAGGAGGGCGCTCTGCTCCTTAAGGGCGCTCTCGCGCACCTCGTCGAAAAGCTTGGCCTCCAGGCGCAGCATCTTCTCCTCAGCCGAGAGGATCTTGGTTTCAAGCTCCTTGAGCTCGGGGGTGATGTAGCGCTCGGCGTTGGTCAGGGTCTGCTTGCGCACGTAATGCGCCGGGGCTTTGGCGGAGTGGGTCTTGGTGATCTCCAGGTAATAGCCGAAAACCGAGTTGTAGCCGGCCTTGAGAGTGGCAATCCCCGTCGCTTTCTTCTCGCGCTCTTCGAGTTCCCTTAATACTTGGTCCGAGTCGTTCTTAAGCCGCCTCAACTCGTCTAGTTCGGCGTGGAAGCCTTGCCGGATCAACCCGCCCTCCGACAGCTTGGCGGGAGGATCCTCCGTGAGGGCCTTTTGGAGATAGTCCCTCAGCGGTCCGGTCGTCTTCGCCGTTTCTTTGAGATCCTCGGCCAGGTCGGCCAGGCCCGAGGAGAAGGAGACCGCGTTGATCCACTGTTCGAGGTCCGGCAGGCGGGAGAGGGAGCGGCGCAAGGCCCCCAAGTCCCGCGGACCAGCCTGTCGGGTTGAGAGGCGGCTGGTGACGCGGGGAAGATCGGCGATCTCCTGAAGGAGACGCCCCAGCGACTGACGGGCGTCGGGCTTATCGAGAAGGTCCTCCACGCAGTTCTGGCGATGCTCGATGTCGCGAAGATCCGTCGAGGGGTGGAGCAGCCAATGCTTGAGCTTCCGGCTGCCCATGGGGGTGCGGCAGCCGTCGAGCAGGCCCCAGAGGGTGTGGCGCTTCTCGCCCGAGGAGGCCTCGACGAGCTCGAGCGTGCGGATAGCCGTTTCGTCGAGCTGCATCACGGAGCCGGCTTCTTTATAAACGGGTTCGGGCAGTTCCCTCAGCCGGAAGCGGGCCTCGTCGACATAACGCCGCGCCGAGAGCGCGGCCTTTAGGGCCAGGTGATGGTTCCGCCAGATCGTCCCTTCGGCCCATGCGGGGTGCTTCCCGTTTTTTTCCGCTTCATTGATGGTTAGGCAGGTCTTCGCTGGCAAGACTTGGCGCAACCATAAAGCCGAGGCCGCCTCCCCGGAGGCCAGGACCTCGGCGGGGCGGATGCGGGCCAGCAGGTCGAAAAGCTTGCGGCAGTCGCGGTCGTTTAAAGCCTGGGTCGCCCAGGACTCGCCCGTGGAGACGTCGAGGCAGGCGGCCCCCCAGCCGACTAAGTCATGCTCGACGGCGACGAGGAAATTGGCGGTCGCCGGGTCGAGGAGTTCGTCTTCAACGAGGGTGCCGGGGGTGACGACGCGGATGACGCCCCGGCTGACGAGCTTCTTGTCCTTGCTGGGGGCTTCGAGTTGCTCGGCGATGGCGATCTTGCGCCCGGCGCGCAGCAGGCGCGAGAGGTAGTTCTGGGCGTTGTGGAAGGGCACCCCGCACATCGGCACTCCTTGGCGCTGGGTCAGGACTAAGCCCAGGATTTGGGAGGCGTCGCGGGCGTCGTCTCCGAAGAGCTCATAAAAATCGCCCAGCCGGAAGAACATCAGGGCCTGCGGATGCTTCGCTTTGAGCTCCTGGTACTGCCTCATCACCGGGGTGTCGGGGAGGGCTTCCGTCGAGGACATGCGCCAATTGTAGCAATTCCGACGTTAGCGCAGTCCTGAGGAGTCCTTGCCGCCGAGCTCGGCGGGTAGAAGCTGGGGCGTCTGCTCGCGGCCGTCGCGCCGCGCGGCGTCTTGAACCTTGGGAAGAAGCGCGTTGTAGAGCTCCCTCACGGTGGCGCTTCCGTTCTTGTCGCCGAGGGCTTTGAGGAAGTGGTAGGTAAAAAGGCCGTGGCCTTCGCTCTCCTGCGTGCCGGTGATCTCGTCTGGCCCGGAGGCCGCGAAAACGACCAACTTGCCGCCCGAGGAGATGCCCGTGTCGACCTTGGTGACCAGGGGTCGCGCGCCCTTGGCCAGAACCGAGCGCCCGCCCTCGCCCGAGAAGCAGGCGTCCATGGCGAGTAGCACCCTCTCGGCTTTCAGGGCGTTGAGATTTTCGTAGAGTCGCTTGACGGGGTAGGCCGTGTCCTTGAGGAACTTGGCGTCGCCGTCCCAGGGCACCAGGTAGGCCTGGCCCGTCGCCGGGTCGGGGGCGCCGTGGCCCGAGAAGTAGACGAAGACGCGAGAAACGCTCTTGACGTTGAGCGGTAGCCAGGTTTGGAGGTATTTCTCGATGCCGGTCCGACCGGCCTTGGGGCCGGTCAGGAAGATGATGTTGCGCTCGGGATAGCCCAAGGACAGGAGGTGGCGGCGCACCGCGGCGGCGTCGTGCTCGGCGAAGTCGGCGGGCGGGAGGTTTTGGTACTTTTCGATGCCGATGACTAGGGCGAAATTCTCCGCTTTCTCCTCGAGCTTGTACCTGGGCGTATCGACCTCCGAGACGGGAACGGGCGCGGCCGGGGCGGCGACGACGGGGGCGGACGTTCCCGCTCCGAGTTGGGCCAAGACGCGCTCCCGGTCGGCTTCGATCTGCAGGAAGAGCTTGTCGAGGGCCAGGGTGAGGGCCTCGTTGGTGGGCGCGCGGTCGGCCGCCGCGGTGAATCGAGTCATGCCGCCGTGAGCGGTCGCCTCCGCGGTGTACTGCCCGAGAGGGCGGCCCGCGGCCATGAGGACGCCATGGAGCCTGAAAGTATAATTAAAGGTCGTGCCCGAGGAGAAAACGAAGCCCGCCGAGATCTTCAGCGTGAGGTCGGCCGGGCCGTCTAAAATCTCGCGGAAGGTCCCGCGCTTCTGGGCGTAGGACAGAACGGCGGATTTGACGTCGAAAGAAATGGGGTTGGCGGCGTTGGAGTCGGAGGTCACCTTGCCCATCTCGATGCGGGCCGAGACGGGCAGGGAGGCCACGGCGCTCATTTCGGGTTCCGGGTTGAGGACGACCTCGCGCATGCAGCCCGCCAGGGACATCGAAAGAAACGCTACGGCGACGCTGCGATAAGATCCATTCAGCATGGATAAAGCATATCACACGCCGCAGGCCCTCTACTTGGGCGTGGGTTCAGCCATGGCCGCCCGGGCGTCGCGCTCGACGTCGGAGATGTCCTTGCCGCCGTACCAGCGCCTCAGGACCGAGCCGTCCCGGCCGACGAGATAGGCGGTCGGAAGTCCCGGGGCCGACCAGCCGGCGGGGGCTCGCTCGCTTCCGTTGAGGAGGACGGGATACGGGATGGGCTGCTTGGCCGTGAAGCGCTTGACCGCGGATTCGCCCTCCTCGTCCATGGAGACGCCGAGCACGAGGAATCCGTCCTTGGAAAGCTTTTTATGCAAGGCGACTAAATCTGGGATCTCCTCGCGGCAGGGATCGCACCAGGTGGCCCAAAAGTCGACGAGCACGACCTTCCCGGCGTAGTCGGAAAGAGATGCCCGGCCTCCGCCCAGAAGCGGGCCGGACAGCGGGGGGGCCTTCACGGAGCCTTCCGGGGTCTTCGACGAGGGGCCCGCGGCCAGGAAATAGAGGAGGACGGCCGCCAGGGCGATGAGGGCGACCGTTGAAATCTTCTTCACAAGGTCAAGCCGCCCAGGCTCTTGGGCATGAGGCGGATGAGAGTGGTGAGGCGGTCTGAGAAGATGAGCGCGCCCACGGCCATCAGCAGAAGGCCCGCGAAGATCTCTCCGGCCCGGATGTAGCGCTTGTAACGGGCAAAGAACCGCATGAAGGTCCCCACGGCAAAGCCCGTGAGGATGAAGGGCAGTCCCAGGCCCATGGAGTAGACGAAGAGCAGGCGCATGCCCTGGGCCACGGTCTCCTGGGTGGCGGCCAGGGCGAGGATGCCCGAGAGGATGGGGCCGATGCAGGGAGTCCAGCCGCAGGCGAAGGCCAGCCCCATCAGGAAGGAGCCGACGTAGCCGGATTTAAAGGCCCCGGCGTCGGCGCGCTTGTGGTAATACAGGAGGGGGATGCGGATGATCCCCGTCATATGCAGGCCGAAGAGGACGATCAGAGCCCCGGCGATCTTGGTGACGATGGGCATGTGGGCGGCCAGGAATTCGCCGACGGCCGAGGCGCTGGCCCCCAAGGCCGTAAAGACCGTGGAAAACCCCAGGACGAAGAAAACCGACTCCCAGCCCGCGTGGCGGACGCTCTCGCCGGGCTTGGCGTTGTGGCCGAGTTCCTCCAGGGTCAGTCCCGACATGAAGGAGATATAGCCGGGCACTAACGGCAGGACGCAGGGAGACAGGAAGGAGACGATTCCCGCCAGAAGGGCCGCGCCGTAGCCGACGTTTCCTGCCTGAGACATCGGCGGATTTTATCAATTCCGCCGCCGAGGGGGGTGGTATGATGAAGATATGGGAACTCTCGCGGCGGTCATCCTCTTCGTTCTCCCCGGGACGTCGTGGGCGTCCGAGATTTCTCAGGAGAAGACCATGGCTCGATACGAAAGACCTTCCGACGAGGATTTGCGCAAAAGATTGACGCCCGAGCAGTACGCGGTGGCGTGCAACGAGGGCACGGAGCCCTCCTTCCAGAACGCCTACTGGGACAATCATGAGCCCGGGCTCTACGTCGACGTCATCAGCGGCGAGCCCCTCTTCTCGTCGCTGGATAAGTTCGATTCGGGCACGGGCTGGCCCAGCTTCACCAAGCCTCTCGTTTCGGGGAACGTCGTGGAGAAGGCCGACCGGAACTACGGAATGAATAGAACCGAGGTCAGATCCAAACATGGAGAGAGTCATCTCGGTCACGTCTTTCCCGACGGACCAAAGGAGTTTGGGGGAATGAGGTACTGCATTAATTCCGCGTCCCTGCGCTTCGTGCCGCTCTCGAGGCTCGAGGCCGAGGGCTACGGGGCGTTCTTGCCCGCCTTTCGCAGCGGCCGAGAAGAGATCGTCGATCTGGCGGGGGGGTGTTTCTGGGGCATGCAGCATCTTCTCAGAAAAATCACCGGCGTGATTCGTACGGAAGTCGGCTATTCGGGCGGCCTGGTCGATCACGCGACGTACCAAAATCATGAAGGCCACGCTGAAGCCGTGCGCGTCGTCTATGATCCCGCGAAATTATCCTTCGATCAGCTCCTGCGCTTGTTTTTCCGCATGCATGACCCCACGACGAGCAACCGGCAGGGCAACGATGTCGGCGAGTCCTATCGCTCCGCGATCTTTTTCCACACCGAGGCTCAGCGCAAGGTCGCGCAGGCCCTGAAGGCTCGGCTGAATAAAAAAGGAAAGTGGGGCGCTCCCGTCGCGACGGAGATCGTCCCCGCGGGGAAGTTCTGGAGGGCCGAAAGCGAGCACCAGGACTACTTGGAAAGGCATCCCAAGGGCTACACCTGCCACTTCCTGCGTCCCGAATCGGTCCTCGGGGACTGAACGGGAGGGGAATATCGCCGGGCGCACAGAAGCCAAAGCGCGCCGAGCGCGAGGAACGGCAGGGAGAGTATCCAAGAGAACCCTCCCCGGCTGATCGCGGCGAGGCGGTCGGGCGAAAGGAACCTAAATCCCACCAAGGGCGTGAAGGCCGCGAAGAAGCAATAGCAGGCCAGGATTCCCCAATCCTCGGGGAACTCCTCAAGCAGCGTCCAAAACGAAAAGACGAGAAGCGCGTGGTGATGGGTGTCGGAGTGGGGGGCCGCGAGGAGGGCGGTGATCAGGCCGAAGGCCAGCCCCCTCTTGGGTGAAAGACGGGACCTCGCGCAGAGTGCGGCAAAAGAGCCCAAGAGGAGGGCCGAGAGGAGCCACTGTAGTCCTCGGGCCAGTTCCGGGGCGTCGACGAAGCCCGCGCCGTAGCGGCTGACGCTCAGGAGCCGGTGCAGAAAGCCGCAGAGGGACTGATTGTCGTAGAAGGACTCGATGCCGAGAGGCGTGAGGAGCCTCGTCCAATAGGCGGCCTGGGCCGGCCAGGGCAGGACCAGCAGTCCAAGGGCGAAAAGCGTCCCCAACCAGAGCAGGCAGAAGGCGAGGTAACGCCAGCGTCTGCGCGCCAGAAAATAAAGAAGCAGGACCCCCAGGAACAGCTTGAGGAAAACGGCCAGGCAGAGAAGGAGTGCTGAGGCCGATTCTTGTTCCCGGTCGAGAAGCTGTGCCGTGCCCGCCAGGCAGAGGAGGATCAGGGGTTCCGTCTGGCCGAGTTGAAGGGAGTAGGCGATGGGGAAGAAAAGGAACAGCACGATGAAGGCTCGCCAGCGCCCCTCCGTCGAGAGGTCCTTGCGGCTCGTCCAGAGAGCCAGGCTCGACCAGAGGGCGATGTGGCTTAGTAATGTGAAAATTTTCAACGCCGTCGGGTACTCGAGAAAGCCCAGGGGAGACAGAAGGCCCGCCGTCGTCGGTGGGTACATGTAGAAGAGCGAGGAGGTCCCGGGGCCGAATGAGTAAAACGTATTGTAAATCTGGGAAGCCTCTCCGTGGGCGACCTGGGCGGCGGCGTGATAGATGACGCTGAAATCGAAGGTGTTGGAAAAAAATCCAAGAAAAACGCCTCCGCAGAG
>Ga0334722_10003479_pt1 | contig 16920 bp, 12 predicted proteins | sample C3_bottom_MG_FD_207210 | JGI IMG/M metagenome (GOLD analysis project Ga0334722, IMG submission 207210) | Sediment microbial communities from Yellowstone Lake, YNP, Wyoming, USA - C3_bottom | ecosystem: Environmental > Aquatic > Freshwater > Lake > Sediment | place: USA: Wyoming | collected...
CGGTCTATATTTAAGCGCCTCTTTCACCATTAGAAGAGCTTTTTCGATCTGATCCTGATTTTCATACGAGATCGCCATACCTCCATATATATCCCAGACGCTGGGCAGGCCTTGCCAATCAACCTTCAACTCCAGCGCTCTTTGATATTCGATTTCCGCTTCTTTATACCGGTCCACATTGTTATATGCGTTCGCCAAAGAGTAATGAGCGTATGCCAATTCGGGGTTGTCGGCGGCCATATGCTGAAACAATGTAATTTCATCTTTCCATTTCCCGTTTTCATGAAACGTGATGAGCGAAAGAAGCACAACCGCGCATGCGATAAGAAGGACTTCGTGTTTAAAGGTAATCTGGAACTTCCGGAAAAGCCCGCGAAGAAGTACTGCCAGCGACAGGGAAAGGCCGATTGACGGAATATACAGATAGCGAAGAGACATCAGCACGGGATGAAGCTGTTTGACGATGCTTAGTACGGGAGACAGGGCAACAACAAACCAGAGCAGGCCGAAGAGAATGAGTTTGTTCGCCCGATCACGGACCGAAAGCCACAGGAGCCCGGCCAGCAACAGGGCGGAACTCAGAAACCATGGATCAAGCATCGAATCTATCGGCTTGATGTCATAGCCTACCTGGAGCCCGAAGGGAAAGAAAAACGCCCAGAGATACCTGACTGTAATGACCGGGGCCGTGAGCAGCCGGGTAAACAGCGGCAGCGTATTCACGTCCACGGTAAAAGAGGAAAGGACGAGGCTTCTTATGGCAAGGTAAACACCTAAAGATACGCCAAACAGCGCCACCAGGCCCATACGCGCCGGTTTTTTATTCGCCAGGACTTCATACAGGAATATGATACCCGGCAGGGTAGCCGCCATTTCCATTGACAGATAGGCGGGAAAAGAGCAGGCCAGGGACAGCATCAAATAGCGCCTTCCCCTTCCCTCCCGGAACGACGCATAAAAAACAAGCGCTGACAACATGAAAACAGCCGCGATCATCTGACCTCGCGCCTGGATCCATGCCACGGCCTCGGCATGGGCCGGATGAACGGCGAAAATAATCGCGGCAATCAGGGACTCGGCATCGCTTTTTAACAACTTCCTGGCCGCCAGGAATACCAGAAGCGAGGCCAGGGCATGAAGAAATATATTGGTGAGATGGTACCCCGTGGGGCGCAGCTTCCATGCGGCGTATTCAAGAGCGAACAACACGGCCCCAACGGGCCGGTAGTAAGCGGAAGTTTCATCTTCCTTCCCGGTTATCGACGTCGTAAAGAAAGAGGGAATATTGGACAGGTCCTTTATGGCGATGTTTTCCGTTAGCTGCCCATGATCGTCCCAAACAAAGCCATGAGAGAAGGTATTTGCATAGACAACAAGGGAAAGAATAAAAATCAGGGGAAATTGCCAGGGAAATATGCCTGAATGTGACGAGCGAGACGTCGTTTCTCCCGGGGCAGACGTATCTTCCGCGTTTGGGAGTATTTTTTTTGTTTTTTTATTTTCAGACGCTTCCGCCAATGACTACACCCTCATTTTGCCCGGCATCGGATAGTTACTGTTTGATAAAGCTCTTACGGGGTTCCAAGGCTTTCGTTATGGATTCGGTTGCAGAAATGAGATTACGGCATTGTAAAGCGGAAGAGCGGACCTTATGGCGGGTCGCGCAATCAGGGAGAAATATGACTTTCAGGGCAGCAGTCCTTTCTCGCAGGGTCTTCGCTCAGGCCGTAGGAAGCCACGGTGCCGACCTTCCAGGTGTAGACCCTGCCGCAAGCCTCGCAGGACGCGCCTGTCAGGGCCTCCTTGCAGGCCGGGCAATAAATAATATAATGCCGGGAAAGCAGCGGCTCATGTTCGTCGAGGTTCACATGGCTGTCGCAGCATTTGAATTCGTCCGAGAGGTCCGCCCCGCACTTGCACCGGTGGTCCAGGGGCCAGGGGAGCATTTCTTCAAGCGTGTAAATGGCCTGCCCGAGCAAATCAACCAGTTCGTCGTTCGTCGCGTCTCCCATGAAAGATTCAGTGAGTTTTTCGCGTATGTCTATCATGAGCGGAGCTTCCTTGAGAAACCGCAGCATTTTCTGCAGCTGTTTTTCCCCCTGCCCGATCCTCGATAGCGAGCGCAGGTTCTTGTTCGCCCGGTAGTGCTCCTGCAGATAAATCAGCATCCAGCTCTGGGTCATGTCGTAAAAAAATTCGAGCATGGGATAATAGCCGTACTTCTCCCGGATGCCTTTCTCGACCTCTCCCCGTTTCTCCGGAATACGCGGAAACACGGCTATCAAAAGCCCTCTCTCAAAATCCTCGTAAAAAAACGGCGTTCCGGAAAAATGGCGGCAACCACAGTGGGAGCATTCGATGATGTTGAACTCCCACCGGAGCAGCGCCCGTTTTGCCTGCGGCGTCCTTGAGACATCCACCCAGGTTATGATTCTTGCCTGAAAATCCCTTTCACAGTGTCCGCATTGAAAGGTTTCCACGCTATAGGCTTCGGCCTGATTGTTCAGCAGATTGTACATGGCTCTATTATACACTATTTTTATAAAAACTCACTTTGAAAATGAGACCCCTTTTATGGTAGAATGCCGCGCATTCGAATCAGGGAAGGCCCGGCGCGTGTGCGGGGCGTACCAAACAGGGGGACGGAAACATGGCGGCACAAGAACAAGAAAATCAGGTAATAACCACGGCGCTTCACTCCGAGGTCGAGAACAGGTTCCTTACCTATGCCCTCTCCACGATTGTGTCGCGTTCTCTTCCGGATGTGCGCGACGGCTTGAAGCCCGTGCACCGCAGGATCCTGTATGCCATGTGGGAGATGGGCCTCGGGCCCACGGCCAAGTTCCGGAAGAGCGCGGCGGTGGTGGGTGAAGTGCTCGGAAAGTTCCATCCTCACGGAGACCAGGCCGCGTATGACGCGATGGTCAGGATGGCCCAGGACTTCTCGCTCCGCTATCCGCTCGTCGACGGCTCAGGCAACTTCGGCAGCCTTGACGGCGACCCTGCCGCGGCCATGCGCTATACCGAGGCGCGGCTTTCGCAGATCGCCGAGGAGCTGCTCTTTGAGATCGACAAGGACACGGTCGGGTTCAGACCGAATTACGACAACTCTCTCAAGGAGCCGGTCGTGCTCCCGGCCCGGTTTCCGCAGCTTCTGGTGAACGGGACCTCGGGCATTGCCGTGGGCATGAGCTGCTCCTTTGCGCCGCATAATCTGGGCGAAGTGATCGACGGCCTCGCGGCCATGATAGATAATTCCAGCATCGACATCAAGGACCTGCTCAAGCACATCAAGGGTCCGGACTTCCCCACCGGAGGACAGATTCTGAACTCCAAGAAGGAACTCCGGGATATCTACCAGACGGGAAGCGGCGGGATCAGGATCCGCGGCGAGTATGCGCTTGAAGACCTTCCGCGCGGCAGGCAGGCCATTGTGTTCTCCACCATCCCCTACGCCGTGAACAAGGCCAAGCTGCTCGAAAAGCTCATCGGCCTCATGGAGGACAAAAAGCTCCCCCAGGTGTCGGCAGTGCGGGACGAGTCCACGGACATCGTGCGGCTTGTGCTGGAGCTGAAGGCCGAGACGAACCCGGAACTCGTGACCGCCTATATCTTCAAGCACACGGACCTGGAGTCCACGTTCCCGATGAACTTCACTGCGCTCAAGCCGAACATGGAGCCCGAACGGCTGCCCCTCAAGGAAGTGATGCGCTACTTCCTCGATTTCCGGCATGAGATCACGACCAAGCGTTTAAACTTCGAGCTCAGGATCCTGAAGGCGCGGCTCCATATCCTGAAAGCCTTTGAGGCGCTCTACGACGACCTCGACACGGCGATCAAACTTATCCGAAAGGCGAAGTCCCGGGAAGATGCGGCGGATAAGCTCAAGAAGCATTTCAAGCTGGACGATGAGCAGGTGAAGGCGATCCTTGACATGCAATTGTACAAACTCGTCGGCCTGGAGATCGACCGCATCCTGAAAGAGAAGGCCGAGAAGACGAAGCTCAGAAAGGACATCGAGGCCATCCTTGCCTCCCAGAAGAAGATCTGGGCGCTTATCAAGACCGAGCTGCTGGAGCTCAAGCAGAAATACGGCGACAAACGGAAATCCGTGCTCAAGGCCGCCGAAGACGTCGAGTTCTCCCAGGAGGACTTCATGACGCACGAGGACGTGACGGTGATCCTGACAAAGATGGGCTGGGTACGGCGCGTGAAGACCGTGGGCGAGAACTTCCGGTTCAAGGAAGGCGATGAGCTCCTGGCGCTGATCCCGGCGAACACCCGGGACAACATCGCGGTATTTTCGTCAGCGGGAAAGGTCTACGTGGTGAAGGCCTTCGATCTGCCCGCGAGCTCGGGCTTCGGCGAGCCGGTCCAGAGTCTGTTCAAGTTCGGCGACGGTGAGAGGCCGGTCACCGCCATGAACCTGACCACGGTCTTTGCAGTCCCTCCTGTCGAGGAAGGAAAGGAAAAGCAGGCGGAGCTCGCACTGGCGCCGAAAGAGGTGACGGCGCTCACGGTATCGGGCCACGGCATCGGGTTCGCATTTGATCTTTCCCAGTTCAATACCGTAACGACGCGCGCGGGAAAGAAGTTCGCCGGCGTAAAGGAAGGCGACAGCATCCTGGGCGTGGATGTCCTCGACCTGCCGAATGTCCTCTTCCTCACGAGCGAAGGCAAAGCGGTCGTCATTGCCGCAAAGGATGTCCCCGTGCTCACGGGCGCGGGCAAGGGTGTGAAGCTCGTGAACGTGAAAAACGGCGAGGTGGCGCTCTTCCGGCCCGTGCGCAAAGCCGAACAGGTGAAGGTGATCGACGACAAGGGCAAGGAGAAGGTGATCGACCTGAAGCCGTTCGGGGTGATGACCAGGGGGTCGGTGGGGCTCAAGGCGGTGAAGGCGGTGAAGTTCGGGTAGAACACGATAACCGCATGTTTTTCACATCAACGGACACGGTGATCGCCTGTGATAAGATACTGGTGCTGGAAGTGAGGAGGGCAGCGGAGGATAAATATAACTATAGCAAAAACGAAAAAACATTTTCTGGTAATTTTTATGAAAGCGGGTAAAATAGGGTGCGTGGTCAGGCCGGTTTGACGTTTGTGAACATGCTGGTATAATTAATCCACAGGCGGGTATATATTCTATAATATGGGAGACATACACGATCATATGCACCACCACGATGAGCACTGTGGTCATGAACACGAAGAGGAAGCGCATGAGCACGGTCTGGTGGAGGTCACGCTGCTTCTGGAGGACGAGCATCTTGAGGCCCTTGACGAAGCGGCGGCGGAGCTGAGCAAAGAGCTTAAACAGCCGTGGGACCGCGGCGCAGTAGTGCGGCTGGCCTTGAGCGAGTTTTTTTCCCGAAGAGGGAAAATTACCTGAAAGAGTGGAGAAAGCCATGGCCTACACCTTCGGAAACAAGCCGATTCTCATCGACCTTCACGTGCACGGCGCCGCTGACTACGACACGCGCACGAGGAGGCAGGACGATGTCCTCCAGATGGCGAGCATTCACGGAGAGCGGGGGACCACGGCTCTCCTGCCCACTATATATCCCGGTTCCATAGAGGTAATGCGCGAGAACATGGGCGCGGTCCGCCGCGCCATGGCGGCGCAGAAGGATGGGGCGAAGGTGCTGGGTGTGCACCTGGAGGGCCCGTTCCTGAATCCCGACCGCGCAGGGTCGCTTGACGGGAAGAGCTTCTGCGATCCGTCTCTCGAAACGCTGAAGCTGCTCGTCGAGGATTTCGAGGACATTATCAAGATCGTGACCATCGCCCCCGAGCTGCCCGGTGCGCTTCGGGTGATCGAGCGCTGCCGGGAAACAGGGTTTCTCGTGCACCTGGGGCACAGCGACGCCTCCTTCGAACAGGCGGAGGAGGGCAAGCGCGCCGGGGCCACGGGCATCACACACCTGTTCAATGCCATGCGGGGGTTTCATCACCGCGAGCCGGGGCTGGCGGGCTTCGGACTCATGGACGAGGACATCCATGTGGAAATCATCGCTGACATGGCGCACCTTCACCCGCAGAGTCTCAAGATGCTTTTTGATATGAAAGCTCCCGAAAAGATCCTCCTGGTATCGGACTCGGTCAAGGGCCCGGGCTGGGGGAGCGGCCCTATACGGGGCGCGGGGGGGATGCTACTCGGAAGCGGCATTGCCCTGGCGGATGAAGTGAGGAACCTGATCACGCTCGGTGTGCCGCAGGAGCGGGCTCTCATGTTCGCGTCGGACAACCCGAGGAAGTATCTGGGCCTGACGGAGACCTTTTAAAATATAGATGACCTATTTAATCCAAAACATCAAACAGGAACGCCTGTCCATTCTCCTCAAGGTCGGCATGCGCCTGGCCGCGGAGCGCAACCTCGACCGCCTGCTCAACATGATTATCGAGGAGACCACCGCGGTCATGGACGCGGAGCGGAGTTCGCTTTATCTCATCGACGCGGAAAAGAACGAAATGTGGGCCAAGATCGCCCAGGGCGTGGAAATTATCGAAATCCGCTTCCCCATCGGCGTGGGGATCGCCGGCGCCGTGGGCAGGACCGGGGAAATCATCAATATTCCGGAGGCCTACAGCGACCCCAGGTTCAATCCCGAGTTCGACAAGAAGACCGGCTACCGCACGCGGAGCATTCTTTGCGTACCCATGAAAAACCTGATCGGCGGCATCATCGGCGCTATCCAGGTGCTGAACAAAAAGTCCGGCGCGTTCCAGGCCGAGGACGAGGCCCTGCTCACGGCCCTGGCCGCGCAGGCCTCGATTGCCATCGACAACGCCGATCTCTACAAAAAGCTGAATGAATTGAACCTTTCGCTTGAGCACAAGGTGAAGGAGAGAACGTCGGACCTGCTCCGCGCGAATGAGCGCCTGTCCACGCTCAACAGGGAGCTGGCGGAGATATCCATAACCGACAGCCTGACGCAGGCGTTCAACCGCCAGTACTTCATGGACCGGATCAGGCAGGAAGTCAAGCGGGCGAGCCGTTACGGAACCCATGTTTCCCTGCTCATGATGGACCTCGACCATTTTAAAATAGTGAACGACACTCACGGCCATCAGGCCGGGGACACGGTGCTTTCCGGAGTGGCGGCGCGGGTGAAGGAGAGTATCCGGGAGATCGATCTGTTCGCCCGCTACGGGGGGGAGGAGTTCTGCCTGATCGCGACGGCCATGGACCGGGGAGAAGCCTTTCTGCTCGCCGACCGGCTGCGGGGCCTCATCGAGCAGGAGCGGTTCTCACATAACGGAAAGGAGATCAGGGTAACGCTCAGCATCGGCGTCGGCTCCTGGGAACCGTCGTTCAGGGAGAATTTTGAAGAGCTGATTAAACAGGCGGACGACGCGCTCTACCGGGCCAAAGAGCAGGGCCGGAACAGGGTTTGCAACTGACTGAACGGGTCTTCGCCCCGTTCGTGACGACAGCCTGGATATATTGTTTTTCCAACCTTGTTGACTATTCCCTCCTGATTGGTTAAAATGCCGGTGCGTTTCAATTCACGTTATTGACAGGAGCCCTTACATGCCGCATCCACACGCGCACAAAGCGCCCCAGGGCCACGGCCAGCCCGGGGGCGAAGGCAAAGAAAAGAAGTATCTTCCGCGGCTCATCGCGTGGGAGGTGACGCGCAGCTGCGTGCTGAACTGCGTTCATTGCAGGGCCGCGGCCAAACACGGTCCATATCCCGGAGAGCTCGGCACCGAGGAGTGTTTCCGGTTCCTCGACGACGTCAAGTCGTTCAGCGACCCCATCATCATCCTCACCGGCGGCGAGCCCATGATGCGCAAGGACATTTACGATATCGCCAAACACGGCACCTCGCTCGGCCTGCGCATGGTTATGGCGCCCTGCGGCCTTCTCGTGACCGAGGAGCTGGCGCAGAAGATGAAAGACTCGGGCATCATGCGCGTGTCGCTGTCCATAGACGGCCTGACCGCGGAGCAGCACAACAACTTTCGCCGCGTCGAGGGCGCTTTTGAGAGCGTGATGAAGGCGATCGAGAACTTCAAGAAAGTCGGCATGGAGTTCCAGGTCAACACGACCATCACGAAGCACAACGTGAAAGACCTGCCGAAGCTGCTCGACCTTGTCATCAAGCTCGGCGCCGTGGCCTACCACCCCTTCCTGCTGGTGCCCACGGGCCGAGGCAAGGAACTAATCGACCAGGAGATCCCGCCGGCGGAATATGAGAACACGCTGAAATGGTTCTATGAAATGAGGGACAAGTCGCCGATCCAGTTCAAACCCACCTGCGCCCCGCATTATTACCGCATCTTCCGGCAGGGCGAGAAGGAAAAGGGCAAGACCGTAACGCCCGAATCGCACGGGTTTGACGCGATGACCAAGGGCTGCATGGGCGGTCAGAGCTTCGCCTTCGTATCGCACGTGGGCAAGGTGCAGATCTGCGGGTTTCTTGAGGAAGAGGCCGGCGACATCAAGAAGGAGCCGTTCTCGAAGATCTGGAACGAGTCGCAGCTCTTTAAAGAGATGCGCGATCTGGACCATTACCACGGCAAGTGCGGCATATGCGAGTACCGCAGGGTCTGCGGCGGCTGTCGGGCCAGGGCCTTCGCCATTTCCGGAGATTACCTCTCGTCGGAGCCTTTCTGCACATACGAGCCGGTGCGGGCGAGATAAACACGCGGAATTTCACGAGGGGGATGATGAAGCAATCATCCCCCTCTTTGTTTGTTATAGAACTCCGCATAAATAATGCAATAGACTGACAGCGCAATAATGATGTCATGCAAATTTCCTCCCCTTCAAGGGGAGGATTAAGGTGGGGATGGGTCTCTCGGAACCTGACTCAAACCCATCCTCACCCCAGCCCTCTCCTTGAAGGAGAGGGTAGTCGAATTTATTTCAGGGAGACGGGTTGAGATCCGCATTTGTTTCATATTGACTATCCACAATCAAATGTGCTATAAAAGACCATATTTTCATGACATGAAGGGCTTGGACGTACCGGAATAAACCGCGTTGTAAGGGGCCATCTATTTTATGAACAGGAAGCACGTCATGAAGAGCCGGCGGCACATCGGCAAGACACGGCTTCTCGCTCTTCTGGTTGTTTTTCTTCAGGGCCTGGCGTTTGTCTCACAGGCGCCCGCGGCGGACCCCTTCGTCGGAAATATCGCGGCCATCGACGCCGACTCGCCCTTCTCTCACGTGACCATAAGGCGGGCTGAAAAAAAGAAGGAGGCGGCGGCAGTCTCGGGAGACGCCGTGTTCGTGGGCGACACGGTCCGGACGTATGAGGGTGTCAGGGCCCAGGTCAGGCTGTCGGACGGATCGCACATACTCCTCGGCCCCAACTCCAGAGTGGAGATGAAGTCCTACTGGATGGACCAGCCGGCGGGAAAGAGGAACGCCGCGCTAAAGGCGCTGGCGGGGACCATACGGTTCTGGATCTCCAAGGCGTGGAAAGACAAGGCTTCGGGGGCTGAGACGCGGTGGCTGGATTCGGATGTCAGGGTGGAGACGACCGCGGCGATCGCCGGCATTCGGGGCACGGACTTTACGGCGACCGTCGGCGATGCCGACGTGGAGATCGCGGTCTTTGACGGCGTCGTGGCCGTGAAGAGCTCATCAGACTCCGTGGAGGGCGAGGTCCTGCTTTCGGCAAACCTGGTCTCACGCGTCGTGCAAGGCGCTCCGCCCGGTTTGCGCACGGTCCTAACGCCGCAGATGAAGGAAAAACTGATCCGCGACACAACCCCCCCCAAGGCGCTGAAGTCGCTTGGCGGCATGGGAGTTCGGAATGTTCTTATAGGCAAGCGAGGGGAACTGGGCATTGCCAGAGACCTCGCCGCCGGCATACCTCTCAAGGACATCATAAACAACGCGGTCTCGGACGGCGTGAAAATTCAGGAAGTCGTGGCCCAGGCCGTCGCGGAAGGGGTCGAGCCTTCGTTGGTCGTGTACACCGCCATTACCGAAGAGTATGCTGTTCCACTCGTGGTCAGCGCCGCCATCACCGCCGGCGCGCCTCTGAACATCACGGTGAATGCCGCCATCGGAGCGGGCGCCGAGAAGCAGGATATCTACGCGGGGGCCGCGTATGCGGGCGTGCCTCCGACGCCCGTGGCGAACGCCATCGTCTCGTCAGCCGCACCTGCGCCGACGGTATTCGAATATACCTCTCCGGTCGATCCCCCCCCAGGCGTGTACACTCCGGCCGCCCCGGTTGTGCTCGGCGGAGGCGGAGGCGGGACGCCTTCGACACGGACCGCGAGTCCGTATATAAAGAAATAAGCCGTGAAATAACTTCTGAACCTGCGAAGTTCAAATTATTTATTTTTAAAACCAATAATCCTAACCCGGACAAACCCCGTTAGAGGCGGATGCCTCTAAATCGGGGCAAGCCGGAACCAGAAGCAAAACCAAAAGGCGTCTCTCGCAAAGCGCGCAAAGGCCGCAAAGAAAATCTTTAATGCTGGTTTTTAATAACCTGTGATATGGCCTTTCCTGGCGAGCTTTGCGAGAAAATTTCCTGACGTTTTGAAAATATATTTACAACTGACCAAGTTGCATTTGACAAGTGAAGGTTCGTATCGGCGTGATAAAAGCGGATAGAAGCCGGACAACAGGGGGATGGGTGGGCCGGATGAACAGAAGGGGAGTGGCGATTGCCTGCATGCTGGCGCTCTGCATGGCGCCGGCCGCGGCCGGCGCGGAAGGCAACATCCATGCAGGGCAGCTGAAGATCAATCCGTATGTTTCGGTCAACGAAGCATCGAGCGATAACATTTATTATACTTCAACGGAAGAACGGAGCGATACCCTGACCACGACCACCGGGGGCGTCCGGCTTCAGTATCCGTTCCGGATGCACCGGGCGGAGCTTGAATATTATTCGGTGTTTGCGCGTTATCACCGGTATACGAAGGAAAACACCACAGACCAGCACGCCAACGGAAGCGTCAACCTCAAGTTCGGGAGCCTGGTGAGCCTGAACCTGTCGAACTCATATTTAAAAGGCCATGAACCGCGCGGATCTTCCTCCAGCGGTTTCATCGAATTGTTCCGTAACAATACCGCGACCGCATCCGCTTCCTATCAGCTCGCGGACCTTTCCAAGATACAGGTTGATTACGCAAAAAGCCTCTGGCACTTCCAGACCAGCGGGTTCCGCAACCGGGACGAAGCGGTCGTCTCAGGCTATTTCTACTACCGGTTCCTTCCCAAGACCTCGGCGTTCGTCGAGTACGAACGAAAAAATGTGGTGTTCTCAGAGGCCACGCTCGACACGGACAACAGCGCGGACAGCATCCTGGCGGGTCTCACCTGGGAGATGTCGGCGCGTTCAAAAGGCACGATCAAGGTCGGAACGACAAAAAAAGATTTCACGTCCCCTGACCAGGGTGATTTCAAGGGGTGGGTCGGCTACGCTGACGCGCGCCATGACTTTACTGACAATACCGGAATCATGCTGAACGGGCAGCGTACCGTAAACGAAACCAGCCTGATCGGCAACCGTTACTTTATCACGACCGGCCTGTATGCCGAACTGACGCACCTGTTCGTGCGCAGGTGGTCAGGCGTTGTCCGGGGCTCCTATGGCGAGGACAACTATGCCGACCCCATTCCTCCGGACACGACGGTGAGGATGGACCGGACGCGGCTCATTGGGGCAGGCGTCAAGTATGTCATGAAAGACTGGCTTGAATTCGCAATCGATTATAACAGCCGGGAGCGGCGCTCAAACATCCCGGTGAACGATTACCGCGAACATTCGTATATGCTGACAGCGAGCGTCTCGCTGTAGCAAGCAGGCAAGCGGGAAAGCTAGCAAGCCTGTAAGCCTGTTAGCTTGCTCGCTTGCCAGCGATTTTACTAATTGTAAAATGATCACGGAATCAATGCCCACGAACGACCGGACCTCTCACCTCGGATTGTTCAATCTGTGTCTTTCGCCCCTGCTGATCAGTTGTGTCTCGCTATTGCTCATCTCCGACGGCCTGGCCGCTGATTTGTCGATCGGACGAATCACCGACCTGCGCGGAACGGTCACCATCAGGAGGCCGGGCGTCGAGAAACCGGACCTTGCCGTTCGCGGGACCGTTTTTTCGGCCGGCGATGTTCTGGAAACAGGCGCGTACTCGTTCGCCCAGGCGACTTTTCAGGATGATTTCTTCGTGCAGCTGGCTCCGGACTCGTCAATTCGGGTGAACCAGTATTCGTATGATGAGAAAGAGCAGAGGCGCACGGCCATGATCAGAGAATTCCGGGGACTGGCCCGCTTCGTGGCGTACAAATCTATTCGCAACTCCCGCCTCCGGGTGGAGACGGCGCAGGCCCTGACAACGACCGGCCCTTTTGCGGACTTCGTGATAGGCGTCTCTTCCTGCGAGACGGAGGTCGCGGTCCTGGATAGAAGCGTGACCCTGCGCAATGCGTCCGCGCTTATTATCGGCGAACTGAACCTCGGCGTTAATCAGCGCGCCGTGGTGAAAGAAAAAGCCCCTCCCGGCGCCCCGGAGCTTATTACGCCCGGGCAGAGGAAAATTTATTTAAATACATTTCGCCGGCGCTGACGGGGGAGAATCTGGAACGAACGATGATATTTTTCCCCTGAACTTGACACGTGCGTGCGAATGTTTGGGCAACGATTTATGACCCATCCCCCTCTCAATCTCCCCCTTGAAGGGGGAGAAGATATATTAACCCTCCCATTCAAGGGGAGGGCCAGGGTGGGGCTGGGTTAATTTGGTTGCGGCAGGAGGCCGCGCTATGATACTTTCTGAAAAAACACGATGGCTGTTGCTCACTCTTCTGCTCGCAAGCTGGGTCCTGGTCCTTTCCGCCTCCGCGCAGGGCGAATACATTATCGGCGAAGGGGACCTGATAAAGATCACGGTCTACGACAACCCGGATCTTACCACCGAAGCGCGGGTGAGCGGCGACGGCAAGATCACGCTGCCGCTCGTCGGCGAGGTCATGGTAAACAGGCTGACCGCGAACGAGGCCGAGAAGAAGATCGCGTCTCTGCTTGAGGACGGTTATATCGTCAAACCCCAGGTCTCGATCTTCATCGAGGAGTACAAGAGCAAGAAGGTGACTGTGCTGGGAGAGGTCGCCAGGCCGGGATTGGTGGTCCTTCGCGGGGCGTATTCGCTGATGGAGGCCATTTCCGACGCCGGCGGAATAACGCTGAATGCCGGCGACACCCTTTACATCCAGCGCAAAGGCATCAAGGGCGGAGAAAAAAAAGAGACCGACGGCAGGGGAAAAGAGGACCCAGGGCTGGCCGTCGATCTGAAAAAGCTTTTTGAGGAGGGCGATGCGTCGGCCAACGTTCCGGTGCAGGACGGTGACAGCATCTATGTGCCGCGCGCTGCTTTCGTGTACGTGAACGGCGAGGTTAAGAACCCGGGCGCCTATAAAATAACCAAGGGGCTGACGGTGCTCAAGGCGATCACGATCGCCGGAGGCTTCACCCCCAAGGCCGGAGACAGCCGGACCAGGATAATTCGCAAGACAGCCGGGGGCGAGACCACGATCAAGGCGAAGATGGACGATCTTGCGCTCCCGGATGATATTATCCTGGTGCCGGAGAGCATGTTTTAGTTTCAGAGAGGTGACCCATGGCCCGTGACGAGGAAATACATTTATTAGACTACTGGCGCGTATTGATGAAGCGCCGCCAGGTCGCGGCGACCTTCTTCGCCGTCGTGGTCGGCATTGTCGCGGTCTATTCCCTCACGGCGACGCCGGTTTACCGCGGCACAGCGCAGATCCTGGTGGACCTTGAAAAGAACCCCGTCATGACTTTTGCCGAGGGCGGTGCGGCCTATATCCAGATGAAGGACGCCTCGGAATATTACCGGACACAGATGGAGATCCTGGGAAGCAGGTCGTTCGGCGACCGGGTAGTCAGGAAACTGCAGCTCGACAAGAATCCCCACTTCCTGGAACAGAAGGAGAGGGGCGCAAAGGGGCTGCTGAAGAGCCTCCGGAAGCTCATCGCGGACCTGTTCCCGCCCGGAGCCAGGCCCGAAAATCCGGTCCCACTGGCCTTCATCCAGCAGGAGCTTGATCCCGAGCTGACCGAGCTCGTACTCAGGAACATGGAGGTGGAGCTCGGCAAGGGCAGCAACATTTTGAAGATCCACTATCATTCGGGAAACCCCCTCGTGGCTTCCGCCATGGCGAACGGGATTGCAAGCGCCTACATCGAGCACAACCTCGACATTCGGGTAAAGCCTTTCCGGGACGCGGTGGAATGGCTGTCAGCCCGCATGATGGAGTCGCGCGCGAAAGTGGAGGATTCCCAGAAGGTCGTCCAGAAGTATAAGGAAGGCAAGGGCATCGTCTCCTTTGAGGCCAGGGAGAACGTGATCACCCAGAAGCTCCAGGAGCTGATGTCCCAGCTTGTGCAGTCCGAAAGCAAACGTCAGGAAGCCGAGGTCAGGTACAAGCAGATACAGTCCGTGATCGAGACCCCGGAGATGCTCGCGAGCGTTCCGGACATCATGAACAACCCCGTGATCCAGGCGCTCCGGACGGACGAGCTGGCCGTCAAGCGGAAACTCTCGGACCTGAATGAGAAGTACGGTCCCAAGCACCCGCTCATGGTCAGGGCGAAGATGGAACTCGAAACGGTGCAGAACAATCTGGTCGCCGAAGCGCGCAAGATGCGGAACGCGGCAAAAACAGAGTTCGACATCTCCCGGGGCCGGGAAGTTTCGCTGCGCCGCACGATGGAGGAGCAGAAGCTGGAAGTGCTCGACCTGGGCAGAAAGGCCATCGACTACGGCGTGATCGCGGGGGAAGCGGAAAACAATAAGCAGTTTTACGAGATGCTGCTCAAGAAACTGCAGGAGGCCTCGCTTTCCTCGGGCATCAACGTATCGAACGCCCAGGTCGTGGACGGCGCGACCGTTCCCGATGCGCCGATCAAGCCGAAGCGCATGCTGAATGTTCTGCTCGCCATGCTCGTGGGTACCATGGGCGGCATATTCTCCGCCTTTTTCGTGGAATATATGGACGACACGGTCAAGACCCCCGAGGACATCGAGAATATTCTGTCGCTTCCCTTTTTGGGATACGTTCCCTCGACGAGCCCTGAAGACGGCCCCATCTACATGTTTTCCGGATCGCGTGCTTCCGTTGCGGAAGCGTACCGGACCATCCGGACCAGCATCATGCTCTCCACCGCCGAGGACAACCCGCTTCAGGTGCTTCTCGTAACGAGCTCCACGCCGAATGAGGGCAAGACCACTACAGCGGCCAATCTGGCCGTGGCCATGGCCCAGATGGGCGAGCGGGTGCTCCTGATCGACACGGACATGCGGCGTCACAACCTGCACAAAGTGTTCGCGCTCGACAACCTCATCGGCATCAGCGACCTGGTCCTCGACCACAAGAATTTCGACGCGGCCGTCAGGACCCTTTCGCATATTCCCAAGCTTTCGGTAATCACCGGCGGGACCCTGGCGCCGAACCCCTCGGAACTGCTCGGATCGAACCGCATGCGCGAGCTTATAAACTCCCTGCGGAAGCAGTATGACCGAATCATCCTCGACTCGCCGCCGCTGATGGCCTTCTCGGATTCGCTGGTGCTTTCGCGCATCGCCGACGGCGTGATTTTCGTGGTCTGGGGCGGCATGACCGGCAGGGACCTGATAAAAAAATCCACACAGAGCATCACCGGCATGAACGGCAGGATCCTCGGCGTGGTATTGAACAACATCAGCATGAGCGCGAAACATCATTACTACTATAATCCCTACTATGCTTCATATTATGCGGGGGAAGAGGACAAGAAGCGGGAGAAAGGCCCGTTGCTTAAAAAGCGGAAAGGATAATAACTATTCAGTTGGCTTGAAATCAAAATGACAAGAAAATTTGCCACATAAAGCACAGAAGGCGCAAAGAAGAGCTATAAAGTTTATAAAAAATGATTTGGTTTTCGCTTTCCCTTGTGCTTTATGTGAATTTTGTGGCGAAACAGTTCTCCGGTTTATCCGGCTTAGGATAATGCAAAGAGCTTCAACGTGATCGACCTCCACTGCCACATACTTCCCGGTCTCGATGACGGCCCGAAAACGCTGGATGAAGCCGTCGGGATGTGCCGTATCGCCGCGGCCGACGGCATCAAAACCATCGTCGCCACTCCTCATTTCAAACCCGGAACATATGAACATTCCCCCCGCCTGGTCGAGCAGCGGCTGGCCGAGCTGGTCGCGGCGCTGGAAAAGAACAACATCGCCGTCCGGGTTCTGCTCGGCGCTGATGTGTCCGTCACCCCTGAGCTGGCGCGGCATCTGGACGCTTTTGATTATCTGACGATCGACAGGAACGGAAAATATTTTCTGGCGGAATTCCCCGCTGATTTCGTCCCGCCCCAGTGGGACGTTTTTTTACTCTCTTTCCTGAAAAGGGGGATCGTGCCCATAATAACCCATCCCGAAAGGAACCGGTGGTTCCTTGGCCATCGGGACGCCTTGCGGCCCTTTGTCCGGAGCGGCGGTCTGCTCCAGATAACGGCCATGAGCTTGACCGGCCACTATGGCGATGAAGAGCGGGCCTTCTGCGAATACCTTCTGCGTCATAACCTGGCGCAGGTGATGGCAACGGATGCGCACTCGGCTGAAGCGCGTCCGCCGGTCCTGTCAACGGCGGTAAAAGCGGCGAGTCGCCTCGTCGGCAGGGAAAAGGCCGAGGCGCTGGTGACTTCAATACCCGGGGCGATCCTTGCGGGGAGCAAGCTTGACCTTGCGCCGATTTTGGACGAGATGGAAACACCGAAACGGAAAACGTGGCTGAAAAGGCTGAGGGGCACCCATTTGAAGGCTCGTTGTCAAGTGAAAAAGCCCACCCTGTGGCGAGAAAATGAAATTTTCTCGCCGATGTTTACGCAGTCATCGATTTCTTTACCATTGCCGTAGTTTCATTTAGTTTCGGTA
>Ga0334722_10003480_pt1 | contig 16914 bp, 17 predicted proteins | sample C3_bottom_MG_FD_207210 | JGI IMG/M metagenome (GOLD analysis project Ga0334722, IMG submission 207210) | Sediment microbial communities from Yellowstone Lake, YNP, Wyoming, USA - C3_bottom | ecosystem: Environmental > Aquatic > Freshwater > Lake > Sediment | place: USA: Wyoming | collected...
GCCATTAGCTCTTAGTTCTTGTCTTAGTACATGCCTTCCATGCCGTGGTTGTGTCCACCTCCACCACCGGCTGACTCTTTCTTCTCTTCCGGCAGTTCGGTGATCATCACCTCGGTCGTGAGCATCAATCCCGCCACGCTCGCCGCGTTCTGTAATGCGCAACGCGACACCTTGGTGGGGTCGATGATACCGGCCTTGATCATGTCCACATACTCCTCGGTCTGGGCGTTGTAGCCGCCGTTGATGTTCTTGTCATTGCGTACTTTCTCAACGATGACGGAACCTTCCATTCCGGCGTTTGCCGCGATTTGACGAATCGGCTCTTCGAGCGCGCGGCGGATGATACTGACACCTACTTGTTGTTCCGGCACCAGCTTGAGCGAATCCAACGCGCCGATGCAACGGAGGTAGGCCGTTCCGCCGCCGGGGACGACGCCCTCTTCGACGGCGGCTTTCGTCGCGTGCAGCGCGTCTTCAACGCGCGCCTTCTTTTCCTTCATTTCGGTTTCGGTCGCGGCACCGACGTTGATGACCGCCACGCCGCCCACGAGCTTCGCGAGCCGCTCTTGGAGCTTCTCCCGATCGTAGTCGGAGGTCGTCTCGTCGATCTGCGCCTTGATCTGCTTCACGCGGCCTTCGATCTTCTTCGGATCGCCAAAGCCTTCCACGATCGTGGTGTTGTCCTTGTCGACCGTGATACGCTTGGCGCGGCCGAGGTCCGTGAGTTTCACGTTTTCCAGCTTGATGCCGATATCTTCCGAGATCACCTGGCCGCCGGTGAGGATCGAGATATCCTCCAGCATGGCCTTGCGGCGATCGCCGAATCCAGGGGCCTTGATGGCCGTCACGTTGAGCGTGCCACGGAGCTTATTCACCACCAGAGTCGCCAAGGCTTCGCCTTCCACGTCTTCAGCAAGGATGACGAGCGGTTTGCCCATCTTGGCGACCTGCTCGAGGATCGGCAGCAAGTCCTTCATGCTGCTGATCTTCTTCTCGGAAATGAGAATGAGCGGGTCTTCCATAACGACTTCCATCCGCTCGGCGTTGGTGACGAAGTAGGGAGAGATGTAGCCTCGGTCGAATTGCATACCTTCGACCACGTCCAACGAGGTGGTCATGGACTTGGCTTCCTCGACCGTGATCACGCCGTCTTTGCCGACTTTCTCCATCGCTTCCGCGATGAGGTCGCCGATGGTCTTGTCGTTGTTGGCCGAAATCGTCCCGACTTGGGAGATCTCGGTCTTGTTCTGGCAGGGCTTGCTGAGCTTCTTCAGTTCGGTGATCACCACCTCGACCGCCTGGTTGATCCCGCGCTGGATTTCCATCGGGTTCGCGCCGGCGGTGATATTCTTCGCGCCTTCGCGATAGATGGCTTGCGCGAGCACCGTGGCGGTGGTGGTCCCGTCTCCGGCTATGTCACTGGTTTTGCTGGCGACTTCGCGCACGAGCTGGGCGCCCATGTTCTCGTACGGGTTCTTGAGTTCGACTTCTTTGGCCACGGTCACGCCGTCCTTGGTGATCGTTGGGGCGCCGAACTTCTTGTCGAGAATCGCGTTGCGGCCCTTCGGACCGAGTGTTGCCTTCACGGCGTCGGCGAGCTGGTTCACCCCCCTGAGGATGGACGCGCGCGCTGCGTCACCGTACATAAGTTGCTTTGCCATAGTCTTTCCCCCTTTATCGTCGTCGTAGTGTGTGTAGGTTATAGTGATTAGCTGGTGAAGGTGCCGAGAATGTCTTCTTCCTTCAGGATCAAACAATCCTCGTCTTCGATCCGGAGCTTGCTGCCGGAATATTTGTCGAACAGGACCTGGTCGCCGGCTTTCACATGCTCAACCTTCTTACCGACGGCTTGGACGATGCCTCGTTGTGGCTTCTCTTTCGCGCTGTCCGGAACGTAAATCCCGCCGGAGGTCCGGTCCAATTCCTCGGTGTAGGTGACGAATACCCGGTCACCCAGAGGCTGGAACCCCTTGGCTAAGTTCTTCTTCTCTGTCTTCTCCTTGGCTGCAGTGCTCATAACAACACCCTCCTCGTGAAGTTAACCCAGTGAATATCGATGATGTAGAACAGGTTCGAACTCGATGGCGTAACGGTGCTACTCCAGAACGAGCAGAAGTCCTGATCCCTGGACACGGGAGAGGAGATAGCCCCGGGTTCATCCAAGTCAAGGGGGGCAACAATAAAATTTTTCCACGCCCTCAGAACAGGGACAGGGGGGAGCATAACCTATTGAGAATTGGATACGGTAGACTTTTTTTCAGTAGGGATCGGCGAAGTCAGATCCGCAAGTGGTCGAAATCCTTGATGTCTTTCTTAATGTAGTCGCGCAAGCGTTTGATTATGCGGGCTTCCAGTTGCCTGGTTCGTTCTTTGGTAATGGAGTACTTAGCACCGAGGTCGTCCAGGGTCAAAGGAGTCTCTGAAAGAATCCGGTTCCGGAGGATGTCTTCGTCCCGCTCGTCGAGTGTCTTGACAAATTCAGCGAGCTTGGCACGGAAGAGTGTCTGTAATTGGATTTGTGCAAGCTGCTCGTCCGCCGGAACCTGCGGGGAAGGGAGTACATCTAGAAGGCTTCCTTCATGATCCTCGCCGATCGGCTGGTCCAGCGAGAGTTCCCAGTTGCCCAGCCGCTGCCCCATCTCGATGACGTCCCGCTCCCGCACGTTCAAGCGGTCTGCGAGCAACTTTGTGTCTGGAGCGAACCCCTCCCGTTCAAGCTTGGCCTTCTCTCTTTTGAGGTTGTAGAACAGCTTCCGTTGATCTTGGGTCGTCCCGATTTTGACCAGCCGGTAGGTGTTCAGCAAATAGCGCAAGATATAGGCCCGCGACCACCAGGCGGCATAGGCGTAAAAGCGCACGTTCTTCGACGGGTCGAACTTCTTGATCGCATGCATCAGCCCGACGTTGCCTTCTTGAATGAGGTCCATGTGGTCGGCGCCGGTGTGGAGATACTCAGCGGCAATCGAGATGGACACGCGCAGGTTTGCCATGATGAGCTTCACGGCGGCGTCGCGGTTCCCGTGTGTTCGATATTCATGGAACAGGAGCAGCTCTTCTTCTTTGGAGAGATAGGGATGGAGACGGACCTCGGCCAGATATTGCTGAAGCGCCGTAACCGGCACCACGGCTGTGATATCGGAGGCGTGATGATCTTCCGGAGCTGCAGGGTGAGCTGCTTCGGGAGGCGGATCGATCTCACGGATCTCCTCGGACGGGTCCAAGACCTCCGGTTCGATCGGTTCCTCGTCGAGATCCTTCTTGCGCTCGCGCGGACTCATGAAGGTCGAGAATATCATAACAACCTCTAGCCTGCATTACTCATGAGCGTGTCTGCCGCGATCGCCAATGTTCAGGCGAGAGGTGCAGGGCCAGAGGCTGCTAGGGGCGACCAGAAGAATTTCTTTCCTCTCGCCTCGTGCCCCTCGCCTGGCTTCAAGCGATGTCGCGACGAACCTTCATGGATCATGCGGGCTAATAACCAATCCGATGGGAGCGCCGGGCCGTTTTTCCCGTTGACAGTGAAGGGCGAAAAAAAACGATGTTAAATGTGCAATGTTAAATGATAAATTGGTCATCCATTCAACGTTCATCATTTAACATTCAACATTTGAGTTATGGCCACTCCCTTTCACAGCATCGAAGACGCCATTCGGGACATCAAGAAGGGCAAATTCATCATTCTCGTCGATGACGAAGATCGCGAGAATGAAGGCGACCTCGTCATTGCCGCTGAGGCCGTCACGCCCCAGGCCGTCAATTTCATGGCCAGATACGCCCGTGGGTTGATCTGTCTCGCCTTGACGCCCCAGCGAGTCGAAGAACTCCATCTTCCGCAGCAGGCGGTTGAGAACACCGCCACCTTCGGTACGGCCTTCACCGTGTCCATCGATGCGCGGAAAGACATTACGACGGGCATCTCTGCGGCGGATCGGGCCACGACGATTCATGTGGCGATCGATCCGAAGTCCAAGCCCGCCGACCTGGCGCGCCCCGGCCATATTTTCCCCTTGAAGGCCCAGCAAGGCGGCGTGTTGAAGCGTGCAGGGCAGACCGAAGGCTCCGTCGATCTGGCGCGGTTGGCCGGGCTCACTCCCGCCGGCGTGATCTGCGAAATCATGAACGAGGACGGCACCATGGCGCGCGTGCCGGAGCTGACGAAATTTGCCAAAGTGCGCAAGCTGACGATGGTCACGATCAAGGCGCTCATCGAATACCGCATGCAGCGCGAGACCTTTGTGCGGCGGATGGCCAGTGCGCGGATGCCGACGATGTTTGGTGATTTCGAGGCGGTGGCGTTCGAAAGCGAATTGGACGGTATCACGCACATTGCGTTGGTGAAGGGGCGCGTGGAAGGCGGTGATCCCACTCTGGTGCGTGTGCACTCGGGCTGCTTGACTGCCGACGCGCTGGGATCATTGCGGTGCGACTGTCGAGACCAGCTCCATAAGGCCATGGAAGTAATTCAAAAGGAAGGGCGCGGGGTCCTGCTCTATCTCAATCAAGAAGGACGCGGCATCGGCCTGCTCAACAAGATCAGGGCCTATGGGTTGCAAGACGAGGGCAGCGATACGGTCGAGGCAAATTTGAAGTTGGGATTTAAGGCGGACCTGCGTGATTACGGCGTGGGGGCGCAGATTTTGGTCAATCTCGGGCTGCACCAGATCAAGCTCATCACGAACAATCCGCGCAAGATTGTCGGCATCGAGGGGTACGGATTGAAAGTCGTTGAGCGCGTGCCGATCGAGATTCAGCCGCATGCGGCGAATGTGAAGTATTTGCGAACGAAGAAGAAGAAGATGGGGCACATTCTGAAGAAAGTCTGAACGTCAAAAAGTCCTCAGGCCGAAAGTCGGGGCGGCAAAGTTCCACTTAGACTTGAAGACTTTCAGGCTTTACGACTTTAGTGACACATAGATGAAGCTGCGAAAAGGTTCTCACGATGCGACGGGATTGCGGTTTGGGATTGTCGTCGCAAAGTTCAACAAGTTTGTCACAAGCAAGTTGCTGAGTTCCTGCGTTGATGGGCTGACGAAACACGGGGTCAAGGCCGACGACATCGAGGTGGTGCGGGTGCCTGGGGCGTTCGAGATTCCCTTGGTGGCGCGGACGATGGCAAAGTCGAGCCGGTTCAATGCGGTGATTTGTCTCGGGGCGATCATTCGTGGCGATACGCCACATTTCGATTACATCAGCGCGGAGGCCAGTCGCGGCATCGGGCAGGCGGCGCTGGATGCAGACGTGCCGATCATTTTCGGCGTACTGACGACGCACACAATCGCGCAGGCGATCGAGCGGGCTGGGTCCGCCAAGTTCAATCGTGGTGGAGACGCGGCCAGGTCTGCGATCGAAATGGCGACGGTTATGCGGTTGCTACGGGTGGGTGAGGAGACTCCGCCGAGCGCTGAAGTCCCGCGAGTCCGGAGAGCCAAGAAGCAGGCGCCGCGAAAGCGCATGGCCTAGCCATGGGATCACGCCATCAAGCCCGGGAGCGCGCGCTTCAGATTCTGTTTCAGTACGACATTCACGGTCGCCCGGGCCTGTGGCTGGATGTGTTCTGGGAGAAGAACGACGCTACGGATGAGGTGAAGGCCTTTGCCGAACGACTCGTGGCCGGGGTATTGGAGAAGAAGAAAGAGTTGGATGCCCTCATCGGGAAATACGCCACCAATTGGAAAATCAGTCGCATGCCGATTGTGGACCGCAATATCCTGCGCGCTGGCGTCTATGAATTGCTGTGGATGGATGATGTCCCGGCCAAGGTGACAGTGAACGAAGCCATCGAATTGGCGAAAAGTTTCGGCGACGATGACGCGTCGAAGTTCGTGAACGGCATTCTGGATCAGGTCTTGAACAAGGAACTAACGCTGGCCGCGAAGCGAATGGAAGCGGCAGGCGTGAAAGGTAAAACGTGAAAGGTGAGAAGTTGAAATCCAGGGTAAGCAGTTCCTTCTCTTGCGTTTCACATTTCACATTTCACGTCTCACGAGGCCGCCATGATTGACCGCTATACCCGTCCCAAGATGAAAGCCATCTGGGAATTGAAACGTAAGTATGAGATCTGGCTCGCAGTCGAGCTGGCTGCCTGCGCGGCGTTCGAACGAACCGGGCAGGCTCCTCGCGGCACCGCGGCTCGTATTGGGAAGAAAGCCACTATCGATGTGAAGCGCATCGCCAGAATTGAGAAGGTGACGAAGCACGATGTGATCGCCTTTCTCGAATCGCTTGTAGAATCGGTCGGCCCTGAGCATCGGTTCCTCCATATGGGGCTGACCTCGTCGGATATTGTGGACACCTCCTTGGCCGTGCAGATGACCGAGGCGCTCGACCTCATCCTCGACGATCTTGAAGAGCTGATCGCTGTCTTGAAGCGGCAGGCGCTGCGGTACAAGCACACGTTGATGGTTGGCCGTTCGCACGGCATTCATGGCGAACCGATCTCGTTCGGCTTCAAGCTGGCCATTTGGTACGAAGAAGCATGCCGGCACCGAGAGCGGCTGACGCACGTTCGGCAGGAGATCGCTGTCGGCACGCTCTCCGGTGCGATGGGCACGTTCGCGCATCAAGGGCCTGAAGTGGAAGCGTACGTCTGCGCCAAGCTGGGGCTCACGCCGGACCCTGTCTCCAATCAAATCGTGCAGCGCGATCGCCATGCGGCCTATGCCTCGGCGTTGGCGCTGGTGGCTGCCAGCATCGAAAAGTTTGCGACCGAGATTCGCCACCTGCAACGAACCGAGGTGCTCGAAGCGGAAGAGTATTTTTCGGAAGGGCAGAAAGGGTCCTCGGCGATGCCGCACAAACGGAACCCGATCGCCTCGGAGAATCTCTGTGGGCTGGCGCGTGTCGTGCGGGGCAATAGTCTCGCGGCGATGGAGAACGTCGCGTTGTGGCATGAGCGCGACATCAGCCATTCGTCCGTCGAGCGCGTGATCATGCCGGATAGCACGATTCTGATCGATTTTATGCTGGCACGGATCACCGACGTCATCAAGCATCTGGTGGTCTACCCCGCCAATATGAAACGCAACCTCGATCACACCGGAGGACTGGTCTATTCGCAACGGTTGCTGCTGCGGCTCATCGAGAAGGGCGCGCAGCGGAAGGAGTCATATGAAGCCGTCCAGCGCAATGCCATGGCTTCCTGGAAAGGGGCGGGGGAGCTACAAGAATTAGTCGGCAAGGACCCCTTCGTGGCGAAACATCTCACGGCAACGGAGATTCGATCCTGTTTCGATCCGAAGTATTATCTGCGCCATCTCGACAAGATTTTCCGGCGGGTCTTCGGATCGGGGGTGCGTAAACCAGTAAAGGGAGGGAAGCGATGAGATCCTCTATTGCTATTCTCATGCGTCTTGCTGTGCTGGTGTTTGTCGGCCTGGTGATGGTGTCGGCCGTTGAGGCAGCCGATCGCGACAAGCTTCTGAGTGAGCCGGGCGTCTATGGCACCTTTGCCGCCTATAGTCTCGATGCGGACTGGGTGAAACAGGATCAGCCGGCGCGCATCGCACAACTGACCACTCTGAAGGGGGTGGTCGAGCAGCATCGAGAGAAATTGGCGATCGATATCTATCTTCTCCGAGGGCTATCCGATCACGCGGACGTGCTATTTCGCGTTCACGCGACCGAACTGCGCGAGACCCAACAGTTTCTCCTGGATCTTCAGGGCAGTCTCTTCGGCAAGCATCTGATCGGCAGCACGATTTTTTCCGGCCTGACGAAGAAGCTCAACTATGTGCCTGGCATGCCGGACAACCTCAAGGCAGAGCTGAAGATTCCCGGCGAGCCAGGCCCCAAGCCCTATGTGATCGTAATCCCAATCCGGAAGGATGCGGACTGGTGGTCCCTTCCGCAAGAACAGCGCTCGGCGATGATGCAAGAGCATACCGAAGCCGCGTTGCCCTACAGCAAAACAGTCAAGCGGAAACTCTACCATGCGACCGGCCTCGACGACCTGGATTTCATCACCTATTTTGAAACGTCACGGCTGGAAGACTTTCAGAGTTTGATTCTGGCATTAGAGAAGGTGAAGGAGTTCCGGCATAATCGGCGGTTCGGTCATCCGACCTTGCTGGGGACGGTCAGGTCGTTGGACGAGATCATCGAGGTGTTGGCCCAGTAACTAGCCTGCACTACTCATGACGGTTCGTCGCAAAGCGGCACCGGGAATGTTGAATGATCAATGTTGAATTGTCGGAATCAGCAGCAACTGGCTGTACGAGAGCATCTGATGAATTCTGGACATTCAACATTCAACATTTAACATTCGACAGATCAACTCGGCGATTGCAGCAGAAGTGTTCATGAATAATGCGGGCTAAGGAACAACTATGACAACAGGGACACTACTCTACGAAGGTAAGGCCAAGAAGGTCTTTGCGACCGACAAGCCGGATCAGGTCGTCCAGTACTTCAAGGACGATGCGACGGCGTTCAACGCGCAGAAGCGCGGGACCATCGTCGAGAAAGGCGTCATCAATAACAAAGTGTCCGAGCGGCTCTTCCGGTTGCTGGAACAGGCCGGTGTCCCTACACATTTTGTCGAGCGCCTAAGCGACCGGGAACTGCTTACGAAGAAGGTGACGATCGTGCCGGTCGAAGTAGTGGTCCGCAACGTGGTGGCAGGCAGTTTGGCCAAGCGGCTGGGGTTGAAAGAGGGTGATCCTATCGAGCCGGCCATTGTGGAGTGGTACTACAAGAACGATGGGCTGGGCGATCCCTTGATTGCCGATGAGCATATTCGGTTGATGAACCTGGCGACGCCGGAGCAGATGACGGAGATCAAGAGGCTCGCGTTGAAAGTGAATAGCCTCTTGCAGCCGTTCTTCCGTGAACGACAGATGATCCTGGTCGATTTCAAATTGGAGTTTGGGCTGCACAACGGCCAGTTGATCCTCGCCGATGAGATTTCGCCCGACACCTGCCGTTTTTGGGATCAGACGACGAAGGAGTCGATGGATAAGGATCGGTTTCGGAAGGATTTGGGGAAGATTGAAGAGGCGTATCGGGAGGTATTGAAGAGGGTGTGCGGGTAGGGGAGTGAGGGTGCCCTGGCGGCTTCCTTGCTCGCCGAACGCGCACGATAAATCTGTGCTCGCTTGGGCAAGGACGCGTCTTGGCGCGGCCAGGGCGGGAGGGTAAGAAGGTCGCGCAGTTGAGCCCGACCACCGCATCGCTCCCATGAATTCTAGGTGCCTTCCCTTACGTGAGAGGGAAAGAGAAGAGGTCAAGTAAAAATGTTTCTGCGGTTGTTCATAAATTATGGGTTGGTGGCGGCCGTTTTAGTGGCCACGGCGCTGGTGGCTGTATTGGCCTACCGCCTGGAGGGGTCACGCTGGCGCTGGCCGATGGTGGCGCTTGTCTTGGCTGGGTTCGGGACGGTCGCGGGAATTTTCTGGATCAGGAAATACGTGGACAGACAGACCAAAGCATCTGAGCAGGAAGTGAAATAGCGAAGCTCGATTTGGCATTGGCGAGATACGCTTCACGAGCGATGCTTCACGGTGAGGGGGAACGGTGAAAGCCAAGATTCATGTGACGTTGAAACAGGGGATTCTTGATCCGCAGGGGAAGGCGATTGAGCATGCGCTCGATTCGCTGGGGTTCAAGAATGCGGGCAATGTGCGGGTCGGGAAGTACATGGAAGTGGATGTGGGTGAGAAGGACAAGGTGAAGGCTGAGGCCGAGGTCAAGGCCATGTGCGAAAAGTTGCTGGCGAATACGATCGTTGAAGAATACAGATACGAACTTGGCTAGTGCTGAGAAATGAGTGCTGAGAGTTGGGGTAGGGAAAATGCTTTTGGCCCAGTCTCAGCACTCAGCACTCGCTACTCAGCACTGGGGGCAATTATGAAGATCGGAGTGGTGGTTTTTCCTGGCAGTAATTGCGATCACGACTGTCAGCATGTCTTCAAGGATGTGCTGGGGCAGTATGTGGAGATGATCTGGCACAAGGAGACGTTACTCGCGGGGCTGGATGCGATTGTCCTGCCCGGCGGGTTTTCCTACGGCGATTATTTGCGGACTGGCGCCATCGCGCGCTTCTCGCCGGTGATGGGGGCGGTGCAGGAGTTTGCGAAGAAGGGCGGGATGGTGCTCGGCATCTGCAACGGGTTTCAGATTCTGCTCGAAGCCGGATTGCTGCCAGGGGCCATGCTTCGGAACAAGTCGCTGCATTTCATCTGCAAGGATGTGGCTGTGAAGGTTGAAAATGCTGCCACGGCGTTTACCGGTGCCTATGAGTCCGGCCAGGTGCTCAAGATTCCGATCGCCCATGCAGACGGGAACTACTATACCGATCCGGTGACACTCGCGGCGATGCAGGCGAATGCGCAAATCGTGCTCCGCTATTGCATGCCGGAGGGTAAGGTGACGCCGGAGGCGAATCCTAACGGCTCGCTCGATAACATTGCTGGGATCATCAATGCCGAGGGCAATGTGCTCGGCATGATGCCGCATCCGGAGCGTTGCGCGGAAGCAGTCTTGGGCAATGACGACGGGAAGCTGATTTTCCTGTCGATGCTGGAGGCGTTGAAGGGGAAGAAGAAGCAGCTGAAGATGGTGGAGGCGTGACCGCGGGTCCTGCCGCTGACCAGCCCGTCAGTCCTCGCACCCCGCCCGGTGTAGGGACCCCGCTGCGGGCGGACGGGCTTCCAGGTCAGCGTCACCCGCGGTCACGCTGAATGGCGAGTGAAGAAATAGTTACGATGGAGCCCCGCTCTTTAAGGCCAAGTCCGCTCACGGCAATATGGCTCCGTTAGATTTACGGTGAGGGGATGAAAGGTAAGGAGGTATAGGTCATGTCGAGGAAATAGATTGTAGAACGACTCGTTCAATACGGGAAGGAGCTCACGGAAGGACCATATACTGATGACAAGGCAGCTGATCGGTTTGTCTGTAGAAATGATAATGCGTGGCTATTCGGGGTCATTTTCGATCAAGGTGTTCCTTATGAAAAGGCATGGGAAGCTCCCTATGTTCTAAAATCGCGCTTGGGCTATTTGGGTATGCGACGAATCGCAAAAACGCCAATTGCTGAGCTGCGGAAAGCCATCAAAGGAATAAACCCGGGAGAGGCGTTACACCGTTACATTCAAAAACTCCCAGGGTGGTTAAAGAAGGCGGCAGCAATTCTCGTTAAAGAGTATGGAGGCGATGCATCGAATATCTGGAGAAACTGTCGCACTGCAGGCGAGGTTATTGAACGCCTCGATGAATTCCCAGGGATTGGCAAGAAAAAAGCTCACATGGCTGCATGGTTACTGCATGAAGATAAACATGAGTTCTTACATTGGAGTGAGATCAATATCCCTGTAGATGTCCACGTCAAACGGGTTTGGAAACGAACGGGTCTTGCGACTGATCTTTCGGTTGTCGGTATTATGCGCACCGCTATCGATTTAAAGCCAGATTATCCAGGTGAACTAGGTTATCCGACTTGGACCATTGGAAGGGGATGGTGCCATGCGAGTCGAGCAGACTGCCGCGGGGAGCGAAGAGAAGACAAGGGAGCATGTCCTTTACTAAATGTTTGTCCCAGAATTGGTGCCGCTCGTGCCTGAGTAGGAAAGTGCGGTCGGTGAGGTACACAGTAGTGAAAGGTTTGGGCGTGCGCTGATTTGCATCGGGATGGACTCATGACCACACGTGCTTTGAAAAGCAAGGCTGGTGATATCAGTCGGATTGCCCGTTCGCACGGAGTGTCGCGGGTGCGGGTATTTGGATCTCATGCGGCGGGGCGTGCGAGGCGGACTAGCGATGTGGATTTGCTGATCACGCTGCAATCCGATAGGGATCTCTTAGACCTGGTGGAGTTCAAGCTGGACATTCAAGACCTACTGGGCTGTGACGTGGACGTTGTGACCGAGAATGGGCTGAGTCCGCATTTGCGGCGAACCATTCTTCGAACGGCGAAGCCTCTATGAAAGATGCGTCCGCCTACCTGAAGCATATCCGCGAATCCATCGCTAAAATCGAGAAGTACACGGAGGGTGGCCGGAAGACTTTTTTCGAAGACACCATGATTCAGGATTCGGTAATCCGTAATCTTGAGATCATCGGAGAAGCAGCGCGAAATCTTCCGGTTGATCTGAGAAAGTCGTATCCGAAGGTTCCCTGGCGAAGCATTACGGGGATGCGCAACGTGTTGATTCATGAGTACTTCGGCGTTGATCTCGATATCGTCTGGAAAGTGGTGGTACAACGTCTTCCTGTTCTCAAGAGTCATGTAACGGTCATGTTGGCAAAGAGCAAACGGTCGAAGAAGAAAGCGTAGTGGTAGGAAGTCGGTATTACCTCTGATCACCAAAGACCTCATTGCACAGCATAAGCCGACGAAAAACAGTTCATCGAGATTCCTAGGGAGGAACTAAAAAGTGGATGACTCTCGCAACGAATTTCACCAGGAGGGCGAGCCATGATGTCGCTGCGGTGTGTGCCGCCGTCGCCGGAAGTCATGTCCATGCTGTACATGGACTACCGACGCTCCGGCGCCTACAAGAAGATGTCGTTCCTCAAGTATCTCGAAAGTGTCGGCTATACCGATCCGTCGAAAGACGTGGTCGGAATGGATGACCGCACCCGCTTTCGGGCCACAGCTGCGGGTCCCGAGCTGATCGATGTGCCGGCGCAACCGGTCACCGGCGCCGTTCGGGTGAAGGTGTTGCTGCTGGATTTTTCTGATCGAACGGGCAGCTTGCCGTCCCAGCATTACGAAGATCTGTTATTTTCCAAGGATGTGTATCCGACTGGCAGCATGCGCGACTTCTATAAGGAGGTGAGCCTCGGCAAAGTCGATATCGCCGGGTCGGTTTCACGGCTGGTTTCGCATGCCGAAGCCTTACTCCTATTACACCAACGGCGAATCTGGGACGCGTTGGGCGAGTTATCCGCACAATGCTCCTCGGTTGGCCGAGGATGCGGTGCAGGTGGCGCTTCAAAACGGTGTGACCTTTGAACCGCAGCTTGACAAGTTCAACCAGGGGATTGTGACTGCGCTGTTTATCGTGCATGCGGGGCGTGGTGCCGAAGTGATGCCGCCGTCCACCCGCGGCCACGAGATTTGGTCGCACAAGTGGAATGTGCGAAACCCTGTCCAGGTTGGCCCGAATCTCGCGGTGACAATTTATCTGGTCGTCCCCAACGACTGCAAGGTCGGTGTCTGTGCTCATGAACTGGGGCATTTGGCCTTTCAGTGGCAGGACTTCTACGATCCTAACTATGACGAGGACGGGAAGGAATGGGATGGGTCTGGCCTCTGGGATCTGATGGCAGGAGGATCGTACAACGGTGGTGGGGCGAGGCCCGCCCATCCGGCAGGGCTTCAATAAGCTGCAACACGGCTGGATCAAGTCCACCACGGTCAAGAAGTCTCGCATCATCACTGTGAAGCCCTACACAGCGAAATATGGCCGTGTAAATAAACTCGTGAGCCAAAGCTTCAAACCGAAACAGTACCTTCTCTTGGAAAATCGCAAACTCAACGGGTTCGACTTCAATCTTCCCGGCAAAGGTCTGCTGGTCTGGCGCGTCGCCGAATCGGGCGAACAGGAAACGCCGGATACGCCGGGATTGTACCTGGTGCAGGCGGATGGACGGCAAAACTTGGAGGATCCAGGCGACTGGAACCAGGGCGACGCGGGCGATCCCTTCCCCGGCAGTGCCAAGAAGACTGAATTGAAAGATACCGGGTCGATTTCGACCTCGTTTCTCGGTGCTCGATCAGGTATTACCCTGCAGAATATCCGGCTCGACCCCGCGACGGGCGCGGCCAAACTATATGCCAAGTTTTCTGCCGTGGGGCCGAGTCCGGTCAAGGGAAAACCAAGCAAGTCGGGTAGGAAGATTCGAAAGGCCCTTCGAACGGCTCGGCGAGGGAAGTAGGGTGGGGCTAGACGGGATGGAATCTGTATGAAAGGCGTCAGCGTGCCGATCACCAAAGACCTCATCGCGCAGCATAATCTGACGGACGATGAGTATAAGAAGATCGTCGAGATACTTGGGCGGGAGCCGAATATCACTGAGTTGGGCATGTTCTCGGTGATGTGGTCGGAGCATTGCTCCTATAAGAGTTCGCGCGTGCATTTGAAGAAGCTGCCGACGACGGGACATCGAGTAGTTCAGGGGCCGGGGGAAAATGCCGGTGCCGTGGATATCGGCGATGGGCTCTGCGTGGTCTTCAAGATGGAGTCGCACAACCATCCCTCGTTTATCGAACCCTATCAGGGTGCGGCGACCGGGGTGGGTGGGATTCTGCGCGACATCTTTACGATGGGTGCGCGGCCGATTGCCTTGCTCGATGCGCTGCGGTTCGGTGAACTAGAGCAAGCAAAAAATCGACACCTTCTCAAGGGTGTGGTGGCTGGAATAAGTGCATACGGGAATTGTATGGGTGTGCCAACAGTCGGAGGCGAAATCGTCTTCAACGATATTTATTCGCAGAATCCGCTCGTGAACGTGTTTTGTCTTGGCATTGCACACAAGGACAAGATCTTCCTTGGAACAGCGGCTGGGGTTGGCAATCCGGTGATCTATTTCGGCTCGAAGACGGGCCGCGACGGAATTCACGGGGCGACGATGGCGTCCGATTCATTCGACGACCAATCGGAACAGAAGCGGCCCACCGTCCAGGTGGGCGATCCCTTTACCGAGAAGTTGTTGCTGGAAGCTTGTCTCGAGCTGATGGCGGGCGATCTGCTGGTTGGTATTCAGGACATGGGGGCAGCCGGGTTGACCAGTTCGTCCTGCGAAATGGCGTCGCGTGCCGGCAACGGAATCGATCTGGACCTGACGGATGTGCCGCGGCGTGAGCCAGGCATGACGCCCTATGAATTGATGTTGTCGGAATCCCAGGAACGCATGCTCATGGTGGCGCAGGCGGGCAAGGAAGACGAATGCATCCGGATCTGCAAGAAGTGGGATCTTGACGTGGCGGTGGTGGGGCGGGTCACGGGTGACGGGATTCTCCGCGTGAAGGATCAGGGCAAGGTGGTGGCAGAGATTCCGGCGAAGTCGCTGGCCGATGACGGACCACGTTACGAGCGCCCCTATTCACCGCCGGGCTATCAGGACATGCTGACCAACCTGAACTACGATGCGCTTCCCGATGTGAAGGATGCGAATGCGGCGCTGTTATCGTTGTTGGAGTCGCCGACGATTGCGAGCAAACGCTGGGTCTATGAACAGTACGACCATATGGTCCGGACCAACACGATGGTCCGGCCTGGTTCCGATGCGGCGGTGGTTCGGATCAAGGGGACGAACAAAGCCATCGCGATGACGGTGGACTGTAATAGTCGTTACTGCTTGCTGCATCCCTACGAAGGGGCTCGCATTGCGGTGGCCGAGGCGGCGAGAAATCTGGTCTGTTCCGGCGCGGAGCCGATCGGGCTTACGGACTGTTTGAACTTCGGTAACCCCGAGCGGCCCGAGATCATGTGGCAGTTTGTGTTGGCGATCGAGGGGATGAAGGATGCCTGCGAACATTTCAAGGTTCCCATCGTCAGCGGCAATGTGAGCTTCTACAACGAAACCAACGGGCTCTCGATTTATCCCACCCCAATGTTGGGGATGGTGGGTCTGATCGATTCAGCTGATAAGACGATGACGCAGTGGTTCAAGCAGGACGGCGATGCGATTCTCCTCCTGGGCAAGACGCGAGAGGACCTGGGCGGTAGTGAATATCTGAAAGTGCTCCATCACCGGGAGCAGGGATCACCGCCATTCCTCAGTCTAGAGACGGAGAAGGCGCTCCATGATTTCATCCTGAACGTGATCCATGAGGGAGTCGTGCAATCCGCCCATGATTGCTCAGATGGCGGGTTGTCTGTCGCATTGGCTGAATGTTGTGTCTCTGCCTCGGACACCAGGCCAGGGGCTGTGGTAAGATTGCCCCTCGATGCATTGCGGCGGGATGCCCTCTTGTTCGGTGAGAGCCAATCACGGGTAGTCCTTTCAGTGAAGCACGAGATGGCCGGCCAAGTATTGAATCGCGCCTGGGACTCCGGTATTCCAGCGATGAGGATCGGGACGGTGGGAGGCGATCGTTTCGTCATCGATGTGGAGAAGGGGCAATGGAACGAGGGTTGCCGCATCGACCTTTCGGTCGATCAACTTCACGACCGGTGGGCCTTTTCGATTGAACGAACGCTGAATCAGGCGTAAAACGTGAGACGTAAAAAGTGAAATGTGAAGACATGAATAGACGAACTAAGAGAGAACTTCCTGTCGTTTCACCTTTCACTTCTCACTTTTCACGTGAGAGCCCCGATAAGTTCCACGACGAATGTGCCGTCTTTGGCATATACGGCCACAAGGAAGCGGCAAACCTTACCTATCTTGGGTTGTATGCCCTGCAGCATCGTGGACAGGAAGCCTCCGGCATCGTCTCGGGCGATGGCGAGCAGTTTCATGTCCATAAAGGGAAAGGGCTTGTCGCGGATATCTATAATAACCACGTGCTCGATCAATTAATCGGCTCGATGGCGATCGGTCACAATCGCTACTCCACGGCCGGGGGGAACGATCTCAAGAACGTCCAGCCGCTGTCGGTCAACTTTGCGTTTGGGAACCTGGCACTTGCCCATAACGGCAACCTCATCAATGCCCAAGTGCTGCGTCACGAGCTCGAAGCGTACGGGGCCATCTTTCAATCCACCTCGGACAGCGAAGTCATCATCCATCTGATTGCCCATTCGCGGGCCGATACGTTGCTGGCCCGCATTATCGATGCGTTGAGCCAAGTGCGCGGGGCGTTTTCGATCGTCTTGCAGACGGACGACGGGATCATTGCGGTACGCGACCCACATGGGTTCCGGCCCCTCTGTCTCGGCCGGTTGGGCGATACTTACCTCGTGGCCTCGGAAACCTGCGCGTTCGATCTGCTCGGAGCCGAAATTGTCCGCGAAATCGAGCCCGGCGAGT
>Ga0334722_10003481_pt1 | contig 16904 bp, 18 predicted proteins | sample C3_bottom_MG_FD_207210 | JGI IMG/M metagenome (GOLD analysis project Ga0334722, IMG submission 207210) | Sediment microbial communities from Yellowstone Lake, YNP, Wyoming, USA - C3_bottom | ecosystem: Environmental > Aquatic > Freshwater > Lake > Sediment | place: USA: Wyoming | collected...
TTTGGCACATTTTCGAACTCAGTTCGTCGTCTACCCTCTGGGTATGCCTCCTCCCTCATTTCAAAAATCTGCTGAAAAAGCAGCTCAAATCTCATCGAAAATCTTTATTGAGATAGATTCGTGGGTTGACAACATTCAGTAAAAGTTTTAATAATGCGCTCCCTTTTTAAAAATAAGGAGTTGATTATGACGAGCCGCCTTGAAGTTCCTACAGGATTTGTGCCTCCAGTGCCCGGTTTAATTTTTGATCAGCCGCTTGACTTCACCAGAGAAGTGAAAAAAAAGGCACCTTTGCCAGTCGAGAACAGCAAACCATCCACGAACGCATCTTTGCCTACGATTGCAACTTTAGGAGTGCTGTCTGAGGTAGCGCAAGGATTGCAAGAGGAAATGGCAGCCAGTTTTGGAGGCCTCAAATGGATTTGGAATTTAATGCCTACGGGCTTAAAATTGGTGGCTGTCGCTTGGGCCGTGAAGCTCGTTTGGGATTGTTGGAAGGGGAATGGGGGCCAAAACATTCGGATCGACAATCATGTAGAAGTGCGTCTTGATCCTTTGCTCGGAGATTTGAAAATAAAGAACTTGTCAGACGAATTAAAACTTCTTGTGAAGAAAAACCCCAATGTAAGTTCGGGAGACATCGAAAAAATCGTACGAAAATGCTTGCTAAATGGTTGATAGAGTGATAATAGAATGTCTCTTTCAAGAATGAATTGAGGTACCATTTGGAACAGGCATTCGTCCTTCCTCTCCCCAAATACAGTGAACCCCACAACCCTTCTCCTTATCCCTATCCGGAAAACCGGGCCGAGAAGGCGAGTATTGCGCAGTTTTGGCAAACACAAATCGACAAGGTCGCAGAGCGTAAGGTCCCGTGGGACCATCTCCTGTCACTGCTCCCGGGGGAGCTGCAGCCCGATCACCCGGCATTTTCCGCTCAGAGCAGCCGAGGAGGCCAAAGTCTTCTCCATCTTGCGGTCTATCAGCACAGGATCGATCTGGTGAATATGTTTTCTAAGATTCTATCCTTGAAGTTGGTGCGAAATGTCTATGGACAAACTGCGGCAGAGTTGGCTAGCTATCTCGATCGGAAAGAAGAGGCTAAGCTGTTACAGAGTCCTTGTCGATGTAACTTTTTCAACCAAACAGATGTGGAAATTGAAGATCCCCAAAGATTTGAACCTCATTGTTTAGAATATTTGCCCCACCCAGTGTATGAATCGGAAAAGGTCTTCGATTCCATTTTGCAAAAAATAAAGCGAGCCAAGACAGAAGATCAGATCCCGCCGGAGAAGATTTGGATGGGGGTCTATTTCGATAAAGAGGTGCAAACCGGGATCCACCCCAAAGTCTCCATCCGTTGGATAGATCAGGAAATTGGATTCGGTGTGTTTGCAGCGCAGCGGATTCCTCCCTGCGCATTTGTGGGAGAGTACACCGGTGTTGTGCAAGAACGGCGTAAAAAACACCTCAACGACAACTATTATTGCGTCCGGTATACTGTCTGGGAAATGGGCCGGAAGAAATTTGTACTCGATGCAGAAAAACGGGGCAATTTCACCCGGTTTATCAACCACAGCGATAAACCGAATATCGGCCTTCAATCCATCTATTGGCGAGGTCTTCCCCGGATGATTTTCTTATCTCTTCGGGAAATTCCTCTGGGAGCTCAGCTGACCTTTGACTACGGTAGTTTTTTTTGGAAAGAATGTCGCCAAAAGCCCCGATGCGTTGAATAAGCAGACGGGAACCACTTTTCTACCTACCCTTTGCTTTGATCGGCAGACCACAATGGCTCGTCTGCTGAGCCAAACTGCCAAACTGCAAAAGAAAGGGGAACTTTCCTGCGAACAGCTTTGGCTTGGAAGTTATTTTCAAAAAGAGATCCTATCTGCCTCCATTCCAGATGTCTCCATTCGCTGGGTCGATGACCAGATCGGATGGGGAGTGTTTGCAGAGCGCAGATTTAAGGAAATGGAGTGGATTGCCGAGTACACGGGCATTCTACGAAAGCGAAAAAAAGAGGATGAAAAAAACAGCTATTGTTTCGAATACCGGCTTGCCCCCGACGTGATCACCAATTACTCAATCGATGGGCGCGATCATGGGGGAATTTCTCGCTACATCAACCACAATGCTGCACCCAATCTCACAAGTGCACTGGCCACCGTCGGTGGGGTGACCCATGTGATTTTATACACTAATCGCCCCATTCAAGCTGGAGAGCAGCTTTGCTACGATTATGGTCCCGATTATTGGAAAAAGAGAGCCTTACCTTCGTAAGGGAATGAGGATCCACCCGATCAGATACATCAGCAACAGAGGAACGATTCCAGTTAGAAAACAAAAAAATACGGCCAGCAGACGGAGCATCGTCGGATCGACCTGCATCATTTCTCCAAGACCGCCGAAAATACCTGCGATCATCCGATTCGAATCAGAACGGTAAAGCCGCCTGTAGGAGACCGGCATTTCCCCATTTGGCTCAATCGGGATTACAAATGCTGCGATCAAATAGGCGATCAACACCGGAAAGATAGCGGTAAAAATCGCTAAAATCACAATCAATAGACGAAACACCGTCGGATCGATTCGAAAATAGCGAGCCATCCCGCCGCAAACGCCCAAGAAAATTCGATCAGTTCTAGAACGATATAGCTTATTCATGGCTGCTAGCATAACAATTATTTCCGATCTATGATACGCTTTTCGCCATGATCAAGAAACTCTTGGCGTTACTAACCCGCTATTCAAACAAAAGACAAATGGCTTGCTGCGGCTTCGCCATATCGCTCCTCCTCCTTGGCCTAACCTTTGGCTATGTCCTTCGTCGGTCGGATCGTGAGCTTCGCTCACTTCGATCTGGCTTTGCCTCGCTGGCGCCCTTTATCTCTTATTTGCTCAGCGGATTAGTACTTCCAATTGGCCTTTTAGCCACCGTCAACGAACCGTTTCGCTGGGAGATCCAAACAGGCTACCGGAACGATCACCTCCACTGGCACCTGCAAGATGCGGGGGATGTGGGGGAACTGCTTTATGATGAAAAATATGACAACCTCCAGTTTTGGGAAAACCAGCTCACCATCAAGGTGATCCATCGGGATCTCGCCCTCTACGTTCGGGGAGGCTACGCCGCCTTTGGATCCGGGACGCTCCATCAACAATTTTCCAACCTATCCTATGCCACTGACCAACCCCAATTTGTCTTCCCCACGAATGGGTGGGCCGCAGATGGCACCGGCTACTTCGGCTATGCGGTCAATCTCACCCCCGACCGTACCTATAGAGTGATCCTGACCCCCCTCGTCGGCTATTCAGGCCACTATGAGAGCCTCCACCGGAAGGGGAGGGGGGAGTGGAGCTCGACCGACGCCGTGGGTGCCGCTTCCTATCAGTTCAACTCGTTCTTCCCAGCCAATCTGCACCAGACCTGGTATGGGGTGTTCATTGGCGGCGCTTTCCGCGTCGAGCCCGGAGGAAGGCTCCTCTTCGACTTCGGGTATGCCTACCATTGGCTCCAGGTCCGCCTTTCGACCCAATTTGCTGAAGAGGTCTCCTTGTTCGACCCTTCCAGCGAGTTCACTCAAACCAATGAACTCAAAACCGTCTCTGGGGGCAATTTTGGCCACAGCGGTTGGCTCCAAATCGACTATTGGCTAAATCGGGCCTGGCGCTTTGGCGTAGCGGGCCAGATCCGCTATTACTTCACCGGTGTCCTTTCGACCACTCAGCAGCAGACCACTGGAAATACCACAGTCGACCTCGAAGACAAATTAAAACTTCGCTGGACCTCCATTTCGGCGATGTTTATTATCTCTAGATCTTTTTAGGCTTTTATGAACAACCCTTACCATTCTGCAAAAGATCGACTTCCTCCAAGAGACCAACTCATCATGGGACTCCATGCGATCACCGAGCTCGTCCGCCACGCCCCCAAAAGGATTCTCAAGATTTACACCTCCGCCTCCAACGCACAAGAGCGGAAGGGGAACCTACTCAAAGAATGTGAACGGTTGAATATTCCAATTGTCTCCACAAGTGAGGATAACCTCACTAAAATGTGCGGCTCCGATTCCCATCAATCGTTTGCGGCGCACGTAAAGGGGAGGGGATTTCTCGATGTGAAAGAGTTTTTAGCTAAGATTGAAGGGCAAGAACGGTCGCTGCTCTTACTCTGCGATCAGATCTTCGACCCGCAAAATTTCGGAGCGCTACTCCGGAGCGCTGAATGTTTCGGAGCCGATGGGGTTGTTTGGTCTAAAAATCGGGGAAGTGATCTCACTCCAGCCGCCGCGAAGGCAAGCTGTGGGGCCAGTGAATGGATGACCCTCATCCGGGTCTCTAATCTCGCCGAGGCGGTATCGCAACTGCAAGAGGGGGGATTTGAGGTATTGGCGGCCGTTGTTACTCCCGGCTCGAAAAATGCGTTCCAGTTCCCATTCAAACCGCGCACTGCATTCGTCGTCGGGTCAGAGGGGGAGGGGATTCAACCTCTTATCCAAAAAAGGGCCGATCACTGCCTTCACATTCCAATGTTTGGCAAGATCGAATCGCTCAATGTGGCCCAAGCCGCCACCACTCTACTTACTTGCTATCGCCTTGGGCTTTAACAGGGGATGAGCTCCTCCCTTCTTGATTTCATAAGAGGGGAAAATGTTGGAGCTTCTGACTTTTTCGAGATAATCGGCGGGAAGCAGATCTTGAAGAGCTGGGTGTTGCCATCTTCCATGTTCAAATTTAAACCAGGGCGCAGCCCTTGAAAATTCGGCAATTTTCTGCCCCTTGTAAAGAGCCAGTGCAAAGAGCTCTTTAAACGGTTCAAAATCATCCACTTTCTCCCGAACAATCTCTTGGATTGCATGAGGAATCTCTTTTCCAGAGCGGATCCATTGATGCATTGCGGTGATCATCGCACCGGCCACACTCGTCCGATCTACACTGCTCTTGCAATGGACGATGAGCGGTATGCGGAGCAAATGGCACAAAAATGCTCGATTTAAAATTAGCTCCCAGCTCTTTAGATTCTTGTTTTTCAACTGAGCGATCGTGTCTTGAATCATTTTGGATGAGGGGTGCTCACTGGCCAGTTGAATCAATCGAGCATCGGCCTCTTCGGTCGCTTTATCGGCATCCCTTTTCCCAGAAAGGCAATCGGGCAGGAACGCCTCTAGCGAGTTCATAAAGTTAAACTGGTTGGCTGCAATCGGAATGGGGCGGAGATGCACGTTGAGACCTGCAATGCGCAGAGGACCTTTTTTCACCAAACTTTTGTAGCTCTCTTTCTCTTTCAAAAACATTTTTCGTTCATTTTTAGCTTTCGGGATATGGGCTGCCATGCTGAGTAGCGATTGGACCGCAAACTGAAATTGGATTTGTTTGGTCACTGGATCAATTGAAATCCCTTTAGCGAGGGGGCGGGTCTTCAGATTTTTATACAATTCCCATTCAGCCAAAAATAAAAATGAGACCTCTTCTTTGGCTTTAGCCAATGTATCAACTCTTCCGGTGTAGTATTCACTTTCACCAGTCTCTGCTTCCACTTTTCGAAGCAGCTGCACCGTATCGGCCATTCGGTTAAAACTCGACGTGACAGCGCCATCAACAATCGGACTATTCTTTGCGAGAACCTCTCTTGAAACAAATGAGTCTCTTCCAAAAAAATCGCGCATTTTCCCTTGCAGGGTCACTTGCATCTCATAATTTTTTCTCGGGGCCATGCCCATGCGTACGCCGAGCATTGTATCGCGAGAAAGGCGCTTTGAAAGATCGAATTTTTTACCCACCACCTGTTTGGTCTCATCCAAAACAGCTTGATAGGTGTCCACCTCTTTTGGACTGGGGCGAGAAACAGATCGAAAACGGTCCATTGGGTGGGTTTCTTTTTGAAAACTAAACTTGGCCGATGCTTTTTCTTCCCGAACTACATCTGGGGCGGGCTGATCCGCAAGAAATGGATCTGGCAAGGTGATCTTCTTTTGTTGTTTTCCAATGAGCGTCTGAGCCACCTCTGACCATTTCGAGTCTTTGAGCGGATACACTTTCCCACTTTTTAGCAAAATTCCATCTTTTGAAATACGGGAAAAGTTTTTAATTTTCAGGAGAGGGTTTTCCTTCAGAATTTTATCAATCAGTGCCTGAATCTTTTTCAATAGGGGAGCACGGACCGACGACTTCACATCATGCCAGTGAAGACGGACAGTAAATTCCTCGTATCCAATTAAAATAGTTCCTATTTCATTTTTTATCATAATATTACTATTATAACAAAAATAATAATTCACTTCTATAAACTATAATATTTATTATATAGATCTGCGGGGCCATGTCAGCGAGACACTATTTCGCCCATGCATTGAAAGCCATACGGCGACATCGGTTTCTAGGGTCTTTGCCCTAGTGATCAACTCTTCCATTTCATCCCAATTCCCGATTACCCTTGCGTCCTCTAGCAATGCAAGAGCCTCATTATAAAGGAGATCCTCTTCATCAACCAATCCCTCATCGATGCACCCAATAAGGGAAAATTTGATGGTTGAGAGGTTCTCATTGACCGTCTCTTTCGCCTCTAGAAATGCAAATCGATCTGGATCTTTTGTCATAATCTTTTATTTAATAAAAAAATATATATCATTCAACATATTTTTTTTATTTACATAAAACTAAATTAGTCGTACAATAATACTAACAATTTAATATTAATTAGGAGAAGGTTATGTATTCCGTCTTTAACGGTATTAAAAGCGCATTTCAGTTTGTTGGTAGTTATCTGCCCAATAAAAAAAGAGATTATGAACAAATCGCTGCAAAAATTGTTACTTTGCAAAGCAAGATAAACGAGTTTTCAGAGCCTCGATCACTCTGTGAACGTTTTATCCAAGTAATTAAAAACATATTTAAAAGCAAAGCGGCAATAACCGCCCTGAAAGTGTCTAAGAACTTCAATTTTCTGACAGAGAATATGGACGATATCGTAGCCCTGAAAAATCTGATAAGAAAACAGAAGTCAGTACCGGAAGGCTTAGGACTTGCCTATACAACCCTCGAAGGCAATTTCAATGGCATTCTATCGGAAATTGAAAAAGATTTAGGTGGAAAAATTAACGTTGCTACTGAACAAGCTAAAGAGCATTTATTCTGCATCAAAAAATCAAAAGATCTGAATCTAAAACAAGTGATTAAATCGACTGAAGACTTTTTTACCAGAGCAGGTACACTTGTGATGGCACACAATATTCTAGTAAATGCCTCTTTCAGAAAGTTAACCATTTCTGATCAAGCCGATACTTTAATAGCAGCCTGCAAAGAAATGGGATTAACGCTCAATGGATTAATTGACACGGCTAACGCTTCCGATAATATTTCTATATTAGGTCGAATCGACTAAATTTGTTGGTATCACTATGATGATTGGTTTTAGAACTCTACTCGAAAAGATAGGCGTCGTTGAGCCAGGTGCAAAAAAAGCTGAGAGAAACGGGCAGTTTTCAGATTTAGTACAAAAACTGAATACGAACGTTGAGCAGCTTAATCTACCACCTGGTCATTGTAAGTGCCTATATGCTCATTTTCAATCCAAGGAAACTCAAGAAGCCGAAAAGATTGCCAAACACGTTCTATTCTTAAAAGCAAATTCCGCGGAGATCCAAAAGCTAAAAGAGCTTTCAGAAAAAGCAGCTCCAATCAATAGCGCAAATACTCTTATTCAATCTCTATCCAGCATTGTTCTTATCGCCTATAGGTCGATAGCCAATCAAGCAAATGAGCTCACAAAAGAAGGGGAGACGCTACGAGATGGGCTCCTCGAATATCAAAGGAAAATCAATGCAATGAGCAGAGAAGAGCTCTGCAATTGCCCCACAAAATATCTTGAAGAAATCGACCGCAAGAAACAGCAACTTTCGAGTTTTCTAGAAAAAAGGGAAAAACTACTCAGGGAAGAAAAGGATCTTCACCGCGGAATAATCGTTCTAAAGTCACAAGAAAATAATTTTAAAACCATTCAGCAATCGGTGGTCGATCTTATTCGTGTAGGCGACTCTTTACCACAGATTCTAAATAGCGCGATTTCTACCTTCAATAATAGAAACTCATTTTCTAGAAAATTCAAAGACCAATGTATCCCTTCAAAACAGACTTTGATTAATGTGGGAGCAGCAACACTCAGTTTTTCAACTCTTCTTTTATCAAGGACCCTTTTAGCTGAAGAAGGTCCTTGCGGTTACCCCAATTGGGCCATCTTATCGGGCTTAGGGGTTGTTTCTGCCGCTTGGGCAAGATTCTTTAGATCTGCATAGCAATTTCACCAAACAAAATAAGTAGGGCAAAGAGCATAAGAAAAGTGAGCATTGGCTTGCCACCAAATAATTGCCGATTGTGCACGGGATCGTGTTTCTGATAGCGGCAAATCCAGACCAGAACAGGGGGCATAAGCCCGAAGAGAAAAGCACAGCTAATGCCGCCCGCATACCCAAGTGCAATCAGGAAGATATTAGGATAAAGTAGGGCGATGAGGGCGGGGATGCCAAACACAGCTAGTGTTAGGCCGGCTCGATGAGTCCCTCTTTTATTCCATTTCAATCCATCTGCCAAAAAGTCAAAGAAGGAGAGGGCAAGGGGAATGAACGAGGTCGTGAGTGCAAAGAATGCAAACCAGTTGCTAAAAGTCAAAATCCATCCACTCTGTACAAAGTATTTCAGCGGCTCGACGGCATTGTAGCCGGCGATCGCTGTCTCATTTAAGCCATGTGCTCCTTCCGTAGGTACGATGCCCAAAATCAAAAACTCCCAGATCAAATAGATCACCAGAGGAATCGATGAGCCAAATAGGATCGCCAGCCGGATCTTTTTTACGTTCCTCTCCATGTACGTCATCAAAGTGGGGATGATCACCTGGTAAGTAAAGGCGGTGAAGAGGATCGGCAAAGCAAACCAAGCCTTGCCCCAGTTCGAGTAGTTCAATAGTTCTAATTGAACTGACCCAATAGAAACGAAGACGAAGCCCAAATAAAAGAGTACGACGCCCGAGATGAGAAGCATATTGAGCCGGTCAACCGACCGGGTTCCTAAATAGACCACAGGGGCAAATACGGCCGTGTAAATCAGAGAGGAGAGCCAATCGGGGAAAGGCCAGCCGGGGATTTGCTTCAAGATACTCCCGCCGCCAGCAATATGGGCGACCATCACAGTCAAAAAGAGGAATAAATAGACCACCCAGAATAGGTTCTTTCCAGCCGGCCCCAATACCTTCTCGGCCATCGAGATAAAGCTGGTCCCTTTTGGCATCGAGAGGCTCACCTCGACGAGCAACATCCCTGTGCATAGCATGAAAACCCAACAAAGCAGGTAGATGACCACAGAAGGGACAAAGCCTCCAGCTCCAGTCGCAACGGGCAGGGCGAGCATCCCCACACCAATCGTCGTTCCCGCAACCAAGAGCGACCCGCCAACCACATGTCCTAAAGAATGAAAAATACGCATGATCCCAAAATTTTAGAACCATTCTATCCAGGTGCCGTAAATTTCAACAGAAATTTAGTGCAAAAAAATTTCTATAGGATCAGAATCTCCCAGCAAAATAAATAGGGAGGACTTCATGATCTCAAGCGTTCCGGGTAGTAGTCAATCCAATCAGCAAGAATTGTGGGGCTGTTTCCAGCCGCTCTTGGATTTGATTCAACGAGTGATTGAGGCAGTCTCTTTCTGTTTCCAATCGATCTACAGTAGCTTTTCTTCAGAGAAGCCAGATCCCCAAATGCAGCAACCAAACCCCACCTCGGAAAAGAAAGGATCTATAGTCAATTTAACTAATCCAGGCAAAAACCCTACAGAAGCACCAACAGATAAACAGCAGGTAAATCTGACCGAAGAAGAACTCGGAGAACTAAACAAGCAATTGGGAGATGATGCCGATTGAGAAAGGCAGAATTCCCGCAAAGTTGTGGCCAATTAACAAAGAACAGGAAGTGTAAGATATGCACGATGCAGGGAAGCCCTGCAACCCAAAATGTACTTATCCTTTCCTTTGCCCCGCTTGCAGGTACCTTTGTTGAGGAAGGAGTTGCTATTCCCTCCGATACTCTCTATCGTTAATTCATATGAAACTTGCTTCGACTATCCTTTTAATCGCTATGTCGCTTGGGGCGACTGAGAAGAGCGAGCTTGCTCGGCCAGATGGAAGTCGGCTCATTATCTATTTTGATGCGCCGGAGAAGGAATCCTACCCAGTAGCTCTTGTTTTGCAGGGGTCGCAATGCGGCTCAGTACTCGGCACGCATGAAGAGTGGAAAGATCCTCTGTTAAAGATGGGCTACGCCGTTGCTTCGGTGGAGAAAAGGGGAGTCTCCGGAGTTGGCGAGGTTGCCCTAAAAGAGTTCGATGAGACCAACTCGATCGATCAGCGGGTAAGTGATCATCTCCTTTTGATCGCTCATTTGAGAAAGGGGAGAGGAGAGTGGAATCGCCGTTTAACGATCATTGGGGCGTCAGAGGGGGGAGAGGTGGGGGGCATTGTTGCCGCCCGGACTCCAGAGACCCAGGCCCTTCTCCTTTTTTGTGCCGGCGGCGGCTGGACAAAGATGGAGGAGCTGATGTGGTCTTTCCGCAAACAGTTGGTGGATGACCATTATAGCCCCCTGTATGTTCAGTCCTTCCTGGTTGAATCAAAAGAACAGCTTTTCAAAGCACTAGAAAACCCCAGCCACAAGCACAGAGCCTATGGCTTCACATATAAGTACTGGGCCTCTACCATACGCCACCGGCTACTGGAAGAGCTATCTAAGCTACATTGTCCGATCTACATTGTGCAAGGCGCCCTAGATGATCGGATCCCATCGGCTAGCGCCGATTTCTTAGTCAAGACGTTGAAGGGGCAGGGGAAGAGCTCTATCCAGTACCGGAAGGTCGAAGGGATGGGCCACGACCCTAGGCAGGACCCTTCAGTCTATCGAGAGGCCCTTTCCTGGCTCGAAGCCCTGTCCCCATAGACGCGTGTGTCTTGAATGCAACATAACATGTATTATCAGACGTTATAGGTTGGAAGAAAAAGACTACTGCACCCAATGAAGGACGTCGCGCAGGATGGACCAACGCGGACGGTCTTTTTTGGGGGTCTCCCCTTCAATCCAGTATTGATACATGTCGTGCTTGAAACCAGATTGGTCTTTGAGCGCGAGCCAATTGTTTAGGAAGGAAGTAAAGTCGGTTGCACCTGAACGGACCGGATAGGAGAAGTAGCGCTTGCCGATTAGGCCGTGGTAATCCATGACGACAAAGCCAGGATGGGATAGGCACCAGATGAAGGCTGGGATATGGGACCAGACCCAAGCATCGACTTGGCCGTGAGTGAGCTGGGGGTCAATGTGGGTGGGTGTGACGGCAATGGCATTGGGAAAGTGGCGCTGCAAGACGTATTTGTAACCCCCGACGGCGCCGATTTTCACACCAGGTTGATTGATCAGCTGGTCTAGGTTAACGAAGCCACTCCGTTGTTTGAGCGGAACCACGAGAACATTGTCCTGCTCAGTATAGGGATGGGTAAAGTCCATGGCGACGATCCGTTCTTCATCCATGATGGTTGCAGCCATGACGAGGTCGTAGCGGCCAGCGGAGAGTTCTTCTCCCATTTTTTCAAGGTGGATAGGGACAAATTCTAGACTGCAATCGAGATCGCGAGCCAGCTGATAGGCAAAGGCAATGTCGTAGCCAACGAGCTGGTTTTGGTCATTTTGGTAGCAGTAGGGAATGTTGTAGATTTCATAGCCCAACTTTGAGGACACCTGTGCGAAGGATCGATTCGAGGGGTTCTGATTCGCTTTGGGTAGATGGACGAGGGGTTCCCCCCTCCCCTTCTGGAATCAGTCGTGCTGAAACGGGGTTGGAGATCACGTCGTGTAGGGTGAGGTTCATGTAGAGGTTTTCGTAGTTATCGCCAAGGTGGATGAGCTGTTTGGCTGATAGGACAAGGACTGTGAAGAGGGCAAGTGAGGAGCCCATCCGGACGAACAGCTGCTTCCATTTGATTTGGAGCAGGCCATAGTAGGCGTAGAGGGTGAGGATGATCAGGGTTAGGATGCTCGCCACGCTCATGAGCACTTGAAAGTTGAGGGTGATCGCGGCGGTTTCGGTGAATAGTTCGATCGATTCGGAAGGGAAGCTGAGCTGATTGATGAGAAAGGAGACGGCATTGATGGAAGTGGCAGAGGAACCGATCGACATCGGCACGGTGAGGATGGAGAGGAGCGCTTTTTCCGATCCGACGAAGGGATGCCGGTAATAGAACGAGATGAAGAGGATGAAGAAAAGGATCATGCAGTTGCCGATCTGTCCAAAGCTATAGGCGATGGGCATGACCGTTTGGGAGGTGCTGTGGAAGTCGGGCTCTTTGGGTTCGTGGGTTGCGCCAAGCTTTTTCATGTAGTAGTTGATGAAGGGCAAGGCGATGGTGGGCAGTCCAGTCACAAATGGGAGAAGGCAGACGGTTTTGAACCCTTTTAGGACCTCTCGATAGGTCAATGGGGTCAGGCTAGATAAGAGGACCGGTAGAAGCCAGAAGGTGACAAAAAGCGAGACGACGATGAAACTGATCACGTAGAATTCGAGTTTGTAGAGGTCTTCGAATCGGACGGTTCCCACCGCTACGGCAATGTGGGCAAAGGCGCCGATCGGCGATAGAATCGCAAGCCATTTGAGGATTTTTTCAATCGTTAGGTTGACCTCTTCTAAAAGGCCGAGAAGAGGTTCTTTTTTTCCCAGGTGCATAAGAGCCGCCCCGACAATGAGGCCAAAGATGGCCACGGCCGGTACGACATTATTGACGAGGTCATAGAAAGGGTTTTCTGGGACAAGAAAAGAGAGAAAGTTTTTCGAGAGGTCTGCATTTTTTCCTGGCGTTGCATTGCCGATGAAAGCGACGAGCGGTTTTGGGATGAGATGGCCGAGAAGGAAGATGAGAACAAAGGTCAATCCCCATAGAGCTGCTAAAAAAGGCCAGCCGGAACGGAATAGCCGTTTGCCGATTTCTGGCGTCATGGAGCCAAGCCCGTGGATCAGGGAAAAGCAGATGTAGGGCAATACGACCATCTGCAAAAGCATGATGAAAATATCGCCGACCGGCTTCAGGATACTGCAATAGGGGCCGAAGAATAGGCCAACCAAGATCCCCAGCACGACTGCTAGAAGAACTTGGTAGCCGATGGTGAATCTACCAGAAATCAAAGTTTTGCTCCGACTCTTCTTCTAACATGTCCGAGTCCTCTTTCTTCAATGGGACTTTGGATTTATCCTCTTCTTCGGGAGGTTTTTGCGGAGGAGGTTCAGCTTTGGGCTTTGCGCTCATCGACATGGGCTTGCCCTCGGGAGGCTTCGCAGCGGGCTTTGGTTTTTTGGGAGGAGCTGGTGGTTTGGCCGGTTTTGCAGGCGGCTGCTTAGGGGGCGGTGGCTGAACGGGTGTTGGCTGCACAGGAGCGGCGGGTTGAACGGGGGCGCCAGGTTCTGTGGGAGGCTCTTCAAGCGCTTTTTCGAGACTCTTATCTTCTGTCTTGGGTTTGGTGGTTGGTTGCTCTTGAGCTACGCTTAATTCTTCAGTTTTCACCAGCCAGTTGTAGTAGACATATCCCCATCCGACCAGAACACCATTTTTGAAGGTCAGCGGAGTGAGGTTTTGCGGAACCATTCGAGTTTGTCCAAGCATCCCAAATTGAGTAACGTAAAAGAGGACCTCATAAACATCCTCCCCGATGAGGAAGTTTTCGCGACTATAGGGCTGACGCATGATCTGGAGCACTTCGGCCTCCGACATGCCAAGCGAGAGGCGCGAAATATTTGTAATGTTTCTATCTTGCATTGAAGCGGTATTGAGCGTGTCATTGCCCACTCCGCATCCTCCAAGAAGGAGGAGTAAACTGGTTATGTATAATTTCCCCATTCGAGTATTCCCCTGCTATTTTTATTGGAATACTCGAATGGAGGCCTCTTGTCAATCGGATATCCTTCTGCCGTCATCGCTATCCGATCCGTTGCTGATTTTTATCAATGAAATAGGGCTATTTTTCCGGCTGCTTTTGACAATCCATTGTTCCAATGGGTATTTGATATTCATATCCAGTAGATCCACGAAAGGCATGGTTTTGGCAATTTTTGAAAGGACATAGATCCAACGAGGTTCTAATCCCCCCAACTCCCCTGCTTTGTGTATCGCGATGATCAGCTCTGGGTACTTAATCAAGCGGTTTTTAATCGTTTCGATCAGATCTTTTGAACAGGCATATTTTATTTTGAGAGTGTCTGGATCATAGGTCTCTTTTAACGTGGAGAAGAGATAGCAAATGGCTCCGCTCTGCCGCTCCAAATTTCTTTTGGAACTGTGCAGAGCTAGGAGAAATTTTTGGGTGAGAGGGCCCTGCTTCACGATACTTGGATCTAAGTCAGACATCAGCGCGAGAACTTGAGCTCGTAAAATCCCGAGCGAAAGCCTCTGTTCCACATCGTCTTGTCTCCGATTTAGGTCGATTCCCCCCAGCTGTTCGAATAGTTTTTGGACGGAAGAACCCATGGGTCTCTCTTTTCTTTCCCCATCGATTGGACCCAATTCATAACCCTGATCGCTTGGCGAATAGCGCAATTCTCTCGATAGATCTGGAAGAATCAGTTCCTGATCATTGATTTCCTGTTGAAGCCACGATTCAAAATGATCTTGATTCTTTTTCAAGTATGCTTTTGGCAGATCTTTAGCTGCTTTTAGAAAAACGTTTTTCAACTCCCAATCTAATTCATTAAAGCTGCGACACTCGGAAATCGCCTTTCTTTTACCATCAAAGGAAGCCGATAAAAATTTAAACTGCTTATCGGATACAAGCTGGATCGCATGCAGATGTTTACTATCTGCTTGGTGAACACAAACGAGTTTCCAAAGCAGTGCTGCATGAGATCCATATGTCATCAAATCCTGCACCTTCGATTGCAATCTCTCCAGTTCTGTTCTTGTCAGAGGCTTTTTCTGATTTAATCGGTCGGCCAGATCAATTCCACATAGATCACTGGCGACTCGGAGCCTCTCCCAACCCTCTTTAACACTCCCCTCCCCTCTCAGATCTCCTACAAAGCCCTTGGCCACATCGACGAGCCCGATTTGGATCCCCTGTTGATGCTCATCGATCTCGCCGATGGAGATTTGGCGTCGAGTCACCTTCAGAGCTTCGAAATGCGGGACTCCATTCCCATCTTCTTGTTGAATGAGATTGAGCGCGATTGCTTCAAGACCCTGGTTTTGCTCTAAAATTTGATCAAACAGGGCTTTTTGTACTTTGTCTTGGATGTGGCCAATCACCACTACGTTTTGTCTCGAGCAATTGCAAGAACATCTCAATGAAAGCGAATCGCAGATGCGTTCACAGAGCGAGCCTAATGCGCTACAGCAACTCATGTTGTCCTCCCTTTTATCTTTATCGTATCTTAATGCAATAGTAATAAATTTTTTAAATTAAAGACAAGGGATAATGATAACTTGCTGAGGGCTAGGTACTTAGATTATTTTTATCGGGGTCTTCTTCTTTTTCCAGCTCGTAAGGAAACTTAGTTCTTCGCTTTTTTCTACGACGAGTTTCTGAGGAAAACTGTGCTGCGTAGGGAGCGGCTATGGGTGTGCCCGGCTGCTGCATAATGCGGGGCGTTTCACCGTCCATCTGCTTATTCGCAGGGCGCTCTGGCAAAGCCATCTGCGATTGCGGCAATGGGAGCTTTTGGGCTGGATTGCTCGTCTGTTGTTTTCGTTCCCCCATCTGCAAGACGGGCTTTTCTTTTCCTGGAAGAACTTCAGCCTTTCTATTTGCGAGAGGCTTTAACAGAGGCACTTCGTTTCGAACCCGTTCCATCTGCCTTGGAATCCGCTCGAGGGGCTTGCGCATCTCCTTGGGAATGCCAAAGCGGAACAGGTGCTTTTTGCTATCCTTTTCCATCTCTTCTGACTTTCCATCCATTTCCACTGCATCGATCAACTGTTCGATCACCGGCCTGATCTTTTTCAAGGCGGTCTGCAACACATTTGCTTTTGGTTGTTCTAAATAGGCCGAAGAAGAGAGGGCTTGGATGACTGAGCGCACTTCAAAAATTGCCTTTTGGATTGGAAAGGACAACGCCTTGGGTACCACCTTCCCCACCTCTCGAACTGGCGAGGGCACAACTCGATTGGGAATGGGCTTTGCGACCTCCCCTTTCTTTTCCTTCGCTTCTGGTTCCACAGTCGCCTCTTCCAGTACTTGGATTAACTGGGCAACCTCTTTGCGGGCCTGCAATAGAACGGGAAGGATTTTTTGGACGGGCCTAGCCGTTTGAGGCATCGATAGCGCGTCTTTTGGTGGAATAAAAATTTTCTTTGTCAACACGAGCGAAGAAGAGGGAATCCCCTGTACAACCGGGTTCAAAGCCTGAACCAGTCCAACCAGTAGCTCCTGCGCCTTTAGCCAATCTGCTCTAGAAACAATACCCATGTTAACTCCGCAGACCCAGACTACTACACCCTCCTAATTGAACTCAATTAGTTAGAAATAGATAACAATAAATTTACTTTATAAAAGATTCTATTCTTTCTGGGTGGTAAAACCCCTTCAGTTAGAGGGGGTGTGTTGCATAACTCTCTAACGTGAACGTGCCCGTGTGCGTGCCCGTGCCCGAGGGGGCAGCGGGGGCTTCACCCGACTGCCTTGTGTGTGAATTTACAAGAATCTCTTGATAAATGAAAAACCATGGGTTTAAGCTCTTCAGCGACGAAACCTAGAGAAAAACCCATGAACCTATCTCCGAATGCTTAATAATTGATTTATGGTCGATTTCGAGTCGATTTTTGCACCGAATTCGGACCGAAGTGAATATCGGGACGATCATATTTACGAGGCCGGAGGTGTGAAAAGCGG
>Ga0334722_10003482_pt1 | contig 16904 bp, 17 predicted proteins | sample C3_bottom_MG_FD_207210 | JGI IMG/M metagenome (GOLD analysis project Ga0334722, IMG submission 207210) | Sediment microbial communities from Yellowstone Lake, YNP, Wyoming, USA - C3_bottom | ecosystem: Environmental > Aquatic > Freshwater > Lake > Sediment | place: USA: Wyoming | collected...
AGATTTTCCTCTGCCTGCTCCGTTGCGGTCCTGGCGACATCGATCTTCTGGGCCGAGCTCTCGAGATCGAGGTACGCCGACTTCACGTCGAGCCGGACCGCATCGACGATCTTGTCCCGGGTGAACCTGAGGGACAGGAGTTCGCTCCTTCCCAATGCAACGCGCGACCTCGTCGCACCGCCGGACGCAAGGTTGATGTTCACGCCCGCGATCAGGGACCAGTTGCCCTCGTACACCTGGTGCACGTTCTCCTGGTACTGGTACCCGCCTGACAAGGTGAAGGTCGGCAGATACTCGGCTTGTACGGCGCTGACCTGCTCTTCCTTTGCCTTGATCGAAGCCTCCATTGCCCTGATCTCGGGGCTCTCCGCTGCCGCTACCGTCCAGGCCTCTTCAAGCGTGATGCCTTTGGAGGGAGACGCGGCCACATCCTCGGTCGAAACAAGGTCGTTCAGCGGCCGGAGCAGCAGGCTGTTGATCCTGGACGCCCGCAGGGAGCGCAGATTGTCGGCAGTAAGATAGCGCTGCCGGGCGTCAGCAAGCGTTACCTGGGCCTGCAGCACTTCATTTCTGGTCACGACGCCGGCGGCATACCGTGCATCGGCATCCCTGGTGTGGGCTTCGTAGCGCTGCACGTCCTCGCCGGCAACCTTGAGCAGTTTTTCCGCCTCCAGCAGATCGTAGTAGGCAATGGTGAATTGAAGGGCTGCCCTGTTCCCGGCGCGGCGGGTCTCGACCTCTCTGGCCTTGACCATATACTGCGAGGCGCTGATCGTTGAAGACGTCCTGCCGAAATCGTACAGCAGCTGGGTGGCGGTCACGCCGTAGGTCGTGAACTTGTCCTGCGCGGTCTCCACTGCGGTCGTGCCGAACCTGGCCGTCGGCTCATAGCGCAGCCAGGTCTCATATCCGTAGGCGTTCACCTGCGGAAGCCAGGCGGATCGGGCGAGCGAAACGCCGCTTCTCGCCGCTTCTTCATCAAGACGCGCAATGGCGCTGTCGCGGCCTGTCCCGGCAACGATCTTCAATCCTTCTTCCAGGGTCAAAGCATCGGCCCGCTGCGCAAGAAGCAGAAGGGTCATCCATAAAAACAGTATCGATCGTTTCATGATTTCCTTACTGGGAACAATCCCTCACCCGGACAAGCCGGAACAAAAACCTTGGAACCGCGAAGGCGCAAAGGTCGCGAAGGAGTTCTTAAGGCAAAATGCCCTCTGTTTTTGCCGTCCTCGCGCCTTAGCGGTAAATATTCTTGCCCTTTTGATGCGAACACACCTACGCCAGCGGCTGCATCTTCTGCGCCAGCCCGATGATCGTGTCCGCGGCCAGCTCAAACCCTGTTGCCTGGGCATCGAGGCAAAGATGGTAGTTTCTGGCATCGTGCCAGTCCTTCTCCGCCCGGGTCCGGAGAAATTCCTCGCGCCGGTGGTCCGATTCGTTTATTTCCGCGAGCGCCTGTTCTGCAGAAAGCGAGTGGAATTTCTGAAGCCGCGCGATCCGGAAGGCCTTCGGCGCATGGATATAGACGTTGAATACCCGGGGCCGTCCGGCCAGCACGCTGAAGCCTGCATGGCCCACGATCACGGCTGCACGGCTTTCCGCGATCTGCTCGATGATACGGCACTCGGTGTTGAACAGTTCATCGTCATACACCGGCTTCCGCGAGGGCGGAACATAGGGGGCTTCCGGCGTGCCGACGGCAAAGCTCTTTATTATGCTCTCGATAAAACTGCTCTTCTTTTCGTCCTGGCTTGCAATATCCTTGACGTCGACGCCCAGGTCCTGCGCCGCGGCATACAGCACTTCGCGCTCAACGTACCGGCAGCCGAGCTTTCTGGCGACCAGATGGCCGATATAGGCGCCGCCGCTGGCCAGCTGCCTCGAAATCGTGATCACTCTTTTCTCCGTGTTCGGCATTAGGTTTCCTCACCTCTTCGTCGGCCCGCATTCAGCGATCCGAAATAGAATCACTCCGCCACGATCTCCACGACCCCCTCGGGCTTCTTCTGGGACTTCAGGAGAAAAACAAAGGGCAAAGAAACAATGAACAGGATCGTGACCAGCAGATACATGTAATTGTACGCCATCATGCCTGCCTGGCGCGAAACCTCGCCGTCCAGAAGGGTCAGCGCCATCTGCCGGGCCGTTGCCGGATCTGCCCCCTGGGCCTGCATGCCGTTGGCTACGGTTCCGATCCATTGCGACCCGGCCTGGCTGTAGTCGGTCACCTTCTCGGCCAACAACGCATGATACCCCGTCATCGCCTTGGTAAGCTGCGAGGCGGCGATGGCGATGCCGACGCTGGCGAATACCTGGCGCACCACGTTGTAGAGTCCGGCTGCCGCGGTAATGCTCTGTTTATTGATCGTGGAAAGCGACGCTGTGCTGAGCGCAACGAATATCAGGCCGAAGCCCACGCCCTGCAAAAGCTGCGGGAATATGAAATCCAGATACCCGACGTTCAGCGAGAGGCGCGACAGCTGGTAGAACGACAGCGCGGTCACAAGCAATCCGCTCCCGATCAGCATGCGCGGTCCCAGCTTGTTGTACAGCCTGCCGCCAACCGGCATGGCCACGGCCATGGCAAGGCTTCGGGGCATCAGTGCTATGCCGGAATTCAGCGCCGGATAGCCGAGAAGCTGCTGGAGGAACATGGGCAGCAGGAAAAGACTGCCGAACAACCCCATGCCGAGCAGGCCGCCGATGAACGACCCGGAAGCGAAGTTGACGTCCTTCAGCATCCGGAGGTCCACGGCGGGCTTCTCACAGGTCAGTTCGCGCCAGACAAAGCACACGATGGCCGTGAGGGAGATGATCGAGAGTACCCGGATCATGTCCGATTCGAACCAGGCCTCGCGCTCTCCCCGCTCGAGCAGAAGCTGGAGCGCGCCGAGGCCCGCGATCATGAAACCGAGGCCGAGGAAGTCGATCTTCCCTTTTTCCCGTACAAGGTAGGGCGGGTCCTTGATGTACCGCATGACCATCATGATATTGACAATGCCGAAGGGCACGTTGATGAAGAATATCCAGGGCCAGGAATAGTGGTCCGTGAGCCAGCCGCCGAGGGTCGGGCCGAAGGCCGGGCCCAGAACGACGCCGAATCCGAAAAGCCCCATGGCCTTGCCCTGCTCTTCAGGCGGAAAGGTTTCCCGCAGGATCGCCTGGGACACGGGGATCAGCACGCCGCCGCCGATGCCCTGGATCACGCGGAAGACGACCATGGAGGTGAGGTCCCAGGCAATGCCGCAGAGCATGGAGCTTATGGTGAAGCTGACGATGCTGAAGAGATAGAAATTCCTCCGGCCGTACCGTGCGCTCAGCATGCCCACGATCGGCATGCTGATGACGCTCGCCAGGATGTATGCCGTGGCGACCCAGGTGATCTCCTCGACGGACGCGCCCAGGGATCCGCGCATGTACGGCAACGCCACATTGATAATGCTCGAGTCCAGCGCTGCCATGATCGTGCCGAGCATCACCGTGAGCGTGATGATCCATTTATCTGATTTCGCCATGGTTGTTGGTTGTTTCCTGTTGGTAACGAACGAATACAGAAATAGTTACTGCGAAGGCGCGAGGAACGCGAGGACTTCAAAAACTAAGAGCATTTGGTTTTAAGGTTTCCTCGCGACCTTTGCCCTTCGCGGTTCCAGGTTTTTTCGGTTTGTCCGGTTCAGGACTGTTCCTTGATCGCCACCGACGGATAGGCCGATAGCCCGGGCCGCAGCGGGTGGGCCGGATCGGGTTTCGAATCGATCACGATCTTGACCGGTACGCGCTGCACGACCTTCACGAAGTTGCCGGTGGCGTTTTGCGGGGGCAGGAGGCTGAAGACCGCTCCTGTGCCAGGCTGAAAGCTGTCCACATGCCCCGTGAAGGTGACTCCCGGATAGGCGTCCACGGTGATGTCCACGGGCTGGCCCGGCTTCATATGGGCAAGCTGCGTTTCCTTGAAATTCGCCACCACCCAGAGGCTGTTGTCATCCACGATCGCGAGGAGCGGCTGGCCGGGCTGGACATACTTTCCCTCGTCCACGTTCTTCTTGGCGACCCTTCCGGCAACAGGTGCCGTGATGATGGTGCGGCCCAGATCGAGCCGTGCCAGGCTCAGGGCTGTTCCGGCCTCCCGTATCTTGAACTTCTGGGTCGTCACCTGGGCTTGCAGCGCCTCGATGGCTGCCTCGATCTCGGCCACTGCTGCGACGGCCGATGCCTTGCGCGCCAGGGTGTCCTTTGCTTTCGATTCCGCCTGGTCATACTGGCTTTGCGATATGACCTCTTTTTTGCGCAGTTCCGTGGCGCGCTTCAGGTCTTTTTCCGCGAGCGCCGCGCTTGTTTCGATGCCGTCCAGGTCTGCCCGGGTGCGGGCCAGCGCCATCGTCCTTACCTTGATCAAGGCATGCGTTTCCTGCTGTTCGGCCGAGATGCGGGACATGCTGTCCTGCCTGGCCTAGACCAGGTTGGAATAGTCGTCGGCCGCTATTTCCACCAGCGGATCGCCGGCCTTCAGCGCCTGATTGTCGGAAACGAACACCTTCAGCGCCCGTCCCTTGACCTCCGAACTGATCGGGACCACAACGCCTTCGACAAAGGCATCGTCGGTGCTCTCGTGGGCAAGCGCATAGGTTATCTTCCGCACGCCATAGAGCAGTCCGGCGATCAGGCAGAGCGCGATTCCGGCCCGTATGCCCCAGGTTTTCAGCGCTTCCCGCCGTGCTGTTCCGGTTTCCGATCCTTCGCTGCTTTTCTGCATGTACATGCCAAGCTTCTCCTTCTGGTGAGTCTCCCCGCAGCACAATGACGGGGTATCCGGTGATTATTGCTTGCCGCAGGCCGGGTTACGGGGCCATGACCCCGCCCAGGAACACCCGCAGCGTCTGCTGGATCCACTGCTCGCGATACTTTTCGTCCGCCGGAGAAGGCCCGAAGAGGTCCTTTCCCATGCGCGTCCTTCTCCTTGCATAGGAGATCTGCGCCGAGAGCGACTCTGCCGCAAATGACGGGTCCACATCGCCTGCGAGGAGCTTGTTCTTTTTTGCCTGGCTCAGGAATTCGATCAAAGCCTCACGATGCTTGAGGACCGTTTGCTGGAGAACATGATCGCTGCGCTCCATCTCGCGCTGTATGATGTAGATGACGTCGGGCTGGCTCATCATCGCCTCGATCGTCTGGCGTATGAAGATCTCCAGCCGTACCTTTAATGCTTCCGGGCTCTGAGGAGGCAGCAGCGTTTTTCTCGCAGAGATCAGCAGGTCCGAGATGAACTGCTCGATGATATGGCGAAACAGCTTCTCTTTTGATTCAAAGTGATAGTTGACTGCTGCAATATTCACCCCTGCCGTTTCGCTGATCTCCTTGATCGAGACCCCGTCATACCCTTTTAACGCGAAAAGCCGGGTGGCCTCGGTCACGATGCGGCCAGCCGTATCCTGGGCGAGCGGAACTTCCTGCTTCGATCTGCGTTTCTTCTCCATCTGAGCGCCCCTTCCCGGACACCGCGTACGGGTGAATAAGAGTGCGCATAATAAGCCGGGGGCCGGAACGAGTCAAATTAATACTTCTAATATTAAAATGATCATTTGATATATACTTGCCTCGCCTGCCATCGGGCCTGGTGAACAATGGATTTCATTCGGGAGCGCCGTCGTCACCGAAGACCCTAATTCGGACAAGCCGGAGCAAAAAGGCGTCTCGCGCAAAGCCGCCAAGCACGCAAAGAAAACCTGAACCCCATTTTTTTCTTAAAACCAAACGGTTGGAGCTCCTTGAGCCTTGCGCCTTCCTTTGCGTCTTTGCGGGCTCAGCGTGGCCCTCTTCTTGGCCATTGCGAGAAAAAAATTCTGCTGTTTTATGTGGCTTTCGACTCCTTAGTAACGAGATCACTCCCCGTCGTTATCATTGACAATTCAGTCGATGTATCTATAATCAAATCTGATCGTTTCCATCTTGCTGCTTTCTTTTCCCTAATTCAAAGGACCCACATGATCAAAGCCGTTCTTTTTGATTTTGGCGGAGTGATCGCGGAAGAAGGTTTTTACCACGGACTCCTGGCCCTTGGAAAGAAGCAGGGCCTTGACGCCGAAACCTTCTTCTCGACCGTCGACGCGCTCATTTATGAGACCGGCTATCTTACTGGCCGTGCCAACGAAGCAACGTTCTGGAATGCCGTTCGTGATAAAACCGGCATCATGGGGACCGACGCCGAGCTCAGGGCAGGGATCCTGACACGGTTCGTGATCAGGCCGCACATGGTTGCCGAAGCGGACCGCCTCAGATCAAGGGGACTGGTGGTCGCGATGTTGAGCGATCAAACCGACTGGCTTGAAGAAATAGACCGGCAGAACAGCCTCTATCGACACTTTGACCGGGTGTTCAACTCTTTCAGGCTTCACAAGAGCAAACGAGATGCATCGGTATTCGTCGATGTGTGCGCGGCGCTCGGCCGTCAGCCGGGAGATACCCTTTTTGTCGATGACAACAGCAATCACATCGATCGCGCGCGATCGCAGGGGCTTCAGACGATCCATTTTACCGATATCCCTTCGTACGACAGGCAGATCGACGTTATGCAGCGTTCCGGATCGTTCGGGACATGGGCACGTTGATGCAGGACGCTCCACGCCGACCGCTTTGCGGCGCGCGATCTCTACATTCGATGACGAGGTGACCATGTATCGCCAGATTTTCCTGATCGTGGCTCTGACGCTGTTCGTCCCGCAAACCGGTCGAACCAACGAGAGACCTTCCGGATTTGCCGCGATCGGCTCATACTCGGACATGAGGTTCACGGAAGAGCATCAGTATGGTTCCGAGGTCCAATTGTGGAAGGAAGGGACCGATCTTTTCGGACTTTTTTCTTATGCCGAAGGTCTCATGGGAGACACCCCGATCGGCCTGCTGGAGGACGTCAAGTACGATCCAGCCTCCGGGACCATCGCATTCAGGTCCAGACTCACCACGGGCCAGCACTTCTGCAAGGTTCATAACAATGTTCCTTCTCGAGACGTATTCTTTTTTCAGGGAACGCTTACGAATTCCTCTCTGACGGGCGTGTTGAAACGCTCCGATGCCCTTCACCCTGAAAATCCTGCGAGAGAAGAAAAGGTCTCGCTCAAAAAGATGGCGGGCGAGGCTTGGGATCAACCTTCCTATGACAGCCGGGCGGGTTGGGAGGCGGCGGTCAAGCAGATCCTTACATTACGGGGACCGAAATGGTAAGGCCCTTCGATGCAGCCTTTGTTGCCCCGTTCTTCCTGACGTTGACAGGCCGAGCGGTCTTTGACTAAGCAGTCCGGTTTTGGTATAGTATTCGATATAAAAGTCAGAAATGCTGACGCGGAAGGCGATAACGGTGGGTAATTTGCGAAAACTCTGGCGCATAGGCTTAATCGCTCTAGCTGCTTCGGCGATCTGTTCCGGGATCGCGGCGGCCGGTCCGCAGAACGGCTTCGGAGCCTATGTCGGGTTGATCGGCGCAGCGGAAGGCCAGTCGAATACCAAGGGTTTGAGCCTGGGCATGGATGCCCAGTTCACCAGCAAGGACAATTGGTCGCTGAATCCCTACCTGATGGTGTCGGGTGAACGGGATTCTGCATCACGGTCCCTGGCTGACGGGCTCGCCGGCCTGCAGATCAGGCGCTGGTTTGACGACTGGTTTGTGGGAGTGCATGGCTTCGTGCATGATAGGCTTGTTTTCGCCGGCGGCAGTGTGCAAAGCAGCTCATACGGCCCCGGCATGGGGGTCGTTGCGGGCCTTGAGCTGGCCGACGGATGGGGCGCCGAGCTGCAGACGAACTTGTTCGAGTCCACGGCCACGAGCGACACGAGAAATGCGCTTCAACTCAGCCTGACATATCGTTGGCATTAAGGGAAGGCATATGGATCGTAGTACGCCAAAATTGTTCCGGATAGCAGCGCTGGCGCTGCTCGCGTTGTCTGTATGCTCGTCATCAGCGCAGGCAGCGGAAAGAGACGCTTCTGCGCCGGAGCCCGCATCGATCAGCCTGACCTCGCTGGCAATGTCCAAGCTTGAAAAAGAATCCTTTACGCTGGGGCTGGCCTATACCCAGGTAACGTATAAGACCACGAATCCCATCGCTGTCCGCAATACGCAGATCACCGACAATGGAGCGCCGAGCCTGATCATCGAACTTAACAGCAGCGAAAAAAAGCTGGGCTCCTGGCCGTTGCAGGTCGGCAGCGCCATCATCGGCTGGGACGTCAATGCTTCGGCGAGTTTTTTCGACACGCGGTATCAGCTGGTCAATAGCGCCTTCCGGGGGACGGACATCGGGACAAGGGTGAAAGGCGGATACATCGGCGTGGCGCCGACGCTGTTCCTCAAAATGGGACCGCTCTATCCCGGAAGTGATATTTACTGGAAGGTCGGATACGGCATCGGCCCGGGACTGTTCAAGGGCTCCGGTACTGCTCAGTTCAACACGTCGTCAGGCCCGGTGATCGCCGACGTGGGCTCCTCTTCTTTTAAGTTCGCACTCTACAATTCAGTAAGCTGGCAATTACGGGTCAACCACTGGTATGTCAACATCATGGGAAAGTGGCTGCTTCCCCAGGACGGCCACAATTCCTCCCTTGAATCCTATGGCTTCGGCCTGGCCTACCGTTTCGACTTCTAATGTGCACCACCGGGCCTGCGAAAAAAGCCCTTGTTCGCCGACTCGTCAACCCCGAACCAAACCGGAGGTCCCCTTGCAGATCAAACTGAGCAGCGTGATGGTCGATGACCAGAGCAAAGCGCTTGCGTTTTACACCGAAGTCCTGGGGTTCGTGAAAATGGCGGATATCCCCATGGGAGCGCACCGATGGGTGACCGTCACCTCGCCTGACGGGGTCGAGGGCATTGAGCTGGTCCTTGAGCCAACGGGCTTTCCTCCGGCAAAAGCGTATCAAAAAGCTCTTTACGATGCAAAGATCCCGATCACGGCGTTCCTGACCAACGACATTCTGGCTGAATACAAACGACTGAAGGAACGGGGCGTCCTATTCCGCGGCGAACCCGCCCATAGAGGCCCGATCATTGCGGTTCTCTTTGAGGATACCTGCGGCAACCTCATTAACCTGGTTCAGCCGGAATGAGGGGCGCAGGATTTTTTTTGACAGGAGAAGGATCTGATTGTTGGCTTCTGCTGACAAAGCTATTTCACGGCCTCGCTTTTCCCGCTCTTCTGCAAAAACCGCTTTAGCTGCTCTTTCAGTTCCCCCGGATCTTTCACCGGCTTAGCGCACCGCTTCCCGGCGCAGAGATACGCGGCCTCCTGCTTCGGATACCCCAGCCTGCGCAGCAGATCGCCGTCTTCAGCGATCGACAGCACTCTCACGGATTTCTTCGGCACATAGACCCCTCTGATAGCTGCCAGATAGGACCGCGCTTTTTTCCCTTTTCCAACGATCGTTATTTCGATCGGATCGCCCAACGCCCACAGGAGCGCGTTGCCGTAGGCTGCGGCGTTCGGCGTGAAATCCTGATAGGTCGTGCTTAGCGCGAGAAGCGCCTCGTCGCGGATCTTTTGCCGGTCCGGGAGATCGTCGACAGGAAGCATCCGACCGAGAAAGCGGACAGCCCGGTAATTGGCAAGGTTGTCGTTCACCCTGGACAAGACGCCGGGTACGAGCGGCGCGGCAATCGGCGCAGCGAGCGACGACCGGAATCGTTTCGATGCAGGATCGTAGAACGTCTTCACGAGAAGCGCGTCGACCTTCTTTGCCGCGTTCAGATAGCGATCCTCACCGGTCACGCCATAGAGATCGAGAAGCGCCGTTCCGGCCAGCACATTGTCCGACAGCAGGCCGTCAAGCATAGGGCTGCCGTTGCGTGAAAAATGGAAAAAACCTGCGTCGTTGACAAAAAGGCCGGCGAGCAGATGGTCTGCCGACTTCATGGCCATGTCCAGGTACTGCTTCTCTCCAACGGCATCGTACGCCGAAACAAGAGCGCTGATCATTAGCGCCGACGAATCGGTATATGCGGTCCGGTCAACAGCGGGTAGTTTCATCGTCTTCCGGTTTCGGGCTTTGTAGTATGTCTCTTCGGCATCCTGGCTGCCGAAGAGCGCTCCGCCTGCCGGGTCGTAGAGATTCTGCCGGACGTACTGGACGGACTTCCGCACGATGCGTACATATTCCCTGCTGTTGAAGAGGAGCGAAGCTTCTGCGTAGTTCCTGATCATGCCGGCATTCCCGTCCAGCATCTTTTCATAATGCGGCTCCGACCAGTCGCGTTTCGTGGCGTACCGATAGAACCCGCCGTCCTTTTCGTCAAAGAGCCCGTCTTTTGCCATATGATCGAGCGTCGTGGTCACGATCCGCTTCTCCAGCGGGTCCTTGTTTTCCGCGTAGAGCGCAAGTAAAAGATCGATCGATTCCGGGCTGGGGAACTTCTGGCCCTCGCCAAAACCGCCATGTTTTTCGTCGAACGAATCTGCAAGTGTCTTGACGATCCCCTTCAGTTCATCTTCTCCCGGCGCAGGAGCAGCCGCTTCGGCAGAAAGAGCGCGTCCTGCTGCCGCCCTTGTCTCTTCGAGCCAGCCGGTGATCGTGCTGCGGTCATTCTGGAAAATATCAATGATCCTTTTCAGCCGCGCGAGCATCTCGTCAGGCGCAAGGTAAGTGCCGCCTGACAGAACCTCTCCCTGGGGCGTCATGATCGCCGTGCTCGGCCATCCGCCCTGATTGTAGAGCCTGTCGACGTCGGGCCGCATGTCCGAGTCGACCCTGATGGGAATGAAATGCTCGTTGATGTAGGCGATGATCTCGTCGTCCGAATAGGTGGTCTCGTCCATGACATGACACCAGTGGCACCAGACCGCACTGAGCGAAAGCAGGACGAGCTTGTCCTCTTTCCTTGCCTCGTCCAGCGCGGCCTGCCCCCAGGTCCTCCAGAGGATCAGATGCGCCTTGTTCGGTTGGGGCGAAAAGCGGAAGTCCGACGCAGGAACAGGCCTCGGGACCAGGATCAGGCAGCAGCAGATGAGCAGTAGCAGGCGTTTCATAACTCTATGATACCTCATCGCAGGGCGAACTGAAGGAAAGGATTCAAGGATGGTCGCATAAGAAAACCGACGGCACGGTAAGCGTCGTCCATCATCCGCTCTCGTGCCGTCGGTCTGTATTGTCCGGGGTTCCGGGAAATTAACGTGGCAGTCGCGTTGCTCCGCCTACAGGTTCGCCTTCATCTGTCCGAATATCAGCGAATCTATGGCCGTCATATGCTTTTCGACCAGCGACGTGTATGCAGCTGCATCGGCATTCGCATTGTACTTCACGGTCCTGGATCCCGAGCCCAGGGCGCCGCCGATGGCATTTGCCACCTTTTCGTCGGTCCTGAGCGCATCGGTCACGTCGATGATGAAATTGCCGTCAGCAAACACCGGCTCCTTCAGGGTGAAGCGCGTCGTGCCGTTCTTGCTGTATACGATATATTTGGTATCCTCGGGAAGCAGCGCGATCTTGAGCTTTGTCTTCACCGACGCCCGGTCTTTCCACCAGCCGCCTGAGGTGTCCATGGACGCAAAAGCAACGCCGTAGTTGACGATGAGAACGGCGCAGTCATTTTCCTCGCCGATCCTTTCCTCCCATTTATCAGGATTGAAATTGGTGAACTGGGCAGCGAACATGTTGCCCAGGCCCTGCCGCTTGTCGTTCATGGAAAAATAGACCGGCAGCCCCTTTGCGCCGAAATAGACCGATGTTCTGTCCATCTCCGTGACCGTAAAGGGGGCTTTCTTTGCGCTGTTCAGCAGTTTCTGGAATGGCTTGGCCTGCTGGTAGGTGGAGACGGGAACGACCTCTATGCCGGCCTTCGTGAATTCTTCCACCACCTGTTCGTACATTTTGTCCGCAATGGCCTGAAACTGCGCATTGTCGACATTGGTCAGGTTGTACGTGACATGAACCGACGTCTGCTTGCTGGCAGCAGAGGATGCCGAGGCAGCCCCGGCGTTTCTCGTGACGAACTGGACCATGAACTGGGGAATAACGACCTTCTTGATGCCTTTCAGTTTATCGGCTTTTTTGATCGTCAGATACTGCTCAACAAGCGTGGTAGGATCGCCTGCAGGATTGAATGATTGGGGCGGCGGAGACGAACCGCATCCTGCAATAAATCCCGCCATAACACTGAACATCACGAGCACGGTTGTAAATTTTGTTGGCCTGGCCATTACTGCCTCCTTTTACTGCGTCAAAAATATGCTTCCCTGTGTTCAGATTATTGCACAAATCGCCCACTCTTGCAAGATATAATTGTTACTCACCACTATTTATAGTCTTGGCCTGGCCGCTGACGCACGTTACAGGCTGCCGCGAGGTCTGACCCGGGCGAGATCCGCTGTCATAATTTTCTCTTGTTCAGAATCGACGATTCTTGTATAGTGTTTTTCACCATTATGAAAAAGTCGACCAAGAAAGATATAGCTTCGCTCATCAGACCGGCTATACGCAAGCTCGCTGCCTACCACATCGACGAGACTCCCTGCCGGATCAAGCTCGACGCCATGGAGAATCCCTTCTCCCTGCCGGCTGCCCTGCAGCGCGAGATCGCGCAAGCCGTGACCCGAGCATCGATCAATCGCTACCCCGACCCCTCGGGTAAGGAGCTGAAAAAAGCGATCGCCAGACTCTGGGGCATAAAACCGGCGAACATGATCCTCGGCAACGGGTCAGACGAACTGATTCAGGCGATCCTGCTCGCCTTCGGCGGCCCCACGCTCATCCCCGTGCCGACCTTTGCCATGTACGACATCACCTCGCGGGCATTATCGCAAAAGGTCGTGACCGTTCCGCTCGACGACAATTTCGATCTCGATGCCGAACTGCTGCTCAGGAGGGCGAAAGCGGCCAGGGCAAAGGTCATCTTCCTCGCCTGTCCGAACAATCCCACGGGAAACCGATTCTCCGACAAAGCGGTACGCACGATACTGGACAAGGCCGATGCGGCCGTAGTGCTTGATGAGGCTTACTACAGCTTCTCGGGCAGGACCTACTTGCCTCTTTTGCAGAAATATCCGAACCTGATCGTGATGCGCACCCTGTCGAAGATCGGCTTTGCCGGCCTCCGCATCGGCGTGCTCGCGGCATCACCAACGGTCATCGCGGAATTGAACAAGATCCGTCTGCCCTACAACATCAACACCCTGTCCCAGGTGGCTGCTGTTGCGGCACTGAGGCACACGAACGTCATCGAACGCCAGATTTCCCTGTTGATTTCAGAGCGCCAAAACCTCTATAATGCGCTTTCGCAGACGAGAGGCGTCACTGCCTATCCGTCTGAAACGAACTTCATTCTCTTTCGGACCGCCGGTGATGCGACCGCGGTGTACGGGAAACTGAAAAAGGCCGGCATCCTTATCAAGAACCTGAACAGGCCCGGTCCGCTCAAGAACTGTCTGCGCGTGACCATCGGTACAAAGGAAGAGAATAAAGAATTTTTAAAATCCTTAAAAAATTCTTTAGACAAGGCCGCCTGCCACAGAGACACAGAGACACAGAGAAAAGCGATTTCCAAACTTTAGATTTTCCTCTCCGTGCCTCTGTGCCTCCGTGGTAAAAAGGTTTTGGCAACGTAAGCTTTTAGGAGAACCGCATGGCCCGCAAAGCAACGATCGAACGCAAAACAAAAGAAACGGACATCAAGATATCCCTGAACCTCGACGGAACCGGCGTGTACAGCATCAAGACCTCGGTGCCGTTCATGGACCACATGCTCTCGGCCGTTGCCAGGCACGGTTTCTTTGACCTCACGATCAAGGCCAAGGGCGATATCGAGATCGACGACCACCACACGGTCGAGGACCTGGGGATTGCGTTCGGCCAGGCGCTGAAAAAAGCGCTGGGCGAGAGCCGCGGCATCAGGCGCTACGGCGACGCGACCGTGCCCATGGACGAGACCCTTGCGCAGGTGGTGATGGACCTCTCGGGCAGACCCTTTCTGGCATACCAGGTTGACCTGCCGAAGAAGTACAAGCTCAAGGACTTCGACCCCGGACTTGTTGAGGATTTTTTCCAGTCCGTTGCGAACCATGCCGGCATGAACCTGCATATCCGCCTCCATTACGGCCGCGACGTCCACCACATGCTCGAAGGCATCTTCAAGGCCTTCGGCCGCGCCCTGGACCAGGCCACCAGCCTCGACCCCAGGATCAAGGGAGTACTCTCGACGAAAGGCAAGATCTGAATCGGTGAATGGGTGAGTAGGTGAAGAGGTGAATCGGTACAGCCGATCAACCCATTCACCGATTCACCGCTTCACCGTTTTCCAAAACATTATGATAGCGATCATCGATTATGGAATGGGCAACTTACGCAGCGTTCAGAAGGGCTTTGAGCGCGTAGGCCGCGAGGCCGTGGTCACGAGCGACGCGAAGACGATCCTGAGCGCAGGCAAGGTCGTGCTGCCCGGCGTGGGCGCCTTCCCGGACTGCATGCGGAACCTGGAGCAGAACGGCCTGATCGACGTGGTCCACAAGACGATCGAGTCGGGCAAACCCTTTCTCGGCATCTGCCTGGGTCTTCAGCTGCTGTTCACCGAGAGCGAAGAGTTCGGACTTTCAAAAGGACTGGACATCATCAAAGGCCGCGTGGTCCGGTTCAAGGGTCCGGAATTCACCGGCCTCAAGATACCGCACATGGGCTGGAACACCATCTCCCTCAAGCGGCAGGCGCCGGCGCTTCTGGACGTTCCCGACAACAGCCATGTCTATTTCGTCCATTCCTTCCACGTCGTGCCCGAAGACAAGCAGGTGATCGCCACCACTACACCCTACGGCGTCGATTTCGTCTCGAGCATCTGGAAGGACAACATCTTCGCGGTCCAGTTCCACCCGGAAAAGAGCCAGACGCTGGGGTTGTCGATATTGAAACGGTTTGGAGAACAAAAGTCGTAGATCCACCACAGAGGCACAGAGAAAAATACAAGACCTTTGACACGGATTTACACAGAAAAAAGCTTTGAAAGGTCATGATACGGCAAAAGCCTTATCCTGCTTTTTCATACTTTAAATCCGCCTTTATCCGTGTCAAAGACTTTGTCTGTTACTATATTTATTTTGAGGTTCTTATGCTTATCATCCCCGCGATCGATCTAAAAGAAGGAAAATGCGTCCGCCTCGAACAGGGGCTTATGGACAAGGCCACGGTCTACTCCGACGACCCCGGCACCACGGCGCGTCACTGGGAAGCGCAGGGTGCAGAGCTCCTGCATGTGGTCGACCTGAACGGAGCCTTTGCCGGCGTGCCGAAGAACCTCGACGCCATCAAGGCCATCCGCGCCGCCATCAAGATACCCATCGAAGTGGGCGGCGGCATCCGCGACATGGCAACGATCAGGTCGCTCGTCTCGATCGGCATCGAGCGGATCATTCTCGGCACTGCCGCCATCGAGAATCCGGCCTTTGTGCAGGAAGCCTGCAGGGAGTTTCCCGACAGGATCATCGTCGGCATCGACGCCAAGGAAGGCCTCGTGGCGATCAAGGGCTGGGCAGAGGTCACGAAGGTGCAGGCCGTCGACCTTGCGAAACAGATGCAGGACCACGGCGTCATCGCGATCATCTACACCGACATCAAGCGCGACGGCATGCTGTCGGGTCCGAACATCGAGGCAACGCAGGCGCTTGCCAGGGCCCTTCATATTCCGGTCATTGCCTCAGGCGGCGTGCATACCATGAAGGACATCGAGAACCTTCTGACCGTCAGGCACTCCGGCGTCTCCGGCGTCATAACCGGAAAGGCGATCTACTCCGGCTCGCTCGACCTGAAGGAAGCGATCACCTTCGTCAAGATGAACGACAACCGCTGCGCACGGTAGAAACGATCAAGGTCAAGGATTTTTGGACACGGATTTACACGGATAAAGGCTTCTGAAGGGTCACGATACGGCAAAACTTCATTCCGCCTTTTCTTACATTAAAATCCGCCGTTATCCGCCACTTCCGTGTTCATCCGTGTCCAAAGGTTTTGTCGTTGTTAGAAAAGATTTCTCCATGAGGAGCACCATGCTAACCAAACGCATCATCCCCTGTCTCGACGTGAAAGCCGGGCGTGTGGTAAAAGGCGTCAGCTTCGTGAATTTACGCGACGCCGGTGACCCCGTCGAGATCGCCAAAGCCTACGATGAGCAGGGCGCCGACGAACTGACGTTTTTGGACATCACCGCTTCGCACGAAGAGCGCGGCATCATCCTCGACATCGTGCGCCGCACGGCCGAGCAGGTCTTCATGCCACTCACCGTCGGCGGCGGCATCAAGGTGCTCGACGATATCAGGAATCTCCTGCTTGCCGGGTGCGACAAGGTATCGATCAACACCACCGCGGTCCATGACCCGGAGTTCATCAAGGCCGCCTCGAACCGCTTCGGCAGCCAGTGCATCGTCGTCGCCATCGACGCCAAACAGGTGAAAACGCACGACCCCGATTTCAAATCGCCATTAAAATGGGCCGACGACCCCAAGTATAAATCGCTGTTGCTTAGCCAATCCGCAATCCGAAATCCGCAATCCGAAATACACTGGGAGGTCTACACCCACGGCGGCAGGAAACCGATGGGCATCGATGCCGTTGCCTGGGCGCGCATGATGGCCGAGTACGGCGCCGGCGAGATCCTGCTCACGAGCATGGACCAGGACGGCCAGAAGAACGGCTATGACCTGGCGCTCACGAGCGCCGTGGCCGATGCGGTCTCGATCCCGGTCATTGCATCAGGCGGCGTGGGAAACCTCGAACATGTGTATCAGGGATTGACTGCGGGCAAGGCCGATGCTGCGCTTGCTGCTTCGATCTTTCACTTCAAGGAATATACCATCAGGCAGGCTAAAGAATACTTGAAGGAACGGGGCGTTCCGGTGAGGTTGTAGCTTTGTTCAAGTATGATGTGATGCTCCATCTTAATGCTT
>Ga0334722_10003483_pt1 | contig 16900 bp, 16 predicted proteins | sample C3_bottom_MG_FD_207210 | JGI IMG/M metagenome (GOLD analysis project Ga0334722, IMG submission 207210) | Sediment microbial communities from Yellowstone Lake, YNP, Wyoming, USA - C3_bottom | ecosystem: Environmental > Aquatic > Freshwater > Lake > Sediment | place: USA: Wyoming | collected...
GACTTCATTTCCGCTATCCTATCCCTCTCCTCTAAACTGATGTGCCTGTATCCTTTTTCCATGTCCACCCAGAGTACCAGCTATAAGACTGTTTCTCCAAGTGTTGCACTTCCTCATTGAACTGGGGGGTCGATAGCAATAAGACTCTCGTATTTATCACAAACAACTTTACTCTGCCGGCCTTGACGATTGCAGACCTTTATCGCTGTCGATGGCAGGTCGAGCTGTTTTTTAAATGGATAAAGCAACATCTGAGGATAAAGGCATTTTACGGAACAACAGAAAATGCAGTGAAGACGCAGATATGGATAGCGATTTCGGTGTATGTTCTTGTCGCTATTGTAAAGAAACGCCTAAAATTGGAACAAAGCCTGTACTCAATTCTACAGATTTTAAGCGTGACACTTTTTGAGAAAACCTTACTCTCGCAAGCGTTTTCTGAGATTGATTCCTTGGATTTAGATGACGATGGCTATAAACAGTTGAATTTATTGGGTTAACGTTGGGACACTAGTGAGTTTGTAGGGAAATGCAATATCGCCTTGCCCGGAATCGTAATGGAAAACCTTATTTCCATCCTTTTTTCGTTTACTGCGTAAACAGGCAGCCCCTCTTTCCTGTGTTCAGTGATAAAAGCCGTGATATCTTTCAACCTATCCGATTCCATGGCCTCAAACTCCATGCCGGCGATATATACGGGCTTGAATTCTTCACTGGCGATTTGTCTGGTTTCCTTCAGCCGGCACCATACAACAGTACCTCGCACAGAAACAGTCCTCTTTTGGTCCGCCAGCTTTAATATATAATGCTGCCCGACATTCAGGCGATGGTCTATTCTGACGGACAGGCCGCTTCCGCTGATATCGATTACCTGCACCTCCGACGCGAACACCATCCTGCCGTGGACGTCGATGTCGTCGAGCATGAAACGCCTATGCCGCCGCATATTATTGATAATTAATTACCCCTCTTTCATCAGGAATATCTGTATATAGCCCATGCCTGTAACAACGACCGGACATCGGATACAATATCATCATAGCGCCGCCGGCCCGACAACTCAAGTTGCCTTTTCACAATCACCCAAAGAGACAAGACCCAGCTGTGGTTAAGGGTTTCAGACAGTGGATAAGATATCTTTCAATGCGCCGCCTCTGTCACAGACGCCTTTCTGAATCCGACTTCGCCGTTTGCATAATCCACCTCAACCGTATCTCCTTCGCTGAATGTGCCGTCAAGGATCATCCGGGCCATGTCGTTCAGTATCATCTTCTGCAGTATCCTCTTTAACGGGCGGGCGCCGTAAATCGGATCAAAACCTATGCCTGCAAAATATTCCTTGGCCTGGTCGGTCAGAATAAGATCGATATTTTTTTCTCTGATGTACTTCTTCATCCTCTCAACCTGTATATCCACAATCTTTTTGAGCACCGCCTTTGTAAGCGGATTGAAGATAATTATCTCATCCACCCTGTTCAGGAACTCGGGCCTGAAAAAGGCCTTCAGATCATTCATGACCTTTTCCCTGAAAGAAGTGTCTGTATTGTCCACCCAATAGGCATACGGATTTTTTTCTCTTTCCGAAAGCATCTCCTGGATGTGAACACCGCCTATGTTCGAGGTCATTATAACTACCGTATTTTTAAAATCTATGGTCTTGCCGTGACTGTCTGTCAGTCTGCCGTCGTCCAGCATCTGCAGCAGCAGGTTGAACACCTCCGGATGGGCCTTTTCAACTTCGTCGAACAGCACTACCGAGTAAGGCCGCCTTCTCACAGCCTCGGTCAGCTGGCCGCCTTCTTCATATCCGATATATCCGGGGGGCGCGCCGATGAGCCGCGATACCGTATGCCTTTCCTGGTATTCCGACATATCGATCCTTATCATCGCCTCTTCACTGTCAAAGAGGAACTCCGCCAACGCCCGGGCAAGTTCCGTTTTGCCCACCCCTGTAGGACCAAGGAACATAAACGAGCCTATCGGCCTGTTCGGGTCCTGAATTCCGGCCCTTGCCCTTCTGACGGCATTCGAAACCGCCTCTATTGCCTGGGCCTGCCCCACCACCCGAAGCCTCAGCCTTTCGTCCATATTGAGCAGTTTCCTGACCTCCCCTTCGAGCATTTTTGAAACAGGGATACCGGTCCATTTCGAAACTACCTCGGCGATGTCTTCGTCGTCTACCTCTTCTTTCAGCATCTTGGTCTTTTTCTGGGTTTCATGCAGTTTTGCGTTCTCATTCTCCAACCCCTTCTGCAGTTCGAGCAGCTTGCCGTATCTGAGCTCCGCGGCCTTTGCAAGGTCGCCCTCGCGCTCGGCCTTTTCAGACTCGGTCTTCGCGTTTTCAGTCTGCTCCTTGAGATTGCGAATCCGGGCGATTATCTCCTTTTCCGCAAGCCACTGGGCCCTCAGCTCGTTGCGATTCTCCTGCAGTTCCGCCATTTCTCTTTTGAGCTTGTCGAGCTTTTCTTCGGTCCCTTTCGCATCTTCTCTCATAACGGCCTGTTTCTCTATCTCAAGTCGTCTCAGGCGCCTTTCAATTTCATCCAGCTCCACCGGCATGCTGTCGATTTCCATACGCAGCTTGGAGGCCGATTCATCAACAAGGTCTATCGCCTTATCCGGCAGGAACCTGTCGGTTATGTAACGGTGGGACAGAACTGCTGCGGACACCAGCGCCGAGTCCTTGATCTTCACGCCGTGGTGGACTTCGTACTTTTCCTTGAGCCCCCTCAGTATGGAGATTGTGTCTTCCACATTGGGCTCCCTGACCAGCACCGGCTGAAACCTCCTTTCAAATGCAGGGTCTTTCTCTATATGTTTTCTGTATTCATTGACTGTCGTTGCGCCTACGCAGCGCAGATCGCCCCTTGCCAGGGCCGGCTTCAGCATGTTGGAAGCATCGATGGCGCCTTCCGCCGCGCCCGCGCCTACAAGGGTATGGAGCTCATCGATAAACAGGATTACCCTGCCTTCGGACTGTTCGATCTCTTTAAGCACGGCCTTCAGTCTTTCCTCGAACTCTCCCCTGAATTTCGAGCCTGCTATAAGCGCGCTCATATCAAGAGACACGACCCTTTTGTCTTTCAGGGTCTCGGGCACGTCGCCTGCGACTATCCTCTGCGCAAGTCCTTCGGCTATAGCGGTCTTGCCTACCCCGGGGTCTCCGATAAGGACCGGGTTATTCTTCGTCCGTCTCGACAGCACCTGTATCACCCTCCGGATCTCGTCGTCCCTGCCGATAACAGGGTCGAGCTTTCCTTTGGACGCAAGCTCGGTAAGGTCCTTGCTGAACTTCTTCAGCGCCTGATACTTTTCTTCCGGGTTCTGGTCTGTTACCCGTTGAGTCCCTCTGATCTCTCTCATGGCCGCAAGCAGTCTGTCCTGGGGCGCCCCGTATTTTTTCAGCAGTTCGGACGGCGACCCGCTTACAGACGTCAATGATATCAACAGGTGTTCCACGCTGACGAATTCATCGTTCAGGTGTTCAGCCTCTTTTTGCGCCTTCTCAAGAACCTCCTTAAACCTGGGCGAGACATAAATCTGGCCTACGGGCGTTGCGCCAACGACCTTAGGCATCCTGTCTATCTCATCTTCGATCTCCTTTTGGAGGGCGGCGGTGTTGACCCCTACCCTCTTGAGCATCTGGGCCGCCACACCCTCCTCATCGTCAAGTATGACCCAAAAGAGATGCTCGGCGTCTATCTGCTGCTGCCCCTTTCTTTCCGCAAGACTCTGAGCCTTCTGTATCGCTTCCTGCGTCTTTATCGTAAATTTATCCATATAGTCCTCCTCGGTCTCTCTTAATCTTCTCTCAGGGATTTTCTCAATCTTTCCCTGAAGTCCTTCCTTATCTCATCTTCAAGATGGTCCATCATCTCTTCCATCTCTTTTTGCATGGTCTCCATCCGGCGCCTCATTCTGAGGATGATGTCTACGCCGGCCCTGTTTACGCCAAGCTCCCTTGTCAGTTGCAGTATGAAGTTCAGTCTTTCAACATCGCTCTCCGAATACAGCCTCTGCTTATTGGACCTTTGTGGATTGATAAAACCTTCCCTCTCATAGAGTCTCAATGTCTGCGGATGCACGCGCAACATCTCAGAAACGACGCTGATAAAGTACACGGGTTGGTTCTTCTCTTTTATTTTCATGATGTCATTCCCTTTCTCGGGGATTCTTTATAAAGGCGTTCTATTTCCTGTATCGCCGTTTTCGCATTCTCGGGTATGTTTTTTGGCACTGCGATCTTTATCAGGACAAACAGGTCTCCCCTATGGCCGGTCTTTGATGAGGTAAATCCCTTGCCGGAGAGCTTGAACTTCTGGCCGCTTTGCGTGCCCGGAGGCAGGGTCATTGTTGCGGCCCCATCGATTGTCGGGACCTCTATTTTCGCGCCGAGTGAAGCCTCTCCGAAAGTTACAGGCAGCTCGACGGTTATGTTATCCCCCTTCCTCGTGAACAGGGGATGGGCCCGTACCGTGATCTCTATATAGAGATCGCCTGCATGGCCGCTGCCGTGTCCTGCTCCGCCCTTGCCTCTGATCTTTATTCTTGAGCCGGTATCAGCGCCCGGGGGAATCTTTACCTTGAGAGATTCGTTTTGACTCGTCTTGCCGCGGCCGCTGCAGGCCCTGCATATGCCGGTCACCTTCCTGCCGGTGCCTCCGCATGAACCGCATTGCCGGGCCATTTTGAAAAACCCCCGTGAAGATGCGGCGATTTGGCCGGAGCCGCCGCATTTATCGCACTGCTGAAAAGACTCTCCCCCTGTACCCCGGCACTCGCTACAGGAAATATCTCGGTTAAACGCTATCGACTTTGTCACCCCGGAAAAAGCTTCCTCAAGGGTGAGCTCGAGTCCCATGACCAGATCAGGCCCCTGCATGTCGGCCGCCTCATGCCCTGCGCCCGTCTCAAACATATCCGAAAAGACGTCTCCGAAGCCGCCGAAGTCAAACCTGTCCCCTGAAGTATATGTCCCGTGATCAAAACCAGGACCTCCGCCCTCAAACGGTGATCGCCCGGGCCGGTCATATTCGCTCCGCTTTTTTTCGTCGCCAAGTATTTCATAGGCCTCATTTATCTCTTTAAATTTATGTTCCGAGGTCTTGTCGCCGGGGTTAAGGTCAGGATGGTATTTGCGCGCGAGTTTCCTGAAGGCTTTTTTTATTTCGTCCTGCGAAGCCTTTTTATCAACACCCAGTGTCTCATAATAATCTTTCACAGCTGGTGCCATTTTATCTCCCTTTCGTCTCTTATATTCTGTGCTCTATCGTGTAATATATCTTGAGTCTTATTATATCAAGCCAATGCGGCTCTTTCAAGTATTTGCGGCTCACTTAACATTATGCCCCAATAATATCACTTCCCAAGCCGGCCTCAAACAGGTACCCGGGCTTAATATTCCGAATGCATACCAAGCCGGCTGCGGCATTGTCGAAACATGGATTCGCTTCAGGGTAATTTGCTAAAATTAAGGAAGATATAGACTGTGCAAGGGTTATTTCCCCTGTAAAAACCGAAGCCCTGCATACGCAGAATATTCGGCCGCAAAGCCGGCCAAAGGAAGATTCCATTGAGTTTAAAAAGAATTATTGTTTATCTACTCCTCGCCTTCTTCGCAGGCATGGCAACCGAAAACCTTTTTAACAGGGATGCACTGCCCAAAATAACCGGACGGGCTGCCGCTCCTGTTGAAAAGCGCATCGGCAGGGGCGACGGCATGACCGATCCGCTTCTTATGTGCGACACGTCGCCGGACTCCCCGGAAAACGCCGCCATACGCTCTTTCAAAAAGATCGTCACAGGGGCGATTAAACGTGAAACAGAAGCCAAATGGATAACGTCGGCAGGGGTGTATTACCGCGATCTTTCCAATGGCCGCTGGTTTGCTCTGGGGGCAAACGAGGTATTCGAGCCGGCAAGCCTGATGAAGGTGCCGATATTGATATCGATACTGCGGGATGCGGACAGAAACCCCGATATTCTGAAACGCAGGGTAAGGTTCAATACGCCCCAGGATCTGACCTCGCTTCAAAAAATAAAGCCGCCCGATCTGATGAAGCCGGGGAATTTCTATAGCGTAGACGATCTGCTGTTCCGGATGATCGCTTACTCAGACAACAATGCTACCTATCTTCTTGAGGACATCGTCAACCCTCTGACAAGGGAAGAACTGTTTTCGGATCTTAACGTGGAAAGTCCCTACAGGTATCCCGACAAGACTGTCTATGTTTCCGTCGATAAATATGCTTCATTTTTCAGGGTCCTCTACAACTCCTCTTACCTGAGCGAACAGATGTCTGAAAAGGCCATGAAATATCTGGCGGCCTCTACCTTCAAAGAGGGTCTTGTGGCCGGCGTGCCGACTGATGTTGTTGTAGCCCACAAGTTTGGGGAGCGGGGAGACAACCAGGACCACAATAAATATCTCAGCGATTGCGGCATAGTATACTTTCCCCGGCATCCATATCTCCTTTGCGTTATGACAAAGGGACCGAATTTCGAAACGCTTGACGATGCCGTTAGAGACATTTCAGCAACCGTCTTTCGCGAAGTCGGCAGCCATTATAATTAGACCGGCAATCGGACCGCAATCCGCCCACCAGGTAAATAGTCTGTAGGCGTGTGTCAAAAGTTCTGCCGGACTGCATTTTAATCACCCTGAACCCGGATGCTTACCCCCCATATTTATCGGGCGCAGCTCGACAGTCAATAAACCTAAGCCCTCAGGCTGAATTATTTCGTTATTGCTTAGTTCCCCCAAATAACAGATAATTTAATTGGAAGCTTCTTTCGGTCCCCCCGAAATGACTGCATGAGAGGTGGAAGCAATTGATTTTCAGGATATTTGAGAAAAAAGAGCTGAAAAAACTCTTCGATATCATGGTTTCCTCCGACAGAGTCGTCGGGCCGGTTGAAAAAACGACCGACAAAGACGGCATGCCGGTATATGCCTTTGAGCAGGTCTTCGATTTTGAAGATATGCGTCTGGATTATACCACTACAAAACTATCTCCGAAAAACTGGTTCCTACCGTTCAAAGAAGACCTGGCTGTTTTCAGCATCAGCCGGCCCGACTGGAGCAAGACGGTCGATTACAATATGGCAGGCCCGCTGATATTCTTCGGGCTGCATGCCTGCGACATAAATGCTCTGAACAAACTCGACAAGGTCCTTTTGGGCGGCGCATATCCCATGCCTCATTATGCGGCCAAAAGGAAAAACAGTTTCATCATCGGGTTCGACTGCATGCCGCAGCCCCACTGTTTCTGCCGTTCAATGGGTGCTGATACCGCTCTCCACGGGTTCGACATGTTTATTACAGACCTTGGAGAACACTATTTTGCGGAGGTGCTTTCAGATACCGCCTTTAATTTTCTCAAAAGTATCGGTGCCTATGAACCGGTCGAGTCCGACCACGTGCAATACATGAAAACAGTTTCCGAAAAAAACAGGAAATTCACAGCCCATGTAGACACGACAGACCTCACAAAAATACTGGATATGGAGTTCCAGTCCGAGGTCTGGAAGCATTGGGGTGAAAAATGCCTGTCATGCGGGACCTGCGCGAATGTCTGTCCCACCTGTTACTGCTATACCGTAGACGAAACCGTCGATCTGACTCTCAGCAGGGCGCGGAAAACCAGGCTGCTTTATTCCTGCAACCTGATTGATTTTGCGGAAGTCGCAGGCGGACACAACTTCAGACCTGAAAGTCATGCACGGCTCAAGTACCGTTTTTATCACAAGCACAGGGGATTTGTTGAGGCATTCGAAGAACCGTTGTGTGTCGGATGCGGCCGGTGCGGGGAGGCTTGCCTTGCAGGCATAACAGTGCCGGAGGTCATTGCAAGCGTGCGGGGAGAGGACGGTTAATATGGCAAACCGGCTGGAATTTAAGGATATCGGGGACCGGATCTACAGAAACAAATACGACCTCGCGGCCTTCGAGCATACATATGAGGCCGAGATCACCAACATACACAAGCTGACGGAGATGGAAAACCTGTACCGTATACAGATCGTTGATACCGCAGACCGCAGGAAGTTCACCTTTCGGCCCGGACAGTTCCTGATGCTCGAACTGCCGGGCATAGGAGAGGCGCCGTTCTCAATATCTTCATCCCCTGCCCGACACGGCGACGTTGAACTCTGCATACGCAGGGCGGGAACGCTTTCAGATTTCCTGGCAAAGGTCTGCCGCGGAACTAAAGTCGGCATAAGAGGTCCTTTCGGCACGAGCTTTCCCATGGAAACAATGCACGGGCAGAACATACTGCTGATCGCAGGCGGGCTGGGGCTTGCTCCCCTTCGCTCGGCGATCGCATATGTGCAGGACAACAGAAGCCGCTTTAACAGCGTGGATATTATATACGGGGCAAAAGACCCGTCCCAATTGCTCTTCACCTATCAGTACGACATCTGGCGCGCCGACGATATCAATCTCAGCATCATAGTCGACAAACCCGACCCGTCATGGAAGGGTCCGGCCGGTCTGATCACAAAAATACTCGAAGAGATATTCCTTGCCAGGGACAACGCTTTTTTCGAAAATTCAAACGCGATTGTATGCGGACCGCCGGTCATGTTCAAGTTCGTATGTAATATGCTCGCACTGAAGGATATTCCGATGAACAGGATGTTTGTTTCGCTCGAGAGGCGCATGCACTGCGGCATGGGTAAGTGCTGCCGCTGCAATGTAGGATCGACGTATACCTGTTTGTCCGGGCCTGTGTTTGACTACTGGACCGTAATGAATCTTAAGGAGGCGATCTGATGGCAGGGCAAGACAGCTTCCGTAGCTATCTCGGAGTCCCGGTAAAACGTCCGCGTGTGGCTTTCTTAGAGCTCTCTTCATGCGAAGGCTGCCAGCTCCAGATACTGAATAACGAGGCCTGCCTGCCGGATTTTCTGTCGCTTGTGGAGGTAGTCAATTTCCGAGAGGCGATGACCGAGAGGTCAGAGGATTATGATATCGCCTTTGTTGAAGGGAGCATTACCAGGAGCGATGAAGTCGAAAGGCTGAAGAAGATACGGGGAACCGCGAAGCTGCTTGTTGCTTTTGGCTCATGCGCATGTTTCGGCGGGGTGAATCAGCTTAAAAACCGTTTCAGCCCCGACCGCGTAAAAAGAGCGGTTTACGGGGATGCGCCTGTTGAAACAGACATTGTCCGGCCTATCGAAGACGCGGTCAAGGTTGATCTGAAGATTTTCGGATGCCCTGTGAAGAAAGAGGAGGTCGAAAAGATAGTTATCAATCTTGCGATCGGCAAGGCTGTTGTACATCCGAAATACCCTGTCTGCATGGAATGCAAGGCCAACGCAAACATCTGTCTCTTTGATCTTGGAGAGCCGTGCCTTGGGCCGATAACCCGCGCCGGCTGTGATTCATGGTGCCCTAACAACAGGGCCGGCTGTTGGGGCTGCCGCGGGCCGGCTGATGCTGCCAATGTGAAGCAGCTGAAAACGATCATGCTGGAGCGCGGTTTTTCCGAGGAGATTATTATGGACCGACTTGACTGCTTTGGCGGGTTCTCCGCATTCACAAACGCTATGGGGAAAGAAGCAGGCACAAACAAATGAAACTCGACTGCAATATTAATATACATCACCTGACCAGAGTTGAAGGCCACGGCAATATCAATATCAGGATCAAAGACGGAAGGCTTCAACAGGCAGAATGGGAGGTTGTGGAAACGCCGCGTTTTTTTGAAGCGATGCTGGCAGGCAAGAGATGGGACAATGCCCCGTGGATATGCGCCAGGATCTGCGGCATATGCTCCATCGGCCACACACTTGCAAGCATACGCGCAGTCGAAAACGCCTTCGGCATAGTCCCTGCACAGCAGACGCAAAAACTTCGACTTTTTCTAAAGCATATGGAAACCCTTCAGAGCCATATACTGCATCTCTATTTTCTTGCAGCGCCTGACTTTCTGAATACCGGCAGCGTCTTCCCCCTTATGGAATCGCATCCCGATGTAGTGCTCAGGGCAGGGCGGCTAAAGCAGCTTGCAAACGATGTGTGCGACGGCATTGGAGGCCGGAGACTGCATCCCACAAGGACGGTTGTCGGCGGATTTACCATGCTGCCGGAGAAAAAAGAGTTGTCTGAATTCAGAGACAGGCTTAGTGAGGCTGTAAAGGACCTTGCGCTTACCGCAGAGCTTTTCAGGACATTTAAAATTCCGGACTTCACAAGAGAGACTGAATTTGTGTCGTTAAAGGGAGAGGGGGGGTATCCTTTTATCGGCGGCGACCTTATTTCAACCGACGGCGTGCTCAAACGGGAGCATGAATACAGGCAGATGACAAACGAATATATTGTTGTGCAGTCCACGTCCAAGTGGAGCCGCCTTTCCCGCAGCTCTTTTGCAGTGGGAGCGCTCGCACGGGTCAACAACAACTTTAAATTCCTGCATCCCGCAGCTAAAAAAATATCACTGGGTTTTGGGCTTCAACCCGTCAATCATAATCCCTTCATGAACAACATCGCCCAGCTGGTTGAATGCGTCCATGTTGTTAATGAATCTCTTGTCCTGATTGATGAGTTGCTGGATTCGGCCAGGATGGAGCCCAGACAGCCGGTGATACCCAAAGAAGGGATCGGTGTCGGCGCGGTTGAAGTGCCGCGCGGCATCCTTTATCACTGCTATGAATTTGATGAAGCCGGGAAGATCGTAAAATGCGATTGCGTCATTCCTACAAGCCAGAACCACGCCAATATCCAGCATGACCTCTCGGCCCTTGCTGAAAAATGCGCGTCGGACGGAATGCAGGACAAGGACATAGAACTCCTTGCGGCGATGCTGGTCAGGTCTTATGACCCGTGCATATCATGTTCGGTCCATTGACAACAGGCCGTCAGTAACGTCATTATCAGAATAAAAATTCCGGGCAGGAGATTCAGCTTGAGCGACTTCAGCAATTCCGTATGGGCGGACAATCAGTATGCGGACAACTATCTTGGCAAGGCTGACATTTATGTCATGGAGCGCCGGAAGATGTTCTGGTTCGTCTGTTCATTATGCTCCCATTTCTTTAGTGATCGGAGAGAGGTGAAACTGCTCGATCTGGGGTGCGGAGACGGCGCGCTGACAGAGGAATTGCTGAAGATTAACAAGGGTATATCCGCAACTCTTCTCGACGGTGGAGAGGGCATGCTTGAAAAAGCGAGTGAGAGGCTGAAGGCATACGGTAATATTACATTCATCGGGGCCGCTTTTCAGGCGCTTTTGAAAGGCGCAGTCAGTCTTGACACATACGACCTGTGTATCTCTTCCATGGCTATTCACCACCTGGAAATGGATGAAAAGGCCGGGCTGTTTCAGCTTATCTCATCATCCCTGAAGCCGGAAGGCCGCTTTGTAAATATTGATGTTGTGCTGCCTCCCTCAGGGGCGCTTGAAGGCTGGTATTTCGCGATATGGGAAGATTGGCTCAGCCACATGATGGAGCGACATAATATAGTCGATGAAACTCCGCTCGACCTGATCAGGCGGTATAAAGATCCGTCAACCATGAACAGGCCCGACACTCTGGCGTATCAGCTGCGGGCTTTGGAGGCAGCCGGATTTTCCGAGGTGGACTGCTATTTTAAGAGCGGAATTTTTGTAGTCTTCGGGGGAAAAAAGTAATTACAATATAAGTCAAAAGACACGGATATGGATGACTGAAAAGTCTTTTGCAGCGACACCTTGCTTGTGCCGTGATGAAATTCCTGATTCGCATATTATCATGCTCTCAGCCCCTGAGAATTTCATCATGGCATCCGGTTAAATCATGTCGAAATTAAAAGACTGTAAAGGCATTCATATCCGTGTCGGACAAATTGTTATAATTTTTTTTCGGATTAATAATAATTTGCACAGCGGGTGATTATGATCTAGAATGAGGTCACAAGACGATTCATTAATCATTCAGGGAGGATTCACAATGAAAATACCGGTTATAGAATATGATGCGTGCGAGGGCTGCGGGACCTGTGAGGCCATATGTCCTGATGTCTTCAAGGTCAAGGATGACGGCAAGGCTTATGTTGTTAATGCCCAGGGCTGCAGCGCATGCAACTGCCAGGAGGCGGTGGATTCCTGCCCTGTCGAATGCATCAAGATGGAAGAGGCCTAAGCCATATTCAGATTAAATTTGATAGACCGGGCATAGTATTTTCGCTCATTCCCGGTCGAAGCGACCTCCGAGGTATTTGGCCTCTTCGCTGTTCGCTTTAAAATGCTTTAGGAATATCGGCCAAATAAAGTCGCTTAAATACAATGTCCGGTCTACGGTAGCTGTGGTCCCTCCCCGGCGCCCGGATATTTTAATATTCGATCCCTGCTGTTTTCAGCCAGTCCGTAATTTCCTTTTTTGAATGCTTCGCATTGAATCCGTACCATGCCTTTTTTTCTTTAGGATATTGGTCAAGCGCGTCTTTAAATCTCCTGAACGCGCCTTGCCCGTCGAGGATATGCATGAGCTGCTCCTTTAGCTCCAGGTCCTCCAGACGTTCCGTAAATTGCCGCATGGCTTCGAAACCGCTCTGCGAGCGCCGTTCGGGGATCCTGACGTATCGTTCAGGCTCGTTCAAAAAAATATCCAGGGCAAGTTCGACCTCCTCTTCCATCCAGTCGGGGATGTCATGCTCTTTATCAAATATGACTTCTTCGTAATCGGCAATGTCCTCGTCAAAATCTTCTTCCAGCACTGCATGTGCTTTATTGATTATATCTTCCGACAAAATAATTACATCGCCTGTTTCAGTGTCGAGGAAATAATCGAACGCATCTCTGACCGTGTCTTCCATGGCCTTCTGAATTTCGTCGAAATCAATTAACAGCTTTTTCAGACAACGACCTCTTACTCCAGATCGACGGCGCTGGTTACAGTATCAAAGAATTCGGTAAGTTTGTTCTTTTTCTCCGATTCCATATGCGCCATGGCGGTCCTCGGATGCTGGTTCAGTATCCCGGTCAGCATATACGGAACGTAATATCCCCAGTCTATCTTTTCCTGCCAGGGGAGGATCTGGGTTTCAATGGCTTCCACCAGGGGCCGCACCTTGAATTTCGGGTTTTTGAGAAAAGACAACAGTAGCTCAATGGGACAGTTGCCTGCGCCGCGGCCGATACCGTATAACGTCGCATCCAGATAATTGACCCCCGCGATGATGCCTGCTATTGTGTTGGCAAAGGCGAGCTGCTGATTGTTGTGGGTGTGGATGCCGATAGTCTTTCCGGGAAGACGCTCAAGATACTTCCGCGCGAGCATATCTATATCCTCCGAATAGAAGGCTCCGAAGCTGTCAACCAGATAAACGACCGGAACACGGCTCTTATTCAGGTCCTCTAAGGCCTCGTTCAGGTCGCGCAGACCGACCGTTGAGACAGCCATGAGGTTTATGGTCGCCTCATACCCTTTGTCCATGCAGTGATGGGCCAGATCAATCGCAGAATCTATCTGGTGAACATAACAGGCAACGCGTATCATATCCAGGGAGCTATTGCTCTTTAGCGGGATATCATCATGCTCTATGCGGCCAATATCAGCCATCGCGGAAAGCTTGATCTTCTTTTCTTCGCCGCCGATGATGCGCTTCAGATCCGATTCGGCGCAGAACTTCCACGGTCCCATTTCTTTGCGGGAGAACGCGCCTTCGGAACTCAGGTATCCTATCTCCATGTAGTCCACACCCGCGGCGCTCACCGCATCATAGGTTTTTTTCACAAATTCATCGGTAAACTGCCATTTATTCATCAGTCCGCCGTCTCTTACCGTACAGTCGATTACCTTTATTGCAGGTCTGAACATCTCATCCTCCTAATATATTGTCAAATGTATTTATTCTCTGAACGAGCCTCATGGACACGCTTCAACAAACTTTTTCACATGTTTTGAAAGCTTCTTTAAATCCCTATCCTGTAGCGCCGTCTTTCCAAATAGCGCGGAACCCGCGCCGACCGCTGTGACACCCGCATCGAAATAACCGCGCAGGTTCTCCAGGGTCACGCCTCCCACGGCAACGAGGTCAATGTCGTCAAAAGGGCCCCGGAGTTCCCTGATGTAGGACGGACCAAGAAGGCCGCAGGGAAATACCTTTACCATCTGTGCCCCGCTGCTCCAGGCTGTGTAAACCTCAGTTGGGCTGAACGCGCCGGCGATAACAGGCACATTCCGGCCACAGGCGTATTCTATAAGCCGGGTATCGGTGTTCGGAGTGACAATAAACTCAGCGCCGGCGTTAAGAGCCCTTTTGGCTTCTTCAGTATTACGCACCGTACCTATACCAAGAAGCCTGCCGTTCGGCACACGTGAGAGGTTGCGGGCGACAATGCGCTCCGCCCCCGCCGTGTTCATCGTGACTTCCATCGCCTGAAGACCCGCCTCAAAGGCGGTCTGCATAAGATCGGGAAAGAAGTCCTCGTCAACCCCGCGGAGAATACCTATTACCGGCACAGTTAGCTTCATAGTATTTCGCAAGTAAAATAATAACACGGCAGGCAACTTCTGTGGCAAGATTGGAAACGGTTATAATAATCGGTAGAAAGTGCCGGTCAGAATAAAAAGAGGATAAAATATAACAGGCGCCTGAACGCCGGAGTTTGCGCGGCAAATGCAAGGGATGACACATATGGACAGGAAGATCAGTGAGCTTATTTCAGAAAACGACTATCTGCGTACTATTATCAACTCAGCCAACGAGGGTATTTATGTTACCGACAGGGCAAGAAAATTCCTGGTATGGAACGATGCTGCCGAAGGGATAACAGGTTACTGCAGTGCGGATGTTTTAGGGAATTTTTGTTTCGGCAATTTATTGGACCACGTGGATGAGTCCGGTATGAACCTTTGTCTGACAGGCTGCCCACTTGAAAAATCGATGACTACCGGCCGGCCGCAGGGGCCGTCAATCGTTTTTCTGAGGCATAAGGACGGACACAGGATTCCGGTCGAGGTGAGGACCGCCCCTATGATTGACAAAGAGGGCGAAATCATCGGCAGCGTTGAGGTTTTTCAGGACATATCGGACAGGATAGAGAGAGAAAAGGTCCTCACCGAAAGGAAGAAAAAGCTCGAGACGGTAATGGATAACATTTGTGATGGGGTGCTCTTTATTGACGAAGAGGGGAAAATATCCCTTTTCAACAGGGCGCTTGCTGATACGCTGCTTCTGCCAAAGGATTTGCTTGGCGCAAAGATTTTTTCTCTTCCGTTGAACAACCCGTTGAGAGAAGCTATATTCAGAGTGGACAAAGAGTTTCGCGGTCCTTTTTGCTGGGAGCTGTTCGGCTGTGCGGAAGATGTCGCTTGTTCCGCGAATCGTACAAACAACGGCCGGTGCTGGCTCGGGGGTGCTTCCTGCATTCCCCGCAGGAGTTCGTCTTGTCGGGCATGCCCTGTTTATCACGAGATGAAGAGATTTCTTGAGCGGCCCAAAGAACTGGCAATAGGGACAAAACTGTTTTCTGTGTTGTCGTCATTTATAGAGCTGGCCGACAAAAACCGGATCCTGGAGGTGATTGTCTTCAAGGAAGTGACTCATGAAAAGCTTGACGCGGTTATGGCCCTTGCGGGCGCTGCAGCCCATGAACTTCGGCAGCCGCTTCAGATTATTGCGAGTTATATCCATCTGATGAAGGATGACCTCAACGGCAATGAAATAATGGACAGGTATTATTCCGCTATTGAGGAAGGCTGCCTGCGCATGGACGGCATAATCAAAAAATTATGCAATATAACTCAGTACAAGGTAATAAATTACGCTGAAGATATAAAGATACTGGATATAACGAAATCGTCCGGCAACCCGCAGGATTGAGTGCTTCGCGCAAGCGGGCGGAGGAAAAATAGAGACATTTTACTGATAAATGGAGATACAATCAAGACCGCGCGGGATATTGGGATATGTTTTGGGGACAAAATCGTTCTGCGCTCCGGTTCTTTCTTAAGTTCTTCGCGAACTCCTTATGCTTAACGGAGCTGCCGTGGATCTGGGTCGTCACGGTAATGGCCTTCCTTAAGATATCGGGCCTGGTTTTTCACTGCTTTAGAAACTTTGCATACCTGTAATCAATTAAGGCAGTTGACAAGCGCAGGCTTTCATTGTAATCTATGTTTAGAAAGTTCTAAACGTTCGCAATACTAATGACGACACGATGGCACTTATTGTGTTGCTTCTAACAAGGAAGATCAGGGGAACCGATATGTTAAGGAGAAAAAGCGCATGAACGCACAAACCGATGAAATACGCGAAGGGCTAATGGAAGCGATGGGAAGAATCACTGCCTTCTGGGGATTCAGCAAAATAATGGGACAACTATACGGGCTCCTGTATCTTTCGCCGGGGCCGCTTACTCTTGATGAGATGTCTGATAGCCTCTCAATAAGCAAGGGCAACGTGAGCATAAACATAAGAGCGCTTGAACGGTGGAACATGGTCAGGACGGTATGGGTTAAAGGCGACAGGAAAGACTACTACGAAGCTGAGACGGATTTTCTGAAGATAGTGAAGGGAGTTCTGCGGGAAAGGGAGAAGAAGGAGTTTGACCTGGCTCTTGACTCAGTAAGCAGGCTTCTCCGAAAATCAGCGGATGCCCAGAAGGTCTCCAAGTCTGCTGAATCGGCATTTGTAGTAGACCGGCTTAAGAAACTCGAGGATTTCATCCGGACAATGGATAAGCTTGTTGGCGTATTAATGACTTTGGAAGACCTGAAGAGGAACTTGTTCAGCATTACTAAAAAGAAATAACCGATGGAGCCGTATTCACGCATAATTGGAGGATGTCATTTTTCAGCTGCATTCCCCAGTTCCTTTTTCAGGGTCATTCCCCAGGTGTAGCACCCTGTGATGTATTTTTTAGCATATCTGGATAAGCAGAATCAACCCTATACCTTTTTTCTTTTCCAG
>Ga0334722_10003484_pt1 | contig 16898 bp, 17 predicted proteins | sample C3_bottom_MG_FD_207210 | JGI IMG/M metagenome (GOLD analysis project Ga0334722, IMG submission 207210) | Sediment microbial communities from Yellowstone Lake, YNP, Wyoming, USA - C3_bottom | ecosystem: Environmental > Aquatic > Freshwater > Lake > Sediment | place: USA: Wyoming | collected...
ATAAAATAGAAATGGGTTATGTCGTACTTTTGTTTTAATTCGGCAAAAAGGGGATTGGCATAGGCAATAAGGGCCTCGCGGTTGCGACTGACAAAGAGCTTCTGCAATTGCGGGTCGTCATGATGAAAATCGAGAAGGGCCTTGATCAGCCTGGCCTCATCCCGCAGAGCCCCTTCATAAAGAATCCGGGTACTCTGGATGTGATCCCTCACCCCATCCGAGGCCTGCCTCGTCTGAAGCCACGAGATCATGATCAGCGAGGCGACCAAAAAGACCAGGATGGCGAAAACTACCGGCACCATAATCGGTCGTTTGATCATTTCAGGGCTATAATCTGACATCTCTGAACTTTCCTGCCTCTAAGGCCTGCAAACAGATTGCCTTGATCAAATCCGTGGCAAAACGGCGCACAAAAAAAAGGCGAGATGGCTACAGCCATCCCGCCTTACAATTGGTACTCAACCGCAAACTACAAGAGCTGGACTCTCACTCTCCATGCCCGCCACCATGGCCGGCTGGCGCCTTGCCATTCATGCGGTTATATCCCTTGACCCCAATATGACAGACCGTACACCGGGTATTGGAGGCAAAGGCAGTGTTGCCATCGTGACAGGAACCACAATACTTGCCCTTATAAAGGGAGGCCATGGTGAAATCATCCTTGGCTTCGGCCGTGCCAGTAGCCATCTCGAAGAGTCCACTGTGACAGCTGTCGCACTCCAACCCTTGGGCAATATGATTTTTATGTTCGAAAATCACGGCCTTGACCGGCTTGGTAAAAACTATGGTTCCACCGCCCTCTTTGTCCTCACCCGCCAGAGCCTGCCCAGCCAGCGCCAGACCCAAAAGCAGCAGGGCTGCGGCCAGCCGAACCCCGAACTTACAAACGCCACTTTTACCGTACTTCATCTTCTTACCCTCTCAAGGTTTTAGGCATTAATATAAAAAACGTTCGGCAACGCCCCGGTTTCAGGGCGCAGAACCCAGACCGTCTTTTCCGGGGTATGAACCAGCTTGTACAACTGGCTCTCGTAGTCGGTAAGGTCGCCAAAAATTCGCGCCTCAGCCGGACAGGCGGCGGCACAGGCAGTCTTAGTCTCTCCCTTGGAGATGCGGGTATCAAAACAGAAATTACACTTATCAACGGCGCGGACTTCCTCGTTAAAATAGCGGGCATTATAAGGACACGCCGCCATACAGGTTTTGCAGCCGATGCAGCGCTTTTGATCCATCATCACGATGCCGGTTTTGGCATCTTTATAGGTAGCAGTGGTCGGACAAACTCGCACACAGGGTGGACGATTGCAGTGATTGCAGAGCACCGGCATGAAAACCCTTTCTTTCCCGGCTGGCCCAAGGTCATTTTGCAGCTCCAGGATAGTGGTGCGATAACCGTAGTCCGGCACTTTATTGGTGGCCTTACAAGCCTCCTTGCAACGCTCACAGTCGATGCAACGATTTTGCCTGATGACCATACTGTAATGGGGTTTATAGGGAAACTTTCCAGCCGGAGGCACCGGCCCCATGCTGCCCTGGGCATTACGGGCCGAAGTCAGGGATAAAATTGATCCCCCCAGAAATACCCCGGTGACCGCCAGACCGAATTGTAAAAACTTCCGCCTTTCGTCAGAAGGCAGGGAACCCGGTCCTTCATTATTGAGTTTTTCAACATCGCTCAACTTCATCTTCTCTCTCCCTCGGTTAAAATTTCCATGCCTGCCGAGCCAAACGCCCGGTCAGGCAACTTTCCAATCCTTATGCAATTCATCCCCGACTGGAAACTAAAACTCCTAATAACATTACAAAATATGTGGATAAGAGACTAGACATCTAACCTCTCATGGTGACCCAGACAGAAATTCAGCCATTCTAATTGGGCAAGACGACATGTCAAGACTTTAATAAACACCCTACCAGACCAACACCCTGAGAAATCGGCGTAATATCGGCGACACAAACTCGGCGCCGACTCCCCGCGACTTTTCCAATTGCTTTTTAGGGCGTAGGCATTTAATCTGCCAGCTTGCCAAGTAATTTCACTTGTTATTTCAACCAGATTGACATGGCCCTCCGCAACCTTCAGAAATCAGCCGCCAAGCTAACATCTTTGCTCCCCCCGCAAACCGCGCAATATTTTGACGGAATAGCTGCGGGTGTCATGGTGTTTTCCGACGGCCTGCTGATCACCGCCAGCAACCGCGCGGCCGAAGAGCTATGCGGCTGGAAATCCAAGGATCTGCTCGGGAAAAACCTCAGTTCCCTCTTCCCCACCAGCGACAACCAGCAACCCTTCTGGACCGCCGCCGAGAACGCCCCCCTGGAGATTCGCAGACATCCTGCCGCCTTACAGAACCGCTCTGGCGAAATCATCTCCACCACGGTTTCTCTTTCCCCGCTGTTGAACGAGAAAGGCCAGCCACTGGGCGGAATAATCACCTTCCATGACGATGGCGCCACCCTCCAGAATCAAATAATCCTGGCCAGCATTGCCGACGGCATTTTCTCCGTTGACCGCAACTGGATCATCACCTCCTTTAACCGGGCCGCCGAGAAAATCACCGGCTGGGAAACCAGCGAAGCCGTGGGCCGCCCGTGCAGCGAGATCTTCCGCTCCTCCTTCTGCGGCGCCGAGTGCCCCGTGGCCACGAGCCTCTACAGCGGCCAAGCAGTTGCCAGCCACGTCATCAATATCACCAGCCGGGATGGGCGAACAATTCCGGTTTCGGTCAGCGCCTCCCCGCTGGTGGACAGCGAGGGCAATATCATTGGCGGCGTGGAAACTTTCCGGGATCTGAGTGAGGCACACATCGTCCGACGCCCCCTGCGCAAGCGCTCAACCTTCGGCGACGTGATCAGCAAGAACACCACCATGCAGAGAATCTTTGAGATCCTGCCGGAAATTGCCCGCAGCGACAGCAACGTCATCATTCTCGGCGAAAGCGGCACCGGCAAGGAATTGGTGGCCAGGGCAACCCACGCCTCCAGCAACCGTCGCAAGGGCCCTTTCGTCACGGTAAACTGCGGGGCACTGCCCGACACCTTACTGGAATCAGAACTGTTCGGTTACAAGGCCGGCGCCTTCACCGATGCCAAACACGACCGGCCGGGCCGCTTTGCCGCCGCTGAGAAGGGCACCATCTTTCTCGATGAAATCGGTGACATTCCCGGCTCATTACAGGTGAAACTACTCCGGGTTCTTCAGGAGCGCGTTTACGAACCACTTGGCTCCAACACCTCGATCAAGGCCGACGTCCGGGTAATCGCCGCCACCAATCGCGACCTCCTGACCTTGGTTGGCCAGGGCCTGTTCCGGGACGACCTCTACTACCGCCTCAATGTAGTCAAACTCCTGCTCCCGCCCCTGCGCGAACGCAAAGAAGATATCCCCATGCTCTGTCAGCATTTCATCAAGACCTTCTGCACCAGACAGGGCAAGGAAATCACCGGCATCTCCGAATCGGCCATGGATATCCTCATGCGCTACGATTTTCCCGGCAATATCCGGGAACTGGAGAATGTCATCGAATACGCCTTCATTCTCTGCCACGGCGGGCTAATTATGCCCAACCATCTCCCAGAACCCCTTGCCCCGCAAGGGTTAACCACCGGCGCTAAGAGTAGCGCCGCCCCGCGTTCCCTGGACGAACTGGAAAAACAGGCCATTTTAGCCACCCTCGAACGCAACGGCTGGCGAAAAATTATGACCTGTAAGGAACTGGGCATTTCCAAGGACACCCTGCGCCGCAAGATTCAGAAGTACCACCTCACTGGCCCCGACGATCCAGACTCCCCCGAAGAATGAAAAAGCCGGAGCATAACCGCTCCGGCTTCACCACCCCATTGTGTTCCGAAAGCACTCAGCGTCGGCCAGATTTTTTACCGGCATCACACAGCGGTACCGCTATTCCCCTTCCCGCCGCCCGGGCCGCCGCTTCAGCCCGCTTGTCACCAACCACCCGAATGGTCCGGGGGGCCGCCCTGTCGACGCTGGCGCCACAATCGACGAATACCGCCACCGGACATTCGGAAATCTCCCAACACGGCGCCAAATCCAAGAGTTTTTTAATCCCCGTAATGCTGATCCCCTGCTCATGGATCATCTTCCGAAGACATTTGATCCAGTGAATATCATTCTCGGAGAACATCCGTCTCTGCCCCTTATGCGCCGGGGTGATCAGACACTCATCCTCGTAGATGCGCAGGGTTCGCGGGTGCACATCAAGCAATCTGGCCGCCACCCCGATTGGATAAATCGGCGTGGATGCGGTCAACGATTGCACTTTAGTCTTTTTTTTCGGCGCCATCAATTTCACTGATCTTCTTCACCATCACCCGCTCACACCTGGACTTGCCGCCCAGGAGCGAGCGAATTTTTGGTAACATTTTATGATTAATGATCCTCGGAGAGATGCCCGCGGAAGAGACGCTCTCCCATCAGAAAGCCCATGACACACAACCCGATGCCACCCAGTGTCACCATGATCTCGTGCAACGAGGGCACGTAAGAATACAATTCCGGCATATCCACCACCCCGTATTCATGGAAAGCCGGGACAATTTGGCCAACCGTGACCAGATCATAGCGCATGAAGAAAATACCGATGATGGCCGAAACTGAGGCGAGAAACAGCAACGGCAGCTTGTCGGCCTTGGCATAAAGAATCAGCGCGAAGGGAATAACCATCCCCAACATAACCTCGCCTACCCAAAAGTTGATGGCGTATGGTCCATTCACCAAAGCCATCACCGCCTCATATTTACCGGGAGGGTGGCCGCTGATCCCGGAGATCATCTTCCAGGTGGTGAAAAACATGATCACCGTCGTTAAGGTTGCACCCAGTTTCGCGGTGGTGCGCAGGGAATTCGCAAGTGACTCGCTCATTTCCCAGCCATTCGCCTTGTAACCCAGCCAGGTAAAGAAGATTACCGCCGAGCAACCGGACATCATGGCGGAGGTAATAAAGTAGATGGGCATGTACGGACCATGCCAGAACTCACGCCCACTCAACAAACCGAATACCGCTCCCAGGTTACTATGCGCGGCAATACCGGAAACAACCCCCAGGAGTCCGAGGATGCCAGCCTCCTTGTGCTTACCCATCTGCAGCAGCGCAAACTCAATCGCCATGAAGAAAAGGTAAGCGCCGTACAGGGTGCCCATCCACCAGATATTGGAGGTCGCATTAGCACTGATCATGTTGTAAACCGGCATCCGCCAGGGATTCTCGATTTCAAAGCCGATGATGAGAAAACCGGCAACGATGCTGACGATGGCCATGAAGACCGAACGCTTGGCGATGGGTTTCAGGGCATCAACATTGAAAACGTGGCCAATGGAGGAAACCAGACAAAGACCGGTCGAGGTAACAACGAAAAACACATAGGCCGCAATCAACAACCCCCACGGCATTTCCCGGGTGTTGTTATAGGCATGTTCATGCCCAATCAACAAGGCATGCATCCCGAAGGCGATGCCGACGGCGGCAAACAGCCCACTTACCACCACCGCAGTGTTGTACCCCCGGGAAGTGCTGACCTCCAGCCCTCCCTCTTGGGGCAGAATACTTTCCAACAGATTCTTCATGGCAAACTCCTTTTTCCTAAAAATAAATTAATTACTTCCTCCCCAACCAATCAGCCTCAAAAACCGGGATAATCGGACTGCTCATCAACTTCGGACCGAAGTCCCGGTTTAATTTTTAAGTCGTAGTAGGTATGCAGCGCCGCACAGCCGAGCCAAAATACGAGAAATAAAACGCCTTCCATTTTCCAGTTCTCCTTCGCCATCAAAATTGGCCCGGCAATAAATATCCCCGGGGCGCCAACAAACCCTCACCAAGTTTCAAGACGGCTGGAGATTAAATTATGGAAACACCTATTGTCAAGTATTAGTGAATGACTGTATGACCAATAACGCAAATTCACGGTTAACCATTCCCAGTCCACCAAGAGTAAATTAATCACGTATTATCAAGACGTTAACCAACGCAAATCCAAGCAACTCCAACCCCCGCTACAGGCCGCAACATCTGCTTCTATTTGATTTTATTGACATTTTTTATTTTGATTTTTTTGGCGCATTTTTCGTCCACACCACACCAGCCAAACGCCCTCGCAAGCAGCATATTTACACCCAAACGCTCCACACCATTGACACATCTCCTTGGTTTATCGACAATACTCTCAACAATACCCGCCCAAAATAGCATTTTATGCACCACCACCAGACCAAAACCAGCCAAGGACGCATAATGCGCCATAACGGCAACATAATACCCCCTTACAAAATGGCGCCTGCCACCACAAACCAGCGCAATCGGCCAACCGCTCAACGCCATCATCAGACTTAACGACTGGACCAAAAGCGATTTCTGATTACCACTAAGACTCAGCTAATTTCCAGGGCACAAGACAACCGTTTGTGCAACCGACTTTATTACCAGAGCTGGAACTGGAGATGTAATAGGCTTGACCTTGTCCCCATATTTACTCGTGTGAAACACCGGAATATCGACCTGCTGCGCCTTGCGCTTAGAAGCGCTGAGGCTTAGTTGTAATTAGGAAGCAATTCGACGGAGTGACTGTTTCGGCAGGGCATGAAACTTCGGGAATGCTAGTGTTGGTGACGCCGGACATCGCCACAAGAGGTGAGAGAATCCTGGCTTATTGAGACGGAAATGATGGAGAGAAACAGAGAGAGACGGGGGGGGAGTGGAAATAAGTTGGGCTTCAACCTTGCGTCTGTTGATTGATCAACCTAGTGAACTCTTTTAGCTGGTAAGGCTTAACCAGGGCGGCGCAAAAACCATAATCTGCAAAATTGGCCATTATTGGGTCATTGGAATAGCCGCTGGACACCACAACCTTGGCGGCAGGGTTGATTGCCAGGATTTCCCGCACGGCCTCCTTACCACCCATGCCCCCGGGAATCGTCAAATCCATGATAATCAGGTCTATCGTCTCCCCTGATTTTTGGTAAGCGGCGATGGCCTCCTGCCCATCGGCGGCGAGCACCACCTCATGGCCAAGCATGGTCAACATCGCCAAGGCCACATTGCAGACCATCTCATCGTCGTCCATGAGCAAAATTTTCACTTTACCACCACCTACTCGCGGGGCCTCTGCCTCATCAACCGGGGCGCTGCTTTTGCCTTTGGAGGCGGCGGGGAGGTAGAAGGTAAACGTGGTCCCAATGCCAGGCGTGGAGTTAACAAAAATCTGCCCTTCGTGCTTAGTGATTATGGCGTGGCTGATGGCCAACCCCAGACCATTGCCATCCTTTTTGGTGGAAAAATAGGGATCAAAGATCTTGTCCACCACACTGGCCGGGATGCCGACCCCATCATCACTTACGGATACCTTGAGGTATTCACCCTCGCCTTGACAGTGGTGATTAAGTTCGTCAAGGGCCGCAAGGTTGGCGCAGGCAATGCGAATGCTGCCGCCATTGGCCGAGGCTTGACAGGCATTCAGGACTAAGTTTTGAATGACCTGACTGATTTGCCCTTTATCAATATCGACCCACCACAAGTCATCGGGAATCGAGAATCGACAAGTTACCCCTTTGCCGCGCATAACAAAATTGGCTGAATCTTTGATGACCTCAACCAGCGACGACAATTCCTTAACCGGAGCGCCACCCTTGGAGAAGGTAAGCAGTTGCTGGGTGAGATCTCGAGCCCGCAAGGTGGCCTTCTCCGCCCCCTGCAGAAACTCTCTGGTCTTATCACTCAAGCCTGCATCCGTCAGGGAAAGCGAGAGATTGCCGAGGATTGCCGACAGAATATTATTAAAATCATGGGCAATTCCACCGGCCAAGACGCCGACTGATTCGATTTTTTGAATGCGAACCAGTTCCTTGGCAAGTTTTTCTCGTTCGGTGACATCCCGGAAGACCAGGACCGCGCCAATAATCCTACTATTGGCGTTGCGGATCGGCGCCGCACTGTCAGCGATACTGCGCTCTGTCCCATCGCTGGCAATAAGAATTGTATGGTTGGCCAGACCAATTATCTGCCCCGAGGCCAAAACCTTATCAATCGGATTATCGCAGGGCTGCCGGGTCTGTTCGTTAATAATCTGGAAGACCTTCTGAAAGGGCTGGCCCATGGCTTCCTGATAAGACCAACCAGTCATCTCTTCGGCAACTTTGTTGATCACCACAATGTTTTTCTCGGTGTCTACGGCAATCACCCCGTCCCCAATACTCCTCAGGGTCACCGCCAAACGCTCCTTTTCGGCCGCAAGCTCCGCCGCTGCCTCCTGCCTCTCGGTAATATCGATATTCGTCCCGATCAGGCGGAGGGCCTTGCCGCTGGCGTCGCGAAAGGTTTTGGAGTCGACCTTGATCGTCCGGATGGCACCATCGGGGCGAACGATCCGAAACTCAGGGGCATATTCCTGCTCGCCCCTGAGGGTGGCTTGTATTTCTTGCTCGGCAAAGTGCTGATCATCGGGATGCAGGGTCCGTCGCCAGGCCTCATAGGCTCCGCCGAAATCCTCCTTGGCGATGCCATAGAGGGAATACATGCTGGTATCCCAGACCAGTACATCATTCACGACATCCCAATCCCAGATGCCGATATTCCCGGCCGTGGTGGCCAGGTGCAGGCGGCTCTCGCTGGCCCGCAGCGCCTCCTCCGCCTGTCGGCGCTCCTCCACCTCGCTTTGCACCTGCTGGAACAGGGCCGCATTTTCAATGGCCGTGCTGATCTGATTGGCAAACATGGTCAGCAGATCAAGGTCGTGCATGGTAAAGCTGCCGCCGCCCTTTTTGCCCAGAGCCGAGAGGCCGCCAATGATCTGCTTCTTCCCGAATACAGGCACCAGGACGGCGGATTGCTGCCCCTTTTCCCAGGCGGTGGTCTCGCCCAGCCAGCAGGGGCTTGCCTCGCCGAACAACAGGCTTTTCTCGTTCTGCAATACCCAGCCGCACATCCCGACCGCAACGGGAAAGCTGGCGGCCAGGATGGCTTGGATATCTGACCCGGCCGCCGCCCTGTAGGTATAACGGTCCCGACGCGGATCCAGCATTGGCACCAGCAGCATCTCCGCCTGCACAAGATCCCGGGCCTGCTCGGCAACCAATTGAAAAACTGCATCCAGATTAAGTTCCGAGACAATGAGCTTGCTGACCTCCAGCAGCAACGAAAACTCATCTCGCTGCCGGAGCAAGGCTTTTCCCGAATCAGTCTCTTCCAGGGCCGAGCGCAAGAAGGCATTCTCTTCCCGCAACTTGCCCAAGAGTTCCTGGTTACTTAAATTCAGGGTAGAATCCATGCTTCCTGCTGATCACTCAGATGAATAAATTTACGTGGGCTTCCATGGTGTCTTTCGCATAGGCAGTAACGCCCAGAACTTCCACGTTCGGCACAATCAGATCATCCACACTCAGGCCCATGGCATCGAAACAGATCTGGCACACTTTGAATTTGACGCCCAGTTCAGCGGCGCTCTTGATGAGTTCATCCAGGCCGGGAATACTCTTCTTCTTAAGCATTTTCCCGAACAAAATCGGTCCCAACCCCCAAAGATTCAGCCGCGACAGGGGTAAGTGATTGGTGCCACCGCGATTAAGCATCTCGATCATGGGTTGGAGTATATTATCGGTTTCCAAAACTCGGTACATTCCTTCCCGGGCGGGGTCCGGTTTGCGGCGGCGCGAAAACAGGCCCCGGCGTTTTTTCAGGCAATTGTGGCCCCAGATCATGAACCACATACTGACCTCCACCCCCAAGGCGGCGTACCCGTTGGCATAGATAAAGGCGCAAAGCGCCTTGTCCATATCACCACTTTGCAGGAGAATAGTAACTTTCTTGTTGTTCATACCCCCATCCTTCCTTGCCGCTGGTGCGCGCATCTATACGGCAAAGGTAATACTCACTATTTTCCCATCCCGGCAGGTCTCCTGAACTTCGTGGCAACCCTCCCGGCAAAAATCCAGGATGGTAACCTCGAAGAGCGGGTCGTTGCCGACGATCCGCAGCAACTGGCCTTTCTCCAGGGTACGCACTTCCTTGGCCACCGTAATCAGCGGAATCGGGCAAGCCTTACCAACAACATCAAGATCTCTATCTACGGGCATGGTTCCCTCCAGAGTCGGGCCTGAATACACTTTGCAAGCGCAGGACATGGTTCAGGATGCTCCCAACAGGAGACAAAGTCAAGGCAAGGGACAAGAAAGGGGATGGGGAGAAATTAAGATAGGCGGCGCAGCATGTTGGGTGGCAGAAGAACACCTGGGAAACACAGGCCACATTTATGGCACCAGAAACGAAAAAACAGCAAAATAGCCCGTGGCTAAGTTGCTGTTATCGTAGATAAAATTGGTCGGGACGAGAAGATTCGAACTTCCGACCCCCTGAACCCCATTCAGGTGCGCTACCAGACTGCGCTACGTCCCGACCCTGTTCACTGCTTGTTAAGGCGGCAGAGAATAGCATGACAACCCGGGGCTGTCAAGACAAGCTCTCTCAATCCTCCAAAAGCTTCATTAATTCGCACAACTCCTGCCGCAGGGAACCGACAAATTCGCTGGAGACTGCGCCACCGTCTTTGCCTGGCCCGGGTTTATCCGTCTGCGCCACTTCCTTTAAAGCCTGCCGGGCCCCGGCGATGGTATAGCCTTTATCGTAAAGCAACTCCCGGATGCGCAGGAGATTTTCCAGATCATGCCGCCGGTAAAGGCGCTGGCGTGAACCGGCCCGCAGAGGCTTAATAATCTTGAACTCCGCCTCCCAGTAACGCAGCACATGGGGATCAACACCGACCAATTCGCTGGCCTCCCCAATCTTGAAATACTGCTTATCAGGAATGAGCCGCTGATCTTTACTTTCCATGCCACCGCCTTAGGAGCCGTTAAAAAATGACTCGCGCGATTCTGGCCTTACCCCTACGGCTCCTTATGCCGTCTTGGCTACCCAGAATAACCAGCCGACACCGTTAAAGCGGCGCAAGCCTCCGGCACGGTCAGCCCCCACTGGGAAGCTGATCACTTGCCCTGGTTGATCCTCTCACGCAAGCCCTTGCTCGGCTTGAAGGATACCATACTGCGCCGACAAATCTCCATGGTGTCACCGGTGCGGGGATTGCGCCCAACCCGCGCATTCTTCTTGCGGATATTAAAGGTCCCGAACTGGACCAGTTTGATCGATTCCTGGCGCAACAGGCCATCCTTCATACTGTCAAAAACGATATCAACCAGCTCTCCGGCGCTCTGCTTGGAAAAGCCCAACTGCTCGTTGATGGATTTGGCCAGATCCTTCCTGGTAAGATTGGTCTTGCTCATCACTTCAATTCTCCCGTAGATACCCGCCGAAACGGGCTCCGATCATTGCTAATATCCGTTGCTGCGCCATCTGCACAACGTCATCCGCCAGGGTTTTTTCCTGATCACGGTAGGTGATCGAAATTGCGACACTTTTTAAACCTGAGGCGATTTTATCACCCTGATACACATCGAAAAGTTCAACCTGCTCGACCAGACTCTCACCACAGCCACTGATGCCCGCAATGATTTCACCGCTGATAACCCCTTCGGGGACCACCAGCGCCAGATCCCAGCGCACCGCCGGGAAACGCGACAGGGGCGCGAAGGCCTTGGGCCGGGCAGTGAGGGCGCCGAGGGCGGACAAATTAAGCTCCAGGTAAAACACCTCGACCTTGATCCCGAAGGCGCGCAGACAGTCGGGATGCAAACGCCCCACATGACCAAGCACCGCCCCGGTCTCGGTCACCATAGCCAAGGCGCTGGTGGCGTCAACATAACGTGGCGGCGCACTTACCGCCACCATTTTGACCCCGTCATAACGCATTACCAGCAGCAATTGCTCAACGCTGGCCTTGATATCAAAGAAATCGCAGGCGCCCTGGGCAAAGTGGAATACCGGAGAGCCGGGATACCTGCGACCCGCCATGGCCGCCGTCAACCATACTTCTTCCTGGGGCAATTCCCCAGCGCCGGGGATAAAGACCTTACCGATCTCAAAGAGCTTCAGGTCCGGAACTTGATGATTGATATTCCGCCGGACATTCTCCAAGACCCCGGGCAGCAGCATGGTGCGCATCACACTCTGCTCATCGCTGAGGGGATTACGCAACCGCACCGTTAGCCGCCGTGGATCATCGACCGCCAGGCCCAGCATATCGAAATGTTTTTCGCTGACAAAACTATAGTTGATCGCCTCGGAGAAACCCTGGGCGGTCAGCAGCTCGGCCACCCGCGCCCGCAAATGGCGGGCCGGGTCACTGGCCGCGAAACTAAGCGGCACCAGAGGCAGAGTAGTGGGCAATTCGTTGTAACCGACCAGCCGGGCAACCTCTTCAATGAGATCAATCTCCCTTTCCAGATCCACCCGGAAACCTGGCACCAGAACCTCCAGGGTCAACTCGTCGAGCTGCCGAGAGGGAATCTCAATGGCGGCAAGTTTCGCACCGATGGCCTCGGCACTAAGAGAGATCCCCAGCACCTCCGCACATCTTTTGACCCGTAACTGAATCGGGGCCTGAACCGCCATATTCCCCTGGCAATCAACCCCACCCGGGATCGCTGCCCCGCCAGCCAGTTCCACAATCAAACCTACCGCCCGCTGCAAGGCCCGAACCGTTCCATCCGGATCGACACCCCGTTCAAAGCGGTAGGATGAATCGGTGGCCATATTCAGGCGGCGGGAAGTGCGACGGATACTCACCGGATTGAAATAGGCGCTTTCGAGCAGGATATCGGTGGTGGCGTCACTGACCTCGGAATTGCCCCCGCCCATTACCCCGGCCACGGCAACCCCGCGCTCGGCATCACAGATCAGGAGCATCTCCGGATCGAGCTGACGCTCGGTACCATCCAGGGTCTGCATGGTTTCACCGGCATTGGCCCGGCGCACCACGATCCGGCCCCCGGCCAGCTTGGCAAAATCGAAGGCATGCAAGGGCTGGCCATATTCGAGCATGACAAAGTTGGTGATATCGACCACGTTATTGATCGGTCGTAAGCCCACCGCCAACAGCAAGCGCTGCAACCACCAGGGCGAAGGGGCAATTTTCACCCCGCGAATCAGGCGGGCCGCATAGCGCGGACAGGCCTCGCTATCACGAACCTCGACGGAAAAGGGCAGATCGGCCCCGGACAATTGCGGCAATGCGTCGCTAAGCGGATGTTTCACTTTGCTGGCGGTTATGCCGCCAACTTCCCGGGCCAAACCGATCACGCTGGCGCAGTCTGGCCGATTGGGAGTCAAATCTACTTCCACCAGGGTATCAGAGAGACCCAGGGCCTCGACGATGGGCTGGCCGGGGACAAGGTCGGCCGAGAGCTCCATGATCCCGCTCTTGCTGCCGCCGATTCCTAGTTCACTGGCGGAACAGAGCATCCCAGTCGAGGCCTCGCCCCGGATCTTGGCGGCGGCGATCACCATGCCACCGGGCATCACGGTCCCCGGGGTAGCCAGAGCCGTTACCAATCCCGCCCGGGCATTGGGCGCCCCGCAAACCACCCGCCGGATACCCTCGCCATCGTCAACATCACAGAGCTGTAGCCGATCGGCATTGGGATGGGGCTGAACCGCCACGATCCGCGCCACCCGCACCCCGGTCAAATCTGGGTAGAGGTTGGTCACGCTGTCAACCTCCAACCCCAGCATGGTCAGCCGGTCAGCCAACTCCTGGGCGGAGAGAGCGAAGTCGAGATAATTTTTCAGCCAGTTAATGGTAAATTTCATGGCGCTCTGGTTTTATTGGATCTTCCCGCCCACTAAAACTGGGAGAGGAAGCGGAGATCATTTTCGTAATAGAGGCGGATATCGTTGATGCCGTATTTGAGCATGGCGATCCTCTCGATCCCCAAGCCGAAGGCAAAGCCGGAATAGACCTCGGGGTCATAGCCGACCTTCTTGAAGACCTCGGGATCGATCATGCCGGCGCCAAGGATCTCCAACCAGCCCGTCTGCTTACAGACCCGGCAGCCGGCACCATGGCAAATCACACAGCCGATATCGACCTCGGCGCTGGGTTCGGTGAAGGGGAAGAAACTGGGGCGGAAACGGATGGGGGTATTCGCCTTGAACATCCTGGTGATGAACAGCGACAAAACCCCTTTCAGGTCGGCAAAAGAAACCCGGCGGTCCACCAGAAAACCTTCCACCTGGTGGAACATGGGGGTATGGGTCACATCGGAATCACAACGATAAACCTTGCCCGGGGCGATCATGCGCAGCGGCGGGGTCTGGTTCTCCATGGTGCGAATCTGGATGGGCGAGGTATGAGTCCGCAGCAGGACCGATTCGCTCACATAGAATGTATCGTGCATATCCCGCGCCGGATGATGGGGCGGGATATTCAAGGCCTCGAAGTTGTAGAAGTCAGTCTCGACATCAGGCCCTTCGGCCACGGCAAAGCCCAGGCCTTCGAAGATCCCGCAGACCTCGTTCATGATCTGGGTGACCGGATGCAACCGCCCCACGGGGATGGTGCGGCCGGGCAGGGTCAGATCAAAGGCCGGGGCGGCAGGACCGCTTCCGGCCTCCAAGGCCGCCTGGCGTTCAGCAAAGGCGTCTTCAATCTCCTGCTTGACACTGTTGGCAACCTGCCCAAGACGGGGCCGCTCGCTCGGGTCAATCTGCCCGAGCTGTTTCATCAGCCCGGCAAATAAGCCCTTACGGCCCAGATACTTGACGCGAAACTCTTCCAGCCCGGCAATCTGGTCGATCACTTCCAGCCCGGACAGGGCCTCGCTCTTCAGACGCTGAAGTTCTGCTTCCATCCGGTCCGGCCAGTGAATCAGGAGGCCATCTTGGCGATCTGGCTGAATCCGTTGGGATCAAGAATCGCCATATTGGACAGCACCTTCCGATCCAGCTCGATACCAGCCTTCTTCAGCCCACCCATCAGCTTGCTGTAGGAAATGCCATTGATATTAGCGGCGGCATTGATCCGAGCAATCCACAGGGCGCGGAAATCCCGTTTACGTGTGCGGCGGTCGCGATAGGCGTAAACCAAGGCGCGATCAACCGCCTCGGAGGCGGTGCGGACCAGACGGTGCCGCGCGCCAATGAAACCACTGGCCCGTTTCAGAATTTTATTACGCCGCTGCCGCGCCTTGAATCCGCGTTTTACTCTAGGCATCTTATTCTCCTTGCAACAAAAACGGCCTGAGACCAGGCCTTTGGTCTAACTCGTTATTCCCCATCCCGCTTGTGCGGAAAGAGTCCATAAACTGATTACATGTAAGGCAGAAGCTTCCGGACCATCTTGATATTGGCGGAATCAACGGTGGTGGCAAGACGCAAGCCGCGCTTACGCTTGGTGCTTTTAGAAGTCAGAATGTGACTGGCAAAAGCCTTCCGGCGCATGACCTTACCGGTACCGGTTACCTTGAACCGCTTGGCGGCTCCCCTATTGGTTTTCATCTTTGGCATCGCTAAAACTCCCATGCAATAATTAACGCCGGGCGATGAAATCCGCCCGGCAAACTCTTCCTATATATTATCCGCACCGCCTGAAAACGGTCGGTCACACCTTGCGCTTGGGCCCGACAAACATCGACATCTGCCGCCCTTCCATCTTCGGGGTCTGGAGGATTTCCGCCGTATCCATCAAAGCCTCACCCATCTTCGTAAGCACATCGCGACCGATGGTGTCGGCATAGACAATCTCACGTCCCCGGAAACGGAGGGTGATCTTGACCTTGTTGTTCTGCTCAAGAAACTTGCGGATATTCTTGATCTTAAATTCAAGATCATGCTTTTCGGTCTTGGGCCTGAGCTTGATCTCTTTGATCTCGACCACGCTCTGCTTCTTCTTGGCCTCTTGCTGCTTCTTGTTCAGCTCGTATCTATATTTGCCGTAATCCATGATCCGGCAGACCGGCGGCTCAGCAGTAGGAGAAACCTCCACCAGATCAAGCGCCGCTTCCTCGGCCATCTTCAAGGCCACGGCCACCGATTCAATTCCTACCTGGCTGCCATCGGCGCCAATTACGCGAACCTTATCGCAGGTAATCTGGTCATTGATTCTGGCCCGGATTTCCTTGCCGATCTCTACTTCCTTCTTACGTCCTTTAATATTCCTACCTCCCGATGCTGATCTGGATGGAATCAAAAGCAGGTGCTATCCATAGCATTAAGCTTATGGTTTTTCAACTTTTAAGACACCACGACCCTATTACTTAATCTGCCAAACTCTTTTCGCTGGCGCTCTGGCGCCCGATCATCTCGGCGAATTCCGCCACCGTCATGGCTGGCAGGTTGCTACCGTCCCGCAAGCGCACGGTGACCTGCCCCGCCTCAACTTCCTTGTCGCCGATGATCAGCATGTAAGGAATTTTCTGCATCTGGGCTTCGCGGATTTTATAATTAAGTTTTTCGTTGCGCAGATCCTTCTCCACCCGCACGCCCAAGCGCCGCAGCTCCTGGTAAACCTTCTCAGTATATTCGAGCTGGGGATCGGTAATGTTCATCACCCGCGCCTGCACCGGGGCCAGCCAGACCGGAAAAGCCCCGGCATAATGCTCGATCAACACCCCGAAGAAGCGCTCCAGCGAACCCATCAGCGCCCGATGGATCATGATCGGCTGGTGGGCCTGACCATCGTCACCGGTGTAGCTAATCTCGAAACGCTCGGGCAGGTTGAAATCGACCTGGATGGTCGAACACTGCCAGGCCCGGCCCAAAACGTCGCGAATCTTGATATCGATCTTGGGGCCGTAGAAAACCCCCTCACCCGGATCCAGTTCGTAGGCCAGACCCTTTTTCTCCAGGGCCAGCTTCAAGGCCTCGGTGGCCCGCTGCCAGTTCTCGTCGCTACCCACGTACTTCTCAGGCCGGGTCGAGAGATACATATCGTACTGGTCAAAACCGAACATCCGCAAAATGCGCAGATTCAGATCGAGGATATTGAATATTTCCCCT
>Ga0334722_10003485_pt1 | contig 16898 bp, 17 predicted proteins | sample C3_bottom_MG_FD_207210 | JGI IMG/M metagenome (GOLD analysis project Ga0334722, IMG submission 207210) | Sediment microbial communities from Yellowstone Lake, YNP, Wyoming, USA - C3_bottom | ecosystem: Environmental > Aquatic > Freshwater > Lake > Sediment | place: USA: Wyoming | collected...
CGCGACCCTTCTTTAGGCGCAAGTCGAGATCCGCGTAACCGCGGACCCCGACGCGCAAGATCCCTGAAGCGGGTCGCTTCGCGACCCGAGCCTGCTAGGGATCGAGGTTGTGTCTCCTCACGGGTCGGGTGGAACCCGGCCCCTACACTCCTTGCCGTGAGCAAGGTCGAGCCGCTCGTCTACGGCGACCGCAAGGTCTTCACCGTCTCGGCGTTCAACAGGGGCGTCGCCATGTGGCTGCGAAAGCTCCCCGAGGTCTGGATCGAGGGGGAGCTGACCGAGCTCCGCCGAAACGACGCCTGGGCGTCGGTGTTCTTCACGCTCAAGGATCCACAGACCGGGGCAACGCTTGCCGCAACGATGCAGCGGCGGCGTTTCGACGCCCTCGAGCTGGAGCTGACCGAAGGCGAGAAGGTGCACGTCCAGGGGCGCGGTGAGATCTACGAGCAGAAGGGCGAGCTCGCGTTCCGGGCGACGACGATCGAGCGGTTCGGGCTCGGCGAGCACTTGGCAGCGCTCGAGCGCCTGAAGCGGGAACTCGCCGCCGAGGGCCTGTTTGCAGACGAGCGGAAACGGCCGCTGCCGCGGCTCCCGCGCGCCGTCGGCGTGCTCACAGGCGCGGACGCGGCAGCCCGAGGAGACATCGTCACCGCGATCGGCACACGGTTCCCGCCGGCGCGCATCGTCGTCGCCGAGACGCGAGTGCAGGGCGCCGGCGCGGCCGGCGCGATCGCGTCGTCGCTCGCTGCACTGGCCGCTCATCCGCACGTAGACGTCGTCGTGGTCACGCGCGGCGGCGGCAGCTTCGAAGACCTTCTCCCGTTCAGCGACGAGCGCGTCGTCCGTGCTTTCGCGGGTTGCCCGGTTCCGGTCGTCTCCGCGGTGGGACACGAGCAGGACACGCCGCTCTGCGATCTCGCGGCCGACGTGCGTGCCTCCACACCCACCGCTGCAGCGCGTCTCGTCGTTCCCGATCTCGACGAGCTGCTCGCGGGACTCGCACGCACCAGGGAGCGGCTGACCACGGGCGTCCGCCGGCTTGCAGAACGAGATCGTGTGCGGCTGTCGCGCGCGCGGGAGCGCCTTCGCACCGCGCCGCTCCTTCTACTCGAGCGACGCCGCGCGGCTGTGGCTGCGACAGGTGGGCGACTCAGAGCGCTGTCTCCGCGCGCGACCCTCGACCGCGGCTATTCGATCGTCCGCGCGGGCGGAGTCGTTTTGCGCGACTCGTCCGCGACCGGCGTCGGCGATCACGTCGACGTCGAGCTGGCGCGCGGCTCGCTCATCGCAACCGTGGACGATGTGAGGGCGCCGTGACGGAGAGCGACCAGCCCAGCTTCGAGCAGGCGGAGAGAGAATTGGGAGAGATCGTCGCACGGCTCGAGCAGGGTGACGTCGGTCTCGACGAGGCGATCGAGCTCTGGAGGCAAGGTGAGTCGCTCCACCGTCGCTGCCTCGCTCTCCTCGACGCCGCAGAAGGACGGATCGAGGAGCTGACACGAGACGACAGCCCACCCGCAGGGCAGGAGTAGACCCCGCGGACTCAATCCGTTTCACTACGGGGGTGGACGCGCGCTCCGACGCCGCGCTTGTCGCCGCCTGTCGCGCGGGCGAGGAGGCGGCCTGGAACGAGCTCGTCGAGCGATTCTCGCGGTACGTCTACGCGATCGCGACGCAGGCGTTCCGCCTCGGCGCGGAAGACGCCGAGGATGTCTTCCAAGAGGTCTTCACGCGCATCTTCGACCGGCTCGACACCCTGCGCGAGCCAGACGCGTTACGGCCGTGGATCGCACAGCTCACCCGGCGAGAGTGCGTCGACCGCATCCGCGGGGGAACCCGCGAGACCCCTGCGGACGAGCTGCCGGAGCAGGCCGAGGAGGCCCTCGACCACATCGAGGAGGCGTTCGACGTGCACGTCGCGCTCGGCTCGCTGCCGAACGAGTGTCGAGAGGTTCTCGACCGCTTCTTCTGCCGAGACGAGAGCTACCGCACGATCGGCGAGGAGCTCGGGCTGCCCGCCGGGACGATTGCGAGCCGCATCTCCCGCTGTCTCGGGCGCCTTCGCGAGCAGCTCGAGGGAAGAAACCCGGTCGCTGCCGCGTCCAGTGAGCGGAGAGACCGATGAGCGGATACGACGAGGAACGCATCGCCGAGCTTCTGCGCGTCCTGCGCCCCGCCCCTGTTGGCTGGGTTGCGACGGCACAGGAGCTTCCGCGGGCCCGCCTGGAGATCGCCGGGCTGGTGGAGCGTGCGCAAGCGGACGCGGCCTACCGCGCCCGCCTCCTCGCCGACGTCGAGGCCGCCCTCGCCACCGAGGGTGTCGAGCCCCGGCCGGCGCTCATCGAGCTCGTCCGCAGGCGCGTCTCCGAGTGACGGACGCTGCGGCCGGACTACCCGAGCTCCGGTTCTCGGAGCTCCTCGACGCGCTTGCCGCCGATCAGGTTCCGGCCAGCGGCAGTGCGGCCGCGCTCGTCGGGGCGATGGCCGCCGAGGTCGTCGCCATGGTTGCGCACGCGGCGACCGGCTGGGGAGACGCTCCCGGCGTCGCCGCGCAGGCCCGGGCGCTCTCGGCTCGGCTCGTCCCGCTCGCGAGCGCCGACGCGAGCGCGTTCGCGCGGGTGGTCGCCCTCCGCGCGGATCCGCATGCGGACGAGCGCGACCTCGGCCCGGCGCTCGAACGCGCCGCCGAGCTTCCTCTCGCGATCGCCGACGCCGCAGCAGCAGCGGCAGAGCTCGCCGCGCTCGCCGCGGGATGGGCGGTCGGCTACGAAAAAGCCGACGCGATCGCCGCGGCCGCGCTGGCGGAGGGAGCGACGCGCGCGGCCGCAGCGCTCGTTCACGCAAACCTCACCACCCTCCCGGGAGACGCGCGCGCGGCGCGCGCAGACGAACTCGTCCGAACCGCGGCGGCAGCCCGCGCCTCTGCGGTGGAGACAACGTGAGCCGCCCCGCCTGGAGCCTCACGGCAGAGGAGGCGGGGTCGATCAGCCTGCCGGTCGTCTGGCCGGAGCAGCCGACGCGCGAATGGGCGTTCGGCGGCTCGACCGGGAAGGGCGTGCGCGTCTGCATCCTCGACAGCGGCATCGAGCTCGACCACCCGCTGGTGACACCCATCGCGAGCGCCGTCGCCATCGAACTGGACGAGAACGACGAGATCCGTGTCGTTCCGGACGAGCTGGGTGACGTCTGCGGTCACGGGACCGGCTGCGGCGGCATCGTTCGGCATCTCGCACCGGACAGCGAGATCCACAGCGTGCGCGTTCTGGGAGCCGGCGCGACGGGAAGCGGCGACCTCATCCTCGCCGGGCTCCGCTACGCGATCGAGCAGGGCTTCGACGTCATCAACATGAGCCTCTCCACCACGAAGCGGCGATTCGCGGAGACGCTCCACGAGCTCGCCGACGGCGCGTACTTCCGTCGTGCCGTGCTCGTCGCGGCCGCCCACAACATGCCGGTCGAGAGCTTTCCGTGGCGCTTCTCGTCGGTGATCTCGGTCGGCAGCCACGAAGAGGACGACCCCTGGGTCTGGTACGCGAATCCGTCGCCGCCCGTCGAGTTCTTCGCCCGCGGCGTCGACGTCGACGTCGCCTGGCCCGGCGGGGGCTCGATGCGCGCCACCGGCAACAGCTTCGCGGCGCCCCACGTCGCCGCGCTCGCCACTCTGATCCTGTCGAAGCACCCCGAGCTGACGCCGCCGCAGCTCAAGAGCCTCCTCTACCTGACGGCCTCGAACACTGGAGGGCAGTGATGGACGAGAGCCTGCTCCGCGCCGCCGTCGCGGCCGGAACCCTTGGCAGCGAGGAGCAGCACCGCGCGCTGCTCCAGTCGATCGTGGACGTCGCGCGCGCGATCTTCCGCGCCAAGGCGTCGTCGATCTTCCTGCTCGACGAGGACACCGAGGAGCTCGTGTTCGAGGCCGTGTCGGGTGAGGGCGAGGGCGAGCTGATCGGCATGCGGCTGCCCTCGAGCGAGGGGATCGCAGGCTGGGTGCTCGTGACGCGGCAGCCTCTCGCCATCGACGACCTGGCCAGCGACCCGCGGTTCGCGCGTAGCGCCGCCGAGCGGACGGGTTACGTGCCGAACGCGATGATGGCCGTGCCTCTCCTGCACGAGGAGGCGGCGCTCGGCGTCCTCTCCGTGCTCGACCCCCCGGAGGGGACGCGCTTCGGTATCTCGGAGATGGACCTGCTCGGGTTGTTCGCTGCCCAGGCCGCGATCGGGCTCGTCCTGCTGAAGAAGGCCCGCCACGCGCATCGCGTGCTCGAGAACGAAGGAACGACGGCGGCCTCCGTCGCGCGGGTGGCTGCGGCGTTGGACAAGCGGGAGGACGACGCGGGTCTCAGGCTGCTCGCGGCGCTGGAAGACGTGCTCAGAGACGACTGAGCCGGGGCTGGGCCCCGGCTCTCGTCGTTCTGCGCATCAGATCGACCGGTCGGTGCGCGCGGAGGCTGCTAGTCCTTCTTGAGCTTGTGCGCCTCGAAGTCGTCGCCCGCGTCGTCGCCCTCACGGCGCAGGATGCCTTGCTCGGCGTCCTCGGGCTCGTCGGTCGCGTGGGGCGGCTTCAACTTATGAGCTTGGAAATCGGGCTCGTGAGGCGGCTTCAGTTTGTGAGCCTCGAAGTCGGGCTCGTGAGGCGGCTTGAGCTTCTCGCGCTCGTCGCTCATTTCGGTTCCTCCCTTTCCAATGCTTGTTGACCGCGGCTCCTCCGTTGCCGCTCGACCACTAGACGGCCGAGCACTCCGAAATCTTCCGGTAGCGCGAGCCGAATTGCAATGGATGTGGGAACCTCCCGCGGATGGGCAGCCTGTCCGGAGCGCGCGAGTCGGGGCGGGCCGTCGTCGAGATGTTCAGGCATCCGGGCCTGCGTCGGCTCCAGCTCGCGTGGGTCGGGTCGATCCTCGGGACGTGGGCGTACTTCGTCGCCCTTGCCGTGTACGCCTACGGCCAGGGGGGTGCAGGGGCGGTTGCGCTCGTGAGCGTCCTGCGCATGGTGCCCGCGGCGATCCTCGCCCCCTTCCTCGCAACGCTTGCCGACCGCTTCCCGCGGCGGCTCGTGATGGTCGTCTCGGACGTGGTTCGCGCAGTGTTGATGCTCGCAGCCGCTGCGGTCATCGCCGGCGACGGCGCGGCATGGATCGTCTACGCCATCGTCACTGTGTCGCAGATCGCGGGCACGCCGTTCAGCTCGGCGCGCGCCGCGCTCGTCCCCCAACTCGTCCGCACACCTGCCGAGCTGACCGCGACGAACGTCGCCTCGGGAACGCTCGAGAACGTCGGCAGCTTCCTCGGGCCTGCGATCGGAGGCCTCGTCCTCGCCGCCACCAACGCGGAGGTCGTGTTCGCGCTCAACGGCGCGAGCTTCGTCTGGTCGGCGATGTTGGTGCTCATGATTCGCGTGGACGAACGGCCTCCGGCGGACGAGCACGAAGACGAAGGCGGAGGACACGCAGTCATCGCGGGGTTCCGGGCCATCTTCGGCGACCGCAACGTCGTCCTGCTCGTCGTGCTGTACGCGCTGCAGACGGTCGTCGCCGGGGCGCTCGTCGTGCTGATGGTCGTCGCCGCGCTCGACGTGCTCCACGGCGGCGCAAAGGAGGTCGGCTTCCTCGACGCGGCGACGGGCATCGGCGGGATCATCGGATCGGTCGTCGCTCTCGCCCTGGCCGCCCGCGGCCGCCTCGCCGCAGACCTCGGGATCGGGCTCGCGCTGTTCGGGGCGTTCGTGCTCGTCGGAATCGTCCCCCATCTTGCCGCGGCCGTTATCGCCCTGGCGGTGGTCGGCATCGGCAACTGCCTCGTCGACATCGCGGCGATCACGCTCCTGCAGCGGGCCGTCCCGAACGAGGTGCTGGGCCGGGTGGTCGGCGTCGTCGAGGGCGTTACGCTCGCGGCTCTCGGCATCGGCTCGATCGCCGCGCCGCTGCTCGTCGACGCCTTCGGCGCACGCGCCGCCATCATCGTCGTGGGCGCGGCTCTCCCTGCAGTGACGGTCGTGAGCTGGCCGGCGCTCCGCCGGCTCGACCTGCGCCTCACAGAACCGCCGCTCGCCGGCCTCCTGCGCGGCGTCGAGATCTTCGAGCCGCTTCCACCGGCAGCGCTCGATCGTCTGGCGAGGGCGCTGACCGAGGTCAGGTTCCCCGCAGGCACCACCGTGATCACCAAGGGCGAGCCTGGCGATCGCTTCTACGTCGTCGAGGACGGCGTGGTCGAGATCGAGGGGAACGTCTTCGGGCCCGGGTCGTCGTTCGGTGAGATCGCGCTCCTTCGCGATATCCCGCGCACCGCGACCGTGACGGCGCATACCGATGTGATCCTGCACGCGCTGGAGCGGGACGACTTCCTCGCCGCCGTGACCGTCCACGAAGCGAGCAGCGCCGCTGCGGAGTCGGTGATCGCGCTCCGGCTCGGCGAGCTGCGCGCCGGGCTGACAACAGAGCATGGTGCCGCATAGAATGCGCCCGTGCCTGCGCCCAGCCTCGACCTGATCCGGGGAGTCCCGCTCTTCGCGGGTGGCTCGGACGCCTTCATCCAGCGGCTCGCGGGCGAGTTCTTCGAGCGCACGTACCGTGCCGGTGAGGCGATCGCCGAGGAAGGCGAGAGCGGGAAGACATTCGTCGTGATCGACTCCGGCGAGGTGAGCGTCAAGGTCCACGGGCAGGAGGTCGGCCGTCTGGGGGCCGGTCAGGCCTTCGGCGAGATGGCGTTGATCGACAAGTCGGCGCGCAGCGCGACCGTCCGAGCAGAGACCGACGCGCATTGCTACCTGCTGCCGGTGTGGAGCTTCCGCCCGATCGTCGAGGCTCATCCCGAAATGGCGTGGACGCTGCTCGAGGCCCTCGCCCAGAAGATCCGCGACGTCGAGGCCCGCACGCGCGGCGACGGCGACGCTGCCGCCTAGCGGTCGCTCCCCGTAGCGGCGAGACTGCGACCCAACTCACGGAGATCGGCGGCACAGCGCGCAGGGTCGCCTGAGAGCGAGACGGTCTCGGCGCCGTCGACGGGCGCCTTGACGACCCCACCGACGACGACGCAACGGACTCCCGCCACGGCGCACCGTCCCGCGACGGCGCCTGGGGCCTTCCCTTCGGCGGTGGTCACGTCGACCGTTCCCTCCCCTGTGACGACGAGGTCGCAGCCGTCCAGATGGCGGTCGAAGCCGACGAGGTCGAGGACGACGCTCGCACCCGGAACGAGCTCCGCACCGAGCGCGGCAAGGGCTGCGCCGAGCCCACCGGCGGCACCCGATCCGCGAAGCTCCGCATACGGCCGGAGTTCCTCCATCTCCGCGAGCCGACGCTCGAGCACGGACACATCGTCGGGCGATGCGCCCTTCTGCGGGCCGTAGAGCCGCGCCGCATCGGCGAGCAGCGTGCCGACGTCGCAGAGGACGACCGACGGAACCGGCAGCGACTCGAGAACGCCACGCAACCCCGCGCCGCCGTCCACGGTCGCACTGCCTCCCAAACCGAGCAGAAGCCCTGTCGCTCCTTCCGCGAGCGCCGCCGAGATCAGCTCGCCGAAACCCCGGCTCGACGCGCCCAACGGGTCGCGCTCGTCGGGCGCCAGCAGCGGCAGGCCGATCGCCGCCGCCGCCTCGACGACGGCCCGGCCGTCGGGAAGCACGAGCCACCGCGCAGGTACCGGCCGACCGAGCGGATCGGAGACCTCGGCCTCCAACCACCTGCCGCCGAGCGCGCGGCGGAGCACCTCGGCAGTGCCCTCACCACCGTCGGCAACGGGCAGCGCTACCGCGTCGCAGCCACCCGCGCGAAGGCCCTCGCACAGCGCCTCCGCGGCAGCGAAAGCGCAGAGAACGCCCTTGTAGCTAGCCGGACAGGCCAGCGCGCGCAGGCTCGTCCTCCCGGACCTCGTCGAACCTGGGGGCAAGGTCATCCGGCGCTTCCTCCGGCTGGTCGCTCTCGCCTCCGATGCCGCGCAGGTTCGCGAACGACAGACCCTCGCGCGCAAGGAACGCAAGCCCGAGCCCGACGCCGACCGACATCTCGACCGCCTGCAGCGCGAGCCCGAATGCGAACCCCGTGCCGTACGCGACGCCGTACTGGCGGAGCGGCAGCGCGATCGCGGCCTGCAGCAGTCCGACGTTTCCGGGCCAGAAGGGAAACACCGTCGCCACGTTCATCAGCACGAGAACGAGCGCTGCCGCCGGCATGGTGCCGAAGCCGAATGCACGCATGACCGTGTACACCGCCAACAGCTGCAGGGCCCATCCGATCGTTTGAAACAGCGTCGCCCCAGCCGCCGCAGTCGGGCGCGTCATCACGGCAAGCCCTCGCTGGGCCATCAGCAGAAGGCGCCGCGGCGCTCGCGTCTCGTCGAGGATCGGCCGGTGCTGCCGTCGCGCGCTCACGACCGCGAACAGGAGCATGGTGAGCCCGACCGCGATGAAGACCTCGATGCTCGTCAGCGCCCAGCGGGGGATCTTTGCGGTCTCGAGCGTGTACCCGACCAGAACGAGCACCGGAAAGAGGTCGAACAGCCGGTGCGCGAACACGGTACCGACGAGCGTCGCGGTCGTCCCGGTCCCGTGTGGCAGGTGTCGGCGCAGGACGGCGACACGGGCGATCTCGCCCGCCCGTGCCGGCAGCACGGCGTTTGCGAGCAAGCCGACGGAGAAAGCCGCGAAGACGGTGCGGTGTCGGGGATGCGGCTCCGGCAGGGCTTGGTTGATGACGAGGTGCCACGCGATCGCACGGGCGGAGACCGAGGCGAGGTTGACCACCACGGCGAGCGCGATCCATCGCCACGCCACGAAGTCGAAGGCGTGGTAGACGCTGTTCCAGTCGGGGCCGCGTAACCAGAGGACGAGACCGACTGCGGCAAAAACAGCGAGGCCGACGGAGACGCGGAACCACGCCTGGCGGGCGAGTACCCGCACAGCCGTCACGCAGTCACCACCCGGGGGCCGCGTTCCCCCTTACGCTCGACGAGCCCTTCGTAGATCGCGAGCAGGCGTCGCGCGATGTCCGGCCACGCATACCGCTCCTGCGCGAGAGCGCGCGCTGCCGCCGCCATCTCGACGCGGCGCGGCTCGTCGGCGAGCAGCGTCACGACCGCCTCGGCCAAAGCGCGCGGATCTTCAGGCGGCACTGCGACGGCAGTCTCGGGGGTCATCACGTCGCGGTAGCCAGTGATGTCGGATGCGACGACAGGAAGCGCGCACGCAAACGCACGTGTGAGCACCATGCCGAAGCTCTCGCCGCCGACGGACGGGGCAACCAGCGCCTTCGCCGACCGGAGCAGCTCCGTGAACTCGTCCTGGGGGAGCAAGCCGAGGATCTCGATGCCGTCGTCGGAGACACGGAGGCGCGTGAGCAGCAGGCGCACGGCCAACGGGTCGGCACCGCAGATCTTCAAGGTCGCGCCGCTCCTCGCCCGGATCTCGGGCCAGGCACGGAGAATCACGTGAAGGCCCTTGCGCGGCTCGTGTCGTCCGGCGAACACGATCGCCTGCTCACGCCCGCGGGGATCGGCCTCGTCCGGGATCAGGACGCCGTTTGGAATCACCTCGTACTCGCCCGGCGTCCATCGCTCGGCCGAGAGCCGGGCTTGCTCGGAGACTGCGATCCGGTAGTCGATCCGTTGCATCAGAAAGCCCCAGCACTTCATCGCCCAGCGGCTCCAGTTGAGGACGCCGGACGCGTGGTGGGTCGCGACGATCGGACAGGTCGCGAGCGTCAGGGCGGTCACGCAGGGCGTCGGGGTCAGCGGTTCGTGGAGATGCAGCACGTCGAAGCGCTCACGCTCGAGCGCCTGCTTGATCCGGAAGTACGAGCGAGGGCTCAGGATGATGTTCGGCAGCGACCCGTTCGCCGGGACGATCACGGAGCGGCCGATCGGGATCACGTTCGGCGGCGGATCTCCGCGACGGCCCACGCGGGGATGGAGAACCCTGGTGAACTGGCCGGGAGGATCGTTGCCCATGATCAGCCGCACGTCGCAGCCGAGCGCCTCGAGCGCGGCAGCCTGCAGCTCCGCGTGCTCGACCACCGCACCCCAGAACGACCACGAGAACGGTACGACGATCCCGACCCTCACAGGCGGGACTATGCCGCAATCGCTGCCGCGCGCCGCCTAATGAGCGACCGATAGAACTTGCGCCGGGCAGAACTTGCGCCGGATAGTGTCGATCTGCGATCATTACTTGACTGCGCAAGTATTAGCACGCGAGTGCTGCTGAGCGGCCACGACGCCGGAGGGAGAAGATCGGAACAGGGATGCGCCTCGAGGGAATCCATCACGTCACCGCGATCACGGGGAACGCCCCCCAGAACGTCGACTTCTACGTCCGGGTGCTCGGGCTCCGGCTCGTGAAGAAGACGGTCAACCAGGACGACCCCACCGTCTACCACCTCTTCTACGCGGACGAGCTGGGAAGCGCGGGGAGCGACATCACCTTTTTCGAATACCCGGGAGCGCGTCGCGGCCACCCCGGAGCGGGAATGGTGCACACGGTCGCGTTTCGCGTGGCCTCCGGGGAGGCGCTCGACTTCTGGGAGCGACGGCTGTCCGACGAAGGCGTGAGGCCGAGCCGTTCCGAACGACGCCTCGCCTTCGAGGATCCGGAGGGGATCCGGCTCGAGCTTCGAGCCGTCGTGACGCCGGACGCTCCGCTCGTCGCCGAGCATCCCGACATCCCGGCCGACCTCGCCCTCCAGGGGTTCGACGGCGTCCGTGCGTTCGCCTCGGAACCTGAGCGCAGCCGCGCGCTGCTGGAGACGACATTGGGTTTCGTGCCCGCAGGGAACGACACCTGGGAGGTGCGCGGCGAGACGCGAGGCGGTTTGTTCTCCTACGACGCACCGCCCGCCGAACGCGGTATCGGAGGCGCCGGAACCGTCCACCACGTGGCCTTCGCGACTCAGACGCACGAGCAGGACGCCTGGCAGCACACGCTCACGCTCGCACACGTCCACCCGACACCGGTGATCGACCGCTTCTGGTTCCGCTCGATCTACTTCCGCGAGCCGAGCGGCGTCCTCTTCGAGCTCGCGACACTCGGCCCAGGATTCTCGGTCGACGAGGACCCGGCGCGCTTGGGCGAGAAGCTGATCCTGCCACCCGCGTTCGAGCACCTGCGCGAGCGGATCGAGCCGGTGCTGACGCCGATCGAGAACCCGCGCACGGCTTGGGTTCGAAGCACCCAGTGACGGCCGGGCTGCGCGCGCTCGAGCGGCCCGCCGCTGCCCAGCCCGAAGGCGCGCTCGTGCTCCTGCACGGCCGCGGCGCCGACGAGCACGACCTCTTCCCGCTGCTCGATCTCCTCGATCCCGAGCGCCGCCTGCTGGGGATCGCGCCACGCGGACCGTTGACGCTTCCACCGGGAGGGGCGCACTGGTACCGCCTGGGCGGGATCCCGACGCCTGACCCGGCAACGTTTCACGCGACCTTCGCGCAAGTCGCCGCCTTCCTCGACGAACTGCCGGTGCCGATCGACCGCATCGTGCTCGGTGGCTTCTCACAAGGCGCGGTGATGGCGTATTCGCTCGGTCTCGGCCGGGGACGGTCGAGACCCGTCGCGATCGTCGCGCTCTCCGGCTTCGTGCCGAGAGTAGCCCGGTTCTCACTCGATCTCGATGACCTCGACGGCTTTCCGATCGCGATCGCGCACGGAAGCTACGACCCCGTGATCCCGACCGGATTCGGGCACGAGGCGCGCGACCTGCTCGTCTCGGCGGGCGCGGAGGTCATCTACCGCGAAACGCCGACGACTCACACGATCGACCCGGCGATCATCCCCGAGCTCGCAGCCTTCGTCCGCAAGGCGACAACCTGACGGAGCAGCAGGACGATAGACGATTGATCGAGTGCTTCCGATCAATCGTCTAGGCTCGGTGTGATGATCCTCGAAGGCGAAGGACTGGCCGAGCTCCATACGCATCTCGGCGGGTCCGTCGCCTCCGAGATCCTCTGGAGCCTCGCCCACGAGCAGGGAATCGCGCTTCCGGTGAAGGACTACTGGGAGTTCGACCGGCTGGTGACCGTCTCGGACCCGCGCGGTGTCGAGAACCTCGACGCGCTCGACGCGATCTATCACTGGACGGAGCTGATCCAGTCGTCCCCGCTCGCCGTCGAGCGCTCGGTCCATGGAGCGATCGGCGGTGCATATCGCTCGCAGGGGATCACGACGCTCGAGCTCCGCTTCAACCCGATGAAGCGCAACCGCGGGGGCGAGCGTGACCTCGACCACATCATCCTCGCTGCAGTCCGGGGCCTCGACCGAGCCGGGCTCGAGTATCCGTCGGTCCGCGCCGGCCTGATCCTGATGATGGACCGCACGTTCGACCGGCGGCAGAACGAGGTCATCGTCGAGAAGGCAATCCGTTGGTCCGACCGTGGCGTCGTCGGGGTCGACATCGCAGGCCCTCGGCCCGGTGGCCGCCGCTACGACTACTCCGCAGTCGCACCGATGGTCGAGGCTGCGCGAGCCGCGGGCCTCGGCGTCACGATCCACGTTGGCGAAGAAGGCGAGACGGGCGTCGAGGAGATCGGCGAGGTGATCGAGTCGCTCCGCCCGGAGCGGATCGGCCACGGCATCCTCGCCGCGCGCGACCCCGAGTTGCTGCGCGCGCTGCGCGAGACGGGGATCGTGCTCGAGATCTGCCCCACGTCAAACCTGCTGACGAAGGCGCTGCCCGATGAAGAGGCCGTACACGACACGTTTCGCACCTTCGTCGAGAACGGCGTCGCGTTCACCATCGCCACCGACGGGCCGGAGATGATGGGGACGCACCTTCGGGACGAGTTCGGGCTGCTCCTCCGGATCGGCGCTCTCTCCGAGAACGAGCTGCGCGCCGCGAACGCGCGGGGCCACGCTGCGAGCTTCATCGGCTCGCCGCGGCCAGAGGCCTGATGCGGGTCTGAGAACCCAGAGCCTCTAACCCTCGACGGTCAGCGGCTCGGGGCGCGTCGCCTCCTCCGTCGCCTCCACCAGAGAGCGGAGCAGCATGCGCACCGCCCGCGGGGACTCGACGAAGAACTGGTCTCGCCGAGAGACGTCACGCGCACGCTGCTGCATGCGTCCCACGTGGACCCCGATCGAGCCTGACGGCAAGGCCGTGTAGAGATCCATGTCGGTTCGGTCGTCGCCGGCCGCGAGCACGAAATGCGACCCTTCCTTGCCGCCTTGGAAGAGCCCGCGCACGTAGGAGCCCTTGTTGACGCCGCGTGCGCGCACCTCGATCACCCGATGCCCGAGCAGGATCTCGGCCGGCGAGCCGTGCAGCATCTGCTCGATCGCGACGAGAAGCTCTCGGGCCCGCCAGGCGCCGTACTCGGGCTCGGCCTGCCGGTAGTGCCACGTGACGCTGCAGCTCTTCCGCTCGACGAGCGTTCCCGGAACGTCGTCGGTGACCCGGCGGAGCAGCCGCTCGACGCGCGGGAGCCAGGAGAGGTCGACCTCGAGCTGCCGCTCCCAGCGCCCGCCGGGGACGCGGGCGAGATAGCCGTGCTCGGCGCACAGGTGGACGGATAGGTCGCCGAACCACTGCTCGAGCGTGTCCTGCCTGCGGCCGCTGACGACGTGGACCTCGGTCTCGGGCAGAGATGCGAGGTCACCGAGCAGTTGCACGATCTCTTTCGTCGGCGCGGCAAGGTCTGGATGACTGGCGAGCTCGCGCAGGGTGCCGTCGTAGTCGAGGAGGAGCGTCCGGCGGCGCGCCCGGGCGCATCGCTGGGCGATACGCTCCCTCACCTCCGCGCCGAGCGGCCTCCCAGCGTGGTTCTGGCGGTCCCGCCTGGTGTACCGGGCAAAACGCGCGAGGAAGGTCTCGGCCCAGCGTCTGCAGTCGAGCTGCTCCACCCGGCCCGCCATCAGCCCCAACCTGCGTCGGCGTTCGTCCGGTTCGAGCTCCAGCGCCTCGGTGAACCGAGCAACGATGTCGTCGACGTCCCACGGATTCACCAGCAGAGCTCCCGGGAGCACCTGCGCGGCCCCTGCCAGCTCGCTGAGGACGAGCGCCCCACGCCAGCGGCCGGGGAGCGCCGGCTCGGCGCTCTGGCAGAGGACGAACTCCTGCGCGACGAGGTTCATCCCGTCTCGAATGGGTGTCACGGCCATCACGTCAGCGCGCCGGTAGAGCGCGGCGAGCTCCGCGGGCGTGACGCTCCGATGCAGGTACTCGACCGGTGTTCGGCCCGGCTCGCCGAACCGCCCGTTCACGTGAGCGACCTGGAGCTCGATCTCGTCTCGCTGCCCGCGGTACTCACCGCTGTCGAGCCGCGACGGGACGAGGACCTGAAGCATGGTCGTCGTCTTCGCGCGTTCCGGATCCAGCTCGAGGAAGCGTTCGAACGCGTGCAGCTTCTGGGGAATCCCTTTCGTGTAGTCGAGTCGCTCGACGCCGAGGATGAGCCGCCGGCCTTCGTAGCGCTCCTCGATCTCGGCCTGCACCTGCGCGGTCTCCGGATCCGCGAGCGTCTCGTGGAAGCTCTCGACGTCGATCCCGATCGGGTCGACACCGATGCCGACGAGTCGGCCCTCGTGCTCGACCACGTCCGGCTCGGAGTCAATGCCCAGCACGCGCAGGAGCGACGAGCGGAAGTGCCGGGCGTAGTCGCCCGTGTGGAAGCTGACGTAGTCGGCTCCGAGCAGCCCGCGCAGCACCTGCTCGCGCGCCGGCAGCAGGCGGTAGATCTCCGACGACGGGAATGGGATGTGGAGGAAGAAGCCGATCGACAAGTCCGGGCGGCGTCGCCGCAGCGCCTCGGGCACGAGCATCAGCTGGAAGTCGTGCACCCAGACCCGGCAGCCCGGCGTGCACTGCTCGGCGATCGCCTCGGCGAAGCGCTCGTTCACGTCCACGTACCGGTCCCACGCCTCCTTTCTGAAGCTGAATCTCCCCGGGAGGTAATGGAAGAGCGGCCAGATCGTGTCGTTGCAGATACGGCCGTAGAAGCCCTCCTCTTCCTCGGCCGAGAGGAAGACCGGGTGCAGGTCGTCGCGCGCGAGCCGCTTGCGGACGCGGATCTCGTACTCGTGTGGAATGACCGAGCCCGGCCAGCCGACCCATGCATGAGACCCGCGCAGACCGCGCAGCGCCGCGGCCAGACCCCCGGGGCTCTGGTCCAGCTCGACCTTGCCGTCCGAGAGCGTGACTTGCACAGGAAGCCGGTTCGCGGCAATGACGAGGTCGGCGTTCTTGCGGTGGTTGGCCGTATCCATCCCTCCCCTGTCGAGGAAAGGCACCCGACGTGTCAAACCCCACCGTACCCTTTCGACGAGGATCTTATGTCGCGTGTGCTCGGAATCATCGGTAACTGCTCCTACAGCGCTCTCCTGTCGGAGGGCTCGGTGGAATGGCTGTGCTGGCCGCGGCCCGACTCGAGCTTCGTCTTCGGCCCACTGCTCGACCGGGAGCAAGGCGGCGTATTCGTCGTCGAACCCGCGGACGCCACCGACGTGCGGCAGGAGTACATCGAGAACACCAATGTCCTGCGGACGGTCTTCACGGGATCCGCAGGGTCGTTCGAGTTGATCGACTTCGCGCCGCGGTTCCTGCAGTTCGACCGCGCGTTCAAGCCGTCGATGCTGATCCGCATCGTGCGCCCGCTCGCGGGCGACCCGCGCGCGCGCGTCCGCTGCCGGCCGACCTGGGACTACGGGCGCACGGCGGCGTTCTCGTGGAGGGCGTCGAACCACATCGAGTACACGGGCCTCCCCGCACCTGTGCGGCTGACAACCAACGTGCCGCTCTCCTACGTCGAGGAGGAACGGCCGTTCCTGCTCGAGCGCGATCATCACCTCGTCCTTACGTGGGGTCAGCCGTTGGAGGCAGGCCTCGAGGAGACGGCGGAGCGCTTCCTCGAGCGTACCCTCGACTACTGGCGCCAGTGGGTGAAGAACACGCGCGTCCCGCGCGACTACCAGCGCGAGGTGATCCGGTCGGCGCTGGTCCTGAAGCTGCATCAGTACGAGGACACCGGCGCGTTGCTGGCGGCCACGACCACCAGCCTGTCCGAGTACCCCGGCTCGGGCCGAACGTGGGACTACCGTTACTGCTGGCTGCGTGACGCGTACTTCACCCTGAATGCGTTCGAGCGGCTCGGGCATTCCGGCGAGATGGAGCTGTTCCTCGTCTACCTGCGCAATCTCGCCGAGGAGCGCGCAGGCGAGCTTCAGCCCGTCTATACGATCACCGGCGGCGACGACGCGGAGGAGGTCGAGCTCGACCACCTGGCCGGCTTCGAGGGAGAGGGGCCTGTCCGCGTCGGCAACCAGGCGTTCCGCCACGTTCAGAACGACGTCTATGGGGAGATGATCCTGGCCGTCAGCCGCCTGTTGCTCGACGCGCGCTTCGCGGGGTCGGTCCCGACGCCGCAGGCGGTCAGGCTCGTCCGCGAGCTGCTCGACCGGATCGACGAGCGGCTGAACGCGCCCGATGCGGGGCTCTGGGAGCTACGCGGTGCGCAGCGCCTGCATTCCTTCACGTTGCTGACTCACTGGGCTGGAGCTCGACAGGCCGCGGAGATCGGCGCCGCCCTCGACGCACCGGAGCTGAGCGAGCGCGCGCTCGCGGTCACGGCAAGGGCTGCGGGGCTGCTCGAGGATCGATGCTGGAACGCCGACCTCGGCGCGCTCACCCAGGCGGCTGGTGAGCCGCAGCTCGATGCCGCAATGCTGCTCGCGCTCCACTTCGGGTTCCTCGATCGCGACGATCCGCGCGCGGCGACCCACGTGGACGCCATCCGCCGGGAGCTTGCGGTCGACGGCGGGATGCTCCGCCGCTATTCCGTCCCTGACGACTTCGGCAAGCCCGAGGCCGCGTTCACGGTCTGCTCGTTCTGGCTCGTCGAGGCGCTCGCCATCCTGGGCCGTACCGACGACGCCAGGGCGCTGTTCGAGGACCTGTTGTCGCTCGACAACGGGCTCGGTCTCTACA
>Ga0334722_10003486_pt1 | contig 16898 bp, 18 predicted proteins | sample C3_bottom_MG_FD_207210 | JGI IMG/M metagenome (GOLD analysis project Ga0334722, IMG submission 207210) | Sediment microbial communities from Yellowstone Lake, YNP, Wyoming, USA - C3_bottom | ecosystem: Environmental > Aquatic > Freshwater > Lake > Sediment | place: USA: Wyoming | collected...
TCCCTCGCGACGACGGCAGCACCCAGCTGATCTTCCGGTGCTCGACCTGCCAGGTGGCAGTCTTCAGCCAGTACACGCACCCCGGGATACGGTTCGTTCGCGGCGGCACGCTCGACGACCCGTCCACAGTCACGCCGGACGTCCATATCTTCACTCGCTCGAAGCTGAGCTGGATCGCGCTTCCCGAATCCGTGCCTGCGTTCGAGGTCTACTACGACAGGAAGACCCTCTGGCCGGCCGCCAGCCTCGAACGGCTCGAGGCGGTGCTCACGTCGGCGGGCGCCGCCGATTGAGGGATCTCGCCGATCCGCCTGTAGCGTCTGGCGCCCTCAGACGCCCCAGCCTTCGTGCGGGGCGTGGTCGCCTGGCTCGAAAAGCCACGTCTCGCGCAGCTCCTCGCAGCGCCCGTCTTCCGCGAAGCGGAGGAACAGGATCCCGATCAGCGTCACCTCGGCACCGCTGTTCAGCATTCTGACCCAGAACTCGACCGCAGCCCGCCGTCCCTCCGCCGACTCGACGGGCCGGCCCATCCGCACGTCGACACGCTCCTGCGTCGAGGTGACGTTCTCCCAGTAGGAGCAGACGCCCTCGGCGCCGCGGTGCGCCTCCTGGAGCGGGTGGTCGCGGTAGAGGCAGTCGTCCGTGAAGAGCTTGGCCGCCGCGTCGGCATCACGGTCGCGCCATGCCTGTCCGTACGCGTCTACCCACTGTTGGACGGTCATGGCGAAACCCTAATTCGAACGGCAGCAGCCGAGACGGGGCCATCCGGTGAAGTTGATCGAGGCCGGTGCAGGTCACACGATCCCGCTGAAGCTGCCGACAAGATCATCGCGATGTGTCAAGAGCGGGAGCGACGGGCCTCGACCCCACCCTTTACCCCCATCCGGATCCGATTGCCGAAGACCGATGGTGGCTAACCCCAGAGTCTGGAGATGGGCGCGGCGATGTCAACTCGCAGTTTCACGTGAATCCGTCCTGTTGTCTTAATAGACTACAGAGATGAGCGGTGCTTCCGAGGTTGTTGTCACTGCGGATGTGTTCGAGGACGGAAGCGGTGTTCCGTCGAGCCTGCAGCAGCTCGGAGCGCAGGTCGTGGTCGAGGCCTTGCCGGCGGGCGATTACCGCATCGACGGCGGTGTGCTGGTCGAGCGCAAGACCGTGGCCGATCTCCACGGCTCGCTCGCGCGCGGACGACTCTGGTCTCAGGTCGGTCGGGTGCGCGACGTCGGCGTGCTGCCATTTCTCTTCGTCGAAGGTGACGATCTCGACGCTGGACCACGCCACCCGAATGCGATTCGCGGTTGCCTGCTTGCGATCGCAGACCTCGGCATCGCCATCGTCCGCACCCGCGATCCCGATGACACCGCGCTTTGGCTTCACAGGCTCGCGATCCGACAAGAGCGACGCCGATCGGGCTCGCGCCCGGCAGAACGGCGGCTTCGGCCACCGCCGGGCGTCACGGCGCTGGCTGGCATTCCGGGAATCTCCGACAACACGGCGCGCGCATTGATCGATCGGTTCGGCTCCGTCGAACAACTCCTTGCCGCCGGGCCCGAGCGTTGGGCCGATGTGGATGGTGTCGGGCCCGTTCGCGCGCACGCGCTCGCGACGGCGCTCCTTGGTTGAAACACCACCTGTGGGGAGAGACTTGGCGTGGGCGAGGAAACGTGCCTCGGCGGCTCCTGTCTCCGGAAGCTGCGGAGGCGCTATCGCCGACTGACAGCCGGCGAGGTAGCCGACCGCGACGAGAGGTTTGACGCTGTGCTTCGCGCGGCGAACCGGGCGATCGACCGGTCAAGAGTGCTTTTCGACCAGCGCTACGAAGTCGCCGCGGTCGCGCTCCTGAAGTACACGAACGTGCTAATGGATGGCGCTTAGTCCGGATTCGCAGGCGTTCTGTTCCAAGTTAGCTGTTGAGTTAATCCAGGTTCGCAGGTAATCTACTCCAGATTCGCAAAGACGCTGGTCCTGATTAGCGGAGGGAGCCCGGGTGGCTGAGCTGATTCCCCGTCATGCGCGGACAATGATCGAGGAGGCCCTTGCAGACACGCGCGTCATTCTGCTGCTCGGCGCCCGCCAAGTAGGGAAGAGCACGCTGGCGACCGAGGTCGCGGCAGGCATCGGCGCCGCAGGCCCGATCACGCTCGACGATGCAACGACGAGGGCGGCGGCGGACGCAGACCCATCAGGTTTCGTCGCGTCGCTTCCGCGGCCAGTGGTGCTCGACGAGGTCCAGCGGTCCGAGCAGCTCCTTCTTGCGATCAAAGAGGCGGTCGACAGCGACACCTCTCCCGGACAGTTCCTGCTCACGGGCTCCGCGAACATCCTGACGGCCCCGAAGATCCACGAGGCGCTGACCGGCCGAACCGAGATCATCAGGCTCTGGCCGCTCTCCCAGAGCGAGATCGAGCGCTCGCCCGCGAACCTTGTCGATCGGCTTTTCGAGAGCAACGTTCCGTCCATTAGCGGGGCGACCGTGGGCCGAGCCGCGTTCGTTGAGCGTGCCGTCAGGGGGGGCTACCCGGAGGCGTACGGACGCACCCAGAGGCGGCGCGATCGCTGGTTCGAGAGCTACATCGAGTCGGTGATCACACGAGACATCCGCGATCTGGCTGACATCCGCAGGAGCGACGAGATCCCAAGCCTCCTTCGTCTGATCGCAGCCCAGGCCGCCAATCTGTTCAAGGCCGAAACCATGAGCAACCACATGGGCATCTCCACCAAGACGGTGCAGAGCTACACCGAGCTCTTGGAGACAGTCTTTCTCGTCAGACGTATTAAGGCGTGGCGGCCGAACATCGGCACCCGAGAGGTCACGACCGCAAAGGTCTACGTGGTCGATTCAGGATTGCTCGCTCATCTGCTAGGCGCAGATTCGCGCCGAGCCGGCCGGGATGACCAGGTGACCGGCAAGCTTTTCGAGAGCTTCGTTGCGATGGAGATCGCCAGGCTCGGCGACTGGGCGGAGACGTCAGCGACGCAGTACCACTATCGCGATCGCGCGACCGGTGATGAGATCGACCTTGTGCTGGAGTCGCGATCGGGCCAGCTCGTTTGCCTCGAATGCAAGGCAGCCGCGACCGTGAGGGCTGCCGACTACCGCGCGATGTCGAAGCTGCGCGACGCACGTGGCGAACAATTCGTCGCCGGGGTCGTCATCTATACAGGGGCGGAGACTCGACCGCTCACCGAGAGAATCTGGGCCGTCCCGGTCAAGGCGCTATGGGCCACCTAAGATCTGTGGCCGCGACCATTCTCTCAGCAGGATCGACAGCCGTATGTCATTCAAAGCCGCTTGCCGGACACGGCGTGTCGGCATCCGAGGGTGGTTGCGATGTCGTTCCGATCACGCTTCGTACCCCACCTGACCTGGCCAGTCGGATCTTCAAAACCGTTGGGGTCGTCTCGCCACGGCTGGCTCGACTCGACTCCAGGGCCGCTCCGCGTGCCTGTGACGAGGTGAGGCTGCCTCGCACCGACCTCGTCGACCGATGCACGCCTCTACTTGCCAATTCCAGCGGGTCTCTGAGCGGGAGCGACGGGACTCGAACCCGCGACCTCCGGCGTGACCGTTGTGCACCGGCGGTTCCCCGCATGGCCTGCCTAGACCCGGATAGCCCTTATTTCCAGGGTCTTCGCTCCTCTCCGTTCCTCTACTCTCCCGGTCTGCCACTGCCTTCCAGGCGAGGCTTGAGCAAGAGGAGAGCAAAGCCATTCTACTTCCTCGGCAACATCTCCCATGCCACCGAGCGTCTTGAGATTCCCGTGTTCAAGGTCATGTTCCGCATCGTGCCGCCGGTCCGGTAGACCTGCGCGTCACGGATCGGGCAGGACAGGTGGCATCTCTACATCTCGATCAGCTCTGCCAGCCGCCTTCGTCCCTCGCCGAGCAAGAACGCCCGTCGCTCCGCCGGGGAGAGCACCACGGCCTCCTTCCAGAGCGAACGGCCGGCGATGAATCCGGACGCGCCGCCCGCGAGCGCCTCCCGGAGCACGCCCACGAACGTGTCGTGGTCGACGCCGGCCGAGAGCACGGCCCATGGCACCTCCAGCGCGTCCGTGACCCTGCTGCACGCCGACGCGCTTCCAGGCGATTCGAGCTTCAGCACCCGCGCGCCGCAGGATTCGGCGAGCAGCGCCGCCTCGCGGATGAGGTCGGGCTTGAGCTGTTCATACCTCCCGGGCTCCTCGTCCGGGAGCCGGTAGGTGAGCACCTCCAGGACGAGCAGGAGGTCGGCCGCTGTGCATGCAGTGACGGTGGCACGGATGAGCTGTCCGTTCGGCCCGTCAGCGTCCTCACGGTCCGGGCGCACGTAGACGAGCAGCTTCGCGGCGGTGCCGCCCAGCCGTCTCACGCCGCCCGGCTCGAGCAGCAGGTCGGTGACACGAAGCCCGTCCTCGTCTCTCGTACCGCTTCGCTCGACCGCGACGAGGAGGCCGGTGGCGCGGGGAACGACGCCCTCGTCCAGTAACGCCGGCAATGCGATCTCCGGATCGAGCAGCACGCCGCTGGCTTCCGGGGCCAACGCCGCCACGATGTCGCGCTTGACACTGCGCAGCTCGTCCACCGTTGCCGACAGGCCGGCGCGCTCGCGCGCCTTGACCAGCGACTGGCGCTGATCGTTGGCGACGATCGCCATCCGCCCCCCGGCGGTTGTCAGCTGCTGGAAGGCGCGAGCTTCCGCTGTCGTGAACATTCTTGCTCGTTTATACCCGATATGGGACACTTTCGCTCATGAGCACGCGGATCGCGTTCGTGGGTGCCGGCAGCGTCGAGTTCACGAAGAACCTGCTCGGGGACATCCTCACCTTCCCCGAGACCGCTGCTGCGGAGATCGTGCTCCACGACATCGACCCCGACCGGCTGCAGGCGGCGGAGGCGATCGCCCGCTGGACGAACGACGCTGTCGACGCCAAGGCGGCGATCTCCTCCACGCTCGACCGCCGTGCTGCGCTCGACGGAGCGGACTACGTGATCAACATGGTGCAGGTCGGGATGCACGAGGCGACGCTGCGTGATTTCGAGATCCCATTGCGGTACGGCCTGCGTCAGACGATCGGCGACACGCTCGGAATCGGCGGCATCTTTCGGGCGCTGCGCACGATCCCGGTCATGCTCGGCATCGCCGAGGACATGGCCCGGGCGTGTCCCGATGCCTGGTTGCTCAACTACACGAACCCAATGGCGATGCTCTGCTGGTCGGTGTACGAGGGCTCGCCGATCCAGCGCGTGGTTGGGCTCTGCCACTCCGTCCAGCACACGACTCGGCGTCTGGCCGAGCTCGTCGGCGTCCCCTTCGAGGACGTGACCTTCCTCGGCGCGGGCATCAACCACCAGTCGTTCATCCTTCGTTTCGAGCGCGGTGGAGAGAACCTGTATCCGCTGCTCGACGAGGCGATCGCACGAGACCCCGAGCTCGCTCGGACCGTGCGCGCCGAGTTGTACCGCCGGCTCGGCTACTACCCGACCGAGTCGTCCGAGCACGGTGCGGAGTACCTCCCCTGGTTCATGCGGCACGACGAGATGATCGAGCGCTTCCGCATCCCGGTTGGCGAGTACGTGCGTCGCAGCGAGGAGAACCTCGTCGAGTACGAGCGCGTCCGAGCCGCCCTCGCCGACGGTGAGGGGTTCGAGATCGAACGTTCGCTCGAGTACGGCTCGTTGATCATCCACTCGATCGAGACGGGGACGGAGCGCGTGATCTACGGCAACGTGCGCAACAGCGGGCTGATCGAGAACCTCCCCGACGGCTGCTGCGTCGAGGTGCCGTGCATTGTCGATCGCACCGGTGTCCAGGCTACTCATGTCGGCGCTCTGCCGCCGCAGCTCGCGGCGCTCAATCGCACGTTCGCCAACGTCTGCGAACTGACGGTGCGGGCGGCGCTCGAGGGGAACCGCGAGCACGTCTACCACGCGGCGATGCTCGATCCGAACACGGCCGCGAGCCTCACGCTCGACGAGATCGAACGGCTCGTGGACGAGTTGCTCGCCGCGCACAGGGACGCCCTGCCCGAGGGACTGCGCCGGCTCTGACGTGAGGTTCGCGCTCCACGTCCTCATGCCCATCGCCCTCGCCGCCACCCTCGTCGCGGGGGTTGCCACCGGCTCGACAGCTCCGAAGCTACCGCCGGTGAACGCGAAGTTCGACTACCAGATCGGCGGCGACTACCCGCTGCCCCCGGGGGTGCGAGTCGTCTCGCGCGACTGGTTCATCGGCTCGGCACCCAAGGGGATCTACGCGATCTGCTACGTCAACGCCTACCAGACGCAGGACGACGAGCCGGGAGTCGACCGCCCGGACGAGCGCTCGAACTGGCCCAGGGACCTGGTGTTGACAACGCTCGGCGACGATCCGAACTGGGGCGGCGAGTACCTGATCGACATCTCGACCAAGGCGAAGCGGGCGAGCGCCGCCGAGTGGATCGCGCCGATGGTGGCGACCTGCAAGAGGAAGGGCTTCGAGGCGGTGGAGTACGACAACCTCGACTCGTGGACCCGCTTCGACGGCACGCCGGTGGCGAGGAAGGTGCCGTTCGATCGGGGCGCTGCGGTCGCCTACGCGAAGCTGCTCGTCGACCTGGCACATCGCAATGGCCTGGCCGCAGCCCAGAAGAACACCGTCGAGCTTCCCCGCTCGATCGCCCGGGGACTGATCGGCTTCGACCTCGCCGTCGCCGAGGAGTGCGGCCGCTGGAACGAATGCCAGGGCTACCGCGACGTCTACGGCGACCGCGTGATCGCGATCGAGTACCGGCGCGCGGACTTCCGGAAGACGTGCAAGGCGTTCGGCTCGCGGCTCACGGTCGTGTTGCGCGACGTGAACGTCACGCGTCCGGGTTCGAAGACGTACCGCTACGCCGCCTGTTGACGGCCCATTGACGGCCCATTGACGGCGTAGGGCGCCGAGACGCGCCCTGCCGATGCCCGACTCAGACGATCGCGACCGAGATGCCGACCCCGCGGAGCTCGTCGAGCTCGGCTGCGGGGGCGTTCGCGTCGGTGATCAGCTCGTCGACATGGGCTGCCTCGCAGATGCGCGCGAAGGCGGCGTGCCCGATCTTCGAGGCGTCGGCGACGACGAGCGCCCGCGCAGAACGGTCGATCAACGCACGATTCGTATGCGCCTCGGCCTCGTGGTGGGTGGTCAGGCCCGCGTCGACCGAGATCCCGTCGACCCCGACGATCGCGAGATCGAGGTTGAGCCCCGCGAGGATTCCCTCGGCGAGCGGGCCGATGAGCTCGTAGGACTCGGGGCGGGCGACCCCGCCGGTGACGACGAGCTTGAGGTTCGGGCGCACGGCGAGCTCGGCGGCGATCGAGAGCGAGTTGGTGACGATCGTCAGTCGCCGCCGGTCGGAGAGCGCGCGGGCGACCTCGGTCGTCGTCGTGCCGCCGGTGAGACCCACCACCATGCCCTCGGACACGCGCTCGGCGGCGGCTGCGGCGATGCGCCGCTTCTCCTCGCTGTGGCGCGTGCTGCGGTAGCGCAGGGGCAGCTCGTACAGGACGCCATGGGCGACCGCACCTCCGTGCGTCCGCGCGAGCAGACGTTGCTCCTCGAGTAGCCGGAGGTCACGCCGCACCGTCGCAGGCGAGGCGCCGAGCTCGTTCGCGAGCTCGGTGACACCGACGTCGCCCTTCTCCGACAACCGCTCGAGGATGACTTCCAACCGCTCGGCTTGGCGCACGGGCTTGAGTGTACGCACATTCGGGTCGGTTTCGGCTTGCCGTGTGATTGAATATGTCGTATCGTCGCGCCAAGTGAGCGCGATCGAGCAAGAGATCGCCAGTCAGCCCTCCGTCTGGCGCCGTGCCGTAGCGCTCGCGCAGGGCGCAGTCGCCGCCCTGCCGCCGGCAGGAGCCCGGCTCGCGGTGATCGGCTGCGGCACCTCGCTGTACATGGCGCAGGCGTACGCCGCGGCGCGGGAGGCTGCCGGCGCCGGCGAGACCGACGCGTTCGCAGCGTCAGAGATGCCCGCGGGCCGGCGTTACGAGGCCGTGCTCACGATCTCGCGCTCCGGAACGACGACGGAGGTCGTGCGCGCCCTTGGCGCCGTCCCCGCCGGCACACCTACGTACGCGGTCTCGGCCGTGCCGGGGACACCGGTCGTCGAGATGGTCGATCGCGCGCTCGTGCTGGATTTCGCGGACGAGCGCTCGATCGTCCAGACGCGCTTCGCCACCACGGCGCTCGTTCTCCTGCTGACCCAGCTCGGTCACGAGATCGAGCCCGTCGCGGCGGCTGCGGAGCGCGCGCTCGAGGCGGAGCTGCCTGCCGATCCCGCACTCGTCGATTCCTTCGTCTTCGTGGGCCGGGGCTGGACGGTCGGTCTTGCGTCCGAGGCGGCCCTGAAGCTGCGGGAGGCCGCACTCGCCTGGGCGGAGGCGTACCCCGCGCTCGAGTATCGCCACGGCCCGATCGCGCTGGCAGGCCCGGGGACGGTCGTGTGGGGCATCGGAGACGTCGAGGAGGACCTGCTCGCCGAGGTGCGCGACACCGGAGCGATCGTCGTCTCGACCGGCCGCGCTCCGCTCGCGGACCTCGTCCTCGCACAGCGAACAGCGGTGGCGCTCGCTCGAGCTCGGTCACTCGATCCCGACCGGCCGCGCAACCTAACCCGCTCGGTCGTTCTGCAGTCACAAGGAAAGGCGGTTCGATCATGAAACGGCTCGCGCTCTTCGCCCTCGCGCTCGTCCTCGTCGCGGCCACCGCCGCCACGGCATCGTCGCTCGGCGCCCGGCAGGCCCCGGTCCACATCGTCCTCTGGCACGGCTTCACCGAGTTCGAGGCGACGGCACTGAAGTCGCAGATCGACAAGTTCAACAAGTCGCAGTCGGGCGTGAGGGTCAAGGCGCAGTTCTACGGCGACGCCGACTATGGGCTGCAGAAGGTGCTGACGGCGATCTCCGGCGGGAAGTACCCCGACATCGCCTTCCTCTTCGGGTCGTTCGCGGCGAACATCGCCAAGAGCCCGAAGACGCTCGACCTGACGAAGCGCGTGCGCGAGCCTGCGTTCGCGTACAACGACATCTGGCCCGCCGCACGGGCCGCCGGCGTTGTCGACGGCAAGGTGATCGCCCTGCCGGCGCTGGTCGACAATCTCGCGCTCGTCTACAACAAGAAGCTCTTCAAGCAGGCCGGCGTCGCGCTCCCGAACGCGCGCTGGACGTGGGCCGACATGGAGCGCGCGGCGAAGAAGCTGACGAACCCGTCGAAGAAGCAGTTCGGCTGGGCCTACGTCAATGACGGCAGTGAGGACACCGTTTGGCGCTACTGGGCGCACCTGTGGGAGGCGGGCGGCGACATCCTCACGCCCGACGGCAAGAAGGCAGCGTTCAACTCGGCCGCGGGCGTGAAGGCCCTCACCCACCTGCAGACGATGGTGGTCAAGGACAAGTCCGTGTACCTCGACTCCGGCAATGACAACTACGCGAACGTGTTCAACTCGGGCCGCATCGCGATGCTGTTCACTGGCCCCTGGGATCTCGGCAGCTTCCCGAACGTCGACTACGGCGTGCAGATCCTGCCAGCCGACAAGAATCACCAGACGATCGCCGGGCCCGACAACTGGGTGCTCTTCGACAACGGCAAGGAGCGTTCCGACGCTGCGTGGACGTTCATGAAGTGGCTGCTCTCCACGAAGGAGCACCTCAACCTCGCCCTCGGTACGGGCCAGCTGCCGATCCGCGCGTCGGAGATGCGTCAGCCGAAGTACAAGCTGTACGTCAAGAAGTACAAGGGGATCGACACGTTCGTCGCCAACCTGGCCAACGCCCGCAAGTCTCGACCGGTGACGGACAAGTACCCGCGGATCTCCGAAGCCGTGGGGCAAGCGGTGCAGTCGGTCCTGCTCGGCAAGGCCGAGCCGAAGCAGGCACTCGACGAGGCAGCGAGGAAGGTGGACGCCACCCTTCGCGTGCCGTGAGCACATGAGGCTCATCCGCTCCGAGCACGGAACCGGGTGGCTGTTCGTCCTGCCTGCGGCGTTGCTGATCGTCGTCTTCGGGCTCGTGCCGATCGGCTGGTCGCTGCTCCTCTCCTTCCAGTCGAGCGACTTCGTGTCGCCGCCCAAGTGGGTCGGGCTCGCCAACTACCAGGCGCTGAGAGACGACCCTGAGTTCCGTGCCGCGATCGTGCGCACGCTCGTGTATACGGCGCTCTTCGTGCCGATCGTCGTGCTCGGCGGCCTCGCCGTCGCGGTGGCGCTGAACGCCAAGGTCCGCTTCATCAGCATCTACCGCACTGCGGTGTTCGTTCCCGTCGCCGCCTCGACGGTTGCGACGGCGATCATCTTCAACTGGCTGCTCGAGCCGACCTTTGGCCTCGTCAACTGGGCGCTCGGCTTGGTCGGGCTCGGCCCGTACGGCTTCTTCCAGGACCCCGACCAAGCCCTCGCGGCGGTCGTCGTGATGACATCGTGGGGCTGGATCGGGTTCAACGCGATCATCTACCTCGCCGCCCTGCAGGGCATCCCGCGCGAGCTGATCGAGGCGGCGACCATCGACGGTGCCGGCCGCTTCGCCACCTTCCGGCGCATAACGTGGCCGTTGCTGGGACCGGCCACGCTCTTCCTCGTCGTCTGGGCGTCGATCAACGCTCTTCAGGTCTTCGACGAGATCTACGTCTCCACCCGCGGTGGGCCGCTACAGGCGACGACGGTGGTCGTCTTCTACCTCTACCAGCAGGCGTTTCAGTTCTTCGCCGCGGGCTACGGCGCCGCGATCGCCTACGTCCTCTTCGTCGCCATCCTCGTGCTGACGCTGATCCAGCTCTGGATCGGCAACAAGCGGGTGCACTACACGTCGTGACCGATCAGGCGATCGAGATTCCACAGGCTGCCGCGACGAGCGGCCCGTCGCGGCGACGGCTCCGGTGGCCGAGCCCGTGGCACCTCGTGCTGATCCCGGTCGCCCTCGTGATGGTGACCCCGTTCGCCTGGATGGTGATGACTTCCATCCAGACTCCAGAGGAGGCCCGTCACTTCCCGCCGGTCTTCCCGTCCGGGATCCATTGGCAGAACTACACGGAGGCGCTCGCCGCAGCGCCGTTCGGCCGCTTCTTCTTCAACACGGCGATCGTGACCGGCGTCACCGTGCTCGGCAACCTCATCCTGTGCAGCCTTGCCGGGTACGCATTTGCCCGCTTCCGCTTCTTCGGGCGCGATGTGCTGTTCGTCGTCATCCTCGCCACCCTGATGATTCCGTTCCAGGTCGTGATGATCCCGACCTTCTTGATCATGCGTCACCTCGGGCTGATCGACTCGCTGGGTGCGCTCATCCTGCCGAACCTCGTGACGCCGTTCGGCATCTTCCTGATGCGGCAGTTCTTCCGCACGCTGCCGATCGAGCTCGAGGAGGCGGCGCGCATCGACGGCTGCTCTCGGCTCGGCACGCTCTTCCGCATCGTGCTCCCGCTCTCCGGGCCGGCGCTGGCCACGCTGGCGGTGATCACCTTCCTCTACAACTGGAACGACTTCCTCTGGCCGCTGGTCGCGATCCAGTCCGAGGAGCACATGACCCTGCAGCTCGGGCTCTCCACCTTCCAAGGCGCCCACTCGATCGAGTGGACCCTGCTCATGGCCGGCAACGTGATGGGCGTGCTCCCCATGCTGCTCGCGTTCTTGCTCGCCCAGCGGCAGTTCGTACGCTCGATCGCCTCGGCCGGGATCACGGGGTGACGGCGAGGTATGGCCGAGGTCGCCTTTCGAAACGTGACGAAGGTCTTCGACGGAGACGTGGTGGCCGTCGACGCGCTCGACCACACGGTGGAGGACGGCGAGTTCATGGTGCTCGTCGGCCCCTCCGGCTGCGGGAAGACCACCGCTCTCCGGATGGTCGCCGGGCTCGAGCGGCCAACCTCGGGCACGATCGAGATCGACGGGCGCATCGTCAACGACGTTCCACCGAAGTCGCGCGACATCGCGATGGTGTTCCAGAACTACGCGCTCTACCCGCACATGAGCGTGGAGCAGAACATCGCCTTCGGGCTCAAGATGCACGGCTTCCCGCGTCGCGAGATTGCGGGCCGAGTACGAGAGGTGAGCGCCATGCTCGACCTAGACGATCTGCTCCGGCGCAGGCCGGCGCAACTCTCCGGCGGTCAGCGTCAGCGGGTGGCGATGGGTCGCGCGCTCGCCCGGCATCCGAAGGTGTTCCTGCTCGATGAGCCGCTGTCGAACCTCGATGCGAAGCTGCGCGCACAGCTCCGCGCAGACCTGAAGCGGCTTCACCAGCAGCTGCGCACGACGAGCGTCTACGTCACTCACGATCAGGTCGAGGCGATGACGCTCGGCGAGCGGATTGCAGTCATGAGCAAGGGCCGGTTGCAGCAGGTGGGCACGCCCCAGGAGGTGTACGCGCGACCGGCGAACCTGTTCGTGGCGGGGTTCGTCGGCAGCCCGCCGATGAACCTCCTGGCCGGGCGCGTGGTCGGTGGGGAGCTGCACGTCGCAGGTGCCCACGTGGGCAGCGCCGCCGGGTGGGGCACCGCCGACCCCGTCGTCGGCCTGCGGCCGGAGGCGCTGCGGGTGCGCCGCGACGGGGCGGTCGGGCCCGTGATCTCGTTCGTCGTCGATGTCGTCGAGCCCCTCGGGCACGAGGTCGTCGTCCATGGGCGGATCGCTGGTCAGGAGGAGACGCCCGTGGTGGCTCGGCTCGACGCACACGAGGAGCCGCGTCCGGAAGAGATTCTCGAGCTCACGTTTCTGGCCGAAGAGATCCACCTGTTCGACGGCACGTCGGGCGCGAGACGGGACATCTGAGAGTGGCGGCGCTCGACCTGCTCGTCCTCGGGGACTGCAATCCCGACCTTCTGCTCCGCGGCGCGAACGTCGAGCCGGCGTTCGGTCAGGTCGAGCGGATCGTCGAGCGCGCGGAGCTCGTGGTCGGCGGCTCCGGGTCGATCACTGTCTGCGGAGCGGCGCGCCTCGGGTTGCGCACGGCTCTCGCCGGTGTCGTCGGCGACGATCTCTTCGGGCGCTTCATGCTCGACGCGCTCACGGACCGCGGGGTCGATGTCTCGGGAGTCGTCGTCGATCGTGAGCATCCGACGGGCGTCTCCGTCGTGCTCGTGCGTGGCGAGGATCGCGCCATGCTCACGGCGCTCGGGACGATCGAGGCGCTCTCCGTCGACGGCGTCGACAGGACACTGCTCCGGTCGGCCAGACACGTGCACGTCAGCTCGTTCTTTCTCCAACACCGTCTCCGGCTGGGTCTCGCGGCGTTGCTCAGCGAGGCTCGGGCCACCGGCGCGTCGACGTCGGTCGACCCGAACTGGGATTCGGCCGAGAAGTGGGACGGCGGTCTGCTCGACGTGCTCGCCGTGACGGACATCCTGCTGCTCAACGCCGAGGAGGCGAGGCGGATCGCGCGCGAAGCGGATGTGGAGGATGCCGCGCGGACACTGGCGCAGCACGGCCCGACCGTCGTCGTCAAGCTCGGCGCAGACGGGGCACTCGCTGTGGCCGGCGGTCTCCTCGCCCGTGCGGATGGGCTCCCCGTCGCTCTCGTGGACACGGTCGGCGCGGGCGACAGCTTCAACGCGGGGTTCCTCGCGGGCTTCCTCGCCGGGCACCCGCTGGAGCAGTCGCTGGCGCTCGCGGTCGCCTGCGGCTCGTTGTCGACACTGGCGGCGGGGGGCACGGCTGCGCAACCGACGCTCGCCGAGGCGATGAGCGCGTGATCGTCTGTGTCGCGCCGAATCCGTCGATCGACAAGCTCTTCGAAGTCGATCGTGTCGAGCCCGGCAGGATCCACCGACCCGCGGAGGTCGTCCGGGTCGCCGGTGGCAAGGGGTTGAATGTCGCGCGTGCGGCCGCAACGCTCGGCGCCGACGTGCATGTCGTCGCCCTGCTCGGCGGGCACAGCGGCCGCTGGATCGCGGAACAGCTCGACATCCTGGAGCTCCGGCTGACAGCGGTCTGGACCGCGAGCGAGACCCGTTCCTGCCTGTCCGTCGCCGGCGTTGAGACCTCGTCGCTGACCGAGTTCTACGAGCCGGGAGCGCCGGTGGGCGAGGCCGAGTGGACGCAGTTCGTGCGTGTCGCGCAGGAACTGACCGCCGGCGCGGCGTGGACGACCGTCTCGGGCTCCCTTCCGCCGGGGGCGCGGCAGGACGGTTACGAGCAGCTCGTCGTCGGGGCGAGCGTTGCGGCTGACACAGCTGAGCTTGGGGATTCCCGGCCGGCACTGGTGAAGGTGAACGCGGCGGAGGCGGCCCAGCTGGTTGGACATGCCGTCCATACTCGGGCTGCCGCGGCCGCGGCGGCGTATGCCCTCCGCGAGCTGGCCGGGGGGGATGGGCATGCGGCGGTCGTTACGCTCGGCGCCGAGGGTGCCGTTCTCGTCTCCCCGGACGGGACGTTGTGGAGTGGCTCTCTGGACACGGTCGGCCGCTACCCGGTCGGGAGCGGTGACGCGTTCCTGGCCGGCCTCGTCGTCGCCCTCGAGCGCGGCGCCTCCTGGCCCGACGCCCTGCGCGCCGCGCTCGGCGCCGGCGCAGCGAACGCGGAGATCCCTGGAGCGGGCCGGCTCGATCGCGACCGGGCCGTACAGCTCGCCGAGCGTGCCCGTGTCGAGCCGGCCACGTCACACCCGGTGTGACACGCCGCCGACGAAGTGAGACGGGAGCGACGGGACTCGAACCCGCGACCTCCGGCGTGACAGGCCACTTCGACGCGCACCACGGTTGACGACGATGGACTCGCAATCGCTCTATTCGGGCCCCATTTCGGGCTTTGTGTGTCTCGACTCCGGATGGTTCCGCGAACCCGCTTTAAGAGGTTTGCTGCCCGTTTGCTGCCCGGCGGGCACTCTGCGGCGTGTCGCTCGAAGACGCCAGCGCGGGTCGGGGCTATGTCGGGGAGCGCAGGAAAGTGATCACTGCCAACACGCGCCGGTTGGTGTCGGGTTCCTCAGCAATGCGGAGCTTGTTGAAGATCTGCTTGACGTGCCATTCGACGGTGCGTTCGGTGACGAACAGTCGCCTGGAGATCGCGGAATTGGAGCAGCCTTCGGCGATGAGGGCGAGTACCTCGCGCTCGCGGGCCGATAGTTCGTCGATCGGATCGGCCTCTCGATGGCGACCGAGAAGCCGGGATACGATCGTCGGATCGATCACGGTCTCGCCCTCGGCAAGACGCCGGAGGGCGTCGACCAGAACCGCTGCGTCGCTCACACGCTCCTTCAAGAGATACCCGACACGTTCGGGGTGGGTTTCGAGTAGCTGCAAGGCATAGGCGGGCTCGACGTATTGCGAGAGAACCAGCACGCCGATGTGCGGGTGGAGGGCGCGGATGCGGCCGGCGGCGACGATTCCCTCGTCGGTGTGTGTGGGTGGCATGCGGATGTCGACGATGGCGCAGTCCGGCTCGTGCGCAGCGAGAGCGCTCATAAGATCGGTCTGATCGCCGACCTCTGCGACGACGTCGACGCCCTCGTCGCGAAGCAGGCGGACGATTCCCTCTCTCATCAGCATTACGTCTTCCGCGACGACGACGCGCATGCCCCGAGTGTGACACCGGCCGGCGGACTGTTGCCAGCCACAGGCGCGGCCGCGGCGATCCTGGTGCTCGCCACGGTGACGGGCGGGACCGGGCCGACGACGATGGAGCGGTCATAGGGAGTAGCGGTCGAATCTCCCATGGTCGAGGAAAGGAGCAACAAATGCGCAAGCTGGCTCTCACCGTCGGCACGCTCGCCGCCATCGCGGCCGCAGCGCTCGGCGCCACCGCAAGCCCGGCAGCCGCGGCCAGCACCGTTACCTGGAGCGCAACGTTTCATGAGTTGACGACCACGCCCTCCGGCATCGAGCACTGTGCGCCGGGCACGTCCTGCGGCGGCGGCGAGGTCGTCGGGCTCGGCCAGGTGGAAGACGTGATCGCCTTCGGTGGTGGCTGCGGCGGCGATTGCGACCTCCGCACGCTCACCTTCGGAGATGGAAGCACGCTCGTGATGGAGGAACAGGCCTCGAACTTCCGCGACTTCGGGCGGGGAGTCTTCACGGCTGATCTCACTGACGTCGTCATCGCGGGTACGGGACGATTCGCAGACGCAAGCGGAAGCGCGGACGGTGGAGTGAGAGGCGTCGCCGCCGGTGCCGCGGTCATCACCCTGAGCGGAACAGTCACGTTCTGAAACGGAGCAACCGAGCGGCGTCAGGTGGACGACCGGACGCCGCTCGGACCATCTTTGGGCCCCGCTGTCTGTTGCCACCCACGGGCGCGGCTGCGACGATTCTGGTGTTCGCCACGCTGACGGGCCGGACTGGCCGACGACGGTGGAGCGGGTCAGAGGGAGCGCCGGTCTCTGCCGAACGGCGTGTCGAAGGAGGAGGAAATGAACAAGCTCGTCACATCTGTCTGCGGCGTGGTGATCGGCTCGGCGCTCACGCTGGTCGCGGTCGGAGCGGGCAACTCCCTCGCGGGTCCGCCGCAGAAGACGGGCTCCGTCGTCACGCTCACGCTCGGAGCTACCGAAGGGCGCGGCCGTCCCTCGACGGGCATCGCCGAGGCCTTCGCCGCGCGCACCAAGGCGCTCTCGAAGGGGACGATCGTCGTCAAGATCGCCTACGACTCCGGCGGGGCCGACTCGACGCCCGTCGGGGACCAAGAGGCCAACCTGGTCGCCCTCGTCCGCACGGGGAAGATCCAACTGGCGATCGTCCCGACCCGGGCCTTCGACTTCCAGGGCCTGACCTCGTTCCAGGCGTTCCAGACGCCGTTCCTGATCACCACGGACGCCGGAATGGACCGCGTGACGGCCGGCAAGGTCGCCGTGCAAGCGCAATCCGGTCTGCCGAAGCTCGGACTGATTGGGCTCGGTCTTGCTCCCGAAGGCCTACGCAGGCCGTTCGGGTTCAAGAAGGCGCTCGTCTCGCCGGCCGATTTCGCCGGGGTGC
>Ga0334722_10003487_pt1 | contig 16894 bp, 13 predicted proteins | sample C3_bottom_MG_FD_207210 | JGI IMG/M metagenome (GOLD analysis project Ga0334722, IMG submission 207210) | Sediment microbial communities from Yellowstone Lake, YNP, Wyoming, USA - C3_bottom | ecosystem: Environmental > Aquatic > Freshwater > Lake > Sediment | place: USA: Wyoming | collected...
ATGTACCGGTACACGCTCTACACCATCCGCCTCTTCCGCCAGATTCAGGACAATATCAACACCGTCATGCGCCGCGAGCACCAGAACGGCCGGCGCGATTTCCATCTCGTGGCCCATGACGAAATCCTGGACCTCCTCAAGGAGACCGTCGGCGAGTTGGAACTGCCGAAAGCCCGCTTCTCTTACTACCGGAGCTTTGATTCCATCCCCGCCGGGGCTGAGCTGGTCATGACCGCCACGCTCGAGGCGCCGCCGAAAGGCCGCGCCTGGCGCTGTCAGAGCCTGGTGGACTTCAACAACATCGACTTCCGAGTCACCTAACTTGAAGAACCGCTGGAAGGGAACTCACGTCCTCGTCACGGGAGCCGGCGGCTTCATCGGCAGCCATCTCACCGAGGAACTGGCCCGGCAAGGCGCCCGCGTTCGCGCCTTGATTCATTACAACTCGCGCAGCTCCCGGGGCTTTCTTGAGAACCTGCCGGCGCCGCTCTCCCGCCGCGTGGAAGTCCGCGCCGGCGACGTCTGCGACGGCCATTTCGTCTCCGAGCTCGTTCGCGGCCAAGACGTGGTGTTTCATCTCGCAGCGCTCATCGCCATCCCGTACTCCTACCAGGCTCCTCAAAGCTTCGTCTCCGTCAACGTCCAAGGCACGCTCAATGTCCTCGAGGCCTGCCGTCGGCGCGGCGTCAAGAAGCTCGTCCACACCTCCACCTCCGAGGTGTACGGCACGGCCCGCTACACGCCCATGGACGAGGCCCATCCCCTGCAGGGCCAATCGCCGTATTCCGCCTCCAAGATCGGCGCCGACCACTTGGCCGAAGCGTTCCACCGGTCCTTCGGACTTCCCGTGGCCGTCGCCCGGCCCTTCAACACCTACGGACCCCGGCAATCGGCCCGGGCCGTGCTTGCGACCATCGTCAGCCAGGCCCTGAACGGCCGGCCCGAGATATCGGTCGGGGCGCTGGCGCCCGTGCGCGACTTCAACTACGTGGCCGACACCGTTTCGGGCTTCCTCGCCGTCGGCGCCGACCCAAGATCGGTCGGCGAGATCGTCAACCTCGGCTCCGGCCGCGGCATCACGATCGGCCGGGCCGCGCGGCTCATCCTTCGCCTGACCGGAAGCAAAGCCCCTCTGGTCGAAGACAAGCGCCGCTTGCGCCCGGCAAACAGCGAAGTCTTGAAACTCATCTGCGGCAACGGCAAGGCCCGCAGGCTTCTCGGCTGGAAACCGCGCTTCCGCTTCGAGGAGGGCTTGGCGCGGATGGTCGATTATATCCGCAGCCATGCCTCCGAGTATAAGACGGATGTCTACAACGTCTGATGCGCCCAGGCCTGGGACGTTGCTCGTCTTCGGCGACCCCGGCGCCTTAAGCCCCCAAGACGCCGCCGGGGGCTGGATCTACCTGGGCAAGCAGGACCGGCTGGACGCGCTGACCGCCGCCTTCGGCCGGCCGCCCCTGCCCCTCGGAGAGCGCCTCCATCTTCACTCCCGCCGCCTGCGCCGCCCGTTCCTGGACCTGGTGGCTGATCTCGGAAGCCGCCAGCGGGACGCTTCGTCCTGGTGGGCCGGCACGCTAGGCTGGAAGAACCCCGCCGCCTCCGATCTTTTCCTCCTGTGCTGTTATCAGGCGCTGTGCCTGGAGCTGGCGAAAGAGCAACGACCTTTCGGCGCGCAACGGCTGGCCGTGGTCATCGAAGATGCCTGGCTTCTGCGACAGCTCGAGATCAACCTCCGCGGAACAAAAACGGCTGAGTTCCGCAGCGAAGGCCGGCTCGCCGCCGCGCGCCTTGCCGCAGCGGGCCTCGGGGCGGCCAGGCGGCTTAAGTGGCTCATGCGAATGATTATGAGCCGTCTGCGGCAAAGCTGGCATTCGCGGGGCCGACGGCAGGACCAGAAGGCTCCAAACCAAGTCCTCATTTACAGCCATCTCCTGCCGCGCAGCCTCGTGGGACCATGGACGGACCATTATCTGACCGGACTCGACGAGGAATTGGCGACGGCAAATTTCACGGTGGTGAGGGTCGCCGACACCGATTCCACGGGCTTCGAGGCCGAGGTGGCCGAACGCTCCGACAACGTCGTTGCTCTCATTCTCTTCGCCTCGCCCGCGGCGTTTATGCGCGCCCTGACCGCGCTGCCGCCTCCGGCGCAGACGGCCTCGCTCGACGGCTCTTCGATCGCGCTGCTCTTGCGCCGCGAATGGTGGCACGATTTCTCCCGCGCGGGGCGCTGCGCCTACCTGCTGCTCGAAAGCTGCCTGAATGAGTTTTTTTCCAGGACCCGCTTTGAAGCCTGCGTATACCCATGGGAAAACCAACCCCAGGAACGCATGCTCCTCTTGGCGGCCCGGAGAGCCGGCCTTCGCACGGTGGGCTGCCAGCACACGACCCTTCCAGACCTCATGCTGCACTTCTTCCCCGGCCGCGAGGAAGCGGCCTGGGCCCCTTTGCCGGACCGTCTGCTCGCCTGCGGCTCCTCCCCGCTTGAAAAACTCCGGCGGGAAGGGATTCCGTCCGGGCGGCTCCTGCTCGGGGGAAGCCGCCGATACCCGCCGGCGCGCGGGCGCGGACGGACTCCCAACGGCGCCGATGTGCTGGCCCTGCTGCCGCTCGACGAAGATCAAAGCCGAAAGCTGCTCGCGGCCATGAGAAGAGTCGCGCTCGCCAAAAAGGATGATTTCCGCATATTGGTCAAAGCGCACCCGGCGGCCGGACTCAAAAGCGAGGACCTCGGATTTCCGGCCGAGATGGCCGACGGCCCCCTCGACTCCGTATTGGCACGCTGCGGCGCCGTGGTCTTTGCGGGCACGACTTCAGGCATCGAGGCCTGGCTTTCGGGGCATCCGGCGCTTCGTTTTCGCAGCGACTCCCTGCTCGACATCGATCCCTGCGACATGCTGCCCGACGGCGAATTGCCGACGGCCGACGATTGGAATCTGCCTGAGAAACTGGCCCAGCTGCGCGCCCGGCCCAAGCCTCCCGGCGCGTCGGCGCTTCAGGCTCTCGAGGGCTTGTTCTCTCCCGTGAACAAGGAACTCTGGCTGTCGGCCATCCGGGGGACTTGCTAGAATGAAATCGTTGAATAAAAGGAACAAACGCCGGGAAGTCCTCAACTCCGTGCGGAGAGTCATCGGCCTGGAGGCCTCCGCCCTCCGGGAGCTTCAGGCCTCCGTCGACGGCGCCTACGTCGACGCAGTCGAGCTGATGGCCCGCTGCCGGGGCAAGATCATCGTCACGGGCATCGGGAAATCCGGCCTGATCGCCCAAAAGATCGCGGCCACCCTCTCCTCCACCGGCACGCCGGCCATCTACCTGCATCCCGCCGAGGGGATGCACGGCGACCTCGGCTCCGTGGAAAAACGGGATCTCATCGTCGCCATCGGCAAGTCGGGCGAGAGCCACGAGCTTAACGCCCTCCTCCCCTCCATCAAGAGAATCGGCTCTAAAATCATCGCCATCACGGCCAATTCCAGGTCCACCTTGGGCAAAAGCGCCTCGGTCGTCTTGAACACCCCCATCCGCGCCGAAGCCTGCCCCTTAAACCTCTCCCCGACCGCCAGCACCGCCGTGGCCCTGGCCGTGGGCGACGCCCTGGCCGTCGCCCTCATGGAACGCAAACGCTTTGGTAAAGAGCACTTCGCCTTGCTTCATCCCGGCGGCCAACTCGGACGCCGTCTGACTTTGCGCGTCAGCGACGTCATGCGCACGGGCTCGGAAAATCCCGCCGTCAAAATCACGACCACGACGGCAAAGATGCTCTCGGAGATGACGCGCAAGCACGCCGGCGCGGTTTCCATCGTCGATGAAAAGGGCCGCCTCGTGGGACTCGTCACCGACTACGACGTCCGCCGGGTGCTGGAAAACGGGAGCCGCCTCGCCGAACTCTCCATCGCCGACATCATGAACAAGCGCCCGATCACCATCCGTGAAAATCGCCTCGCCGTCGAGGCCGTCGAGTTGATGTCGGATCGGGCCACTCCCTTCAACGTCCTGCCCGTCGTCGACGGGCGCGGGCGCGCCGTCGGCCTGGTCCAAGTCCACGATCTGCGCGCGCGCAGTCTGTAGGCCCACGTGACCACTTTAAAGACCATTCTCGTGACCGGCGGGACCGGCCTCCTGGGCAAGGGGCTTGAGGAAACCATGCCCGCCGGATGGCGGATCGTCAGCGTGCATCAGCGCGACTACAAGGTCTCGGGCTCGAAAGCCAAGCACCTCGTCCTCGACATCCGCGACAAGCGCGCCGTCGACCGCCTCTTCGCCAAGAACGCCTTCGACGCGGTCGTCCATGCCGCCGGCATCGCCAGCGTCGACTACGTCGAGAAGCACTACGCCGAGAGCCTGGAGTCCAACATCGTCGGGACCCTCAACGTCACCTCCGCCTGCCGCCGCGCCGGGACGCACTTGACCTACGTCTCCACCAATGCCGTCTTCGACGGCAAGAACGCCCCCTACAAAGAAGACGACCCCGTCTGCCCGATCAACAAGTACGGGGGCCTTAAGGTCGAATGTGAGCGCTTAGTCCGCGAGACTCTCCAGAAGTGGACCATCGTTCGCCCCATTCTCATGTACGGTTGGAACCACTCCGTGACCCGGCCCAACCCCGCGACGTGGATCTACGAGAAGCTCCTCAAAGGCGAGGCGGTCTCGATGGTCGACGACGTCTGGGAAAACCCGCTCTACAACGTCTCCTGCGGCCGAGCCCTCTGGGCCGTCGTCGCCAAAAGCCCCGCCGGGACGTTTCACCTTGCGGGCAAGGACTCCGTCAACCGCCATCAATTCGCTCTTGAAGTGGCCCGAGCCTTCGGGCTCGACGCCTCCCTGATCAAGGAAGTCTCAAGCTCCGCATTCCCCGACATCGCACCCCGCCCGCGCGACACGACCTTCGTAACGACGCGCTTGGAGCGCGAGCTGGGAGTCAAGCCCCTGACCCTGCGCGAAGGCCTGGCCGCCATGAAGGCCTCGATGTCGGCGCGCGCGTGACGCCGCGCGTCAGCGTCGTCATCCCCGCCTGGAACGCCGCGCTCTTCATTGAGAAGACGCTGGCGAGCGTCGCCGCGCAGACCTTCCGCGACTTCGAACTGATCGTCGTCGACGACGGGTCGACCGACGCGACGAAAGAAATCGCCGACCGTTTCCTGAAAGAAAAAAACTTGAACGGGCGGCGCATTCGACAGGAGAACAAGAAGATCGCGGGAGCGAGGAACGCGGGCATCCGCGCCGCTCGGGCCGAGTTCGTCTCCTTCCTGGACCACGATGACCTCTGGTTTCCGGAGAAGCTGGAATCGGTGATGAGGGAATTCGACCTTCACTCCGACGCCGATCTCGTCTGCCATCACGAGAACGTCGTCAAGAACGGCGCGCTCGTGCGCGTGACGCGCAACGGCCCCTGGGTCGAGAACATGTATGAACGGCTTTTGTTCGAGGGCAACGCCCTGTCGCCGTCGGCGGTGACCGTCAAGAAGGCCAAGCTCTTCGAGGCCGGCCTCTTCCGGGAGAACCCGGAGTTCAACACGGTCGAGGATTACGATCTCTGGATGCGCCTGGCCAAGGTCTGCCGGATGCGTTTTCTCGACAAGGTCTTGGGAGAGTATCAACTCGTCGAACGGGGTGCTTCGAACAAGATCGTCTATCACAACACGAACCTCGAGAATCTCCTGCGCGACCACTTCCGAGCCTTCCCCGACCCGAATATCCTCACCCGCCTGCGCATGAGGCGCCGCCTGGGCGCCATGTGCCGCTCGGCGGCGCGCCTGCTTTTGGAACAAGGAGACCTGGTCGAATCCGGCCGCTACGCCCGCCGGGCCGCGGCCGAGTGCCCCTGGGATTGGAAGAACTCCGCGGTTCTCGGCCTGTGGACTATAAAGAAAATCATCCGCTAGGTGGTTGATTTCCAACCATCTAACGGCTATCTTGCCCATCAATGAACTCCAGCAACTCAAAGGATTCCTGATCCGATGGACTTGACCGCCACCGTCTACTGCCCGCCGAGAGCCCGGAGCCCCTGGCGCCTGGAGGATTTCTTCGCCCCCTCGAGCCTCAGGCATTACGCCTACGGCAGGCACGCCCTCGCCGAGGCCCTGCGCCTCTCGGGCGCCGCCGGCGGCCGGGTGCTTCTGCCCTCCTTCCTCTGCCGCGACCTGCTCTCCGCCGTCGCGGCCGTCGACGCCGAGCCCGTCTACTACAAGGTGAAGGCGGACCTGACGCCGGAGGAGGACTCCTCTCTCTGGCCCAGCGCCGAGGCCGTGCTGGCCGTGGACTATTTCGGCTTTCCCCAGGACCTCTCTCCGTTTAAAGCCTACGCGCAGCGCTGCGGCGCCGTCCTCGTCGAAGACGCCGCCCACGCCCTGTTCTCCCGCGACGCCGCCGGACATCTCCTCGGAACGCGCGCCCCGCTCGGGATATTGAGCCTGCGCAAAAGCCTGCCCCTGCCCAACGGCGGCGCTCTCCTGGCAAGCGACGCCTCCTTGGCCGCGAAGCTCCCGCCCCAGACCCCCTTCCAGCCGCCGCCCGACGGACGTCCCGCTCTGAAGGCGGCGCTCCGGCCCTTCCTGGCGCTGGCCGGCGCGCGCGCGGCCCACGCGGGACTGACCGCCCTCAGGACCCTCCGAGGAGATTCCTCCGGCCACGTCGCGCCGGACCCCGGATCGGAAACGTCCCTTCCGCGGCCGGCCGAGCCTTGTTCTCAACTCGGACGCCCCCTCGTCTGCGCCGACCCGGTCATCGAGGCCTCGCGCCGCCGCGCTCTCTGGAACATCTGCGACTCGCTGGCGCGCCGCGCCGGACTCTCTCCGCTCTTCTCCTCCCTGCCCGAGGGAGTCGTTGCCTACGCCTACGCCTTCCGCAGCGGGGATTTGGGCGCGGCGCAAAGACTCTTCGCCGCCGAAGGCCTGACCGCACTGCCGTGGCCGGACCTTCCCTCCGCCGTGGCCTCAACTGCACCGACGCATTACCGAGACGTCGGGCTGGTCCATTTCCTATGGTGAACTGGCGCGAGGCGGGGCTCTCGGAGGAGGACTGGGACAAAGCGCTCCTGCGCCTTGCGGGCGCCAACGCCTTCCAATCCTCGGCCTGGGCGCGTCATAAGGCGGACTTCGGCTGGAGGCCCCTGCGCGCCCTGGCCGGCCCCGCGGGCGCCCCGTCGGCGGCGGTCCAGGCCCTGGTCAAGGACCTTCCGGGCGGCATTCGATTGCTCTGGGCGCGCGGCGGCCCGGTCGGTCAGGTCCAGGCCTGGGACGCCTCGCTGCGCGAGCATCTCGTCTCGGCGGCGGGCGGCTTGGCCGTGTACGGGAGAATCTGCTCGTACCTCGAATCAAGCCCCGTCGCGACTGCGACTCTCCGCGCCTCCGGCTGGGCGCGCCCGGAGAAGGCTCTCGACCGCAACGCGAGCTTCCTTCTTGAGCTGACGCCGGAGCCCAAGTCCCTCAGGGAAGGACTTTCATCTAATTGGCGTCACAACCTCAAGCGCGGCGAGACCCGGGCCGTCGTCGAGTATTGGCGCGACCCGGACCCCTCCGAAATGGAGCGGCTCTACCTGGAGCTTGAGTCCCTTAAGGATCTGCCCGCCCAGCACCGCGCCGCGGAGCTCGGCTCTCTGACGCGAGCCCTGGGCCCCTCCCTCATCCTTAAGCGCGCGGTCCTCAATGGACGCACGATCGCCCTGCGCGCCTGCGCCGTCTTCGGCGACTGCGCCGTCGATCTTCTCGCCGCCGCCGCCGAGGACGCCCGGAAGGTCTACGCCTCCTACGCCTTGCTCTGGTCTCTGCTGCTCGAGGCCCGCGCCCGCGGGGCGAAGACCTACGACCTGGGCGGGGCCGATTTCAACGCGGCCCGCGGGGTGGCCGATTTCAAGAAGGGCGTGGGCGCTCGCCCCATCGAGACCCTGGGCGAGTGGGACTTCGCGGCCCCCTCCGTCCTTCGCCGCCCGGCCGGAGCGCTGATCGCCTGGAAACTGGGGAAGGGCGCGTGAGCTGGAAGCATTCGCTCTGGCGGACGATCTCCCGAGTCGCCGGGCGGACCGCGGAGCGCGCGGGCCTGCGCATCCTGGGCTATCACTCAATCGGCACGGAAATTGCCGGCGACCCGTACGGCCTGCGCGTTGACCCCAAGTCCTTCGCGCGGCAGATCGAAATGATCGCCTCGGGGCGCTTCGGCAAGGCGGTCTGCCTCGGCGGGGCGGCGCTCAACGGGAGCGCCGAGATTGTGATTACGTTCGACGACGGCTACCAAGACGCGCTCGCGGCCGCCGCGCCGATGCTCGCCGAAAAGAATATTCCGTTTACCGTCTGCGTCACGCCCGGCCTGCTCGACTCCGGACGCCCCCACCTCTCCTGGCCCGAACTCAAGGAGCTTTCCCGCATCCCAGGCTGCGAGATCGGCGCCCACGGCCTGACCCACGCCCGCCTCGACGCCATGGAAGGCGCCGAGCTCGCGCGCGAGCTCTCCGAGTCGCGCCGGCGCCTGGAGGACGCCCTGGAACGTCCCGTGGCCGTGATGACCTGGCCTCACGGCGCGGCCTCGCGCCGGGCCGCCGCCGCCGCGAGGGCCGCGGGATTCGTCCGCGCCGGCTGTTCGCTCTACGGCGTCAACACTCCCGAACGCGATCCTCTCCTGCTCAAGCGCACGGAGATCACGGGCTTCGACGATGAGGCCGACTTCGCGCGCAAGGCCTCCGGCGGCTGGGACTGGTACGCCCTGCGCCAGAGGGACCCCGAATCAACAGAGTGACTATAATCAAGTCTTTTATGCAGTCTAATGCGTAAAAGTCTTGACTCAATGGCAATACGATGAAAAACTCATCTTCCGGCCCCGGTCCGACGCAGCCCTTCGACGTCGTCATCCTCGCAAGCGTCGAGTGGGACGCGGCCTGGCAGCGCCACCACGCCTTCGCGGCGCTCTGGGCGAAAGCGGGACACCGCGTCTTCTTCGTCGAAAACACGGGCTTCCGCGAGCCCGGCTGGCGCGACCTCGGGCGCGTCGCGCTGCGCCTGCGCCGCGCCTGGCGCGGCGGGCGTTCCCGGTCGGCGCGCGTGCCCAAGGGGGTCTCCGTCGTCAGCCCCCTCGTCCTGCCGCCGACGCGCAGGCTCTTTCGAGAGGCCAATGCATCGCTGCTGGCCCCGCGCCTGGCCGACCTCCTCCACGACCGGGGACTTCGAAAGGGCCCGGTGGTCTTCGCCTACCTGCCCACCGCCACGACCCTGGCCCTGCTCGACCGGCTCTCCCCGTCGCTCGTGGTCTACGATTGCGTGGATAATTTCTACGGCCTGCCCTCGCCTCCCCCGAACCTGGCCGAGACCGAGGCGGCCTTGATCAAAAGGGCCGGCCTCGTGCTGACGACCTCCTGCACCCTCTACAACGACAAGAAAGGCCTCCACCCGAACGTCGTCGAACTCCACCACGGAGTCAGACGGAACTTCTTCCTGCCGGTGAAGACGACGAAGCCCGGGCGGCGCCTGTGCTACTTTGGCACGCTCTGGCGCGCCGTCGACTATAAGCCCATCCAAGCTCTCGCGGAGGCGGGGTTTGAGATCGAGCTCATCGGTCCGGTCAAGGAAACGCCCCCGCACTTGCCCGCCTCCGTTCACCTCCGGGGGCGCGTGGCGCACACCGACCTGCCGCCCCTCCTGGGCCAATGCGACGCGCTCCTGCTGCCCTACGTCGACGACGAGTACAACCGCGGCGTGATCCCCGCCAAGACCTACGAGTGCCTGGCCACGGGTCTGCCCGTGCTGGCCAGCCCTCTGCCGGCGCTCAAAGGCCTCGCGGGCGTACTGACGATCTGCCCGCAACCGGAAGACTGGGTCGCGGCCGCAAAATCCCTCGACGCGGACGCGGAGCGGGCGAGGAACGCCCGCATCGAGGTCGCTCTCGCTCACGCCGAAGACGCCGTCTTTAAACGCCTCTCCGCGCTGGTCGACGCCGCGCGCAAACACGCCCCGGCCCCGATGGACGCGCCCCATCACCGCAGCGCCCTGCTCTCGGGGCTGGGCTGGATCGGGGTCCTCTACGGCACGGCCCGCGCCTCGACCCTGCTGACCCAGCTTGTCGCAGGGCGCCTCCTCGGCCCCGCGGAGTACGGCCGCGCCAACCTCGCCATCGCCGCCGCGGCCTATCTGCAGATCATCCCCATGCTGGGATTTCCACTGGCTACGAGCAAGCTCATCGCCGACGAGCATAATGAAGAACGTCGCGGACGACTCATCACGACCGCCCTTGCCTCCTTCACGGTCTGGGCCGTCTTAAGCCTGCCCCTGCTGGCCGCAGCGCACCGCTTCCTTCAGCGCGCCATGGGCCTTCCCTCAGCACTCTTCGAGCTCTCCGTCCTGCTGGCCGTGACCACGGCCCTAAGCCAGGTCCTGGCCAGCCCCCTCTTGGGCCTGAAGCGCTTCGCCCATCGCGGACTCGTCGAGAGCGTCTACGGCTTCTCCGCGCCGATCCTGCTGGGATTGTTCATCTTCTTGCTGGGCCCCACCCATAAGACGATGATCCTGGCCTTCGCGGGCAGCCTGCTGGCCAGTTCCACCTACGCCCTCTGGACCCTGCGCCACTACCTGCGGCCCGCCTTCGAGCCGGCCTTCGTGAAAGCCGTGGGGCGCTACGCCGCGACGGCAACGCTCACTCTCCTCTCCACCGCCTGCGTCCTGGCCCCGGCGCGACTCTTCCTCAACCGCCACGCCAGCGCGCAGGAAGTCGGCCTCTTCAGCGCCTACTTCACGGCCACCATCCAGGTCGCCCTCGCGTTCCTCTACATGCTCCAAGCCGTGATCGTCCCCATGGCCAGCGGCGCCGAGGGCCAGCGCGAGCTCTGGGCCCTCTTCCGCCGCTGGGCCGCGCCGGGGATGGTCGCGGCATGGCTGTTCTTTATCTCCACCGCCCTGGCGGGCCTGGCCCTCTTCGGCCGCCGCTACAACCTCGACCTCGGCTGGGCCGCGGCCTTCGCGGGCGCAGCCGCCTTCGTGCTGCTCCACGGCGCGGCCTCCGCCCTCTACGCGGCCCGAGACTTCTCCGGCCTGCGCGTCTCGGTGGCCGGCGCCCTGGCGGCGGGCCTTGGCAACGTCGCGCTGACGGCGCGGCTGGTGCCGGAGTTCGGCGTGCTGGGCGCGGCCCTGGCCCTCATCATCTCCTTCGCGGCGGGCCTGGGGTTCTACGGCCTCTACTCCGTCTGGGAGCGAGGGCGCCCGTGAAGCGCCCTTCGATGGCGATCGCGACCGCGGCTACTGCGACCGCCTCGGCACTCGGAGCCACGACCTGGCACATCGCCCGCAACGCCGCCCCCCCGACCTTCGACGACGCTTGGTACCTGGAAGTCAGCTTCCGCCTTTTCTCCGCTCTCAAGACCGGCCCGCTTGCCTTCCTCCATGCCTATTCGGAGGCCTTCCGCATTAAAGCCCCCCTCATCAGCCTCGTTCCCTTGCCCCTCTACGCCCTATTCGGCATGGGCGAACGCGTCGCGGTCTGGGCGAATCTGCCGCTGGCAGCCCTCGCGGCCTGGGCCTGGTCGCGCGCCGCGGCCGTCTGGTGGCGAGACCATCCCAGAGGCCGCGATGCGGCCGCCCTCGGCGGGGCCCTCGCGGCCCTCCTGCCCCTGGCCTACGGCCTCTCACGGGTCTTCTTCGTCGAGACCCTTCTGTCCGCGCTTCTCGCGCTCTGGGCCTGGCGCTGCGCGGCGGCAAAAAAGGAGGATCGTGCCGAGGGCGTACGACTGGGCGTCCTTCTTGGCCTGGGACTGCTCGCCAAGGTCACATTCCCACTCCTGGCCGCGGGACTGGCCTGGCCGGCCCGCGAAAGGCTTAAGCCCCACGCCAAGACCCTCCTCCTGAGCGGCGGCGCCATCGCCGCGACTTGGTACGCCGTCAATCTCCCCTACGTCCTGGGATTTGCCTGGAGCGCGGGCTTCGGCCGCATCGCCAAGGACTACGCGGGCGCAGGCGGCGTGGCGGCAATCCTTGCTTGGCTGGCGTCGATCCTCAGAAACGGCCTCTCCTGGCCGCTGGCCGCGGCCATGTTCGCCTGCATTGCGACGGCCGCCTGGGCAAGGAAAAGCCGCCTCGACGGAGGGACCCGCGCGGCCCTCTGGGGACTGGCCCCTCTGCTGGTCTTCGCCGCGGGAGTCAACCCGGAGCCTCGTTTGGCGGCCCCGCTCCTGCCGTTGATCGCGCTCCTCGCCGCGCGCGCCGCCGTCGACTTTGATTCTCCAAGGGCTCGAGGAACCGCCGCCGCCCTCCTTCTCGGGACGGCCCTGACCGTCTGCATCGATCAGACGTTCTTGGCCCCGCGGCCGAGGGCCCTCGACTACAACGGAGCCCCGTCGGCCGACATCGGCTGGGATCGCTCGGCTTTGGTCGACGCTGTTAAGTCCTCAGGAGGACTCGTCGCCGCGCTCTCGCACGAAAGCCCGCGACTCAACGCCAACAACCTTTCCTGCCTGGCCGCCTCGCGCAGCCTTCCCCTGAGCTTCATCAGTCTCGGCTACGCGCAAAACTCGGTCGAAAACGCCCTCATCCGCCTCAAGGACAAGGGCGCGACAACCTTGGTTCTTATCGAGGGAATCCCAAACTCGGAACTTCCTGATTTCCTTAACCGCGCGGCCTCGGGCATAACCGCCGCAGTCGCCTCAGGCCGCCTGCGCGCCGAAGAATACGTCCGAATAGCAGTCTCGCCCGGGGTGACGGCCCGCGTGATGAGGCTGAAACGATGAAGCCTCCGAAGCTTTTGCCCTCCGCCAAGACCGGCTCCCTCGCCGGACTCTGCGCCCTGGCCGTCCTCGCCGCGCACGGTTGGAAGAACATTTCAAATCTCGGCTTCTATCATGACGATTGGACCGTTTTTGCGATCCTCGAAACCGGCGCCCAAAATGGGACCGGCTCCTTGCGCTCTCTCATGCACGCCTTCCCGAACCTGATCTACAGGCCGCTCGACCCCCTGCTGTGGTGGATCGAACATGCGTTCTTCGGGCTCAATCCCCTGGGTTGGCATCTCGTCTCGGCCGCCCTGCTGACGGGGGTCGCGGCCTTGACGGGACTTCTGGCAATCAGGCGCGGCGCCTCCACTCGGACCGCGGCCGTCGCCGCCGTTCTCCTCATCTCCTGGCCCTGCAAGGATTCGGTGCAATTCTGGCCCGGCGTCGCGACCTCGCTCTGCGCCTCGGCCTTGTGGCTCCTCTCGGAGCTGGCGCGCGCGTCCTATGAATCAAGAGGCGGCCGCGGACGCGCCGCTGCCAGCGTCCTCGCCTTCCTAGCCGGCCTCGGCTTCTATGAGCAGAGCCTATTTCTTCCCCTGGCCTGGCTCTTCGACCCTCCCTCAAGCCGCGAAGCTGGAAAGCGTCGCCGTGCCCTCATGGTCGCCATGGCCTCCGCGATCGCGGCGTGGTTTCTCGCGAGATCGCTCTTGCCCCGACTGACAGGCGTCTCCTATCCGCGGCCGCTTCAGATTTCTCTTCAGCACATCGCCCTCGTCGCCCTGAGCATGCCCCGAGCCCATGGTCCCGAGACCTTCTGGGCCGTCCTGCGTGAGCTGCGCCTGAATGCCCTCGCCGCCCCTCTGGGCGCCGCTCTCGCCCTGGCTCTTCCGTGGCTGACGAAACTTCTCCCCGAGGAAAAACACGGGCGCCTCGCCGCCTTCCCGGCTTACGGCCTGGCTATCTTTATCCTGGCCTACCTCCCCATGGCCTTCTCGGACTACAAACCCGTGCCGCTGGGACCCGAGAACCGTCTCAACCTGGCGCCCGCCATCGGCCTGGCCCTGGCCTTCGCGGCCTGGAGGCAGGCCCGAGCCCGAACAGCCGCCGCCGATGCCGCGGTCCTGATACTGGCCGGGCTGCTCCTCGCGGCCTCGGGCGGGACCGCCCGTCTTTGGGCAGAAGCCGCGCGGAAACAGGAAGCTATCCTCTCTGGAATATCCGCGCAGATCGTCCGATGGCCGCCAGAGCGGGAACTGATCCTGCTCCAGAAGGAGCCCCTGGCCGGAGGCCGCGCCCCCGTGTTCCTCTCGCACGACTCTCTCACCTTCGCGCTGAACCTTCGGCTAGGGGGACCCAAGCGCTGCGCCGACGTGGTCGGCCGCGACACGCTCTTCACCCGTCAAGGCATGCTCCGCAGGGAGATCTTCACGCCCTACAGCGGCTTGGTCTTCTACGATGCCGACTCCGGCCGCTTGTCCCTCCCTCACGCCCCGCCCGCCTCGGCAATCCGGTAGAATCTCCAGGTGCAACCCGACTTCTCGACCACCCGCGCCTTGAGTTGGTCTTTGGCCGCCCTGGGTCTCTGCCTGCCCTTGTCCCTGGCCGGCGCCAACGCGGCCCTGGGGGCCGTGACGCTGGCGCTGATTCTCGGCCTCAGGGACGAGGAACTGGGCGCAAAGCTCAAGACGCGCCTCACCTCAATCTTTAAGGAACCCGTCTTCCTGGCCGGCCTCGCCTACGTTGCGGCCTCCCTGCTCAGCGGCTTGCTCGGAGCGGGACCGGCCTCAAGCCTCCGCCTTTGGCCCAAGGACCTCCACAAACTCTGGGTCCTTGCCGCGGTCGGCGCGGCCATGGGAGGCTCCGGTCGGCGCGGCTTCTGCCTGGGCTTGGCGGCCGGAGCGAGTGCCGCGGCCCTCGTCGGCATCGGGCAGTCCCTTTACATCGATACGGGCCTCGGTTTCTACTCCCGCGCCCGCGCCTTCGTCCACCCCGTCGTCTACGGCGAGATGACGGGGCTCTGCCTGCTGGGAGCGGTCATCCTCTACGGTCGGTCCGAGGCCGGCGCGCAAAGCCCCCGCGCACGGCAGGCCACGACCGCCCTGGCCTGCCTGCTGGCCGTCGCGCTTCTGCTTAATCAGACGCGCGCAGCCCTAGCCGCCGTGCTGGCGGGATTTATTCTCCTGGGGTTCGTCGAGCCCGCCTGGCGCAAGCGCACGGCCGCAACCCTGCTCTGCGGGGCACTCGTGATCTGCCTTTGGGAACGCCTGCCGACGGGAGGACGCACCGTCGAGAGCATCTTCGTCGGCGGCGCCGGAGAGCCTCACCGCATGCGCCTGACCCTCTGGAGCGTCGCCTGGCGCATGTTCCGAGACCATCCCTGGACCGGGGCCGGACCCGGACATTACCAAACGCTCTTTACCCGCTACTTCCAAGGCCTCCTCGACGGCCAGCCGGTCTGGAGTTCGGCTCACAACCTCTTCCTCCACCAGATGGCGGAGCGAGGCCTGCTGGGCCTGGCGGCCCTCCTCGCCTTCCTGGGAACGCTCTCCGTCTCTGCCTGGAAGCGCTCGCGCTTAAAGCCCGACGGCTGGACTTTCTGGGCACTGAGCGTAACCATGGCTTTCCTCGTCATGAACGTCACCGAGACAGCCTTCCAGACCGAGCAGGCCGCCACGCTCTTCTTGGCCATATGGACGCTCGGGCAGGCGCGCCCGGGCGACGAATTCCTATAATCGCGACCATGTCCAAGACCCTCAGCATCCTGATTCCCGTCTACAACGAAAAGGCCACGCTTCTGGAGCTCCTCCGCCGCGTGGAGGCCGTCGAGCTTCCCGTCGCCAAGCAGATCGTGATGGTCGACGACGGCTCCACCGACGGGACGCGCGAGCTTCTCAAAAACATCTCCCCGGAACGCGCGATAATCGTCTACCACGAAAGGAACAGAGGCAAGGGCGCGGCCCTGCGCACGGCGCTGGCGCGCGCGACGGGGGAGCTTCTCATCATTCAGGACGCGGACCTCGAGTACGACCCCGCCGACTACCCCGCGATGCTGGGGCCTCTCCTGGACGGCCGGGCAGACGTCGTCTACGGCTCCCGCTTCCTCGGAGGCCCTCACCGCGTCCTTCTGTTTTGGCACTACTTCGCCAATAAACTCTTCACTCTTCTCACGAACATTCTCTACGACATCAATCTCACCGATATGGGAACCTGCTACAAGGCCTTCCTCGCCGAGAAAGTCAGGACCTTGCCGCTTGAAAGCGAACGCTTCGGCATCGAGGCAGAGCTCACCGCCAAGATCTGCAAGCGCCGCCTCCGAATCTACGAAGTCCCGATCTCCTACAGCGGGCGAACCTATTGCGAGGGCAAGAAAATCACCTGGAAAGACGGATTCTCCTATCTCTGGTGCCTCCTGCGCTACCGTGTTTCCGACTAGGAAAACGCTCCTCGCTCTCGCCGCAGGGACCCTGGCTCTGCGGTTGGGCATCTCGATCCTGACTGAAATTAAACCCATCTTCCCGGACTACTACTACACGGATGCGCGCCTCATCGACGGGGCGGCGCTGAAGACCTATGAGGCAAACTTAAAGAACACTCCCATCGTTTTTTGGGGAACCCTCAGCCAGATGCTTCAGATCCGTCTGCAGTCGGAGCTCTACTGCGTCACGGGTCCAAACCCCTTCGCCGTCAAGGCGGTCAACGCCGCCCTCGGCTCCTTGGCGATCCTCGCGCTCGTCCTGGCATTGGCTCCCGCCTTCGGGGGTCGGACCTCGCTGGCAACGGCGACGCTGGTTGGACTGTGGCCCTCTCACATCTTCTACACCTCGCAGAATCTCAAAGAGGCCCCCACCTCATTGCTTGCCTACGCCGCGTTGGCCTGCGCCATGTCGTTATTCTCCCGCGAACGCATCTCCGTCCGGATCTCCATCTTGATGGCCGCGGGAACCTTCTCGTTTCTCATTCTCACGGGGCTCTACCGCTCTTACATTTTACTCTCCCTCTCCGCCGCTCTGGGCGCCATGCTCCTTCTTGAAACGTTCTTGCGCAAGCCCTTTCGCTGGCCCCTGATCCTGGGCCTTGCGGCCTGCCTCGCGGCCCCTCTGGTCTATGTCCGCGTCTCGAGCGTCCTGCTGACCCGCTGGCTCGGGGCAGGGCTATCCGAATCCGAAGCGGGGAACGTGCGCATAAGCCCGACGCTGATCCCGCTCACCGTCAACGAGG
>Ga0334722_10003488_pt1 | contig 16879 bp, 13 predicted proteins | sample C3_bottom_MG_FD_207210 | JGI IMG/M metagenome (GOLD analysis project Ga0334722, IMG submission 207210) | Sediment microbial communities from Yellowstone Lake, YNP, Wyoming, USA - C3_bottom | ecosystem: Environmental > Aquatic > Freshwater > Lake > Sediment | place: USA: Wyoming | collected...
CGGGCGATCTCGTCGAGCGGTGCCAGCTCGTCCGGCAGGTTTGGGTGGACGTCGAACCGGTGGATGCGCATCGCGGCAGGCTACCCGTGCTCGGAGGTGAACGCCCGGCGTTCTGGCACACTCCCGCGCATGACACACACGAACGCAGACGCCGCCACGAGCTTCGAGGAGAGCGCGGCGGAGTACGACGAGATCCTCCTCCACAACATCGCCGGGGCGGAGCGGTTGATCGCCTCGATCCCAAACGGCGACTACCGGGACGTGCTGGATGTCGGGTGCGGCACCGGGTTCGCGTCGCTCGCGTTCGCGCGCCGGTTCGCGCCGCGCCGAATCGTGGGGGTCGACCCCGCGTCCGCGATGCTCGACGTCTTCCGCGCCAAGGTCGCGGCGCTCGAGGGCGTGGAGGTGGAGCTGCACGCCGCGGACGTCACGACGATGCCGGTCGAGAGCGGCGCGTTCGACGCGGTCATCTCGAGCATGGCGTTCCACTGGTTCCCGGACAAGCCGGGCGCCGTGTCGGCGATGGCCGCGAAGCTCCGCCCGGGAGGGGTGCTCGCGGTGCTCGCCGCGGGCGCGGGGGGAGAGGAGGCGTTCCGCGAGGTGCTCCGGTCGCTCGACCCGCCGGCGCCGCCGCACCTGGACGCGACGTTCGACTTCGCCCAGCGCGACATCCCGCAGATCGAGGAGTACCTCGAGGCCGCGGGGCTCGATGCGATCGACGTGTGGATCGAGCGTCGCGCGCGGGCCACCGCGCCCGAGGCGTATCTCGCCAGGATGCGCGCGGTCGCGAGCCACGTGACGGCGGGTATGAGCCCCGAGGAGTTCGCGGATCTCGACGCGCGGATCAACGCCGCGACGAACGCCGCGGCCGGCCCGGACGGCCTGTTCCACTATGAGTTCTGCAAGCTGAACGTGATCGCCCGCAAGCCCGTGTAGGTGGGGCCGTGCAGGCGTCTACTCGACGACCAGGCCGTGGCGCATCGTGTTCTCGCTGACGACCTGGGGCTCGACGAACTGCAGGATGTAGTCGGGCCCGCCGACCTTCGCTCCGACGCCTGACCGGCGGTTGCCGCCGAAGGGCTGGCGGGCGACGATGGCGCCGGTGATCGAGCGGTTGATGTAGAGGTTGCCGACAGGGGACCGCTCAACCACCCGGTCGATCACGCGCGGGTTGCGGGTGAAGACCCCGCCGGTCAGCGCGTAGCGCGAGGCGTCGACCAGGTCGAGGGCGTCGTCCACGCTCGCGACCGCCTCGAGGGTCAGCAGGGGGCCGAACACCTCCTCGCGGGTCAGCGGTGAGCCGGGGGGCAGGTCGGTCACGATCGTGGGCGGGCAGAACCAGCCCGCGGCGGGGACGTCGGGCTGCTGCGCGCAGATCCGGCCCTCTGCCGCCCCGGCGGTGATCGCTGACAGGACGCGCTCCTGCGACTCCCGGTCGATCACCGGCGGCACGTCCGTCGCGAAGTCGTCCGCCTGTCCGACCCGCATCGCAGCGACCGCACCCGCGAGCCGGTCCGCAAGCACGCCGGCGACGGCCTCGTGGGCCAGCACCCTGGCCGCCGCGGAGCACTTCTGGCCGGCGAACGCGAACGCCGACCGCAGCACGTCCGGAACGACCTGGTCAAGGTCGGCGTCGGCATCGACGATGATCGCGTTCTTCCCGCCCATCTCGGCGACCACCCGTTTGACGTGCCGCTGGTCGTCGTGGGTGTCCGCCGCGGCGCGGATGATCGCCAGCCCGACCGTCTCCGAGCCGGTGAACGCGATGGTATGGATGCCCGGGTGCGCAACCAGGGCAGCACCGGTCTCGCCGTATCCCGGCAGCAGTTGCACGACGTCGGCCGGCACGCCGCCCGCGCGCAGCGCCTGCACGAGGCGCAGGCCCGACGCGGGGGCCTGCTCGGCGGGCTTCAGGATGACGGCGTTGCCCGTCGCGAGCGCGGTGGCGACGAGCCCGGCCGGGATCGCGAGCGGGAAGTTCCACGGACCGATCGCCGCGACCACGCCGCGCGGCCGGTAGCGCATCGTGTTGCGTTCACCCGGAAGCTGCAGCAGCGGGCGACCTGCGGCGAGCGCGAGCGCCTGCGCCGCGGCGTATTCGATGTGGTCGATCGCCTCGCAGACGTCGGCGTCGGCCTCCGCCCACGGCTTGCCGCACTCGCGCACCTGGAGGGCGGCGAGGGCGTACCTGTCGGTGCGCAGCGCCTGCGCCGCGCGGCGCAGCGCATCGGCCCGTTCCTGGGCGGCGCGCCGGGCCCACGTGGGCTGCTTGCGCGCCGCGACCTCCACCGCCGACGCGACGTCCGACGCGGACGCGACGCCGGCCCGCGCGACCAGGCGGTCCGGCGTCCCGGGGTCGGTCGACTCGATCCCATCATGCGATCCCTCCGACGCACCGATCAGCACGGGCACGCGCAGCGGCGGACTCGCGTCGAGGGCGCGGAGCGCGTCGATGAGCGCGGCGCGCGGGGCGTGACGGCGAAGCTCGAGCAGCGGCTCGTTTACGAACCCGCTCACGGGGCGGCCAGGAGCTCCTCGATCGGCACACCGCGGCCGTGCGCCGACAGGAACGACGAGCTCGCGGTGTTCTCGAGCAGGCGCCGCACGAGGTATGCCATGCCCATCACCAGGTCGCCCACCGGGCAGTAGACGCGCGTCCGGATCCGGTGGGCCGCCAGCGAGTCCTGCAGGTCGTCGCCGAGGCCCTGCAGCACCTGGATCTCGATGTCGCTGTTTCCGCCGCCGGCGAGGCGGTTGTAGGCGACGGCGTGGGCGACCGACCGCAGGTTGTGGGACGCGATCGCAAGCCTCACCTGCGGGCGGGCGTCGATCAGCCGTCGCGTGAGCGCCTCGAAGTTGCGGTCGCTCTCGGCCTTCTCGGTGAACACCGGCGGCGTCCATCCGCGCTGGCGCGCCTCGGCGACCTCGTGGTCCCAGTACGCGCCCTTCACCAACCGGATCGTCAGCGGGGAGGCGCGCGGATGAGCGCGGCACCACTCGAGCACGCGATCGATCAGGGCCGACGACTCGCGCAGGTACGCCTGCATCACCACCCCGGTGGAGGGCCCGTCGCGGAACTCGGGGTCCGCGAGCATGTCGAGCACGAGCAGCAGGGTCGTCTCGAGCGTGTCGACCGACTCCATGTCGATGTGCAGGTGGGCGCCCGCATCGCGGGCCTGGCGCAGCAGCGCCACCAGCCGTCGTGACGCGTCCCTCGCGCCCAGCTCCGGTGCCGATGGCCGGATGAGCGGCGTCAGCGCGGAGATCTTGACGGACACGTTCGCGCGCGGCACCGGCCCGGCGAAGTCGTGTTCGAGCACCGGCCGGGCCGGCCATGCCGGCACCGCGCCGGTGAGCGTCGCGATCGCATCGGCGCACCGGGCCGCATAGGCGTCAGCCTCGTCCTGCGTGACGGTGGCCTCGCCGAGCAGGTCCAGCGACGAGCCCGCGCCGGCACGCCAGAGGCGCTCCAGGTGGCTCAGGGCCGCGTGCGGTGACTCGCCCACGATGAACCGCTGGGCGAGGTGCTTCACGCCGGCCGCGGCGACGCTGCCGACGAGCCGCTCGCCGACCGCGCTCCGGCCGAGCGCGCCTGGCGCCCTCAGCAGGGCGGGCGGGTCCTCGACCTCGTCGAGCAGCGCGGTGAGGTGGTCGGTCAGCTCCTCTGGGGTCCGGCACGCGGGCGTCGCGTCGACGAAACGAAACAGCGCCGCCTGGACGTCGGGCCGGTCGGCGACGACCTGCATCAGGCGCTGGTCGAACGTCCGCGCGGGGTGGCGGATGGCGGGCGGATATGCGGCCGCGAGGGACCTTCCGACCTCGGTGATGAGGGCCTCGAGCCCGGGCACACGGCCAGCATACGCCGGGTGTAACGCCGGCCGCCACCGCGGGACGGCACAGGGACGGGGCCGCACCCCCGTCGCTAGGCTTCGTCCGCAGGTTCCACGTGAGAGGTGAGCGATGCCGTCACTGTTCAGCAGATACAAGACCCGGATCCCGACGCCCGAGGACGCCCTTCCGGGCCGGTCGGACCGCATGCCCGTGCCGGCGCGGCACCGCGTGCTGGACGCACCGCTCGAGCCGCCGTTTCCGGTGGGCACGGAGACCGCCGTGTTCGGGATGGGCTGCTTCTGGGGCGCCGAGCGGCTGTTCTGGAAGGCTCCGGGCGTCGTGTCCACCGCGGTCGGCTACAGCGGGGGCGCGACGCCGAACCCGACGTACGAGGAGGTCTGCAGCGGGCGGACCGGGCACACGGAGGCCGTGCTCGTCGTGTTCGACCCGGCCGTGACGTCCTACGAGGAGATGCTCCGGACCTTCTGGGAGGGGCACGACCCGACGCAGGGCATGCGTCAGGGCAACGACGTCGGCACGCAGTACCGCTCGGCGGTCTACACGACGTCGCCGGCGCAACTCGAGGCGGCGCAGCGAACCGCGGCGATGTTCGGCGAGCGCCTGGCAGCAGCCGGCCTCGGCGCGATCACGACGGAGATCGCCCCCACCGGTCCGTTCTACTACGCGGAGGACTACCACCAGCAGTACCTCGCGAAGAACCCGAACGGCTACTGCGGCCTGGGCGGCACCGGCGTGACCTGCCCCGTGGGGGTGCTCGCCGGCGACTAGTGTCGTGATTCGGAAATTCGTGTGCAGTTCGGTGAGCGAGACCGAGCGAGGCAAGGACGCAGTGTCCCCCGCATATGGGGCTGCGACACCGAGGACGCCGCGTCCCGAAGGTCGCAGCCAGCGAACTGCCACGATATTTGTGAGTCACGACACTAGCCCGTGGCGCGCGCAGGACGCCGTGCTGGGAACGTCTCTCGGGCGGTCGCCACGAAGTTGCGTACGAGGGCGCTCGGCTGGTCGCGCCTCCAGGCGAGGGCCAGCGCGATCCGCACCGCGTGGCCGTGCACCGGCCGGTATGCGACGCCGTCGCTGCGCACCCGCTCCATCGACGCGGGCACCAGCGAGACGCCGAGCCCGGCCGCGACGAGGCTCACGATCGTGGGCATCTCACCCGCCTCCTGGACGACGTCGGGGTTGAACCCCGCGTCGCGGCACGCGTCGACGACCTCGTCGTGGAACAGCGGGTTGCGGTCGCGGCCCCACAGGACGAACGGCTGGTCGGCGAGCGCGGCCAGCGGGACGCGCTTGCGCGCCGCGAGGGGGTGGAAGTCAGGTAGGGCCACGACCAGGTGCTCCTCGACCAGCCGGAGCGTCGCGATGCGCTCGGTCTCGACAGGCAGCCGCACGAGGCCGGCGTCCAGGGTGCCGTCCTGCAGTGCCGCGACCTGCTCGGTCGTGGAGAACTCGGCCGGCACCACGGTCGCTTCGGGAAACCGCTCGCGGAAGCGCCGAAGCAGCGCCGGCAGCACCTCGTGCACGGCCGATCCGACGAACCCCATCCGGATCGTGCCCGACGCCCCGGCTTCGACTCGGTGCACCGCCTCCTCGAGGCGGGCGGCCTGCGCGAGCAGTTCCCCGGCGCCTGCAAGCAGGGCGAAGCCGGCGTCGGTCAGCTCGACGTGGCGCCGGCTGCGGCGGAACAGCGACACACCGAGTCGGGCCTCCAACCGCTGGATCTGCTGGCTGAGCGGCGGCTGGGCCATCCCGAGGCGGCGCGCCGCCCGGCCGAAATGGAGCTCCTCCGCCACCGCGACGAAGCAGCGCAGGTGCCGCAGCTCGAAAGGCTCTGATATCAAGATCGTCTCACTTTGCCCCAAACGGTGATATTGGACATATTAGCGCCGAAGGCTCTACCGTAGGTGGCGTGACGACGACCCCCACCGTTCCCCGGCGCTTCAGCTCGATGGCGGGCTTCCTCGTGGGGGCGAGCGCGATGTTCGCGACGATGTACTCGACGCAGGGAATCCTCCCGGAGCTCGGCCGGGCGTTCTCGGTCAGCCCGAGCCGCGCTGGCCTCACGATCTCGGTGCTCGTGATCGCGGTGGTCGCCGGGGCGTGGATCTGGGGGCCGCTGTCCGACCGGGTCGGGCGGCGGGCGTGCCTGATCGCGGCCAGTGCCCTGCTGATCCCCGCGTCGATCGGCGTCGCGCTCGCACCGACTTTCGAGGTGCTCCTCGGGGTGCGCGCGCTGCAGGGTCTGATCCTCCCCGGCCTGCTGGTGGTGGGCCTTCCGTACGTGTCCGAGGTGTTCGTCCCCGCGTTCGGGGCCCGGGCGATGGGGTGGTATATGGCGTCGCTTATCTCAGGCGGTCTGGTGGGGCGGCTGGGCGTCGCCCTGCTCGCGTCCGCCGCCGGCTGGCGCGCGGCGCTCGGGACGCTGGCGGTGCTGCCGCTCGTGGCGGTCGGGGTGATGGTGCGCTGGCTCCCGCCGCCGCCACCGGTCAGGAAGCGCGTCTCCCGCGGCGCGATCGCGAACCGGCGGGTGATCGCCGCCGCGATGACCGGGCCGAGTCTGTTCTTCGTGTTCGTCGGCGTGTTCTCGTATATCGGCTTCCGCCTGGAGGCGGCGCCGTTCAACCTGTCGCCGACGGCCGCGTCGCTGGTGTTCGGCCTGTGGGTCGTCGGCGTGGTCGCGCCCTTCGCGGGGCGCGGCGCGGAGCGGTTCGGATGGGCGAGGGTGGCCATGGCCGGCGTGGTCGCGGCGTCGCTCGGGGTCGCGCTGACGGTGCCGGACTGGTTGCCGACGACGGTGCTCGGCCTGGCGCTCGTCACGATCGGCATGTTCACGGTCGTCACCGCCGCGCCGATCGGCGTCGGCGGGGCCCGAGGCGTGCGCCCCGGCGCGGCGAGCGCCCTCTACTACAGCATCTACTACACCGCGGGGGCGGTCGGCGCATTCGTGCCGGGCCTCGCGTGGCAGGCGGCGGGGTGGGGCGGCGTGTCGCTCGTCGCGGCGGGCGCGCTTGCGGTCGCGGCGACCGGCGCCTGGCTGGGGCAGCTCGAGCGCCGCAGCGCCCCGGTGGTGACCGCGGAGCTCCGCCTCGGGTAGCGCGCGGCAAGGAGTTCGGTGCTGCCGGGTCGAAGTGGGACGGTATCGAGATCGGCGCCGGGGTGCCGATGAACATGTGAGGCGCCCGCAGCGGGCGCGTGCAGGAGAAAGGGAGTTGCCGTGACCCGCCATCTGTTTGACATCAAGGAACGCGCGACCCATTCGCTGGTGGCGGAGCAACTCAGGGCACTGGCCGATCAGATCGCGAAGGGGTCCCTGAACATGGCCTACGACGAGTGGCACGCTCCAACCGTCATCGTTGACCCGATGGAGGTCGTCGTCGATCTCGTCCAGCGCAAGCACGAGGTGGAGCTCTCGATCCAGATGCGCTGGCCGGTGGAGGAAGCGGCGGCGAAGTAGGGCGCCGCCGCCGCCCCGTCGCTCAGCCCGGGCCCTCGCCCGGGGCCGCGACCGGTGTGCAGCCGAGCAACTCGGCCAGGTCCGCGATGTCGCGCGCGACGAGGTCCCAGGGACCGTCCGGGGCGAGGTCCGTCGTCTGGGCGGGGCCGTGCTCGGCGGGGCGGTGGACGAACGCGGTACGGAGCCCAAGCGCGGCGGCGGCCCCGAGGTCGCCGTTGTGTGCCGCGGCGAGCATCACCTGCCCCGGCTCGAGGCCCAGCAACGCGACGTTGCGCAGGTAGGCGGGAGGCGTGGGCTTGTAGGCGCGGGCGGTCTCGGCGCCGAGAACCGCCTGCCAGGGAAGCCCGCCGCGCGAGGCGAGGTCGCGGAGCAGGTCGGTGTTCCCGTTCGAGAGCGACCCGATCGTGTACCGGCTACGCAGCGCGGTGAGGCCCGGCAGGGCGTCGGGCCACGGGTCGAGCCGGTGCCACGCCAGCGTCAGGGCCTCGAGCTCGGCCGGCGGAGGGAGGGGGATGCCGTAACGCGGCAGCACGCGCTCGAGGCTCTCGCGGTGCAGCACGTCGAGCGGGACCCACTCCCGCCGTCCCGAGCGGACCTCCTCCATGGACGGCTGGTACTCGCCACGCCAGTCGTCGGCGACGGCCGCCCAGTCCGCGGTCAGGCTGCGCCGGGCGCCGAAGGCCGCGAGCTCACGCGTGACGCCCGACCGCCAGTCCACGACGGTGCCGAACACGTCGAACAGGACGGCCTCGATGTCGGCGATCCGCATGCCCCGCAGGCTGTCACGATCAGGCGGCTCGCGTTCAGATGAACCTCACCTTCACGTTGAGCGTGAGGGTAATTCGGAAGGCGCGATTGAGCACGAAGACGGTGGTGGGCATGAGCCCCGTTTGTGGCCCGCCGCCGGGCGGGCGGAGCCGGCTTCGGGCGAGCCCTCGGCCGGCCCGGGAACGTGACCGCCGAGCCGGGACATGCGTCATTCCGCCGCGATTGCGCTCCACGAGCGAAAACTCGGGGTTGCGGACCTCGATGCGTCCGGGACGTCACTTCGGTGGGGCCTAGGACTGCGTTCAGTAGGCGGGTGGCTTTCCACGTTGCGCGGGCTCCGTGGATTGTGGTCGGCGGTACAGCGATTGCACCGATTGCCAGCGCACGCAGCCGCGATTGAGTGGGTGCAGTTCGCACGACTCGGGAAGGCCCAGTCTTGAACCCCCCAGCGATCGCATCACCCGCACCGACGCTGGGGTCGGCCGTTCCCAAGGTCGAGACGCGACGGCGGTGGGCGACGAGCGCCCCCGTCGAGCCTCCAAGGGGAGTGGTCATGAGCCGTCATCCGTCATCCCGCAACGGGCGCGCGGCCGCGCGCGCCACCCGCCGTACTCGCGCGGTGCTCGCACTGCTCGCGCTGGCGGCCGCCCTCGTCACGGCGCCGATCCTCGCGGCGCTCGCGGCCACACCCGTTCCCGCGTCATCCGGGGCGGTGATGGTCCACATCGGCGCGACCCTCGAGCCGGCCGCCGTGACTATCGCGCCCGGAACCGTGGTGACCTGGCACAACCAGGACGGCTCGCGGCACCGGATGCGGGCCCACGGCGGGGCGCTCGAGTTCGACACCGGCGACATCGCCGCGGGCGCCGCAGCGTCGATCGCGTTCAGCCAGGAGGGCATCTACACCTACATGGACCATGGCGGCTCCGGCGGGACGGCGTACACCGGCACAGTCATCGTCCGGGCGGGCGCGACGCAGCCCGCCCCCGCCCCCGGCGGGGCCCCCGCACCCCGGCCGCCGTCGGCGGCATCCGTGTCGATCGCAGGCAGCGCCTTCGCGCAGCGGTCGGTGACGGTGGCTGTCGGCGCGACGGTGACGTGGACGAACAACGACACGCGGGCGCACACGGTGACCGCGGCGGACAACTCGTTCGACAGCGGGATCATCGCCCGAGGAGCGACGTTCCAGCGGACGTTCACCGCCGCAGGCACGTACAACTATCTCTGCGCGGTGCACCCCGAGATGACGGGGACGGTGCTCGTCACGAACGGGGCGGTCCCGCCGCCGCCGGCTCCGACGCCGCCTCCGTCGACGACGCCCCCTCCGGCCACGCCCCCGCCCTCGGCGCCGCCTCCGTCGACGGGCCCCAACCCGTCGGCGGCTTCGGTGTCGATCGCCAACAACGCGTTCGGCCCGGCGTCGGTGACCGTCAGGGTGGGGGGGACTGTGACGTGGACGAACAACGACACGCGGGCGCACACGGTGACCGCGGCGGACAACTCGTTCGACAGCGGGATCGTCGCCCGCGGAGCGACGTTCCAGCGGACGTTCACCGCGGCCGGCACGTACAACTATCTCTGCGCGGTGCACCCCGAGATGACGGGGACGGTGCTCGTCACGAACGGGGCGGCTCCGCCGCCCCCGGCGACCCCGCCACCGGCCGCCAAGCCGCCCGCGTCGACGACGCCGTCGGCCCCGGCCACCGCCCCCTCCGGCGCGGGCAAACCCCCCGCGGCCGCGTCCGTGTCGATCGCGAACAACGCGTTCGCCCCGGCGTCGGTGACCGTCGCGGTCGGCGGGACCGTCACCTGGACGAACAACGACACCCGGGCGCACACCGTGACCGCGGCCGACAACACGGTCGACAGCGGAATCGTCCTCAAGGGCGCGACGTTCAAGCGGACGTTCGCCTCCGCCGGGACGTACAACTACCTCTGCGCCGTGCACCCCGAGATGACGGCCACAGTGCTCGTCACCAACGGCCCGCCGCCACCGCCCGCCGCCGCGCCGAAGCCGGCCTCGGCGGCGAAGGGGACCGGGGTGACGCCTGCGGCCGCGACGCCTGCGTCCCCCGGCGCGGCGTCCGCGGCATCGGCCTCGGTGTCGATGCGCGGCTCGGCCTTCGCCGCGCGCACCGTCACCGTCAGGCCCGGCGGCACGGTGACCTGGATGAACGACGACAGCGCACCGCACACCGTGACCGCCGCCGACGGCAGCTTCGACAGCGGCATCGTGGCCGTCGGCGGTCGGTACCAGCGGACGTTCCCGTCCGCAGGGACGTTCAACTACAAGTGCATCTTCCACGCGGGCATGACGGGCACGGTGGTCGTGAAGGAGACCGCGACAGCCGTCGCCCCGCCGGCGAACCCCTCGGTCCCCACCGCGGCGGCCACGGGCGGGTCGAGCGGAGGGTCCGCAACCCCCGCTGGCGCCGGCGCCGTGAAGGCGTCGGTCAAGATGTTGGACAACAGCTTCTCGCCGGCGACGCTCTCCGTTCCCGCGGGTTCGTCGGTGACCTTCACGAACACCGGAAGGGTTCCCCACACCGCGACCGCGGCCGACAAGTCGTTCGACAGCGGGATGGTCATGCCGGGCGGGTCCTGGTCCACCGTGCTGCGCACCCCCGGCACGTACCGCTACGTCTGTATCGTCCACCCCGGAATGGCCGGCACGATCACGGTCACAGCGTCACAGGCCGCTGGGGCCGCCGCCGGCTCCGGCGGCGGGACGGGGACGCCGGGCGCCTCGGGCGCGGACGCGACCGTGTCCGCGATGCCTGCGCCGTCGATCGACTGGTCGGTCGCGCTGCTCGTCGGCGGGCTCGTGCTGCTGGGCGGCGCGCTGTTCATGGCGGGCCTCGTGCTCGTCGAGCGGCCGGGCGCGCGCCGGGCCGCCGGGCGGACCTGGCACGCGGTCACGACCCCGGTCCGGCGCACGCGGCGGGCCGTCCGGCACGTGCCCACGCGCCCACGGGACAGATCAAAGCTGCGGCCACAGCCGTAGGGGAACGGCGTCGTCGCCGAAGGGTCGGGCGTCCAGGGACGGATGCCCGACGCCTCGGCGGTAGTGGCGTCGCCTGCCGTGTGCGGAGATCCCGCAGCGGGTTCCGTGGCGACTGCGCTGCTGGAAAGCGCCACGGGGGTCTTGGATTGAAGGGCGTACCCGAGCTCGGACGGTTTGCGTGATTTTCGTGTGACCGATTGGAGGCTCGTCATGAAACCCGCAGTTCGAGGCCCCGCGCGCCGGCTGCTCATCGCGGTCACCGCCGCGCTCGCGATGCTGGCCATCCCCGCGACGGGTGCCGCCGTGTTCGATCCGTTGGTGCCCCCGACGCTGCTCAGCCCTGCCGACGGTGCACAGATCGTCGCCGCGACGCCGGTGGTCTTCGATATCCAGACCTCCCCCGACGACCCTGGGGGGTTTCTCTGGCTTCACGTCTCGCGGTCGCCCGCCGTTGACGCGACCGGCGTGATCGACTCGGATGCCGACATCGAACCGTTCACGGCGGTCGCCGGTCAACCCGGCGTATTCCGCGCGGCTCCGACCTACTACAGCTTCCCCTCCTTCTGGATGAACTCACCCGGGACGTACTACTGGCAGGCGTTCCGGATCAACTGCTCCGGCTCGCTGGCCGACTGCTACATCCAGAGCCCGATCCGGACGCTGGTCATCACGCCGCGGCCGGTGACGGCGAGCATCACGAGTATCGGGCCCGCTCGCGCCTGCTACCGGTCGCGCAGCAGCGTGCGGGTGCACGCGGCCGGCTTCGCGCCGGGCGCGTCGGTGGAACTCCGCTTCAGCGGCTCCTACGCCGCCTCCACCACCGCTGATGCCCTGGGCAACGTCAGCACCACCGTTGCGGTCCCGTCCGCCGGGATCGGGCCCGTGCAACGCCGTTTCGCCCTCTCGGTCGCCGAGCGCAACTTCCCACAGAACACCGCCAAGGTGAGCGTGCTCGCGGCGAATCTGGACTTCACTGCGACGCCGTCGTACTTCGTGCGCCGCGGACAGAAAGTGCAGTTCCGGTTCTCGGGGATGGTCACGAGCCGCGGCGTCTACGCCCACTACCGACTCGGCGGCCGGACCCGGGCGAACGTGCGGCTGGGGGCGGCTCGCGGCGCATGCGGGATGCTGACCGTTCGTGCCCCGATGATTCCGTCGGCGATCACGCGGGCCGGGACATGGCTCGTCCAGTTCGACGCGCTTCGCGGGTACTCGCCGAGCGCCGCTCCGCAGTTGCGGGCGACCATCCGCGTGCGGTCGATCTTCCTGTAACGCCTGCTCGGGGGCGAGCCCGTTCGAGGCTCGCCCCCGCAACGGAATGCTCCGCCACGCCGGCGGTCCCTGGTAGCGTCCGGCGGCCCCTCGGGCCCGCCGCGTCGGCGGGCCGGGAGGTGGCGACCCGCCGGCGGAGGGCGCCGGTCCGGGAGGCGGGCCCGTTCGCGGGCCGGGGCGACGACGACAGGAAATCAGACGATGGCGACGCAGGGCCGCACCGCGCGCCCCAGGCCGACCCGTGCCGCAACGCGAGAGGGGCGATGAGCGACCACCTGTGGTTGTACCTGCTGGTCGTCGGCGTCCTCACGGCGCTGACGCCCTGGGCGATCGTCGGCGAGATCGTGCTGCTCGGATCGGGCATCGGGGCCCGCGGGGCCGTTGCGTTCACGGTGGGGTGGTTCTGCTCGGTCGCGGTGGTCGCGACCGTCGTCGCAGCCGGCTTCTCCGCCGGATCGGCGTCGAAGCAGACGTCGCGCGGGGTGTACGTCGCGGAGGTCGTGCTCGGCCTCGGGCTGCTGGCGCTCGCCGCCAGGCGGCGAGCGCGCAACCGGGCGACGCCGCCACCCGTCGGCGAGCCCCGCTGGCTCGAGAAGCTCGACGGGATGGGGACCGTCGTCGCGTTCGCATTCGGGACGTTCATGGTCAACGTCTTCTTCGTCGTGGACGCCGGCCTGCGGATCGCGTCAGCGGATCTCGACGCCTCGGAGGCGGCGCTCGCGCTTCTCGTCTACTGCGTGCTCGCCACCGGGGCGCTCATCGCGATCCTCGTCGTGTACTTCGCGGATCGCACGGCGTCCGAGCGGCGGCTCACGGCGATGCGTTCGTGGATCGCTCGCAACAACGCGAGCGTCGTCGTCGGCATGATCGCCGTGGTTGGCGTCGCGCTCGTGCTGAAGGGGGTCGTCGGGCTCGTCGCCTGAGCGCGGCTCGACCGGAACCGTACCTCCGGTCAGTCGCCGTCCCGCCGCGCCGCCCATGTCACGGGCACGTCGGCGCCGCCCTCCTCGGTGATGCGGCGTCCGAACCTGACGAACAGGGGGTGCGAGACGGCCTTCCCGGCGACGAGCGCCTCGCCCAGACGCAGGGCGCCGGAGCGTGCGGTCAGCCCCAAGGGGACGAACGCGAACAGGTCGGCGAGGTACGCGACGTCGCCCGGCGCGCTCATCCGCATCAGCACGAGGTTGTCGCACTGCGACAGCACGTTCTCGTGGACCTTCTGCGGGCGCTGCGTCGCGACCAGCATGGAGAGGCCGTATTTGCGCCCCTCCGCGGCGATGTTCACCGCGGCCTGGGTCGAAAGTGCCTGCAGCGCGTGGCCGGGGTGCTGGGGGCACACGTTGTGCGCCTCGTCGACGATGATCAGCACCGGCCGCCGGTCGGCGCGCCGCTCCCAGAGACGATCCAGCACGGCCGTCCCGACCAGCGCACGCTCGTTCGGCTCGGCGATGCTTCCGAGGTCCACGACGAGGCAGCGCCAGTCGTCTCGGTCGAGGTCGCCCAGCAGCCCGCGGTCCGAACGATCCCCCGTCCAGATCGCCCAGTCCAGCAGGCCCAGGTTCCGTGCCCGCGTGGCGAAGCTGCGGGCGGGGCCGTCCGTTGCGATCAACTGCTTCTGCAGCTCCTCAGGCGCAACGCCGTTCGACTCCTGCTCGACGATGTCGAGGAACGCCCCGTACTCCTCGCGGTCCGTCAGCGGGTCGAGTCCCGTGGCGGCCGCCTGCACCCGCAGCCCCAGCTCGAAGAAGCGCAGCCGCAGCCGATCGTCGCCGCCGGCGGACGCGCTTCGGATCAGGACGCGATCGGCGACGCTCCGCCACCGCGCGGCGTCGTCCGCGGGCGTGTCGTGGCGAACCTCCCGCAGGCGGCCGAGGTCGGAGTTCGGGTCGAGCACGACGACCCGGAGGTCGGTCTCGAGGAGGATCTGCTCGACGAGCACCCCCAGCGAGTAGGACTTGCCCGAGCCGGACTGTCCGCAGAAGAAGGTGTGGCGGTTGAACCCCCCGGCGTCCAGCACGACGCGCACGCCGTCTGCGAGGGCGGACTCGCCGATCGGAAGCCCCGCGCGGTCGGGTCGCGACGCGTCGAGGAACTCCTGGACCTCCGACGGGTCGGCGGGCGTCAGGAGCGCGTCGTGGAACGGCCGGCTGTCGCCCAGCACCAGCCCGGCGCCCTCCGCGCGGCTCACCGTCAGCCGCGCGCGGTACTCCGGCCCGGTGCCGCCGGTCAGGAACCCGGACAGCTCGGGGCCCGGCTGCTCGGTGAGGCGCAGGTCGACGATCTGCCCCACCGCCGAACCGTCGGGCAGGTCGAGGTGGACATACCCGCCGACTTGCAGGTCGAGTCCAAGCGGCGCGCGGAAGCTGAATGACCTGCCGTCGAGCGACGTCGCGAGCGGTGAGATCTGCTCCTCGAGCGATCGCTTGATGCCCATCGCCGTCTCGAACTCGGTGCGGACGTCCGGGGCCGCAGCCGCGAGTGCCTCGGAACTCTCGTCGCTCATCGGCGCATTGTCACAGCCCGCCGCGTCGCCTGCAAACGCTCGAAGCTGGTACCGACGCGGGTTGGATAGAGTGACGCGGGCCCGCGTCCCGCGGGCTTCGCAGCCGCGACAGGAATGCCGATGCCCGAGTCGATGCAACCGCTTGCAGCGCCGTCCGGCGGCGGGGCACAGGTGGTCGTGACGGGTGCGCAGCCGCGCTGGCGGAAGCCGCTCGTGGTGGGGCTCATCGTGCTCGCGGGGATCGTGATGCTGGTCGCGAGCCTGACGGTGTGGGCCAGGCGCCAGGCGCTCAACACCGACAACTGGGTCGAGGCCAGCTCCGAGCTTCTGCAGGACGACGCGGTGCGTCAGGCCGTGAGCGTCGCGCTGGTCGACGCGGCCTTCCGCCAGGTCGGCGGCGACGGCGAGGCCGGCGCCGACCTGCCGCCGCTGCTGCAGCCCCTCGCGAGCCGTCTGACCGCGACGCTGCGGGCGAGCGCCGTGGACGTGGCGGACCAGGTGCTCGCCCGCCCGGGCGTCCAGAGCACCTGGCGGGACGTCAACCGGGTGGCGCACAGGAACCTGATCGCGGTGGTGGAGGACGACAGGGGGCGCGACGCATCCGGCGACGTGGTGCTCGACCTGAACCCGCTGGTGACCGACATCAGGGGGCGGCTCGGGCTGGGCCCGCCGCCGTCGCCGGACGCCGGCCGCTTCGTGATCCTCCGGAATGACCAGGTCGAGACGCTCCAGACCGCGGTCAACGCGATCCGCAGGGTCAGCCTGCTCGCATGGCTCGCGGTGGTCGGGCTGTTCGGGGCGGGCATCTGGCTCGCCCGCGGCTGGCGCCACACCGCGGTCATGGTCGCGGGGTGGACGTTCGTGGCGGTGGGGCTCGCCCTGCTCGTGATCCGGCGTGTCGCCGGGAACCTGGTCGTCGACAGCCTCGCCGGGGATTCGCAGAACCGCGCCGCGGCCCGGTCGACGTGGCTCATCGCCACCACGCTGCTGCGCGACTCCGCCCAGGCGATCCTGGCGATCGGCGCGCTGGTCGTGGTCGGCGCGTGGGTCTGCGGGGCGTCACGTCACGCGACGGCGGTGCGCCGGTGGCTCGCCCCATGGTTCTCCCGCCGCCCGCTCGCCGTGTACGGGGCGTTCGTGCTGTTCGCGCTGTTCCTGCTGCTGGTGCTCCCGGTCGGCGGCGGCCGCCGCCACGGCGGGGCGCTCGTCCTGCTCGCGCTGATCCTCGCAGGGCTCGAGGCGCTGAAGCGGATGACCGCGCGGGAGTTCCCGTCGGTGGGTGGAGCGACGCCGTGATCCGCTCTGACGCGACGCGCACCGTGATCGGGCGAGGGTAGCCGTGGAGGAGGCCCCCGGAGGGCGGGACGGACTCGAGGGCGGCGATGGAGGTTCACCGCCACCGTCGCGGACGGCACGGACGTTTGCGCGTCTGAAGCGGGAGCGGGAGCGTGGCGAGGGCGTCGTGCGGGAGTTGCAGGAGCGCCGCCGCAGGTCGTCGTTCGTCGACCTGATGTTCAGCATCGGCGAGCGCGACCGGGACGTCTACGCCGGGACCCTCTCCGGCGCGCTCGCGTTCCGGTTCTTCCTCTTCCTGCTTCCGTGGACGCTCATGCTCGTCGCCCTGCTGGGATTCGTGATCTCTCGCGACCCGCAGGCGGTCGCCGACCGTTACGGGCTGCGGAGCACCCTCGCCCAGGCGTTGGTGGACGTCACCAACCAGGGGCGCGCCCACCGGTTCTGGGCCTTCCTGGTCGGCCTGTTCGGCTCGGCGTGGGCGTCGCTCGGTGCGGCCCGCGCGGTCCGGCTCGCCCATTTTCTGGCCTGGGATCTGGCGCCGCAGCCGCTCCGGAAGGCGCACCGCGCGGCGGGAGGCTTCATCCTCGCGAACGTCGTGATCCTCGCCGCGCCGCTCGTGACGGAGTGGATCCGGGACTTCCTCGGGTTCTTCGGCGACCTGGTCGGCATCGTCGCGGTCTTCGTGTTCTACGTGGCGTTCTGGCTGTTGATCTCGTCGCGCCTCCCG
>Ga0334722_10003490_pt1 | contig 16873 bp, 27 predicted proteins | sample C3_bottom_MG_FD_207210 | JGI IMG/M metagenome (GOLD analysis project Ga0334722, IMG submission 207210) | Sediment microbial communities from Yellowstone Lake, YNP, Wyoming, USA - C3_bottom | ecosystem: Environmental > Aquatic > Freshwater > Lake > Sediment | place: USA: Wyoming | collected...
ATTCTCTGAAAACTGGTCAGAGACTAACTCAGGATGCTAAACTTGAGGATTGTCAGATTCGAGGATATAATGGTTGGCGTTGGCATTGATGGCGCTTTCCTCCCCACGGCTAAAGCCGGGGGCTTCTGCGTTGCAGGTTTTTACAACATCGAACTTGCCTGCAATCATCCGACGTTGCTCGCGCCAGTTTGGTGACGACAGAGCATCATCTGCGAGTCGGCCCGCCCCGGCTGGTGCCCATTTTCAAATGATAAACAAAACCTAAACTTCATCGCTTCGAGCGATGCAGGCTATTTTTATTTATGGCTAAATCCACACCTTAAATCGAGTGTTATAATGGGCTATCGTAAAATTACCAACTTCCAAATTGGGCATCCTTTGTTGCTCTTCAAAGAAGTTTTTTCTTTGGAAAAAATTCATGGTTCTTCATCGCACATTAGCCTTGCTCTCAACGACAAAGGGCTTTGGGAAGCCAAAGTCTCCGCTGGTGGTATCAAGCATAACGATTTTATCTTGATGCTTAACACTAAGTACAAATTCTCGACCAAAGTAATGGATAAGATTACAGTCATCACTGCAGGCAAAGACATCAAAACCATTGGTCTTTATGGTGAAGGCTATGGAGGACGATGTCAGAATATGGCCGATGTTTACGGCCCCCTCAACTTCATCATCTTTGAAGTTGTCAAAGATGGTCGATGGTGTGGGGTTGAAGAAGCAGCTTTCTTCGCTAACCAAATTGGAATGCCATTCGTTTACTTCGAAAAAGGACCGGCGACATTAGAATGGCTTGATTCGCAGAAAAATCGTCCTTCGGAACAAGCTAAGCGAAATGGAATGGGTGATAACCAAATTAGCGAGGGTATCGTTATCCGCCCTCCGATGGAGCTTCACGATGACAACGATGGTCGTCTAATTGCTAAACATCGCAAAGAGATTTTCCGCGAAACTAAGTCGGCTCGTTCTTTGACAGAAGAGGAGGTGGAAGCTCTTCAGGATGCTAAAGAAATTGCCGAGGAATGGGTGGTAGACCACCGTCTGACCCATGTTCTTAGCGCTTTAGTCGCAAAAGGCCATACTCAACTTTCAATGAAAGATACACTTCTTGTCATTGAAACGATGCAGGAAGATGTTAGAGTAGAAGCTGGGGATCAGATTGCTTGGTCGGAAGCAGCCGGGAAGGCCATTGGACGTAAAACAGCGGAACTCTTTAAAAAACGGGTCAAAGAAGGAACTACCAATCCAATTGAAGGCGCCAATGCCTAGTTACATTATTACACACGAACTCACACCCGATCTTGAAACAGCAATGCCTTTTCCTGATGAAGAAAGCGCTAAAAAGGCGTTCAAGAAATTAGTTCCCTGGATTCTTAAGGCTTTTTCATTGGAGAGCAGATAATGTCGTACATTCGTTGCATATCTAATCCAGAATCTCTTTATATTTTCGGCAATGGAAACAATATTGAGATTCACCCTGGCACTGGACCAACTCGATATCTTCCAACCTCTGTTCTAAATGGCTTATTGAAACGTTGGCTTCTTGCAGATATATCAGGAGATGAAAAAATTATCTACCAAGGTGCCTCCCTCTGTTTCCGCAAAGTTGGCACTAATTTTAAATGGCAATTTAATTACAAGCCCAAAAAGGGTGTCTCTTGGGCTAAACCCCTCAATCTTTGGGAAACCACCCTTTATTATCTCGCTAAGAGCAATGAACATCGGTGGCAGAAATGATAGAAGACTCTCTACCAGATGATCCAGTGCAGTGTCTTGATTGTCAAGGCACTAAATTGTATAATAATATTGCTTGTGAAACTTGTCATGGAAAGGGGTCTCTTTCCATGCAGGAATGGATGAAAGTCTTTCTTCCAAATGGTAATTTTCCTGGCGCAATTGCCCAAACTCGCGATAAAAAATCTAATGAAAGGTCAAACTAATAACAGGATATGGTCCAATATTACGCTTGTAAAAGTGGTTCCGATTGGAAATTAGCTAAAGGCGGAACCCCAGATGAAGCATACTTATTTGCATTTCGAAGTCGATTGAATAATTATAGCTCCGAAGAACTAGTTGTTGCAGTGGGTACCAGAAAACCTGAAGCCCAAAATCGCTTAACCAATTTAGAAAAAGGAACTAACTTTGTGGCTTTTTGTGGCTGTGGTTTGCCATATTTAGCTGACCCAACACATTACGGCTTTCGATCTTGCGATTGTGGAAGAACGCTAATGGCGAATGGACAACCTCTTTAGAATTCAACTCTGTATTGAGTGCATCCAAAAGCGATACACAGTCCGGCAACTGATTACCACAATAATTATGTCTCCTTGGGCTAAAACTTGCCAGCAGGCCGGGCTACATCGTCTTCCAGGCAATTCTAACCAAGTTTCAACACCATTTTTTGATTGAGAAGGCAGTCAACTACCCCGGCTTAAAAGCCGGGGCTTGCTAATAGAGCTTTGATGCTAAAGCTCTGACGCAAGCCACGGATTCCGGGGAACGGGCTAAGATTGGATGGTTGTAATGACCTACTAAGTGCCGTTCGTTGGAAGGAAATTGAGTCACTAAGGCTGAGACGCCTGAATAGTTCTAGGTTGAGTAGACGCCTGGAAATCTGCTCACAACTTGACGCGCTCCCGAGAACTGCTAGAATGGGGCCGAGACCACGCCGCTAAGGAAAGTCCCTCTAACAATAGAATTTTAGAAGAAATAAGTGATGAACTCGACCGAATCAAATAAAGGCTTAACCGCAGCCGGGCGCCGCTTGCAACATCGCCAAAAGGATCTGCAATCTTTGAGACTGCCGGGATCTATCTCGGTTGAGATTGATTTGCATCATGGACTCGCTCATTTTCACATCAACAAAACTTCAGAACATAACGGAACTCTTGCCGATCTTGGTCCAAATGGAAGTGGTATTAATATTGACGTTGGCAAGAATGGCGAACTTCAAGGATTAGAAGATATCAGTGCTTTGATGGGTCAAGTAGTCTCCAATTGGATTACAGCTTTGCTCAAAGCCAAGAAGATGATGGATCTGAGGCATAACAATCCTCAAAAATATCAAGAACAATACGGGCACAAGACTCATTTTGTTCAGAGATTTCCGATTGAGGATAACCCTATTGGTGGATTTAGAGCCCTTTGCGGAAATACCAATAGCTACACTTTAGTCGAAGATGAAACTAAGTGGCAAGAAGTTATTACTAAAGGCTGTGCTTGCCTTCGCTGCCAGAAATTGAGAGAAAAGCGGATGAGTGAAAAGGACGGACTTTAATCGTTATCGCTTGCGGAACCATAGGTGAAATATGGCTGAGGTAGACTTAGAATCAGAACCTCTAATAAAATCTTTTGTTCAACATTTATCAGATTTTATGGATGAACATCAAATTAGTCGCTCGGATCTTGCCCAAAGACTCGGAACTAGCAAGGCTTACATCACTAAGGTTTTTCATGGGGAAAATCTTAGTTTAAAAACTATCGGTAAAATAGCCAGAGCTCTCAACTGTAAAGTAGACCTCAATCTTAGATAGGAGGGCATGTCGAGAATTGAATATGAAAAAACTCTTTTTACTCTTATTTTTGAGTGGATGTTTCTCTTCTCCAAAGAGCTTAGACCTTGATATCCGTTGGCTTCCTCTTAAGCGAATTGTAGAATGTCCTAAGATCCGAGCAGAAGGAGTATATTGCACACAAGGACACACTATCTATACACATAGCCTAGAAGAATTTTTATCATTGGGAATAATTCATCAAGAAGCCCTACTTGCACATGAACAGATTCATGCCGTTCACCAATCAGCAATGGGAGTAGAAATTTTCAAAAAGAAGTATGCTGAGAATGCAGCCTTTCGTAAATCAGAAGAGACCGCCGCCTGGACCGCTCAAATAATTTACATAGAACTCCATGGTTTGAAGGTAGATGTTATAGATACAGTTCTCGAAATCCACACACGCTATTTCGACAATGATAATAATCCGCTGTTCTCTAAGCAAGAAGCTTTAGAACTTGTTTGGGATGCCAAGAAAATTGTAGGTAGGAAATAACCGTTGAGTTAGGGACCATTTTAAGTTAAAATCTAACTCTTTACAAAATACGAATATTTGATAAAATTAGGGTGTCAATATGACTAAAAGTGATCTTTTAAAAGCTGCAAATGAACTTCTTCGAGATGGTCGCCACACTGCAACCGTCTCAATTGAAGACCGAGTTGAAGCGGGCCAAGAACTTGCTCGCTCGATTCTCAATTTTTTCAACTCCAAAGAGACGAATTGTCCTCAAAACTGTCGCGATTGTTTCGAAACAGCCAAGGCTAATGGCGATGAAATTCTTTATGATGATTCACCACTATCTTAACCGAAAATGTGAGGCTTATTATGGTATCCACTCAAGAAAAGATAGTTCGAGATTTTTTGGGTCAAGAAATTAACATCAATGATTATGTCTGCTATCCTGGTGGAGGCAATACCAAGGCTGAATATGGTTTACTTCTTTTAAAAATTGTTAGTATCAAAGATGATTCTCTCCGGATCGAACGTTTAGACGTTGATTATGGACAAGGACGAGGCCGAAAGATTCTAAGAAAGCAATCAACAATCAAAGCCTTTTCTAAGATCGTAAAAGTTAAGCCTTCTCAAAAAATGATTGAGGTTTTCGAAAAACCAGAAGATCATTTTGATCTTGTTGGTGCATGGATCCATGGAAGAACAGATATTGATTGGGAAACTCTTGCGGTCGGCAAAATGCGAGATTAACTCCAAACTTAAAGGTGATCTATGCATCTTTCGGAACTCCGTAATCTCACAAAATCACTACGCAGTTTTGATGCTGAATATTATTTGAAAGCTAAAATCTTCAAAATCAATGAATTCTTCAGCAGCAATAATCTTGATAGTTGTATTCTTGGGATTTCGGGTGGGGTTGACTCGGCTACTGTCTTAGGACTTCTGCTCAAAGCACAAAAAGAAGAGGGGTCTCCTCTCAAACGAGTTTGGCCCATTTTAATTCCCATTTATGGTCCAGGTATGACAGGGCAAGACATCGCTACTGAATTCGGCTTAGAACAATGCGCTGCTTTTAACATTGAACCAAAAGTAGTCGATTTAAGTGAAGCTCAACAAGTTTATATTCGCTCTTGCCCATCGGCCTCGGCTTGGGCTGACGGCCAACTCGCTTGCATCCTCCGAACCCCCTGTTTTTACTACCACGCCGCTTTACTTCAAGCCGGTGGTTTCAAGTCTATTGTCGTAGGAACTACCGATCGTGACGAAGGAGCCTACATCGGCTTCTATGGTAAAGCCAGTGATGCGATGGTGGATCTCCAACCAATTGCTGACGCTCACAAATCAGAAGTTCAAGCTGTTGGGAAACTAGTAGGTGTTATTCCAGAAATTTTGAAACGCGCCCCCACTGGTGATGTTTGGAACAGCGTCACCAGCGAGGAAATGATTGGAGCGCCTTTCTGGTTTCTAGAGATGTATCTTCTTATTAAGGTTCATCGACTCCAAAATCTTGTTAACACCTTACCAGGAGATGAGCAGACTGAGTATTGGAAATACGCCAATGCAATAGAAGAACTTCATACTAAGAATGCGCATAAGTATAAAGTGGGGCTTCCATCGCACTTCATCGATTGTGTTTCTCGCGGTGTTCCTGGAGGTTGGTCTAATGGAGACTGAACTTCTAACTTTGTTGCGGTCTACTAAGCCAGATTTAGCCAAATTACCTGGTGGATGGGAACCACCGGATAAATTGGTCCCTAGATTAGATGAAGCCAGTCAAATTTCGATTCAAGCACTTAAAGAGGTTAGCGCCGAATTTGGGGTTGCTTTCGTTGCCAAAAATGTTTTAACTTCTAAGGAAATTGAACGACTACTTTATTTGATGGATCAGTCTCCAAATTTTGAATCCGTCTCTGTTCAAGGTCGTAAAGATATTCCTGACTATCGAATGGGTTCTATTAGGACCAGCATTTGGGCACCAGAGTTAGCTTTATCCTTGTGGAAGAAACTTCAGGAACATTTCATCTACATCCGTTTGATGAATGATTACACCGCAACTGATTGGTGGCAGGGAGATAAAGAGGGAGATAAAGAGCGTCGCTATTGGAAACCTGTCGGAATAACCCCTTTGATGCGCTTTATGCGATATCAAAAAGATGGACAGCATTATGCCCACTATGATGCTGGCTTCTTCTATCCAGATGATAATTATCGAACTTTGCAATCGGCAGTAATTTATCTAACCACTTGCCCCCAAGATGGAACCACCCGTTTCATTAAGGATCACCAGAAGCAGTTACCAATCTGGGAACGCAGCCATGCGGATTGGATTCGTGAAGTTAAGCCAGAGGAAGTCATTGCTAGTGTCCATCCTCAGGCCGGAGATATTTTAATCTTTGATCATCGAATCTGTCACGATGTCGAAAAATATACCGGAGACACCCCGCGAATCATTATTCGGGCGGATATTCTCTTTAAGGCGGTGTAAGATGGATCCGGAGCCGCTATGGAAAATTCTGCGAGATCCATTTTATGGGTCCTTATATCATCAATATGGTTTTAATTTTATTCAAGAAGCTGGTTTCTTTTTTGACACAGCTATTATTAATTTTGCACTTGAAGATTCTTTGGATCTTCTTTGTACTCCTTTGGCATTTTTAAAACACGGCTTATCTAATCCCTGCATTCTTCTTTGCACTGGATCACTCTCACCGATTCATGATGGCCATCTCGAAATGATGGAGAAGGCGAAAGAAGCAGTCGAAAAAACTGGCTATCAAGTCATGGGAGGCTACTTTTCTCCGGGGCATGATGAATATATTCGGGCCAAAACCAGAGAAGATTGGATTCCAATTTATCAACGGATTGCATTGATTCAAGAAAAAATAAAAGTCCGACCTTGGATTCAGTGTGATCCCTGGGAGGGAGTCTTTAATCAAGTTGCAGTGAACTTTACTGATGTTATCTATCGCCTAGAACTCTATCTTGAGAAGCATCTAGAACAAGAAATTCCTGTTTTCTACGTCTGTGGTAGTGATAACGCCAGGTTCACCAAAACATTTACTCATGAAGGTCATTGCGTAGTTGTTAATCGTCCCTCTTATTCAGAACAATACCTTAAATATCTTGTTAATAATCCTGATCCGAAACGAATAATTTTCTGCGATGCTAACAATGATTCGTCTTCAACTGCAGTCCGTCGCTCGAAGAGGATTGTAACTCCAGAAAAAAGAACTTTACAACTCCGGATTTCTCGAAGGAATCCACTAGAAGCTTGGGTCAGAAAACATTTAGAGATTAGATTTACTAGTATCCAAGATAATTATATTGAAGATCAACAAAATCTTTTTAAAAGTGTCTACAATAAGATAATTTCACTAGATTCAGAATTAGAAATTGAAGGTGCGGAACGACTTCAAATTTCACGTCTTTACGACCTTTTTGGATCCCATTTATTAGGATATACTAATCGCCCCGGGTCTGAGCCCTTAGTCAATCAGATTACGTCTATTCCTAAAGGAAAGTATCGTCTCTTTGATGATGATATTCATACTGGAAATACTGTTAAATACGTGACGAAATTCCTAGCAACGCACGGAATCGAAATTGACGATGCAGTTTCCCTCAATATCCCAGGAGCTAAACATACTGAAGTCCTAGATGCTAGAGATTTCTTATTTGGAGTCAGTGATAATGCTGGACTAGTAATAAAATTTAAAGAATGGGAGCCCCGAATTCCCTATCTTTATCCTTATGTCTGTCCCTATATTAGAGCTAGTATTCATGATCCTTTGGAATTTTCTATTGAAATGTGGGCTTATAATCAAAAAGTACACCTAGTAAGTCAGCTTAAACTCAAAGATGTTCCCTATCTCCAAAATCTTTATTACTATTTAGGGTTTTCGGCAGATAGCCATCTCCACGACATCTGCAAATGGCATCATGATATGCTAAAGACTTATAGTCAAATCGATTAAATCTGGTCCGAATCAAATCGGTGAGGATAGTGTGAAGAGAAAAGCTGTTTATGCGGGGAGTTTTGACCCTCTGACCAACGGTCATATGTTTATGGTCCATGAAGGATCAAAACTTTTCGATGAATTGATAATTGCCATTGGCATCAATCCTGAGAAGAAATCGATGTTTACTTTAGAGGAACGTTTGATATTCCTAAACGATGCAGTTCAACCTCTCCCCAATGTCGAAGTAGATCATTTTGGCAATAATTTTTTAATTGATTATGCTACCAAAATTGGGGCTAAATATATTTTACGTGGAATTCGTAATGCATCTGACTTCCATTATGAGCAAACGATGCGACAAATCAATTCGGAAGAGAACCCAGAAATTGTCACCGTCTTTCTAACACCACCGCGAGAATTAATTGATATATCCTCGTCCTTTGTTAAAAGTTTAATTGGACCTATTGGTTGGGAGAAGTGGATTCGCCCTCGGGTTCCAGACGCAGTTTATCAAGAATTGATTAAAAAGTTTAAGAGGGCTTGATGTCCAAGCAGAAACAAACAATGGTGCAGCGCACCATTAACTTACCTATGGATTTAGATGACGAAATTTCCCGTCTTTCGCGAATTCTCAAACAGTCAAGAAATGAAATTGTAACATACCTTTTAAACTCGGCCTTGGGATATCCATCTGCCACATACCCACCCAACTACTTCCTCCGCGAAGACGATTCAATCCCACATCGAGAAGTAAACCACTTTCAAACTATTTCTCCACAAGCACTTCGGGAAGCGTCTTTAATTCAAAAATTAAAAGATGAGTTTCCGGCTAAGGTAGAAGCAGCCAAAAAAATTGATCAGAAATTTTGTATTGTTTATAGTTTTATCGCTGCCAAGCAGTGGTTTCGTAACAAGCCATCATGGGAAGAATCTAATCGTTCGGATTTGAAAATTATCGAACAACTTCGCAAATATCATCAAGAGGCAGGTCGAGAATTTCTCCTTTACCGGGATCATCGACTTGAGGACGGCAATTATATGTGGCATCTGACTATCAGCATCACCAATGCCTGATTGTCACTTTTTTGCTTCCATCTAATAAAGAAACTGCTACAAGAGAAAAACCATATCAACTCTAGGAGCTTATATGCTATTAAGTTTTTTACTAGAGAAAACCTCTGGGATGGATAAGAAAACCTTCCTTAAAACATATCCTCGTCCAGCATTGTATTTTGCGGCCAACGCGCCAGATAGTCCTATCCAGATTGTACCTCAGAAACGATGGGGTTTAGATACGCTTCATGATGATACGGATATTCAAAATGTCGAAATTTTAAGCAAAAAGGAAAATCTTCTAAAGCAAAATCCAATAGATATTTTTACTGAAACCGGACGCCAAGGAATCCAATCTTTCCGAAATAAAGATGCTATTTTTTTCTTAATTAAAGATTTAACTCGTGGGAGCCTATCTAGTGATTTTGGAAATTCTGCTTCGATCACCTTAGGCCGAGCGGGCTATAATGATATCATCTTAGCTGACGGGATGATTTCCAAAAATCATGCAATCTTCATCCACCTTCCAAGTCGGGATCGATGGATGATCATTGACCAAGTTACTACCAATGGTACTGTGGTTGATGAAATGCCACTGAAGGCCCGCCTCCCTCATCTGTTACGAGACAAATCACAAATTGTTTTTGCCCGCAAGTTTGGGGCGACATTCATGCAGCCATCAATGGTTTGGGAATTTTTCAATTATCAGCGTCATTTGGGAGAAGAAGTGTGATTCCGGAACAAATTACATATATCTGTGCTAAACCTATTACGATTGATATCAAGGCTGATTTTCGGCATTACCATTTAGATGGTAATAGCGCTCGACAACAAGAAGTAACGCCAATTTTTGCTATTCCAACTGGAAATGAAAAACGATTAGCGACGGCACAAGAGTGGGCGCAAAATAGTTTTGGCTATCGTGGTAGTAATGCAAGATATGACATACCTGCTACTGGCACCCTAGCCACATTGAAAGAGTTAATTCGTAAAAATGATCCTTTTGAAATTACACTTTGTGATTTGGATTTTCGAGGTAATGGAGGTCGCGCCTATAAAGTTGTAGACAAAGACGGATATTATTTCGATTTACGAGAAGACGTTTTGTTTGAATCCCTCCACAATTCTGGTTGTATTGGTGGAAAATTTCAGAGTAAATATCTTTGGTGTTTAGACCATAATGTGATGCGAATTATTCGTGAAGATTCTGCGATTCACAAAGAGTTTCAAAAAATTAAAGTTATCGAGAATACTGAAGTCCTCAAGAATTCAGAATTAGTAGTTGGTGGAATCTATCAATTCAAAAATAAGCCTAAACAACTCTTTTTTGGTTTCACTCAGCAACCCAATGCACGAAATTTCCGACAACTTTGGTATGAACTAAATCCGGCGGATACGCTTTTCTCCATCCAGAATAGCTTACAAGTGGATCGATCTGGGAGCGCCACGATTTTTTGGCGACTCCGCTTAGCTAAAGAACATTCAGCGATTAAAAAAATTGACCAGATGTCGATTGATACTAATAAGCAAATAGAAATCGGTAGACTAGTTACTGAGAGTGCTCAGAAAACTTTAGACCAGTCGCAACAACGTGGTTCGCACGCTAGCTACTACTCGCAACCCGACCTTGAAAAGCTTCAAAACTATATCGAAATGCGAGTAATAACTGATACTATTGCCGCAGAACTTTTAGATAAAAAGCCTAAGAAAGCTGCCCAATAAATTAGGAGTATTTGTGTATCTCACTACATCTATTCCATATGTCAATGCAGCCCCCCACATCGGGCATGCCTTAGAATTTGTCCAGACCGATGTTTTAGCTAGATATTATCGCCTTATGGGTCAAGATGTCATCCTCCAAACGGGAACTGATGAAAATGCTTTCAAAAATGTTTTGGCCGCCAGAAAATTAGGTGTAACTACCCAAGATTTAGTAGATCAAAATGCGAGTGTTTTCCGTAATTTGATTGATACTCTCGATGTTCAATATGATACTTTTATCCGAACCACCGAATCTCGGCATCATCAAACAGTTAACGAATTATGGAGGGCCCTCGACCCTAAGGATCTCTATATTAAGGAGTATGTAGGTCGCTATTGTGATGGATGTGAAGATTTTTATCAAGAGAAAGATTTAGACCGCGGACTATGCCCCGATCACGGGACTCCTCCGCGAAATGTTAAAGAGGAAAACATCTTTTTCCGACTAAGTACTTATGCGGAGCACCTTCGGAAACTACTCGAATCGGGCGAATTACAAATTACGCCTGCCAAACGAAAATCTGAGATTCTAGCTTTTATTGATCGAGGTCTCCAAGATATTAGTATCTCTCGTTCTGCCGAGCGCGCTGGTGGATGGGGAGTCCCAGTTCCAGAAAAACCAGACCAAGTTATTTATGTTTGGATTGATGCTTTGGTTAATTATTTATCCGGGCAACGAGATCAAAATACTTGGAATGAAAATAATAGAAAAATACATGTTATTGGCAAGAATATTTGGAAATTTCATGCCCTTTACTGGCCAGCTTTATTATTATCTGCGGAATTTCCATTACCCAATGAATTAGTTATTCATGGATTCTTGACCAATAATGGACGAAAAATTGGGAAGTCACTGGGAAATGCGATTGACCCCTTTACATTCATTACCAAATACGGCTCTGATGTTTTTCGTTATTACTTGATGACTCTTCCCACCTTCGATGACGGGGATTTTTCCGAAGATCGGATCGGCATCATCTATACCAAAGATTGTGCAAACACTCTTGGCAATGTTGTCAAAAGAATCACGACTCTAGTTCAGAAGAGTAATCATCAGTATCAGCAAAGTCCACTCAAAACCATTTCCGGCTACGAACTAGCATTTAGTAATCGAGAATTAGATCGGGCTGCCCATGTTCTGTGGGAAGAGCTTCGAATTCTTAATCAAATGATTGAGCATGTAGCCCCCTGGAATTTTCTAAAAAGTAAAAATCCGAAGATTCATGAATACCTGGATCTTTGGTTAGATTGGATCTATAGTATTGGTCATTGGTTAACACCATTCATGCCTAAGACTGCGACAATAATTAAAAATATGAAACCAAATCAAAGTGATTTGATTTTGTTTCCCAAGCGTGTGTAAAGAAGTCGAGGAGAAACGTCACCAATGTTTACCACAATTTGCATTCTAATTTATATAGCAGGCTTGCTTTTCGTTGGTGCTTTTGTCACCAACTTTACTGATTGGGAGGGTGGAGCAATATTTATCTTTTCCAGCTTTTGGCCTATTTCCGTCCCTATCGGATGCATTATTAGTTCGGGACTGTGGTTAGGAAATAAAATTCGAAATAGATTATATTACTAGTATGAAAAATCAAATTACACATAAATATGGTAGCTGGATCGAATGTCTTAAAAAATTAGAAAGTCAAATTATCAAGGAATCACAAGCACCATTAAATGATGTAGTTACTATTGAAGGTTTTTTTGAAGGAACGGATTTTTCTGGTCAAAATTTCACATTAACATATGATGAATTAAGAAAAATTTCTAATATTGCTTTCAAACATACTCTACACGATCATGGAAACATACTATCAGCAAATTGGGAAAGTAGTTATTTTAAACGTTTTTGGGGCGCGATGAAGAATCTTAGAAATCAAAAGTTACAGATACTCAAAACCAAACAATTAGATCAAATTAAATACAAATATCAGCAAATTGAGGGGGAGTAATGGGCATTACTCGTGATGATATTGAGAAAGCGTTATCCCAAGATAATAAGGCGGATGACTTCCAAATGGTTGTCTATCAATATTTGGATGCCTGTGATAAGGCTGAACTAAAAGCGATGGAGTTTTTTGGTTACTTTTTTTGGGATATGCTTCCAGCCTGCCCCCGCAGTGATGTTTGGGAATGGTTAGTGGAACTAGATAAGAAATCAGAGGATTGCAGAAAATTAAGTGAACCTTGATCGGTTATTTAATTAGTAGTATTTATCGGCAAAGTTTTGCTGACGGTGGAAACCATTAAATTCCATAAAAAGACGCTTGATCTTTCGTCGGACTTTGGTAAAATCCAGAGCCTCGTGAATCTGTGTAAAATCCAGTTTACCCTATGGAGACTTTATGGCGAACAAGACTAAGGCAAAAACTTCGACCAAGAAAACGACAACTGCAGATAAGACCAAACAGAAGAAAACCACCAAGACTGCCGGTAAGGTCGCAGTGACTCCGGTCAAAGTGACAAAGAACCGCATTGCCGTGGTTTTCGATCGTTCCGGTTCGATGGACAACATTCGTAAGGGTGCGGTCAGCGTTTACAACAACGTGGTAGAAACCATCAAGCGCAACTCCAGAACTGGAGATCAGGAAACAGAGGTTTCCTTCTTCTACTTCGATAACGGGGTTTCTCCGGTTCTCGTCAATCAGGAGGCCAAGAGTCTCAAGCCTCTGACAGTCGATGAATATCGTCCGCAGGGTGGGACGGCACTCTTTGATGCCGTGGCGCTCGCCATCGATACGATGGAGAAGAAAGACGCTGAGGATACCGCTTATGCAGTGATGGTTTTGACGGATGGCGAGGAGAATGCTTCGACTCGTTATCCAACGAAAGAGCCGAAGAAATTCAAGGAGCTTCTCCGTTCCAAGATCAAGACCGATCTCTGGACCTTTGCTTTCATGGTTCCGGCAGATGAGATGCAGACCTTCCTGAATCTGACAGGTTTGCCGGATGGCAACGTGATGCCGTGGTCGGACATCAAGACTGCGGATGAGGCAGGTTCGGCGGGTGTAGAGAAGTTTTACGAGGATCGTCGCGCGGGCAAGACTTCTTCCAAGGAAGTCTTTATCAAGGTCAGGCCGGATCTCTCCAATCTCAAGAAGCGCGACCTGAAGAAAATGGAGGATATTACCTCCAAGTGCCGGATCTGGGCCGTCAAGGATAAGGAAGGTCTGGTCGATTTCGTCAAGCGCCACAATAACGGTAAGTTTACCAAGGGACACGCCCTGTATCAGCTCGTGGAAACCGAGAAAGTGCAGGACTACAAGATTATGGCGTTGATTTCAAAGAACGACCCCAATAAAGTTTTGATTGGTGGTCGCGCGGAAGTTGGCCTCCCGGAACACGGAACTGCGAAGGTGACACCGGGCGATCACGGTGACTTTGATATCTTCTATCAGAGCACCAGCTTTACCAGGCAATTGGACCCCAACACTCGCCTCGTCTATATCAACGATGACGAGGAGTTACCGGAAGCGAAGTAATGATGTAAAATAAGCTACAAGCTGCGGCTTGTAGCGAGCCAAAGTGGCGAAACTGGCAAACGCACAGCATTCGGCGTCGAGCCACGATCAAAATGCTGCGCCCTTACGGGCTTGTGGGTTCAAGTCCCACCTTTGGCAAGATATCACTTGATGTTAAAGTAATCTAAGCTATACTAATAGTTCGGAGTAAACCATGAGTTTTAAACATAATTCTAGAAAGGAGGAAACAATGACACATAGTAGGTAAGTGAGGCACCATGTACAAAGACAAAGTTCGCACCATGATGCGGAGCATTTTGCCCAGCAGGGCTCGGCTTTCGGCTCGTGACGAGAAAAAGCATTTGCACCGTGAACATCGACACACCATCAAACACAGACTCAACAACTACATCCATGACTCCGAAGATCCTGATGACTCCGACTTAACAATGGAGATTCATCAGGAGAGTATTGAATATGCTCGCCAAATCCGTTACAATCGGAGCCGTCGTCGCGATGCTGATAAAATCAACCATTTTGTCCGTTGGGCCGATAAAGTGACCACCGATGCTCCTGACATCTATAGCAAGTATTACAATTTCGTGAGCTTGATTGGCGGGACTGGAGATGTCATCCGGGAACATGCTGTGGGACATTTTATCAATCCCAAGTATGATTTTGCCTACGCAGCTAAATATGGTGAAGATTTTGTGTTTCGCAGTCGCTATTCTCAGCCGACACGAACCGTTCCTCGAATTGAGCTGGAACCTAAGCTAGAAAAGGCCATCAAAGCTGGCTTAGAGTCCAAAATCAATAAAATTCTCTATGATCATTATGGTGCGCTACACTGTAAACACGGTCCCTGCTGGAGTACCTCTTGGGAGTGGAGCTTAATTAGCGAATGGCAACTTCTTCCAGATGGTGGGAGAAGACGCATTTACGGCAGCACTCCAATTAATGACAAAACCCCTATTGCTTGGAGCAAAGATTTAATTCAATACGTCCGCTGCTACCGTTCTCGCCACCACGATCTCAGCAACTGCAACCGAGTAGTTCAACTCAAGGGCTTCGGAAGCCTCAAACGAATCTTGGATATCATTTACCGTTATCCCAAGCATTTGGTAATTGGGGAACTTCATGAATTAGTTGAGCCCGGCACTTTGGCTTGACCTACGAAACTGGCATGCTATCTTAGAGACATCGTTCAAGGAGCTTAAAATGCAGGAGCTTTCGCCCATCGTCCAACAAGAAATGGCTCGTATTAACAAACGAATTGATTTAGCCAGCCGGCGCATCGTCAAACATAGCCGAGAAACAGAAGAACTTCCCGAAACAACTGTTGACGAGGATGACACCAAAGATAAGAACAAAAAGAAGGCCAAAAGGCGCGTGGTCTCTGCTCAAGATAAAGCTGCTATTGTGCATGAGCAGGAAGTTTTTGATCGTTTGACTAAGGTTGTTGACCAAATGAAAAAGACTAATACACTTGTTTACGATCAAAAATAAGCACCATGAATCTGGAACAATTAGACATCCTGATTCGTCTTAAACGGGGCGACTTAAATCCACTTTTCTTTTCCAAAGATGATCTCAATCAACTAATCACCAATGGTTGGATCAAGATCGATAACACTTCATCAGACTATACCCTGACGCAACGCGCGGAAGCTCGGATTATCTCTATTTTAGCTATGCCAAGTGGTCCAGAAATTGACCCCCAAGTTATTGAAAATTACTGTGCTCAAATTACCTATGAAATTAAAGAAAAACTTCGAAAACACACTAAAGAGTTTCTTAAAAATGGTACCGTTCGTATCTCTATTATGGCCAAACCGGAAGTTATGAATGAGTTGGTTACGAAATATGCCGCCGATGGATGGGAAGCCAATCATGAAAACGGTTCCATCCTACTCAAATGGTCCAAGATACCCAAAAACATTAGGACGACACGTGCCCAATAAAAATGGTTTTCGCACATTCTTGTGGATAATTCTTGGTATTTCTTTGTTGGTAGGTACTTCACAGCTATTAACATGGGGGCAAGGGAAGCTGGCGCCCCATGATGAAAAATGGGCTCATCAAAAACAAGCGGAAATTGAGGCTTTGGATGCTCAGATTGTAGCATCTAAGGAAGCTATCGCTCGCCTCGATAGCTCGATGAAGACACGACTTATTTCTCGTTCTGATGACCGAGAAGAGTTTAATAAACTTAATGAAGAGTTGTTGAACTTAGTTAGGCGACGGAGTGAAATGGAAGCGGAGTTGAACAGCCGATAATGGAAGAGACATTTTATAAGATCCGTCGTCGCCATGATGGCCTTTTTTCAAAAGGTGGCTACACACCCAGATTCAACACCAAAGGCAAAATTTGGCACGGAATGGGGCCACTTCGGAACCACATCAATGGCCTCAGTAATCCCCACGAGTATAATGGATGCGAAATAGTTGAATTCATGACTAAAGAAGTCAATTCTAAACCCGCCATCGATGAGATTATAGAATCTCAAGAACGAACCCGAAAGCGGAAAGAGGAACGTCAACTACCCCACGGCTAAAGCCGGGGGCTTGTGACCTATCTTAGAACGCTGCTACAATGAGCGTCCCGCTAAGAGAAGTCACAAGGGTAACTAGGAG